>JFJP01037816.1_pt1 | contig 22310 bp, 16 predicted proteins | sample 431651 | NCBI WGS metagenome assembly JFJP01 (sample SAMN02602958, study PRJNA72255) | Microbial mat metagenome, whole genome shotgun sequencing project. | biome: fresh water; feature: sink hole; material: water; isolation source: purple microbial (photo- and chemosynthetic) mats found in...
AAACTACCACAAACATCCATATTTGCCAATCCAATCGTCTCAATTCCAAAATTGACCTGCTTATTTTTATGCAATAGTGCCCCTTTTTACAAGGTCAATATTTCTTTATAGAAGAAGACACAGACACCTATCGCACCCTTCTTCCAATGAGGCCGGCAATGAGAACACAACCCAGCGACATCGAACAGAACAACGGATACGGCATAGCCCTTGCAAGTGCCCTCGTTCTCTCCACCACAGGCATACTGGTTCGTCACCTCACCGAGACATACCACATTCCGCCGATGATCCTGGCCTTCTGGCGCAACTGCTTTCTCAGCCTCAGCCTGCTTGCCGTCCTTGAGCTCTACTATCCGTATCTGGTCGAGATTAAACGGCGAGATTTCGGCTATCTGGCGGCATACGGCCTCCTGCTGGCCGTCTTCAACATCCTCTGGACACACTCGGTGGCGATCAACGGCGCCTCGGTTGCCACCCTGCTGGTCTATTCATCGGCGGGATTTGCCGGACTGCTTGGCTGGTGGTTTCTCGACGAAGAGCTGAGTCCTGTCAAAATCCTGGCCATTGCCCTCTGTCTGACTGGCTGCGCTATGGTTTCCGGCTTCTTCGGGGTGGAGCGTTTCACTGGCATCAACCCGCTGGGCATCCTGATCGGCATCCTCTCAGGTCTGGGATACGGCATTTACAGCCTGATGGGTCGTTCGGCCTGCCAGCGCGGCCTCAATCCCTGGACGACGCTGCTGTACACCTTCGGCTTCGCCAGTCTTTTCCTGCTGCTGTTCAACCTCATGACCATGGGTTTCGCGCCCTGGGGGAAGGCGAAGGTCGCCGATTTTCTCTGGCTCGGCAGCGCCGTCAAAGGCTGGTCCTGCCTGGTACTGCTGGCGGTGGGTCCAAGTCTGATCGGTTTTGGCCTCTACAACATCAGTCTCGGACGTCTGCCCTCCAGCACCGTCAACCTTATCGCCACGGCGGAACCGGCCTTCACCGCCCTGCTAGCCTTTCTCCTGCTTGGCGAGACGCTTGGACCGCTGCAGCTTGCCGGCGGCCTGCTGATCATCGGCAGCGTCCTTTCACTGCAGTTCTTTGAACGACGACGGCTCGCTCCCGTGCTGGAACAAGGAGAGAAGGCATGATGAGTATTTCAACTCCCATTATGCAGCTTTTTCTCAACTATTGACCTCCCCTCCATCCTGCTTACACTGTACACCATTGGGGGCAGATACTGAGCAGACACAACCCGCAGGAGGGAGATTTGATATGCCGCAGATAGATCACTACAGTCGGGCGATCATTGAGTTTTCACTGATCTGGAACGATGGCGAAGTACAGCACCAGGACAGTTTCTGGGCAGACCCGGTGAGTTTCTGGCGCGACGTCCTCGACCCGGAACTGGTCCGGGGACTGATCGGACAAAAGGTTGGCGGCCAGTTCGCGGTTGATATCACAGCCAATCGCTTTCCCCAGCCCTATTCACCCAAGAAGAGGGTGCAGATCAGGCCGGAGCAGTTCAGGGGAACCGATGCCTACGGCAACACCATCTCGCTACTGCCCGGCCGATACTATCCGCAGGGGCTGTTGAGCGGCGTGGACGGTGCCTTCCGGGTATCCACCGCTCCCTGCCGATATCTCGGCCGTGAGGATGAGAGTCTGATCTTCGATCTCAATCATCCGCTTGCCGGCCGCGACCTTCGCCTGCTAGCAGAGATCAGAGCCATCCACCCGCAATTGAAGGAACGGGGAGGCCGCTGTGAAGACTGGCTCGAGCGGATAAGCGCAGACGGGCCGGGAATGCAGACATCCTACGGAGAAGCCCGGCAAAGCTGGCTGGCTTCAGAGAATTTCCGGCGTCCCGATGAACGGCCCGACAGCGACTTTTATCGCCAGCCCCGCTTCGTCCAACACCTCGACAGCGCAGCCCGACAAAAAATCAGCAGGCAGTACGGTAGAATCATCCCACAGGGCGCGCGGGTCCTCGACCTGATGGCCAGCTGGACCTCGCATCTACCCGACGACCTCTCACTTGAAGGGCTGACAGTCCTCGGCATGAATGAAGAAGAACTGCGGCAGAACAGCAGAGCAACGCAGACAGTCGTCCACGATCTCAACCGTGAAAGCCACCTGCCCTTTGCCGAGGGCAGCTTCGATGCGGTGATCTGCACAGTTTCGGTGGAATATCTCACCGATCCCCTGGCTGTGCTGAGCGAGATCAGAAGGGTCCTGCGACCCGGCGGCAGTCTGGCCATCACTTTTTCCAACCGCTGGTTTCCCCCCAAGGTCATCAGGATCTGGACCGAGCTGCATGAATTTGAGCGGCTTGCCCTCGTCAGCCACCTGCTGCTGGCAGCAGGTGGCTTCGAGCGGATATCAACGCTGACGCGCCGCTGGCTGCCGCGACCTGAAGACGATGCCCACCATGAGCTGTTTTACAGCGACCCGCTCTATATGGTCCAGGCCCGAAGGGAATAGCGGAGAGAGAGCACTTCCGAAATCAAAAAAGGCAGCGAAGAGGTAGAGAATGTATACTCTGGAACGTCGACAGATCCTGACTGCCTCGATTGAGGAGGTCTGGAGTTTTCTCCAGAACCCGGCCAATCTCGACCGGATTACCCCGCCTGACCTTCGCTTCAGCATCGTCTCGGATATACCTGAAAAAATGCACAACGGCCTGATCGTCGAATACCGCATAGCCATCCCGCTGCTCGGCACCCATACCTGGATCACCGAGATCAAGCATATCCGCGAGGGTCATTCCTTTGTCGACGAGCAACGACTCGGCCCCTACCGGTTCTGGTATCACTATCATCAGATCCGCCCTGTCGAAGGCGGAGTCGAAATGCTCGACCGGATCTCCTACCAGCCGCCCTTCGGTCTCCTGGGAAATCTGCTGCATCCTCTCTATATCAGGAAAACCCTGGAAAGAATATTCGACTTCCGCCAGCAGCAGCTGCATCTTTTACTGGCCCAAAGGCCCCTTATCTCTGCTGGAAACGAGCGCTAATCACCCCAAAAAACTTTGGAACAGACGTGTGAATAACTAGAATATCAATATAAATCATGATATCATATTCATAATTTATATTGTTCAGGGTTGTCCCGCAGGGCCAGCAGTACGATTTCAGTATTCCAAAGTTTTTCCAACACCACCTTTCTTCTGTTGCCGGGGCCACTCGTAGCGGGACGACAGGCCATCATTGTCTTTTTTGGAAACACAGCGCAAGCCGCCGCTTACGTTACTTGTATTCTTTCACAGTCTCCTCCCGAGAAGGGATAATCTCCAGCAGGAAGCCGGACCAGGATCACCATGGCCATCAAGAAAAAAGCCGCCGGAAAAGCCAAGGGCGACCAGGCAGCAGCCCCCGAAGCAGCAAAGCCCCGGGCACGCAAGCGGCCCCCGGCCGATGCACAGCCCGTCGAAGCGCATGCGGCTGCCCCGCTCAGCCCGGATGGCTTTCCGATCGTCGGCATAGGTGCCTCGGCTGGCGGTCTCGCTGCCTTTGAGGCGTTCTTTTCGGGCATGCCCAACGATGTCGATCCTGATATGGCCTTTGTCCTGGTGCAGCATCTTGCTCCAGACCACAAGAGCATCCTCGCCGACCTGATCCAGCGCTACACCCGTCTCGAGGTCTTCGAGGTAGAGGACGGCATGGTGGTCAAGCCCAACTGCGCCTACATCATCCCGCCCAATCGGGACATGGCCTTCATGAACGGCACGCTGCAGCTTCTCGACCCCTCTGCACCGCGCGGCCAGCGCCTGCCCATCGACTTCTTCTTCCGTTCTCTGGCCCATGACCAGCACGAGCGGGCCATCTGCATCGTGCTCTCCGGCACAGGCAGCGACGGCACCCTGGGTGTGCGAGCCATCAAAGGCGAAGGCGGTATGGTCATGGTTCAGAATCCCGAATCCACCGAGTACGACGGCATGCCGCGCAGCGCCATCGCCACCGGCATGGTGGATTTCGAGTTGCCACCTGCCGAGATGCCGGCCCATCTGACCGCCTATGTTGGCCAGGCCTTCGGCAAGCTGCCCAGGTTGGCCGCCACCTCGGTTTCCAGCAACGAAAATGCCTTAAAAAAAATCTTTATCCTGCTGCGCGCCCAGACCGGCCATGATTTTTCCGGCTACAAACCGAGCACCATCAACCGCCGCATCGAGCGGCGCATGGCCGTCCAGCAGATCGAAACGATAGACAGGTATATCAAGTACCTGCAGCAAAGCCCAGGGGAGGTTGATGCCCTTTTTCACGACCTGCTGATCGGGGTGACCAATTTTTTCCGTGACACCGAGGCCTTCCAGGCGCTCGAGGAAAAGGTCATCCCCAAGCTCTTTGCCGACAAGCCGGCGGGCTCCGTGATTCGCGTCTGGACTCCGGGATGCTCCACCGGCGAAGAAGCCTATTCCATCGCCATCTTGTTGCAGGAATACATGGAGACCATGAAGCTGAGCCATACAGTGCAGATATTCGCCACAGATATCGACAGCCAGGCAATCGCCACGGCCCGCAGCGGCATCTATCCGGCCAGCATCGCCACCGACGTATCGCATGAGCGGCTGACCCGCTTTTTCACCGCGGAAACAGACAGCAACGTGTTCCGGATTCATAAGAACATCCGGGACATGATGGTCTTTTCCGAACAGGATGTCATAAAGGACCCGCCCTTTTCCCGACTTGACCTGATCAGCTGCCGCAACCTGCTGATCTACATGAACGGCAACCTGCAGAAAAAACTCATCCCGCTGTTCCACTATGTGCTGAATCCGGGCGGCATACTCTTTCTCGGCACCTCGGAAACCATCGGCGAATTCATCGACCTCTTTGCCACATTTGACCGCAAGTTGAAGATCTACCAGCGCAAGGAGGTTGTCCAGACGGTGCAGCACGCGGCCTTGGGCCGGTACATGCCGCCGAGAATGGCCCTGGATGCCTCCCCCCCTCCCCAGGTTCCTGGCAAAAAGGCAGGAACTGCCGGCAAACCCTCACTGCGTGAGCTGACCGAGCAGACACTCATGGAGCAGGTGGCCCCGACCGCCATCCTGGTCAACAAGCGCGGCGATATCCTCTACCTGCACGGCCGCACCGGCATGTACCTGGAACTGGGCCCGGGCGAGGCCGGCATCAACAACATCCTGAGAATGGCCCGCGAGGGACTGCGGCATGTCCTGACCGCCGCCCTCAACAAAGTTTCCCGCAGCAATGAGCCAGTGCGCCACCCGGGGCTGCGGGTCAAGACGAACGGCGACTACACCCTGGTCAACCTGACTATCCGGCCAGTGAGCGCAGATCCCGCAGCCAGGACCGAGCCACCGCTGTACCTGGTCATCCTGGAAGAGGTTCATCCTGCTGAGCAGGCACAGGCTGGGATTCCAGCTGTTTTCCAGCCAGGGAAAGAGGCCGAGACTGCCGGCGGCAGCGAGACGGACCAGTATATCACCGCCCTGAAACAAGAGCTGCGGGCCAAGGAAGAGTATCTCCAATCCGCCACCGAAGAACTCGAGACCTCCAACGAAGAGCTGAAATCCTCCAACGAGGAAATGCAATCAGTCAACGAAGAACTGCAGTCGACCAATGAAGAACTCGAAACCTCCAAGGAGGAGATGCAGTCGGTCAACGAGGAACTGGCCACGGTTAATGCCGAACTGCAGACCAAGGTGGCGGATCTGTCCCGGGCCAACAACGACATGAACAACCTGCTGGCCGGTACCGGCATCGGTACCGTCTTTGTCGACCACCGTCTGCACATCATGCGCTTCACGCCTTCGGTCACCAGATTCATCAACCTTATCCTCAGCGACATCGGCAGACCGGTGGGCCACATCGCCTCCAACCTGGTGAACTATGACAACCTCGTGGAAGACACCCAGTCGGTGCTGGACACCCTGGTCGCCAAGGAGCTGGAGGTGCAGACCAGGACAGGTCCATGGTACACGATGCGCATCCAGCCCTACCGCACACTCGATAACGTCATCGAGGGCGCAGTGATCACCTTTGTCGACATCACCGACAAAGTGCAGGCGGAAGAGGCGCTGCGCCGGGCAAATTCCCAGAGCCATCAGAGCAGATTGGCACAGGATTCCCGGGACGTCATGACCGCAATGGATGCCGAAGGCCGCATCCTGGCCTGGAATCCGGCCGCCGCACAGGCCTACGGCTGGACGGAGGAACAGGCGCTGACCATGAACATTCGCGACCTGATCCCTGAGAGGCTGCGGCAAGAAGGTCTGCCAACACTACGCCAGCTCGGCCTGGACGGCAGTCTTCAACCCTGCTCGACACAGCGGCTAACCAAAGACGGCAGGGTCATCGACATCATGATGATCGCCACTGCCTTACGCAACACTGATGGTCAGATATACGGTTTTGCCACCATGGAACGGGTGAAAGAGACATAATACGTGCGATACCTGGAGACAGTATGACCAGCAGGGATAAACAGTCAGGACAGAATTCTCCGCCATCAGGCACAAACAACCAGCCAAAACCGGGTGAGATCCGCCCAGGCTGGGAGCCTGCGAAGCGTTCCCTGCGTGAACGTGCTGAAGAGATCACCCGGCACCTGCCGAACCTGTCTCTGAAATATACAGAAACCCTCAGCCGGGAAGAGATCAATCGAACGCTCCATGAACTCCAGGTGCACCAGGTCGAACTGCAGATGCAGAACGAGGATCTGCGATGCAACCAGATAGAACTCGAGACCGCCCGGGATCGCTATTTCGATTTTTTCGACAACGCCCCGGTAGGCTACTGCACCCTCAGCGAATACGGCCTGATCCTCGAGGCCAATCTCACCACCGCCAACCTCTTCGGGGTGGCGCGGGGTGCGCTGATCATGCAACCGATCAGCCAGTTCATCGCCCATGAATTCCATGACGCCTACTATCTGCACCGTAAACAGCTTTTTACCACCGGCGAAACACAATCTTGCGAACTCCGGTTAGTTCGAAAAGACGGATCAACGCTCTGGGCCGGTCTGCAGGCCATCGCCGCGCGAAACGCCGACGACATGCCGGTCTGCCGGGTGGTGATAACCGACATCACCGAACGCAAACAGGCGGAAGAGGCGCTGCGCACCCTCAGCAACTACAACCGCTCTCTCATCGAGGCAAGCCTCGACCCCTTGGTCACCATCGACCCCGATGGAAAGATTGCCGATGCAAATCCAGCCACCGAAATGGTGACCGGCTATCTCCGCCGCGAGCTGATCGGCACCGATTTCTGCGACTATTTTACCGAACCGGAGAAGGCCCGCCAGAGCTATCAGCGGGTTTTCCAGGAAGGCATGGTGCGTGATTACCCGCTCGAGATCCTGCACCATGACGGCCATATCACCTCAGTGCTCTACAATGCCATTGTCTACCGTGACGACTCCGGCCGTATCTGCGGTGTCTTTGCCTCCGCCCGGGACATCACGGCGTTGAAGCAGTCTGAAGCAGCATTGAAGGAAAGCGAAACGAAATATCGTACTGTCGCGGACTTTACCTATGATTGGGAAACCTGGCGGCTGCCAGATGATACCTATCGATATGTCTCACCCTCCTGCGAACGGATCACCGGGTACACCGCGGAGGAGTTTCTGGCAGACCCGGAACTCATCCTGCGCATCACCCATCCGGAGGATAAAACAAAGTTCCTCGAGCATTATCTAAAAACCGAACTTGAAGTAAAAAAGCAGCATCTGAGCCTCGACTATCGAATTCTCACCCGGAGCGGCGAAACACGCTGGATCAATCATATGTGCGCCGCGGTCTACGACGAAGACAGGAAATGGCTGGGACGCCGCGAGAGCAACCGTGACACAACCGAAAGCAGACAGGCGGAAAAAGAAAAGGCCAGGCTTGAGAAGGTGAACCGACAGCTGCAGAAATCCGCCAGCCTGGGCCGCATGGCCGGGGCCATCGCCCACCTCTTCAACAACAAACTGCATGTCGTGATGGGCCATCTGGAGCTGACCAAGGAAAGCCTGACGCGAGCTGACACCTCCACCTACAATCTGGAAGCAGCCATGCTGGCTGCCGGCCAGGCCGCGGAGGTGAGCAGGATGATGCTCACCTACCTCGGTCAAGTGACCGGCAAGCAGGAACCGCTGGATCTCTCCGAGATGTGCAGAAAGTGTCTAAACACACTCCGAACCAATATGCCGAAAAGTGTGGCACTGGAAACCGACATGCCATCCCCGGGACCAGCCGTCAAGGCCAATGCCAAGCAGATCCAGCAGGTCTTGACCAACCTCGTCACCAATGCCTGGGAGTCTACTGAGGGCAACCGACCCGGGGTCATTCAGCTCGCCACCAGAACTGTCTCCCCGGCGGATATACCCATCGGCCGCTGCTTTCCCATCAACTGGCAGCCAGAAGACTGTGCCTATGCCTGCCTGGAAGTACGGGACAACGGCTGCGGTATCACAGAGGAAGATCTCGATGAGGTTTTTTCGCCGTTTTTTACCACCAAATTCACCGGCCGGGGCCTGGGGTTGCCCATGGTCCTGGGACTCGTACAGGCGCATGGCGGCGTCGTCACAGTCGAGAGCGAGAGAGGCAAAGGCAGTATTTTCCGAGTCTTCCTGCCAATTTCCGCGGAAGAAGTCCCCCAGCAGCCCATCGACACGGACGTGCTCGAAGAAATCCAACAGGTCGGCACCATCCTGCTGGTGGATGACGAAGAGATCATCGTCGATATCACCAGCAGGATGCTGGCAAAACTTGGCTTTACGGTTGTCAGCGCCCGCGACGGCATCGAGGCCCTGGAGCTGTTCCTGCAGCACAAAAAGGAAATCCGCCTGGTGCTGAGCGATGTATCCATGCCCCGTATGAACGGCTGGGAGACCCTGACCGCCCTGCGACAGATCTCACCCGGCATTCCGGTGATCCTGGCCAGCGGCTACAGCGAAGAACAGGTAATGGACGGCGCTCACCCCGAAAAGCCCCAGGCCTTTCTGGGAAAACCTTACGGATTCAAAGACCTCAGGAATGCCATTCAGCTCTCTCTAGCCAACGCCGCAGGTCATGAGACAAATGCCGACGCGCTTGAAACAAAAGATTCGGAACAGAATGAGCGAGGAGATATGCGATGAGCACAACCCATAAACCGGCTCACCCTGCATCGACCGGTGATGATCTGCGCCAAAAAGCTGAAAAGATCTTTCGAAAAAAGAGAGATCTGCCATCGGAAGACCCTGGCAAACTGCCCCCTGACGAAACCAGGCGCATCCTCCACGAGTTGCAGGTTCAACAGATCGAACTGGAACTGCAGAACGAGGAACTGCGCCGGGTGCAGCTGGAACTCGAAGCCACACGGACACGCTATTTCGACCTCTACGAACTGGCGCCGGTCGGCTATTGCACAATCAGCAGCAAAGGCCAGATCCTTGAGGCAAACCTCACGGCAGCGACGCTGCTTGAAGCAGACAAAACCCTGCTCGCCAATAAGCCGCTCACCGCCTTTATTGCCCCAGATGATCAGACCACCTGCCACCTGCAGTTGAAAAAACTCTTTGATACAGGCCAGCCGCAGTCTTTTGAGCTGAGAACAGCGAGAAAAGATGGAGCAGCGTTCTGGCTGCAGCTCACCGCCAACCTCGCTCAGGACCAAGGCGGTGAGCCTGTAAGCCGCCTCACACTGCACGACATCTCTCGACTCAAACAGGCAGAGGAAGAACTGCGTAACAACAGCGAAGTGCGATTCCAAAAACTGCTGCGCGAGGTGCAGTCTGTCGCCGTCCAGGGATACCGGCCGGACGGCACGACGCTCTACTGGAATCAGGCCTCCGAGACGCTCTATGGCTACAGCGCCCAGGAGGCGATCGGCCGCAATCTGCTGGAGTTGATCATCCCGCCTGGGATGCGACCGGATTTCAGCCAAACCATAGAAAAGATGCTCCAGACTGGCCAGCCTGTGCCGCCTGCGGAACTCACCCTGATGCGCAAAGACGGTACTGCTGTAACTGTTTTTTCGAGCCATGCCCTTCTCCAGCTGCCAGGTCAAGCGCCGGAATTATACTGTATCGATATCGATCTCAGCGATCGCAAAATGGCCGAGGAAGCCCTGCGCGAAAGTGAAGAGAGATATCGCCAGCTGTTCGAATCGGCATCCGACGCGATATTCCTGATTTCCCCGGACAGTTGCCAGATTATCGACGCCAATAAAAAAGCATCGGAGCTGTATGGGTACTCTCATCAGGAACTGCTGACCAAAACGAGCATGGACATCTCCGCCGAACCGGAGCAGACCTTTCAACGTACGCTGGAAACGCAGACGATCCACGATCATGATATGAGGCTTCACCGCAAAAAAGACGGCACTGTATTGCCGGTGGAAATCACAGCCCAGGCTGTCGTCCTGAAAGAAAAACCGGCCATGCTCGTTGCCGTTCGCGACACGACTGAACGCAGGCAGGCGGAAGAGGAGAAGACCAAGCTCGAAGCACTGAACTGGCAACTGCAGAAGAGAGAAAGCCTCAGGCGCATGGCAGGGGCCATCGCCCATCATTTCAACAACCGGCTCGGCGTGGTGATCGGTAATCTGGAGATGGCGATTGACGACCTGCCGAGGGGAGTCGGGCCGGCCTACAGCCTCGCCACTGCCTTGCAGGCCGCCAAAAAGGCCGCGGAGGTCAGCGGTCTGCTGCTTACCTATCTCGGCCAGACGACCGGCCGCTGCGAACCGCTGGATCTCGCCGAGACATGCCGCGCCACCCTGCCCCTGCTCCTGGCCGCGACGCCCAAGACCATCAATTTTCAGATTGACCTGCCGACCCCCGGACCGACCGTCAGTGCAAACGCAAACCAGATCCAGCAGATCCTCAACAATCTGGTGACCAATGCCTGGGAGGCCTCCGACGGCAGTAAGGGAATCATCGGCCTGAAGGTCTCCACAGTTGCGCCGGCGGAGATCCCTGATGAACACCGTTTCCCGATCGGCTGGCAGCCGGGGGATTGCCTGTATGCCTGCATTGAGATCAAAGACTCCGGCTGCGGTATTGCCGATGAAGATATCCATAAGCTATTCGATCCCTTCTTCTCCAACAAGTTCACCGGTAGAGGTCTCGGCCTGTCGGTCGTCCTGGGTGTTGTAAAGGCCCATGAAGGCGCCGTCTCGGTGGAGAGTGAGCCGGGAAAAGGAAGTATTTTCAGCGTATTTCTGCCACTGTCCAACGAGGAGGCACTCACCAGACGCATCCTGGAAACACCCCCGAAACCCAGCTGGGCTGAAAGAGAGAGAACCATCCTGCTGGTCGATGACGAGGACACCATGCGCGAGATGGCTACAGCCATGCTCACCCGCCTTGGCTACAAGGCGCTCTCGGCCAGAAATGGCAGTGAAGCCGTAGCGATATATCAACAGAAAAAGGATGAGATCCATTGTGTGGTGTGCGATCTGACCATGCCTGAGATGGATGGATACGAGACCTTCATCCTCCTCAAACAGATCGCTCCGGAGGTAAAGGTCATCCTCTCGAGCGGCTACAGCAGAGAACAGGTCATAGAACTCTTTGAAGGCAGGGGATTGGCGGGATTCCTGCAAAAGCCCTATTCCCAGGCGGAAATGGCCGCCATTGTTCTTCAAGTTTTGGAGAATCGAGAATGACAGTTTTTCTGGTTATTCAAGGCTTTGCTGCCAGACCTGTCTCAAGAAGGAGCTGTTCATGACGAAAAAGGCACTCCGGTCCGACGAAGCAGCTCCTCTGCGCCGATTGGCCGAAAATTCCGCCAGGACAAGAGCCCAGCAGTTGCCGCACGATCTCGAACACCTCCCTGCCGACCAGGTTCAGCATCTCATCCATGAACTGCACGTCTCCCAGATCGAATTGGAGATACAGAATGAAAATCTCAACCGGATTCAGGAGGAGTTGGAGGCATCCCGAGAAGAATATTACGACCTCTATAATCTCGCGCCGGTCGGCTACCTGACCCTGAACGATCTGGGACTGATCAAGAGAGCCAACCTCACTGCTGCTGAACTCCTAGGCGTAACCCAGGAGTCATTGGTCAATCACATGCTCTCTTCGTTCATCTGGCCGACAGATGTTGATATCTATTATCTGCACTGCAAAAACCTCTTTGTCACCGGCAAAAAACAGGTGTTCGATATCCGTATGATGAGGACCGGCGGCAGTCATTTATGGACCAGGATGGACATCACGGCAATGCAGGACAATGACGGCAATCCCCTGTGCCGCATGATTCTGAGCGATATTTCCGCCGCCAAACAGGCCGAGGAAGAGGTACGAGAGAGCGAAAACCGTCTCCGTCTGGCCTTGGACGCGGCCCATATCGGCGATTGGGAAATCGACCTGATACAGGGGAAATCCAGCTGGTCCGTGCGCTATGCCCAGATATTCGGTCTCGCCCAGCCATCCCCGGCGAGTGGCAGCGCCGATGTTTTTCTTCCCTATATCCACCCCGAAGATCGGCCGATTGTTGATGCCTCCCTGAAGGAGAGCGCCGAGACCTGTCGTGAATGGTACTCGGAGTTCCGCATCATTCGTCCGGATAAGGAAGAGCGCTGGGTCTGGGCGAGGGGCAGTTTTTTCAAGGACAGCTGGGGACGGCAGAGCAAGATGTTCGGCATGGTTGCCGACATCACCGAACGGAAGCTGGCCGAGGAGCGATTGAAGAAAACCGAGGAACTGCGGCGAAACAAGGAGAGAAACTGCCTCACCGGCAAGATCAGAGAGCTTGACGGCAAGATCGAATCCTCGCTGGAAATGCAGCTGGGCCGAAGCGCGGTCATCCAAGGCGTGATCAACGATATCAAAAAACTGGCCTCTGCCGATTTCTCTCTGATCATTGAAGGCGAGACCGGCACGGGCAAGTCCCTCATCGCCAACATCATTCACAATCTCAGCGAACGGGCATCGGGACCCTTTATTGTCCTCGATCTCAGCGTCATCCCCGAGAACCTCGTTGAAAGCGAGCTGTTCGGCTACGAAAAAGGGGCGTTCACCGGAGCCGACAAACGAAAGAAGGGCTATTTCGAGATCGCCAACGGCGGCACAGTCTTTATCGATGAGCTCCAGAACATGACCCCCTTTGTCCAGACAAAGATCCTCAAGGTCGTGGAAGAGAAACGATTCTATCCCGTCGGCTCCAATCATCCGGTGGAATCGAGCATGCGGATCATCGGCGCGACCAACACCTGCATCAGGAAGGCAGTGCAGGAGAAACGATTCAGGGAGGATCTGTATTACAGATTGAATGAGGCCTCCTTGAGGCTCCCGTCCCTGCGTGACAGACGAGCCGATATCGGCTTTTTTATCCAGAAATTCCTCATCGAGGTTTCTTCGGAGCTCTCCAAGCCTTTGCGCATCACCGATGAAAACATCGTCACCTTTCTCGAAGAGCAGCAATGGCCCGGCAATGTGCGGGAACTCAAGAACGTCATCCGCAGTGCCGCTCTGTTCAGTGAATCAAACATCCTCACCATGGACGACGTGGGCCGCGCCATGTCCGAGATGAGCCTTTCCGCCGATACTGAAGAAGCCCATGGGATGGCAGGGCTTCATGGCCCTCTCAGCATACCGGAGGCGGAGAAGTACGCGATCAGTCTGGCCCTGAGTCACACCGGCGGCAACAAAACAAAGGCTGCCGAAATTCTCCAGATCACCCTCAAGACCCTTCTCACCAAGATCAAAAAGTATTCATTGTAGGCCTCCCCATCACAATTACCCTGTAAATACTACACAGACTGTAATTTTTACAGGGTTTCCACCTCCCCAATTATAATTTATCATGTAATATCGATAAATTATAAGTTTGGCACTAATTTTGCTCTTCTTACATGATCAAGGACCGGGAATGCGGTTCAACATCATCACGGGAAAAATGCCAACGAGGGCACGAGTTTCATTCGTTCCCGGTTGACGAAGACATATCCACTCACTCACTCTCGAAGAGCAAGGGAGAGCATAATGAAGATGCAGGACGTGAAAGAAAAGGCGGCAAAAATAGGGGTCAAGGCCGGCAGGAAGACAAAGACTGAACTCATCCGCACGATTCAGGAATCAGAGGGGAATATTCCCTGTTTCCAAACTGTGGCTTTTTTCTCCTGTTTTGAAGAGGACTGCTGCTGGCGGCCCGACTGCAGCACGCCCCGTTGAAGAAGCAGCCGGTCAGTCACCCATGCAGGGCAGAAAACTGTCGGCTTGTTGTATCGTTGGCAGCGCACGGAGGGGCATGGACGAGTTTTCAAACACATCCACCCTTCGTGGGCGTACCTGAAACCATCACCGAAGGAGGATTCACCATGTTTGACTTACTACCTTTCAAACGTCGCAGCAATGCACCGGATGCCATTTCAGAGATGGACGATATGATTAAAAAAATGTGGTTTGGTTTCCCCTTTCACAATCTGCAGGGGGACATGGATATCGGCTGGAGTCCACGACTCGATGTCAGCGAGACTGATGAGGCCATGGAGATTATTGCAGACCTGCCGGGTATGGAAAAAAAGGACATCAATGTCTCTCTGGAGGACGATCTGCTCATTATCAAAGGGGAAAGGAAGGAAGAGAAAGAGCAGAAAAACAAGCAATACCACACCATAGAGCGCCGCAGCGGCTCATTTTACCGCGCCCTCAGGCTGCCCGTTGAGGTACAGATCGAGAAAAGCCAGGCAACCTTCAAGGATGGCGTGCTCACCCTGAAGCTACCGAAGAGCGCTGAGTCCAAAAAGAAGGTCGCACAGATTGAGATCAAATAGAATCGGCCGGGGAAGGACGGGACCTTGCCGAAGGTCGCGTCCTCCACCTACACGGGAAGCACAGTCGTCGGGGCCATCTCCGGAAGAAAGGGATATTCAAGAAACAGTTTTTATTTCGTTGAGCAGGGGAGGACATGATGCACGAATCCGATAAACGTCTGCCTGAAACAAACATCCCGGCCGATCTGCAGGCCAGCCATCAGCGGCGCGGCGCAGAAGCTGCCCGGATAAACAGTGCCAGGATACTGGAAAATTTCAACCTGCTCTCAATGAAAGCGCCGCCGCCAGCGCCCGGCTTCCCTGCCCACCGCATCGAGTTGAAGCTGCAGGGCGAAGGCAGGAATGCCAAGGTGAAACTCAAGTTGCAGAACGGCAACTATCTCGAGAGCCGGGCCATGCCCCGGCAGGCCACGCCGGAGAGCAGGACGCTGCTGGACGAGATCGAGCGCCGCAGAGCGGCTGAAGATCAGCTGTGTGAAAGCGAGAAAAGCTTCAGGCTGGCGCTTGATGCCTCCTTCAACGGTGTCTGGGATCTCAATTTTGCCACCGGAGAGATCAACTTCGGGGAAAACTGGTACCGCAGTCTGGGATATGAAAAATACAGCGAAGTATCCGACTGTCACTTATGGCAGAAGCTGATCCATCCTGACGATCTCGAGAAGATTCTGGCCATGCACAGCGCCCTTGCCCAGGGCATCAACCCTCATTACGAGCTTGAATACCGGATAAAAAATGCAGCCGGCAACTGGCGGTGGATACTTTCGAGGGGACGGATTCTCACCAGGGACGAAAAAGGCAGGGTCCTGCGCATTATCGGTATCGATACCGACGTCACCCGCCTGAAGCAGGCCGAAGCAGAGCTACAGTCAGCCAAGGCAGAACTGGAGATGCAAGTAATGGAAAAGACCGCCGAACTGCATACCACCGATATTGCCCTGGAAGTGCTGCTGCGAAAACGCGAGGCCGACAAATCATCCCTCGAGGGATGCGTCATGAGCAATATCGACAAACTCATCGAACCATTTCTCGCCAGACTTGAGGAGAGCCGGCTGAATGAACAGCAGAGGCTGCTGATAGAGATACTGAGGAACAATATAAAGGAGCTGACCTCACCATTTGCCAACACCTTCTCCACCAGGCTGACTCGGCTCACCCCATCGGAAATCCAGATCGCCAATCTTGTCAAGCTGGGGAAGAGGACCAAGGAAATTGCCAGGATAATGAACCTCTCGGAGGGAACAATCAGTATCCATCGCAAGAATATACGAAAGAAACTGCGGCTCACGCACCAGAAAACAAATCTTCAATCAGCGCTCAGCGCCCATTTATAGCAACTGGAGTTTAGTGACTATGAGACAGATGGGCCGTTATACCGGGGCAGCAGGGGAAAAATGACGGATGGCGGCGGTTCCCTGCATAGGCGATGTATCCATTTTCTATATATTTTCCACTCGTTGTCTATGATGGCCCGCGCTCATATATTTTTTTTATGATTAATGAACAGGCCCTGCCAGTCGCCTGGGAACACTTGCGGCAAAGCGACACCGGAAGAGCCTCTAACTCACACAAGGGGGAAGAACATGGCAGCACTACAGAAGAACATATGGGCAAAAATTGTCGGTGCAGTGATGATGGCCTGTCTGGTCGGGGCTTTCTCAGGATGTGCGACGACAAAGCAACTGGCCGATGTCGAGGCCAAAGCCGATCAGGCCCTGGCCATGGCGCAGGAGGCCAAAGCAATGACCGAGGGGGCAAACAATGCTGCAGCAAGGGCTGAACAGGCAGCCGACAGGGCAGAGCAGGCGGCAGGCAAAGCAGAGGCAATCGCCAACAAGCTTGAAGGCACTTTTATGAAAAAGATGAAGAAATAAATCGCACTTGCATTCAAAGTGGCATCTGTTTTTTGTAGGGTGCGCTCCGTGCACCAAGCCTAGTTATGCTGGTGCGCGGAGCGCACCCTACTTTCGAGCCAACTTGAAAGCTCATTGGAATTAGCATGATGCAGAAAAGCCGATAGCCCCTACCGGCGCAATGTCTCGCCACAACAGAGTTCAACATGCCGCCGCGACCAATGCATGCACGTATCAAGGTTCTCACGGCACTGCTGATCTTCTTCCTGCCGCCGCATTCAGGTCTTTCAGCCCCAGAAAACCCTTTTCAGCCATTTCTCTACCGGGGTCGGCAGCCGGTGCCCACGACAGCAACACCCTTGAGGGCGGCAACACAGCCGGCGAATCTACTGGCTTGGCATCCCGTATCACCGATTATCGGCCGACCGGGCCGGCATATCGTCGCCGCCAGGGAAACCCTGCTTGATATCGCCCGACGGTATGATCTCGGCTACAACGAACTCGAGGATCTCTACCCACGACTTGATCCATGGATTCTCACGCCAGGGTTCGAGTTGAGAATCCCCACGCAGCGACTCCTGCCAGGGGCGGTTGGCTACGGCATTGTGATCAATATCCCCGAGATGCGCCTGTACTATTTTGCCAAAACAGGGGATAAACCCGCGGTGCTGACATTTCCCATCGGCATCGGGGACCTGAGTTACCCGACGCCGATCGGGACGTACTGGATTTCCTCCAAAGAGATCAACCCGACGTGGGATATCCCGCCCTCTCTACAGGCAAAGCACGGCGTCAAGACTATTCCCGCCGGGCCGGATAACCCGCTGGGCACGCATTGGATGCGGCTGGGAAATACAATGTACGGCATACACGGCACAAACTTTCCCTGGTCCGTCGGCAGGATGGCTACCCACGGCTGCATCAGGCTGTACCCGGAAGATATCAAAAAGCTGTTTCCCCTTATCGAGCCAGGGACCCGGGTACAAATCATCTATGAACCGGTAAAACTGATCGTTTTCAGCAGCAGGGTCTTTATTGAGGTGCATCGCGATGTCTACCAGGCCAGAGGCGACCTGCTGCAATACAGTGAAAATCTGCTGGCAGCCAGGAATATTCAGCATCTGGTCGATAGCGGCAGTTTAGCCTGGGCCGTTGCCGAACAGAACGGCATGCCTGTGGAAATAACCGCGGCCCCGAATCCCTCGCTTCACCCCCCTGGGCAGCAGCCATCGGGTAGGATTCGGATCAATCCCTTTCAACAACAGCGAAGGCCCCGGTATTGACACAAGTAAAAATGCCCCTGACAGCTTGGAATGTAAGAGGATCGTGGTTAGGCCGCCTACCCAATCCGTATAGAATCTTGCTTCATTGATATTGATCCGCCATGGACTACATAATAACAAGAGAGTTTGAGGTGAAACACTCGTCTCCCTGAGTTGCAGAGCAGACAGTTTCCGACAGCCAGATGACTGTTTTTTTACCCAAGAGAGGAAAATATGTCTCTTCAATCGGTATTTTGCAACGCTTTTGCAGGAATGGCCGACGTCAATTTCAGGGTCATTTTCTGGGACGGCAGTGTGTATGATTTTGGCAGCGGCACAGATTTTCTCATCCGATTCAAAAACCGGGAGGCTTTACGCAAGGTTTTCCTCGATACCTCTCTAGGCTTTGGCGAAGGCTATATGAACGGCGATATCGAGGTGGAGGGTGATCTGCGTGAAGTTGTCCGGGTCGGTCTGTTGTCCGGCCAGGTAGATGAGAAGACCAAGAAATCTGTGCTCAATACGCTTGCCCTCAGCATCCTGCAGAGAAACAGCAAGAGAAAGGACCGGCAGAGCATCTCCTATCACTACGACCTGGGCAACGATTTCTACAAGCTGTGGCTCGATCGAAAGATGCTCTATTCCTGTGCCTACTTCAAGAATGATTCCGCTTCACTGGAACAGGCCCAGACTGAGAAGATCAACCTGTGCTGCCGCAAACTGCAGCTCAAGCACAACGAGCGCTTGCTTGATATCGGCTGCGGTTGGGGAAGTCTGCTCATCACCGCCGCGAAAAATTTCGGCATCCACGGCGTCGGCATAACCCTGTCGCAGGAACAGTTGGCCTACGGCAGAGAGCAGATTGCCGAAGAAGGCCTTCAGGACCGCGTACATCTGGAATATCTCGACTACCGCGACCTCCTGCAGCTCAGACAATCCTTTGACAAGGTTGTCTCAGTCGGCATGTTCGAACATATCGGCAAGGCCAACATGAAGCTCTTCCTGGAGAATGTCCAGGCAGTTCTGCGGCCCAACGGCCTCCTGCTGCTGCATACCATCGGCAAGACGGTGGAAGAGCCGACCAACAACTGGATACGCAAATATATCTTCCCGGGCAGCTATCTTCCCGACCTTGGCTCCATTCTGAAAAATTGCAGCGGTCTTGGGTTCAACTTCATCGACTGCGAGAACATGCGCCTGCATTACAGCAAAACTCTCGACAACTGGTCGGAAAGATTCGAAAAGAACGAAAGTAAAATCCGCTCGATGTTCGATGATCGATTTATCAGGATGTGGCGATTCTACCTGGCAGGATGTTCGGCCATGTTCAGACTTGGCCAGATCCATCTTTTCCAGCTGTTGTTTTCAGCAGGCGTCCGCAACGATCTGCCGCTGACGCGGGAATGGATGCATACGGAATCTCCGGGCCTGACGGGCAGCAGTTTTTCCGAACAGCACATGCTGAAAGGAACTTAGCCGCTTTCGTTGCGCTCGAAAACAGTTCAAAGACTTTTCAAGGAGGGATGCCATGCAAGCAATTCGCAAGATAGTCGTGCCAGTGGACTTCCAGCAGTTTACCGATGAGCTGGCAGAATATGCCGTAGCCATGGCCAACAAGCTGGCAGCACACATCACCTTTTTTCATGTCGTTGAAAATGTGGTGGTCTATGCCGATTTCGTCCCCTCGAATCTCTATATCAATTACGAGGAGACCATGACCCATGCCAAAAAGAAAATGGCATCGCTCGTTGAGACCTGTAAGAAAACCTGGATGAATTGCACCGGGGAAGTGACCAGGGGCGATGTCGTCGATACTATTGTCGATTACGCCAAAGACGAAGGGATCGATCTGATCATCATCGGCACCCATGGTGCCAAGGGACTTGAGAAAATCCTGCTCGGCAGTGTCGCTGAACGGGTCGTTAAACGGTCCGAGTGTCCGGCGCTTCTCTACAAACCAAGGAAAAAATAGGGCGGCAAAACGAATCATACCGCACCTGTTTTCTGACATTCCGTTCGCTGGGAGGGGGGGATGGGGCCTGAACGTCGGACCGACAGGTTCGGCGTTCAGGCTCCAGTATCTCTCAACCTTTTCTTTAATCTCAGCAATCGTGCAGGATGATTCCAGGACAGCTTGACCAGGAAAATTCTGTCATTTCCTCCAACCCGACTCTGTATTTCCCCGCCGATAATGCTTATTTTTACCCCGTGGCAGAAGTTGCCGCTCTGTGGTACACTGCGGACACGTTGTGTCGTGCGTCTTATTTATTATAGCAAACAGCATTCCAATGACTATCCGTAAAATACAAGAATACCCGGCACCGGTCCTGCGGCAGCAGACCAGCGCCATCGACAGCTTCGATGAATCTCTGCACACCCTGGTCAAAGACATGGCCGAAACAATGTACGCCGCCCCCGGCATCGGTCTGGCGGCCCCGCAGATCGGCCAATCCCTGAAGCTGATTGTCGTTGACATCAGCAAGGATAAGGATGGGGAGAAAGAGTACATGGCCATGGTCAATCCCGAGATTATCGAACGGGAAGGCACGCAGCTCGATGAAGAAGGCTGCCTCAGTGTCCCCGAACTGACCTCGAAGGTGAAGCGTGCCAAAAAAATCACCGTCATCTATCAGGATCTGCAAGGGACCAAGATGCAGATGGTCACCGAGGACCGCTTTGCCGTCGTGCTGCAGCATGAGATCGACCATATCAACGGCATCCTCTTTCTCGACCATCTGAGCGCTCTAAAAAGGGCCCTCTACAAGAAAAAGGTGAAAAAATGGCTGGATGGGGAACAGGACTGAGATGACGCCCGCCCCGCTGCGCATCATCTTCATGGGGACCCCGGATTTTGCCGTGGCCAATCTCTCGACCCTGCTGCAGGGACCAGATCAGGTCGTGGCCGTGGTCACCCAGCCTGATCGCCCGAAAGGCCGGGGCAAAAAACTCGCCCCACCGCCGGTCAAGATCCTGGCCAGCGAGAAGGGCATCCCCGTGCTGCAACCTCTGAAGATCCGCACCGAAGAATTCCGGGACGAGCTTGCCGCCTTTGCCCCTGACCTTGTCGTCGTCACGGCCTATGGCCGTATCCTGCCTCCGGCCTTGCTCTCACTCGCGCCGATGGGCTGCATCAATGTCCACGGCTCGCTGCTACCGCGGCATCGTGGCGCCGCGCCGATCCAGTGGGCAGTCATCAACGGCGACAAGGAGGTCGGGGTCACCATCATCCGGATGGATGAAGGCATGGACACCGGCGACATCCTGCTGACATCATCCTTTCCTGCCGACCCGGAGGAAACAGCCGGCAGTCTCTTTGTGAAGCTGGCCGAACTCGGCAGCCGGGCGCTGCTCGAGGCCATTGCCCGCCTGAAGGTCAATGATCTGCCTGCCACGCCCCAGGATCACAGCCAGGCCACCACCGCCCCGATGCTGAAAAAGGAAGACGGCATCATCGACTGGAGCCTGCCCGCCGATAAACTGCACTGCCTGGTCCGCGGCCTCGATCCCTGGCCCGCGGCCTCCTGCCTGATCGACGGCCAGCGTCTGCGCCTTTTTTCGCCGGAGGTCATCCATAAAGACAACCCGGCCCAGCCGGGAACCCTGGTACGGGCAGAACGCGACGGCCTGCTGATCGCCACCGGCAGAAACCTGCTGCTGATCAGGGAAATCCAGCCGGAAGGCAAAAAACGCATGCCTGCTTCGGCCTTTCTCTGCGGCCACTCTCTTACGGCCGGTACGGTGCTGGCCCCCTGATTCTTCAGTTCCCGGACAATCGACAATGCCAATACCAGCCGCCATCCTTTACGCCGACTGTTTCTCCGGAATCAGCGGCGACATGTTCCTCGCCGCCCTGATCGATGCCGGAGTTCCCGAAAATACCCTGCGGACAGAACTGGCCCGGCTCGATCTGCCGCCCTTTACCCTGGACTTCTCGGCTACCACCCGCCAGGGCATACGCGCCACCCAGCTGAGGGTATCAGCCGACACCGGCCAGCAGTTGCGCACCCTGCCCGATCTCCTGGCAATCCTCGACAAGAGTTCTCTGGCGGCTGACATCACCGGCCCGGCCGCAGCAGTCTTCCGGGCGCTTGCCGAGGCCGAGGCAAAGGTCCATGCCATTGACATCAACCAGGTGCATTTTCATGAAATAGGTGCCCTCGATACCATCATCGATGTGGTCGGAACCGTTATCGGCCTGCGTCACCTCGGCATCCAGCGCCTGGTCGCCTCGCCGCTGCCCCTTGGCCGGGGCTTTGTCGACTGCGCCCACGGTCGCCTGCCCCTGCCGGCCCCGGCGGTCTGCGAGTTGCTCAACGGCGTCCCGACTTACGGTGTCGCACACACCCAGGAACTGGTCACCCCGACCGGCGCTGCCCTGCTGAAGGTCCTCGCTGCTGAATTCGGCCCCCTGCCGCCGATGACGCCGTCCGCCACCGGCTACGGCGCCGGCAACCATATTCTCGAAGGCCACCAGCCCAATCTGCTGCGCCTCATTGTCGGCA
>JFJP01002284.1_pt1 | contig 22307 bp, 23 predicted proteins | sample 431651 | NCBI WGS metagenome assembly JFJP01 (sample SAMN02602958, study PRJNA72255) | Microbial mat metagenome, whole genome shotgun sequencing project. | biome: fresh water; feature: sink hole; material: water; isolation source: purple microbial (photo- and chemosynthetic) mats found in...
TTTGCAGTACTAACCGAACTGATCCCGTGCGGGATAATCACTTCACCTACCACTATCCTCGAATCGACCTCTTTCAGAATCACCACTATCTGGTATCGAACGTTACAACGGTTCGCTATGACTGTCTCACACATTACCTGTTCGAATCCCTCGATGAGGTACAGGAACTTGCGACGAAATGGCTTTGGAATGGCAATCACAAACGCCAGAACATGGCGGTTCAGCGACATAATCCTGAAGACAAAAATTGGCCCTTGCGACCTAGCCCCTACTTTTGATTTTGCTTAAAAATTGGGAAATTACCATCTGTAGTCTTCCCACTAAATCAAGACACTTCGGATGCGTGATTTTCTGTTATTTGGCATTATTAGACGATATGGGGGGGGGATTGGCATGAAGAAGTCACGACTTAGGGAGGGCCAGTATTATATTGCGTCTGATCGGTTCAGACAGGCAAAAAAATCCCCGGTGAACCGGGGATTTTTTTGAAGCTTGTGCAGCTGGCTATTGATTATATAGCTTGAATGTTTGAAGCTTGCTTGCCTTTTGGGCCAGCAGTAACTTCGAATGAAACGCGTTGGTTCTCTTGCAGGGACTTGAAACCACTGGAATTGATTGCGGAGAAGTGCGCGAACAGATCTTCGCCTCCTTCGTCAGGAGTAATAAAACCAAAACCCTTCGAGTCATTGAACCACTTTACGATACCAGTTGCCATTACATTTCCTATTTCAGTTAAGTTGAGCTGTCGCCCGTTAGATCGTTTGAAGCAAGAAAGAAATTACAGACTAATACTGCACTACTAGCTCGAATCTTAAACGATTGTTCATTATACCAGATAAATTTGTATAAAACACTTCAATATAAATAAAAATTGCGTCATCAGAAAGAACTTTTAGTTTTATTTGCACTATTCGTGTCCCATTCTTACACATTTATTGCCAGTTGGGATTTTTCATATAGAAAATACATAATTCAAGGCAATTATTGTGTTTTGATAATTAATTCTGCGGATCTAGACAGGTATTTTTTAACCCGGCGTTGCACCGATTCTTGTCGCCCGCGGTACCCGTATCACAATGGAAGATTGCATGCTTCACCTTTTCAAGCAGAGAATAGCTGGAACGGTAAGCCGTTCGACAAAGATCCACTAAAAGACATCAGAGTGCGGCAAGCGATTTCCAAGGCAATCTACCGTCAGGCGCTGGTCGAGCGCACGTTGGAAAGGCTGGCTGTATCGGCTTTTAACATCGTCGCGCCAGGTATCCTGGGTTATGTCGATACGTTGGAATTTAAAGAGTACGACACCGAAGATGCCAAGAAACTGTTGGCAGCAGCCGAGTATCCGAACAGCTTCGTCATCACTTTGCATGACCCCAAAAATCTCTACATCAACGACGAACGAGTGGTGCAGATCCTTGCTCAATTTCTGAATCAGGTCGAAATCCAGGTCAAGGTCGAGACATTGGCGCTGACAGTCTACTTCGGCAAGGCCCGAGCCGGCCAATATAGTGCGGCACTACTCGGCTCATGCGCACTGCTCGGCATAGTTGTCCTGGTGCATTTCCTGGCGGTCTTGTTCCTGGAGCTGTTCGTAGTCCATGTCGCCGATCGCTACGACCGCCGCAAGATTAGCCGCATCTGCCTGTTCATCCGGGGCTTGGCCGCTGCGGCCCTGGCCATCGGCAGTTATAACGACTGGATGAACAAAGAAGCCATCTTTGCCATCGTGTTCCCAATCGACACCACGCGCGCCCTTGAGTCCGCCCACACTGCAGGCGCTGGTACCCGGACTGGTGCCCCCACACTTGGCGGCTTTATTTATGTGCTGGGCGGGCCGGCACGGTCTACACCAGCAGTAGCATCCTGTTCATTACTACTAGCCTGTTGGTAGTAATGATTCGCATCGAAAGCGAAGCGTATTACTGCGGCGCGAACCAACTACCCTAGATTTTTACTAACAGGAAGCGCTTTCATCAAGAGCTGCCCGGCAATCCTCGGCGCCATTTCACTCGACCTGTTCGAGGTGCTGCTCGGTATCGTCGGCATGGTGATCGTGGTGCTGTCATGAATACGATTATTTCGTCGCTGTTCGGCCTCGATCGGCCGGTCAACCCGACAACGGACGCCAGCACACCAACTCCTGCACCAAGCGCGGCAACGACGGAGTCAAGCTGACCGGTAATTCTGCAAGCCCCGCATGGCCTGCAGAATCGCAGCGTTCTCACTATACTTCAAAGCCTGGCGGCCTGGTCACATTATTTATCTCAGAGCCCGCCGCAAAGGACGTAACGATGTAATATCGTGAACTCGGACACAGCAATCTCAAGGTTAGCCTCTAATCACACTCTGCACCATGACCTAGGGCGAACAAAGTACCGAAACCGAAGCACATACACAAATCGACATGGCGCTGGTGCATGACGTCAACCTGATCGATACAACTGAAATTTACCCGGTACCACCGCACGCCGAGACACAAGGTTCGACCGAATGCTACATCGGCAGCTGGCTGAATAAATTCGGTAAGCGCGAGCAGGTATTGATCGCCACCAAGGCCACTGGGCCGACGTGCAAACTCCACAATCCACGCCATGTGCGCGACGGCATCAATAATTTCGATCGCACAAGTTTGACCGAGGCTTTGTATGGCAGGCTGGAACGCCTACAAACAGATTACGTCGATCTGTATCAATTGCATTGGCCGGACCGTAGATTCAATTACTTCGGCACGCAGAACTACCACCATATCACGGACGAAGATACCGTACCAATTGAAGAGACGCTGAGCATCCTGGCCGACTTCATCACGGCTGGTGAAATACGTCATATCGGCATATCAAATGAAACTCCGTGGGGCATTGCGCAGTTCCTGCGCGCTTCTGAAAAATTCGATTTACCGCGTGTGGTCAGCATCCAGAATCCGTACAGCCGGCTTAACCATACTTTTGAAACTGGCCACTCGGAATTCTCCTACTGTGAACAAGTTAGTCTGCCGGCTTATTCACCGCTGGAATTCGGCGTATTGTCGGGGAAACACCTGAACGGCGCAAAACCATCAGGCGGTCGCCTGACTCTATTCAAACGGCTCGGCCGCTACAACAATCTACAAGTCAACCGTGTGATCGGTGACTACGTAGCGCTGGCCTGCAAGCATGGATTGGACCCGAAGCAGATGGCGCTGGGGTTTGTCAATAGCCGCGGTTTCGTTATCAGCAACATCATCTACGCAACTACGCTGCAGCAATTGCAAAGCAACCTCGACAGCGTAAATCTCACACTGGATGAGGAGATCCTGAACGAGATCGAGGCAATCCACCAACTCCAGCCGAATTCGGCTTCTTGAAGGTACGCTCAAGGCAAGTTAAACGCCAAGGCAAGACAGCAACGCTTCCATCTTCCGAGATGACGTCGGTCCAGACCGGGCGCAGCCCGGCGAATAGCACCTTGGTCATCGGCACGCCGCTTGCCAGGCTTTCCTTCGATGTGCCAAACACGATCGTGATCTCGTCCTATTTATTGAGAAACCAAAACGACGGCTGACAACGATTGCGATGGTCAACATCACGAACAACAACACAGCAACCACCACAACCAGGCCAAGCAGCAGAAACAAGTTGAACGTCGCCAGCAGCACCGTCAGGTACAGACGCCAATGCAGCGCCCCTGCACTACCGCCTCACGCGACAAATTCGTGTCGTGCAGGAAAAACAGCAAGCCGATGGCAAGTGTCGTAATCAGATTGAAGGCCATTTGCAACCTGGCCTTTGCAAGGCAACAAACTAGTGATAACAACTGTTGTAAGAAGATTCAAAATGAAGCTCTCAGAAAATAAGCGAGAGCGAACCAGGGGTTAATAGGGGGGGCGTTAGCAAAAGCTGGACATGCTAAGCCCATACACAGGCAGGACTATGACTCCTATGTTACGCACTACCCATGCAAGTATTTATAATGGTTGGGTCGGATCTCAGGACTGATGACATTTCATCGCATCGAAAAAATCAACGATCCACAGTCCAAACAAAACCGGCCAGCAGCAACCCGCCAACGATGGCTGTACAGACGTGAGCGCAAGCCACCGCTAAGTGAAGCAAACCACTACTGCTTCAGACATGCTGACATGAGGCGCGCGATAGCAAGAATTTTAAAATAAAGATTTCTAAAAAGAAGTATCTGTGGGGTAATAGAGTATTTTATATATCGAAATCAGAGCAAGTCTCTTAACCCTACAAGAGGCAAGAAAATATAAACTGTTTAAATATTTTTTCTTCCAAAATAAACAAAGCTCAGATATAATTTTAACTTTAGCGGCTGTAGCTCAGATGGATAGAGTACTTGGCTACGAACCAAGGGGTCGTGGGTTCAATTCCTGCCAGCCGCACCACTATTACAAAGAAGTTGCAATAAAAATATTAAAACTTCTTCTATTCTTGTCTACATCTCAAGATTTTTCAGCGCGCCACACATGGCCATTTTGCGCAACAATTCCATAGCGACTCATTTACTATTGCAAAGTAAGTCCTAATAAAAGACCGACGATCTGGATCGCCGGCTTTTTATTAGTCATACCATTACTTTCACATTAAATTCTTTTTCAGATTAATGCCGGGTTGGATAAATATCGTGCCAGGTACGATCAATTTGATGACGCAATTCGCGTCACCAATAGCCGCCAATAACAGCAACAAACAAATACCGGTTTGCCGAAACAACATCATATGCACGTCTTCTTTAAATTCAGGAGAGCAATCAGGATTCCATCTTCACGAATTAAGTCTAAGCTCCTTTACTATTTATCATAAGATGTTTTTTGTAAGGCTTGTGACACTTTATAATCTTTTGTTGAAATGCTTATATCGAGTGTTACAACAGAACGGTTCGCTATGACTGGCCCGTACATTACCTGTTCGAATCCGTCAATGAGGTTCGGGAATTTACGAAGAAATTGTTCTGGACTGACAATCACGAACGCAAGAACAGGACGCTCGGCAGCATCATCACGAAGCAGAATCAACCCTTGAGACTGAGTCGCTAATTTTAAAAATGGGGGGGATACCACAGCCGCCACGTGCGCATGTTGCTTGAAGTAGAAATGGCAAATCTTGCCGACTATGCTCGCATCGGCATGCAGTCAGATCCGGCACAGATGGGCGGCATCATCGTACAATTCCGGCATCACAAAAAATCCATCGACACCAGCACTTTTAAAAAAATCAATATCAGTGATCTGGTAGGGGGGCGTCGTACAAACTGACTGAACGTCAGGCCGACGTATGGATTCATGCGTATATCGCCCCCAATCTGCACGCAATCTGCACGCAATCTGCACGCCATGGTATAACGTCACCGAACTCAGCAGCGTCTTCAATAATGTAATCGAGCGTTCGCATCATTAGGGCATGCTGGATGGCGATGATGCAGCAACGATAGGATCGTCAAGCAGCATCGCAGCAAACTGCGCGTCAGCAACCGCAAAGGCGGTGGCCTTTCGACCTAAATCGAATTTCAATTGAAGACTTGATCTGGGCGCTCAGACTGGTTTAGCGCCTAGCCGTGCGCAGCCTGAGTCACCTGAGTCGCAAAGGATATAGCATTGCCACCGCCTCTGCCACAATACCCTCTTCCCGTCCTAAATAACCGAGATTTTCATTGGTCTTGGCCTTCACGTTGACCTGATTCGTCGCGATACCGCAATCGTCAGCAATGTGTTGCACCATTTGCGGAATATGCTGCATCATCTTCGGCGCCTGGGCGATGATGGTCGAATCGATATTACCGACTGCAAATCCTGCCTCTCCGATCAAGCGCACCGCCTCGCGCAGCAACTTGCGGGAATCGGCAGCGGCAAACTGCGCATCGGTATCGGGAAAATGGTGGCCGATGTCGCCCAACGCCGCTGCTCCGAACAAGGCATCAATCACCGCATGTAGTAACACGTCGGCATCGGAATGTCCCAGCAACCCAGTCTTATGAGGAATCGTCACGCCGCCGATCATCAATGTCCTGCCGACCTGCAATGCGTGGCAATCATAGCCCTGGCCAATACGAAATCCGAGATGCTTGCTCATATTTTTCCTTTAAAAAACGTCCCGCAACATCAACTCCTCAACAACATCTCTGCCACTGCAACGTCGTGCGGCAAGGTCACCTTAAAATTGCGCTGGCTACCCTCGACCAGGCGCGGCTGCAGGCCCAGCATTTCAATCGCTCCCGCCTCATCGGTCAGTGCAGTGGCCTGCGTCAGCGCCTGCACCAATAGACCGTAACGGAACATCTGCGGGGTTTGTGCAGCCCACAGAGCGCTGCGGTCGACGGTCTGCGCCACTCTGCCATTCTGATCGCCGCGCTTAAGCGTATCGATCACCGGCAACGCCAGCAGACCGCCGACCGCATCGTCCTGCAAAGTCTGAATCAACTGCTCTATCAAGGCGCTGGTCAATCCCGGCCGCGCCGCATCGTGAACCAGCATCCAGTCGTCGTCGTCAACCTGTGCGCGGATCGCCTGTAGGCCGTTCAGCACCGATGCATGCCGATTCTCGCCGCCACGAAACAGCATCGTGGTACGTCCATTCCACTGCGGCGCAGTGGCCGCCGCCAGATTCTGAATATAACCATCGTCGGCACTGATCACGACAAAGGTATGAGCAATGGCGGCGGCGGCAGCGAACGTATCCAGCACATGCGCCAACATAGGCTTGCCGGCCAGCGACATGTATTGTTTTGGAATACCCGCACCGAGCCGCGCACCGATGCCGGCGGCAGGAATCAGGCCGAAATAACGCGGAGGATTCATATATGCTCGACTGGTTGGCAATGCTGAAGAAATATCATCAATGCTCAACAAAAATTGGGGGGATTGTTTGCGACAACATTCTATTCGATCACCCTGGGCTACGCGCTTTACACTTCGCCGGTCGGGCAGATGAAAATTGACAATTTGGTCCGTAGTTTATAATGTTGTTCTAGATTTTAACTTTAAAATCAGTTGTATTGATGCTTTTTTGGTCATATCCTGCTGCGCCCGGCAACGCTTGCACAATAAGCCCGCGAGCAGGCATGCGCCGTGGTTTGCGCTGTAATATATTAGACAGGTCCTAATGTCCTTCGATCTAGAAAAATTGTTGCCTAAGCCAGCTGCACGTTTCGCAATACCGGCGGCACATGGTTCGTCCGATGCATTTGCGCTGGCACAAGCTGCGCTGGCGCTGAAGATGCGACAGCGAATGCTGGTAGTGGTCGTTGCGGATGCCGCCGACGGCCAGCGGCTGCGCTCGGAAATACCTTGGTTCAAAGCCCCCCAGGCCGACGGCCAGAAACATGGCCTGCGCTGCCATCTGCTGCCCGACTGGGAAACGCTACCCTACGATACCCTCTCACCGCATCAGGACCTAGTGTCGGAGCGCCTGGCGACCCTATACGAGGTGCAGAACGATCTATGTGACGTGCTACTGGTGCCTGCCACTACCGCGCTAGTGAAGATGGCGCCGCCATCTTTCTTGGTTGGCTACACCTTTTTTTTCAAACAAGGCGAGACGCTCGACGAAGCACGCCTGAAATCGCAGCTGACACTGGCCGGCTACAGCCACGTCAACCAAGTCATGTCGCCTGGCGAGTATTCGGTGCGCGGCAGCCTGATCGATATTTTTCCGATGGGCTCGGTGTTGCCTTACCGGCTCGATCTGTTCGGCGATACCATCGAAACCATTCGCACCTTCGACACCGACACTCAGCGCTCACGGTACCAGGTCAAGGAAGTGCGCTTGCTGCCCAGCCGCGAATTTCCGATGGACAAGGCGGCACGCTCGGCGTTCCGCAGCCGCTGGCGCGAAGTATTCGAAGGCGATCCGTCACGTTCGACGGTGTATAAAGATATCGGCAGCGGCATCGCTTCGGCCGGCATCGAGTATTACCTGCCGCTGTTCTTCGACGCCACCGCGACGCTGTTCGACTATTTGCCACAGAGCGCCATGTTCGCGCTGGTTGGCGACATCGAAGGCGCCATCCAGCGCTTCTGGAGCGACACACAATCGCGCTACAAATTCCTTAGAATGGACCGCGAGCGGCCGTTGCTATGGCCGGAAGCACTGTTCCTGACCGACGAATTATTCTTCGGTCAAGTCAAACCGTTTGGCCGCTGGGTCATCAAACAAGGCGACACCGCATCGGAACTGTCGGCGCCGATACCCAACATCACCGTCAACCGCCGCATCGACGATCCGCTGAGCAATCTGCGCTCGTACCTGCTACAGACAGATCGCCGCGTGATGATTTGCGCCGAATCGAACGGCCGCCGCGAAACCTTGCAGCAATATTTCAACGAATACAATTTACCGCTTGCGCTATGCGAAGGCTATGCCGACTTCATCATCTCCAGCGAAAAACTGATGCTAGGCGTGGCGCCGCTGCATGCCGGCTTCGAACTGCCGCAATTTACCTTCATCACTGAAACCGAGTTGTACGCCGATTCCGGCCGTCACATCGGCAAAAAGAAACAAGAAGGCGCAGCCCAGATCGAGTCGATAGTACGCGACCTATCTGAGCTGGAGATCGGCGATCCGGTGGTGCACGTCAACCACGGCATTGGTCGTTACATTGGTTTGCTCAACATGGATCTGGGTGAAGGCGAGACCGAATTCCTGCACCTGAAATATGCCAAGGACACCAAACTGTATGTGCCGGTGTCGCAACTGCATGTGATTTCGCGTTACTCCGGCGCCTCGCCGGAAGATGCGCCACTGCATATGCTCGGCTCCGGCCAATGGGAAAACGTCAAACGCAAAGCTGCGCAACAGGTGCGCGACACCGCCGCTGAACTTTTGAATCTGTATGCGCGCCGCATGGTACGGCAAGGTCATGCATTCGAATATTCGGAACACGTTTACGAAGCCTTCGCTGAAAGCTTCGGATTTGAAGAAACCACCGATCAGGCCGCCGCCATCAATGCTGTGATCAAGGACATGACTAGCGACAAGCCAATGGATCGTTTGATCTGCGGCGATGTCGGTTTCGGTAAGACCGAAGTTGCCTTACGCGCAGCGTTCGTTGCGGTACTAGGCGGCAAACAGGTGGCGATCCTGGCGCCGACCACCCTGCTGGCAGAACAGCATGCGCAAACCTTCGCTGATCGCTTTGCCGAATGGCCGGTGAAAATCGCCGAGCTGTCGCGTTTCCGTAGCAGTAAGGAAGTTAAGCAAGCCGTCAAGGGTATGGCTGACGGCACGCTCGATATCGTCATCGGCACGCATAAATTGCTATGCAACGATATCAAGTTTTCGCGCTTGGGATTGATCATTATCGACGAAGAACATCGTTTCGGCGTGCGGCAGAAAGAGGTTCTGAAGGCCTTGCGCTCGGAGGTCGACGTGCTAACGCTCACGGCAACGCCGATCCCGCGCACTTTGGGCATGGCGCTAGAAGGCTTACGCGAATTCTCGATCATCGCCACCGCGCCGCAAAAGAGACTAGCGATCAAGACTTTCATCCGCAGCGAAAGCGAATCAACCATCCGCGAAGCTTGCCTACGTGAATTGAAACGCGGCGGCCAAGTCTACTTCCTTCACAACGAAGTCGATACTATCCAGAACCGCAAAGTGCTGCTGGAAGCGCTACTACCGGAGGCCCGTATCGGCATCGCCCATGGCCAGATGCATGAGCGAGATCTGGAAAAAGTGATGCGCGATTTCGTCGCGCAGCGCTTCAACATTCTATTGTGCACAACAATTATCGAAACTGGCATCGATGTACCAACCGCCAACACCATCATCATGCACCACGCCGACAAGTTCGGTCTGGCGCAGTTGCACCAGTTGCGTGGCCGGGTCGGCCGTTCGCATCATCAGGCCTACGCTTATTTACTAGTGAATGATGTACAAGGCTTGACTAAACTAGCGCAGCGCCGCCTGGATGCAATCCAGCAGATGGAAGAACTCGGTAGCGGCTTTTACTTGGCCATGCACGACCTGGAAATTCGCGGTGCCGGTGAGGTACTTGGCGATAACCAGTCCGGCGAAATGCACAAGATCGGCTTCCAGTTGTATTCCGAAATGCTTAATGAAGCGGTGCGCTCGCTGAAGAACGGCAAGGAACCGGACCTGGCCTCACCGCTATCGACCACCACCGAAATTAATCTGCATGTGCCGGCATTGCTGCCGAGTGATTACTGCGGCGACGTACAAGAACGACTGTCGATTTACAAGCGCCTGGCGAATTGCAACGAACAGGGCAAAATCGACGACTTGCAAGAGGAACTGATCGACCGCTTCGGCAAGCTGCCGGACCCGGTCAAGGCGTTGATCGAAACGCACAGGTTGCGGATTTCGGCTAAATCGATCGGCATCGTCAAGATCAATGCGCACTCCGATTCTGTGCTGCTGCAATTCGTGCCGAACCCGCCGATCGACGCTATGCTTATCATCGAGCTGATGCAAAAAAATCGGAATATCAAACTGAACGGCCAGGACAAGCTACGCATTACCGCCGACATGCCTGATCTAGCGGCACGCCTGGTGCAGGTCAAATCGACGATCAAGGCACTGGCGGGATAAGCTGACTACACCGGCCTTATGATTCAATCTTTCACAGCATATTAACGCACCCGAAACATGAAACTGACCCTGCAAAGCCTGAACGCAGAACATGGCGCTATTAAGCACATTTCCACACTGATCGGCGCAAGCGTTACTGATATCGGCGATGCCGGTCGCCATGCATGGCGCTGCGATAACGTTACCCTTGACGATGCGCAGGAGATGCAACTCAGTGCTGCCTGTTTCAGCGTCGGCGTTGATTATGCGCTACAACCGTCGAACCTCAAGCTAGGCGATTTCAAGTTACTAGCAATGGATATGGACTCGACCCTGATCACCATCGAATGCATCGACGAAATCGCCGACATGCAAGGCCTCAAGCCGCAAGTTACGGCGATTACTGAAGCGGCGATGCGCGGCGAACTGGAATTCAATGAAAGTCTGACCCGCCGCGTGGCCTTGCTCAAGGGCCTGGACGCCTCCGCACTACAACGCGTCTATGATGAACGACTGCAGCTGTCGCCGGGCGCGGAGCCGATGCTGGCGGCCATCCAGCAGGCCTGCATCAGGACGTTACTGGTGTCGGGCGGTTTCACCTTCTTTACCGACCGCATGAAGGACAGGCTGGGGCTGGATTACACCCATTCCAATGTGCTGGAAATCGTCGACGGCAAGCTGACCGGAAAGGTAGTTGGCGGCATCGTCAATGCCGATGAAAAAAGAAATGCTGTCGAACGCGTCTGTGCTGAATTGGACATCGCCCCGAGCCAGGCGATCGTCATTGGCGACGGCGCCAATGATCTCAACATGATGAAGATCGCCGGTCTTGCGGTAGCTTTCCGCGCCAAGCCAGTGGTGCGTGCGCAAGCAAGCGTGGCCTTAAATTTTGTCGGTTTGGATGGCATCTTGTCTATATTGGCGTAAGCTGCGTTGCAATTGCGCCGGCCTTAAACTCGAAGGATGACCATGATACAAAAACAAGAACTGGTTTTCGATAACAAGCTGTAATATGCCCAAAAATCTTGCCTGGTGGTCGTATCTTGGTCGCGTCGCCGATCTGCTGTACTGACTGGGGCGCTATCCTGGATTCCATGGATCATCAAACTACCTCAAGCGCCAGGATGCGGCAGGCAGCTTCGTCTACAGCCACCATAACTGGCAAATCCGCTCATTCTGGTGGTATCTGCTCTGGCTGTTTGTCGGCGGCGCCCTGCTGTGCCGGAATGAAGATATACCAAATGGCGCGTTAAACGTGTACCAATTTGGGTTAAGAAATAGAGCTGTTCAGGCCCTGAATTCTTCTCTTTTAACTCTACATTTCACTTTTACGGGTTGGCCCCTTATTTTTCAGAGGAGGTGTTTGGTTTGGCATTGCGCTGTTGCTGTTTCTTGCTAGTAGCGAATCTATACAATTCGCAGTTCATCCCCAGGATGGGAACGTGATGGGTGAACCGGTCAAGCAACGAGTTGGTCAACTGCTCCGAACCGAGGATACTGGTCAATTCGTCAAGCGGCAAGTTCGATGTCACCAGCGTGGCGCTATATGCATAGCGCTGGCTAAAGACTTCGTACAACGATTTCGCACCTATCGCCATAAACGGCACATAGCCCAGTTCATCGACAATCAGCAACTTGGTGGTATGCGTCTTGCCAACTCCATAAGTTTTTAGCAGTATGACGTTCTCGCACCTATCAATCCATTCACAGCCTGCCAACTCCGGCAGGTAATATCCTTGAAACTAGGCAAAGTCCTGGATCCGTCGGCTCTGGCCATCGCCCAATATCTTGGTCACGCAGCCGTTCGCAGATGCGCAACGTCGTATGGCGCTACTTCAAATGGACTTTCTTGTCGGCTTCCATAATGGAATCAATGATCGCCACAAACGCTGCTAGAGCATCGGAGAAACCGGGGCCTGAGTGCGCCAATAACCGGGTGGCGCTGCGAACTGGCACATCTCACAAAGTCGTAATCGCATTAAATGACGATGAAGCGACACCCTACGACTACTTCTGTATCACAGCCACAATCATCGCCACCACCAACATCAAACTACCCGCAACGCGATCCGTAATCCTGGCAAAACTCGGACGCGTCGCTACCGTTTGCATTTTCCCCGCCAGCACCGCATAACCGAGCAGGATGAAAAATTCCGGAATAACGGAACCCGCCGCCAGCCAGATTATTTGCAACGGTACATTGCCGGCCGGGTTGACGAATTGCGGCAAGATCGCGATGAAAAAAATCAGGGCCTTGGGATTGGCCAGTTGCAGCGTTAGCCCGCTCAACCAGATTTTCCAACCGGAGGTGTTCTTGTGGTTTAACTGCGACGCTGTAATCGGCGAAGGTCGGCCGAGTATCGCTGACAAGCCAAGATACGCAAGATACGCCACGCCCAGCCACTTCACCACCGTGAACAAGGCGTGAGAAGCGACGATCAACGCCCCCAGGCCGGTCGCCGAGATGGCGAAATAAATGACATTCGCGGTCAGTATGCCAAGCGTTGCGAATAGAGATTTTCTCCAACCGGTTGTGATCCCGTAGGTGACAACCAACAGTACCGCCGGGCCAGGCGACAGCGATAGCGCGACTTCGGTAAGTACGAATAAAAAGAAGGAATTAAAATCCACAGTTCAGCTCTCGCTCTTGCGCACCTTATGCGGCGCATTAGAAAAGAACAAATCGTACAAGCGGTATGGCAGTAGCCGCAACAACTTTGCAACCACGCCCATCTTCCACGGGATCACCTGGTAACTTCTGCCGCGCAATGCGCCCCGCAGCGATGCGCAATAGCCGATCACCGCCGCCTTCGAACCGTTGTAGGCAACGTCCCCCGACAGGACGCTAATGCCAGCAACGCTGCCGACATCAACCAGCCGTAAATCGCGTTGACTGGACTGCGCCTGCCGTTTCATAGTGGCGACAAATGGCGTGGAAGTGAAAACCGTCGCCAGCACATTGGTGACAAACATCTTCTCAAAGACTTTCTGGTCTTCCATGTGCGCGGTCAGCGCGCCTTGGGAAGTCTCGGCAATGCCAATGACCATATCGATACCGTTACCGACGCCGATAAAGGCCCCGGCGGCAGCGGTCAACGCCTCATGATCGTTGACGTCCGGCACATACAGGCGATGCTGTTCTGGATGTGGCAAACCGGCCAGCAATTGCTCTAGCACCAGCTGCCACCTGGCCACTAACCTGAGGACCGCGCCCTGCTCTGCATAATATTGTGCTAACGCGACGCCGATACTGCTGGAAGCGCCGTTGATAAATATTCGTTTCATGGTGGGACCTATTGTTGAATGGCTATGGATACCGGCCAAGGCCAATAAAAGAGCCCGCCATTTTGCGAGAGGCGGACTTTTGACGATCCATCAGCCGAGTATGTCGGCGAGACGGCTTATTTCTTGCAGGCGGCGGCCTTCGCTATCAAGCCATCCATGACCTGCAATGTCGATCTGAACAGCTCCGCATCGGTCTTGCTGGCGCTCGGATTAGCACCGACCATCGATGGCGACGTCACGTAGCGACCATCCACTACCAGCATTGGCACACCGTCGACCTTATAGGTAATCTGCAACTGGCTGGCATGAGTAACCTTGGTTTGCACCGCGAACGAATTGTAGATCTCCAGGAACTTGGCTTTGTCGAGACCTTGCTTAACAGCGAAATCGATAACGATAGCTTCGTTATTCAGGTTTTGGCGCTGTACGTGGATGGCGTTAAAAACCTTCTTGTGCATTTCTGGAATCTTGCCCATTACTTCTAATGTGTAGTACAGCTTTTTCTGAGCTACATAAGGTGATTTCTTTGGATCGGCATTGGGGTCACCAAAGTCAACCGGCACGCGCTTGAACACAATCTTGTCGCCTTGCTTGGCGATCCATTCTTCCAGCGCCGGCTCCAACGCATTGCAGTGCGGGCAAAAGTAACCGAAGAATTCCGTCACTTCAACTTTCTTGCCGAGGCCGCTATCGGTCGGTTGCGGATTGTTGAGCAATGCGTAGTCAATTCCTGCCGTCCGATTGGTCGGCGATGCAACGGCGCTGGCGGCAACCAAACCTAAGATCAGACCGACAACAGCTAATAGTTTTTGCAATAAACACATGATTATCTTGTTCTAGATTGCGAAGAAAATATTTACTCACATCCGCCTAATTACTTAGCAGCGCGCACCACGGTGGCATTAACGCCGTTATCTGACAACTTTCCGTGAATCCGATTCATTGTCTCAAACTGATTGAGTGGACCGATGCGTACCCGGTATAAGGAGCCGGTGTCGGCCTGGCGTTCGCTTATCTGGGCTTCAAACCCCATCAGCGCCAGGCGTGCCTTGGCGTTTTCGGCTTCAGTCTGCTCGTGGAACGCGCCGACCTGAAGGAAATAGATCCAGTTATCGTCATCGCCAACTTTGGTTCTAACTTCAGCGATATAGCCAGCAGCCTTCTTGGTCTTGTCGACAGTGAATTTGTCGACGATAGGCGCGCTCTCGTCCTGCCCCTTGGTGACCAATGTATCGATATTTTCCTCGGCTGCAGCGGAAACCGGCGGCACGGCTACCGGCTGGTTATTGGAATCAAGCGCTGGCGGCGCAAATGCCTTGGCGACTTCCTTCGAGGCATTCTTGTTGCCGTACAGCGACTTGTTCGGGTCCGGCAACTGGTCACCGCCAGCGGCAGACGAGGTTGACACTGCCGGCGTAGTGATAGCGTCCGGTGCTTTGTCGGATTTAGTGATTTTGTTGGTGAACGGCGTCGGCGTCTTGGTGATCATGATCGCCACCACCACCGCTATCGCCAAACCGATGATCAGGCCGAAAATCAAACCCATTAAGGTACCACCAACTTGCTTATTGTTCAGTTTGCTCATACTTCCCCAATGACATCCTGATTACGTGCTTCTCTGAAAATCTGCTACGCTATTCAGTATATTTCAGAGTCACCTGTTTTCTGTTTTACATGCACATTACATACGGGTCGGTGCCGATACGCCCAGCAGCGTTAGGCCGTTACGCAATACCTGGCGGGTGGCGCACATCAGCGCCAGCCGTGCTATTTTGACAGCTTCATTGTCGACCAATACGCGCTCAGCATTGTAGTAGCTATGCAGTTCACCAGCCAAATCGCGCAGATAAAACGCCACCTGATGCGGCCCGAGTTCTTCCAATGCGTGTTGCAGCATGTCCGGATATTCGGCCAGCTTGGCCAACAGGCTAGCTTCCCTCGGCGCGGTCAACGAGCTCAGGTCGGCTGCGATCAGGCTGGCTTCGTCTCCGACCCATTGGGCCAATATCGAACAAATGCGGGCATGCGCGTATTGTACGTAGTAGACCGGATTTTCGTCGGATTTAGCCAGAGCTAGCTCGACATCGAACACGAATTCAGTATCTGCTTTACGCGAAATCAGGAAGAAACGCACTGCGTCGCGGCCACGCGTCAGATCGCGCGGGCTGCCCACAGCAGCTTCGACCGTAGTGTCTTCGCCAGTTGACCATTCGATCAAGTCGCGCAGCGTCACATAAGAACCGGCACGCTTGGAAATTTTCACTTCCTCACCGTTCTTCATGACTGTCACCATCTTGTGCAGCACGTAATCCGGATAGCCTTGTGGAATCCCGATATCGAGCGACTGCAAGCCAGCGCGCACTCGGGCGATGGTGCCGTGGTGATCGCTGCCCTGGACGTTGATAGCCTGACCGAAGCCGCGTTGCCATTTGACGACGTGATAGGCAACATCCGCCACGAAGTAGGTATAAGTACCATCCATCTTCTTCATCACGCGATCTTTGTCGTCGCCGTAGTCGGTGGTGCGCAGCCACAGCGCGCCGTCCTGCTCATAAGTAACTCCGGCGGCAATCAGCGCTTCAACTGCACCGTTGACCTTACCGTCCCGATACAGAGAGGATTCTAGGTAATAGTTATCAAACTTAATGCCAAAAGCTTGTAAATCCAGATCCTGCTCACGGCGCAGATAGGCCACGGCGAACCTGCATATCGATTCGATATCTTCGATATCGCCGCTGGCAGTGGCTGGTTCGCCGTGACTAGCGGAGACAGTCTTCTTGGCGATGAAATCCTCAGCGATGTCGGCGATATAGTCGCCGTTATAGGCATTCTCCGGCCAGCCGGATTGGCATGGCTTGAAGCCTTTGGCGCGCGCTTGCACCGACGTCGCCAGCGTAGCGATCTGGATGCCGGCATCGTTGTAATAAAACTCGCGGGTGACATCGAAACCTTGCGCTTCGAACAATGCAAACAAGGCATCACCCAATGCGCCCTGACGACCGTGGCCGACGTGCAGCGGGCCGGTCGGATTTGCGGAGACGAATTCGACCAGCACTTTTTTGCCGGCACCGAGCTGGCTCTTGCCGTATTGCGCCGCTTGCTGCAGCACGGTCTTGACCACTTGCTGCTTAGCAGCAGCGGTCAAACGCAGGTTGATGAAGCCTGGCCCGGCGATTTCTACGGCCGCGATCAGATTGCCTTCTTTGCCGGCGGCCAGCACTGCCGAAACTAGGGTTTGCGCCAGCTCGCGTGGATTCTTTTTCAGCGGCTTGGCAAGTTGCATGGCTATATTGCAAGCAACATCACCATGCAACTTGTCGCGCGGACGCTCCAGCATCACAATCGGCTGCAACTCGGTACCGGCAATAATCGGCTGCAATGCGGCGTTGAAAAGGTCGATGATCTGTTGTTTTTGTGGTGCGAGCATAAAATAGATAGTCGGTGATACAGAAAGCGTAGCGGATAATGCAAAAATTCAGGAAATCGTTCCAACTTCCTGGCAATCGCGATTGTTATTGATTATACCGACATAATTATACCGGCACGGCGCAGCAATCTTTAGCGTGCTCCCTATGACAGCAATACACAGTGCAGCAATCGGCGGCACCCTGCAAGCAAAAAACTGCTGATAAGATGGCAATTCATGCATACGTATGTCCCCGGATACCACTATTTTTCTGTCCTTTCTACGTCATCCAACAGGAACTCACATGGTCCATGCCACACATCGCCGATCATCCGGCCCATCCGTAATTTATGAACCGCTGGTCGTCACGCGTCTTTGTCAGCGACGAGATTCCTGAAGCAGAATTATTGGCTATTCTGGAAACAGCGTACTGGGCGCCGTCGTCTTACAACTCGCAACCTTGGCGCTTCATCTACGTCCGGCGTGGCACACCACACTGGGATAGCTTACTCTATCTGCTCAACAATTTCGACCGTGGCTGGACCGGAAATGCCGCGGCTCTGGTAATCGTGCTATCGAAAACCACTTTTGCCTTACCTGGAAAAAGCGAAGAATTACCCGCGCCACCCCATTCGTCCAACGCCGGTGCATCCTGGAATTACCTGGCGCCGCAAGCGCTGGTCTCCGAAGGCAAGTTCAAGGACTGACAAACTTGTAATGCGCCAAAAACAAACGGCAAGCCAACCGGATCATCGAGCAGCAGCACGCCGAAACTGAAGCCGAACAATGGCATCAGAAAAGAGAAGACCTTCAGCGGCGACGCCAGGTAACGGCACAACATCCAGAGCCAGGCCAGAGAACTGCTGAAGGCGAAGATCAGCGACTGGAATGCAAAACCGGTCCACATGATGCCACTTAGCGGCGCCACTTCAGCCTGTCCTGAGAGTAGTGCCAGGAGCAGCAACCGTCAATTAACACAACAAGGTCATGCTGGACGCGGTACTGGACAAGACACTGCGCTTGATCATGATGGTGGTCGCGGCCCAGAACACTGCGTCCAGTACGTCGAGCGCATCGCCAGTCAAAGTGCGGCTGAAACTAGTGTCGACATCAAAGCAGACAGCACACCCAGGCCATTGGGCCGCCCCGAAGAGTTCGCCAGGCACCAGCCGGTCCAGGCTGAGCATGGTGAAAAGTGGCGCAGTGTAGACGAACACCGACATGTTCGAGGCGGTTATGTAATTCAAGCCGATTGATACGCACAGGAATGCATCGACAAACAACAGGCCCCTCAACAGCAACGCTGCCACCGCCGAACTCAAGCCGTTTTGCAGGATCGGCGAGATGCTTGGCACTGCTACTTTGATCGCCACCTACTGCAAGCCCCGACAGGATTGAAAACTTTTGCCCATCACAAGAAATCGTTGTTGGCGGTGCTAACTCTTCTGACCGATTACGCCTACACGGGCCAGCCTTTTGCAGACGGCGTTATTAAAACACTTGGGAAAGGTCGAACTTTCCAAGTGCAATGAGCTTCACATTATTATCTTATGTGAAAGAACGCCGTGTAAATAATGTCGCCGAACAACAACGGTATAAATAGAAATATCCATTCGACAAAGCTGTTAGTAAATATACCACCTGCCGTCGACAAGGGGCCCACTGCCGAGGTTGCGGAGCGGGTGTTATTTGGCGATCAATTTCGGCGACATCACCGCTTTTAGATAGTTGCTCGTAATGTCGCCGCTCTCATACTGGAGAATCCACCAGACATTACCCTTACGGATTGAGCACTCCTGTATCTGTCCCGCGATCAGTAATGCTGTAACCTGGCCCAGGTAAGCTGAGGTCAGATGATCAGAACCGGTTCACGACTGAGCGACCAATTGGCGACCGTCAGCAATTGCTGAGCTGAGCAATCCGATCCCAAGTCTGGATGGGTTTTAAATTTGCGTCCCAATGCCTCCGCAATTTGTACGGTGCTGGTAACCGGACTGCTGATGATTTTGTAACTGTTTGGCAGATTGTGGTCCAACCAATCGACTATTTTCCATGCTTGCTTGTGCCCTTTGCCAGTCAGTGCGCGGCCGATGTCCGGTTCGCCGACTTCTGTCTCTGCGTGCCGCCATGAAATTAGTTTCATGATGTGATCCTTGCTTGATTGCGTCGTTTACTTTATTGGGGAAAGCGCACCCAGGGCGAGCATCGGATGTCGTTGCGTGCTATATTATTTTTGTATTCAATACAGTTTCGCTTTATGATAGTTGTCGTCGGAACCGAGGATACAGGGGATGGCATTGTCTTTCAAGTAAGGCCTCAGCCCTTCGTTGATAACCCGTTTCTTGAGATTTTTATTGTGTATCTGGAAGGTTATATCAATGCGCCGGAACAGATTGCGGTTCATCCAATCGGCGCTAATCAGATAGACAGCATGCTGCAAATTACTGCAGAAATAGTAGATACGGCTATGCTCCAGGAAACGACCGATGATGGAGCGCACATGAATGTTTTCCGACAAACACGACCACAGTGCGCGCGTGCCGCGCACGATCAACTCGATCTTGACGCTATCGGTAAAGGCGGCATATAGCGCACGGATCACGGATTAGTCCAGCAGCACGCTCATTTTGGCGATAATGCGAGCCAGCCAGCCTTTGCGGGCGATCTCGGCCTCATTGTGGATGGTGTTGATGATCTCCTTCTGTGGCGAGAACCCCGCCAGACAAAGCAGATCCATTTTCTTGAGCTTGGTCAGGCTGGTCAGAAGCATGAATACTTCATTGACTTCGGTAACCAGCTTCTGGTCGGATGTCAGCAGCCCGAATTCGTTGTACAGCTTGGTTATGCTTTGGTGATAGTTTCCGGTACCGAGGTGAGCGTAGTAACGCAGTTCGGCATCGCCGTTCTTTTCGCGCTCGCGGCGGATTACTAGTAATAATTTGGCATGCGTCTCAGACCGACCATGCCACAGCCCACTTGGGTACCGGCGCGTTCCCACTCGTCGGCTTAGTTAATACCGGCTTCCTCGTCGCAGCGCACCATCAACTCCACCGCCACAGTACCCCCCTCTTTGCCGCGCTGCGCAGCAATGATCAACGCTTCCATCAGGTCGGCGCATTCATGCCGGTGCGGTAGATGGTTTGCTTGATAGCCACGACATTCACATCAAATACCACCGAACGGACAAAATCAAAACCAACGACTGGAACAGATAGTACAGCAACACATCCTCTTTTTCTAGTTGTTCGAAAATATCGTCGGCTGTCGTCAGCTGCATCAGAAAGCCCGGCGAAGATCGCGGAAACTACAGCGCTGCCTCGTTCACCTGATCGACAATCTCGGATAGGCGAACCATATTGACCGCCCCCGTCTAATGCATATAAGAGGTTGGGGACGATAGCGAATTGGCTCAGCAGGAATTGCTGATAGATGCTCGGGGCAACTGCGCGCCACTTCAGATCGCATCGCAACGCCGCACTGACGGCTTTGCAATTCTCTTTGCGGAGTCTGGTGCAAATTATTGACTTCTTCTTCATCCACCAATAAATCGCTATTCCGGGTTATCCGAAATTGTGAATACGAAAGTATTCTGACGCTCAGCGAAAAGTTCGCCGATGTTGGCGTTAATGATCGACGACGACAGGTAGAACTAGCTGCTCTTGGAAGAAACCACATAGGGCAATTTTATAACGAGCGGCAATACACGCGGCGCCTTGATGATGGCAATTATAGAGCTACTGTCAAACACATCTCTGCCCACCATCTCGACGATGAAGTTCCGGCTTTTGTTCAATACCTGGGGAGGGTAAGGGGTGAGCCTGATCCAACCCGATAGGCGTCAGCAGCGGGCGTATTTCCTGCTCAAAAAAGCTTTTATCCATGCCCGCTGTTCTTGAGTGCGGTCATCGTTTCGCAGCAGACGGATACCGATTGCGGACAGTTGCGGCAGGACTGTCTGATTCAATATCTCATACTGCCGATTGTCAATCTGGTGACATTCGACACTGGTGGATTTCAACGCCGCAGTCAGGCCAGGGGGCGTCAGTTTCGCCATCGATGCGGCCCTTGGCAAGCAGACTGGCGACGCGGATTTCAAAGCACTCATCGAGATTGATGCTGACAATACCTGACAATACATAAGTAACGCAATTATTCCAGCAATTGAACATGGCTATCTTCTCATCTGGCCGCACGATCTGATCGCCAATCTGGCCGAGGCTTGCGAGCCGGAATGGTTCAATACCAAACACCGACTGTTTATTTTGTACACTTCCGTGTTCGACCGACATCCCAAAGGGCGTGCAGCATTCGTCCGGCTGCTATCCGCTGTGGGCGCCACCCAGGCTATTTCGAAGGCATTCCGACCTTCCCGAATACCGACCACTTCTGGGACATGATTATTCAGCGCCACAAAGTGACGATTTTCTATACCGCGCCGACCGTGATTCATTCATTAATCAAAGCCGCCGATGCCGATAAAATATCCATTCTTTCCAATACGATCTGTCATCTTTGCACCTGCTCGGCACGGTCGGCGAACCGATCAATTCGGAGGCCTGGATGTGGTATCACAAACATATCGGCCAGGAACGTTGTCCGGTCGTCGATACCTTCTGGCAGACCGAAACTGGCGGTCACATGATCTCGCCGCTGCCTAGCACCGCGCCGCTGGTGCCAGGTATTCAAGCTATCATCGTCGATGATGCCGGGGATGAACTGCCGGATGGCCACAGCGGTATTCTGGCCTTCAAGCGTCCGTGGCCATCGATGATTCGCGCCATCTAAAATAATCCAAAGCGCTTTAAGAGCGCCTATTTTCCTCCAGGGTTCGAAGGCAAGCTGTATCTCGTTAGTGACGGTGCAATCGACAACAAGGACACCAGCTATTTCATTATCACCAGCCGCATCGACGATGTGCTGATCGTTTCCGATCGTTGCCGGAGCCGCCGTGGTCAGCAGGCCAGACGAGACCACCGGAGAAGCTGTAGTGCCCCGTCAAGTGGACATTAAGGATGTAAAGTTTTCTACCTGTTGCCGATACGATTTAGGTAGCAACTTACCCAGTGCCGGATGTGAGCGTTGTTCGTTGTAGACTG
>JFJP01038180.1_pt1 | contig 22307 bp, 18 predicted proteins | sample 431651 | NCBI WGS metagenome assembly JFJP01 (sample SAMN02602958, study PRJNA72255) | Microbial mat metagenome, whole genome shotgun sequencing project. | biome: fresh water; feature: sink hole; material: water; isolation source: purple microbial (photo- and chemosynthetic) mats found in...
AACAAACGGCCCTTTCCAATCATCGGGTAAATAGTTGGGTAGTATTTCAGGAACTCCTGATTCTTCAAATATCTTTGCCAGTATAGCAAAACCAAGAAGCAGCCCAAGCAGGTTGATTATGATACCCCATTCCCCTTCACGCAGCTCTTTATGCAAAAACTGTTCAACCAATGAATTGCTGCCTAAAAAATGATCAGCAAAAGGGTATCCGATAATGAATAATAGTTTGTATAAAACAATTACAGTTAAACCGGTTAATGCAACCCAGAATGTTTGATGGTGAAACAGAGCCACCCCAATAAGCGTTAATCCAAACAGGAAAAATTCTATACGGATGCCTCCAATGGATGGACCGGCAGCGCCCCCATCAGCAAAAGCCCAGAATGGGATTAAAAGAAATGCTGAAATTATAAAAGACCATTTTAAAAGTTTTGGTACCATAGTTAACTTGTTTTAGATTCAATTATGATAATATGGTAAATATAATAAACTTGCTGAGCAAATAAAACCGATATAAAAGCGTGTTATTTTTGTAACCTTTAATAATTTAGCCGACTAATTAAAATACAATTAATTAACTTAAGATATGACAATTTTCAAGGCAGTTGACATTGATAAGCAGTATGCAAATCACTTGGCACTAAACAAAGTATCGATTGATGTACCCAAAGCTAAAATTTTTGGGTTACTTGGCCCAAACGGAGCAGGTAAAACTACATTGATACGCATCATCAATCAAATTACAGCGCCCGACAGCGGACAGTTATTTTTCGATGGAAGGCCTTTAAAAGCCGACGATGTTTATAGGATTGGTTACCTGCCAGAGGAACGGGGCCTGTATAAAAAAATGAAGGTAGGAGAGCAGGCTGTTTATTTAGCCCGTTTGAAAGGTCTTTCGAAGGCTGATGCGGTTAAAAAACTGAAATATTGGTTCGATAAATTTGAAATATTGCCTTGGTGGGACAAGAAAATCGAGGAGCTATCGAAAGGGATGCAACAAAAAATTCAGTTTATAGTAACCATTTTGCACGAGCCCGAATTACTCATTTTTGACGAACCATTCAGTGGTTTTGACCCTATTAATACCAATTTATTGAAACAAGAAATCCTTGCATTAAAGGAAAAAGGGGTCACCATCATTTTTTCAACCCACAATATGGCCTCGGTGGAAGAAATTTGCGACAACATTGCGTTAATCAACAAGTCGGTTAAAATTTTGGATGGTAGGGTGGAGGACATCAAGCAGCAATTCAAAACCAATCAGTTTGAATGTACGTATGCCGGTGATTTCAATGCCGCTGCTTCGGTTATAAGCCAGAAATCGATCCTTTTGGAACACCGAGAAAACCACGTAACCCATTATTTAAAGGCTGAATTGAATCCGAGTGTCAGTAATAATGAGTTTTTAACAGCATTGATAAATAAAGTAACAATAACTTCGTTCAATGAAGTGATTCCAAGTATGGACGATATTTTTATAAAAGTTGTAGAAAAAGCAAACCTCAAAATTGAATAATCCGATGACTAGTTTAAATAAAATAGGTACCATAATAGCCCGCGAATACAATACCCGGGTGCGAAAAAAATCGTTTCTAATTATGAGCATTGTAGGTCCCATATTGTTTGCAGGGCTTATGATTACCCCAGCCTGGATGGCTCAAATGGAAGATACTGAGGAGAAAGTGGTGGCCGTTGCCGATAGTTCGCACCTCATGCTTGGTGAGTTTCCCGAAACAAAATATATCAAGTTTGTTTATTTGCCCAATGCCGATATTGAAACCTATAAGAACAATTTTAAACAAACCGATTATTATGCGCTGCTCTATATCAGTCAGGTGGTAGCCAGTTCACCCAATGCGGTGCATCTGTATTCTGACATTTCACCCAGTTTAGGGGTTCAGATGCATATTGCCAATGCCATTGAAAAACGCCTGGAACGGGATAAATTAAAAACTTTTGGTATTGATGAAAGTGTTTTGAAGGCAGTAAAAACGAGCATTACAATCCGTTCCGTTAAACTATCAAATTCAGGTGAAGAAAAAGTCACCAATTTTAACCTTTACATGGCCATGGGTTATATCGGTGGTTTTTTGATCTACTTTACCATTTTCTTCAGTGGGGCGCAAGTAATGCGAGGGGTAATTGAAGAAAAAACCAGCCGTATTATTGAGGTAATTATTTCATCGGTGAAGCCTTTTGAGTTGATGATGGGCAAAATAATTGGAGTAGGTTTGGTTGCTCTTACTCAATTTGCCTTGTGGGGTGTGTTAACTCTTGGATTGTATTCAACCGTATTGCCTATATTAATGCCCGATGCGGCAAAAATAACCAATCAACCAAAAATAGAAAACTTTGCTGATACCGGCAGTTCATTGCAGACACAAGCTCCTGCAAACGATGAGTTTAATACCGAAATCTCAGGTATGATTGGTGCCATTGCCGATATAAACTTTGGGGTTATTATTATCAGTTTCCTTTTCTTCTTTTTTGGTGGTTACTTTTTGTATAGTGCCATGTTTGCAGCCATTGGTTCAGCGGTTGATAGCGAAGCCGATACCCAGCAGTTCATGTTGCCGGTAACCTTACCTATGATTATTTCAATTGTTGCCATGGTAAATGTGATACAAAATCCTGAAAGTTCGCTGGCATTCTGGCTATCAATGATTCCGCTTACGTCACCGGTTATTATGATGGCGCGTATTCCTTTTGGGGTGCCCTATCCACAAATCATTTTATCGGCAGTTATATTAATTGCATCATTTGTAGCGTTTACTTGGATGGCAGCAAAAATTTACCGTACGGGCATTTTAATGTATGGCAAAAAAACAAGTTGGAAAGAAATGTGGAAATGGCTGACTTATAAGAATTAAAATCATTAGCCCATGTGTTCATGTGACCATGAGCAAATGATCTATTGAGCCAAAGAACTAATGAGCCAATGAACCTCAATACAATGAACTAATTTAATAAAAAACCAATTGGCTAATGAACTAATGAGCTCATGTGCTAATGAACAAATGAACTAAAAATATGCGGGTAGGAATAATTGATTTAGGTACCAACACATTTAATATATTAATTGCTTCTATTGAAAAAGGGAAACAATTTGAAGTATTGCTGAATACCAAATCGGCGGTAATGCTTGGGCAGGAAGGACTTAACAACGGGTTTATTTCCGATAAAGCATTTACCCGTGCTTACGGCGTTCTGCGCGATTTTAGTCAGCTAATTGCCGAGTTTAAATGTGAAAAAGTAGTTGCCTACGGCACTTCAGCAATCCGGGAAGCCAGTAATTCCAATGCTTTTATAAAAAAAATATCAGAGGATTTGAATATTCAAATCAGTCCGATTTCGGGACACCAGGAAGCAGAGTACATCTACTTTGGAGTAAAAAATGCTGTTAACTTTACCAATGAAAACTACCTTATTTTGGATATTGGTGGGGGAAGCAATGAACTGATTATTGCCAATAACGATGGAATACTCTGGAAAGAAAGTTTTAAATTAGGTGGTGCCCGTTTGTTGGAGCACTTCAAACCCAGCGATCCCATTTCAGATGCAACCATTAAAGAAGTTAACCAACTTTTGGAACAAGAACTAAAGCCATTGGCTTTGGTATTATCAAAATATCCGGTTACTAAGCTGATAGGCTCATCCGGTGCTTTTGATAGTTATGCAGCCATGGTACATTTTAAGGAAAAAGGGGGACCAATCTCAAATTCTATTGTTTCATATCCTATTTCGCTGGAACAATTTAAAAATATTTACCGAATGATTATTAACTCAACCCGATTAGAAAGGCTTTTAATTCCTGGTTTGGAAGCACTCAGGGTTGATACTATTGTTATGGCATCGGTTTTTACCCAATATATTTTAAACCAAACAAAAGTGGAAGGAATCATTCAATCAGCCTATTCGCTTAAAGAAGGAGTAGCTTCTCAATTCTAAACTGCATCACTTATGGCTAAGATTTTAGTTGTTGACGATGAAAAGAGTATCCGGAATGCGCTCAAAGAGATTCTTGAGTACGAAAAGCATGAAGTAATTCTTGCTACCAATGGAATGGAATGCATGGAACAGCTAACCAAACAAAGTTTTGAGGTACTGTTGCTGGATATTAAAATGCCTGAAATGGATGGCTTGGATGTTCTTGAAAAAATTTCATCGGATTATCCCGATCTGCAAATTGTAATGATATCAGGCCATGGAAATATAGACACTGCAGTAAAGGCAGTTAAAATGGGGGCTTACGATTTTATTGAAAAACCACTCGATTTGAACCGTTTGTTGTTAACCATAAGGAATGCCACCGATAAGTCGGAATTAATTACGGAAAGCAAAACATTGCGCCGCAAGATGAATAAAAATTATGAAATGATTGGAAATTCGGCGGCCATAATCCGAATAAAAGAAATGATTGATAAAGTGGCAACTACTGATGCCCGGGTTTTGATTACCGGAAAAAACGGGACCGGAAAAGAAGTAGTGGCCCGTTGGTTACACGAGAAAAGCCATCGTGGTGACTTTCCATTCATTGAAGTTAATTGTGCCGCCATTCCATCAGAATTAATTGAAAGCGAATTATTCGGGCATGAAAAGGGTGCTTTTACTTCAGCCATAAAACAACGCAAAGGCAAGTTTGAACAAGCCGAAAGTGGAACTATATTCCTTGATGAAATTGGTGATATGAGCCTATCGGCACAAGCAAAAGTTTTGAGAGTTTTACAAGAAAACAAAATTACCCGGGTGGGTGCCGATAAGGATATTAATGTGAATGTACGTGTGATTGCCGCTACCAATAAAAACTTGGAAGAAGAAATAGGGCAAGGCCGGTTCCGCGAAGATTTGTATCATAGGCTCAGTGTCATATTAATTCATGTTCCTTCGCTCAACGAGCGTTTGGATGATATTCCTTTGCTTGCCGACCATTTTATTACCCAAATATGCCAAGAAAATGGTACTCCTAAAGTCCCTATAAGTGATGAGGCTACGGCAGAGCTACAACGAATTAATTGGACTGGTAACATCCGTGAGTTCCGGAATGTAATGGAGCGTTTACTGATTCTTTGCGATAAAAAAATTGAACAAAAAGATGTAGAATTATACGCCCGGCCCTTGGGTGGGATTTCCACAAAAAGTTAATGAACAAAAAAACCTTCCGGTATGGTCATCCCGAAAGGTTCACTGGTAAAAACAGAAGTATTTTTTTTATGGATTAAGGGACTTAAAAAGAATTACCTTTTTAGCTAACTCATAATTTGGCTCAAAGGCAAATTGAATTCTTCAACCATCTCAATTCCCATATTTTCCAGTTCCATCATTATTGGGTTATAAATTTCGGGCAAAACCGGAATATGAACACCGGTCAAGGTTATTTCTTCTTCCAAAATCATCCGCACCGCACAGGCAGCAGGCAATGCCACACATCGGGCAATGGATGTTTCTTGGCCCGGTACTCCATAGTCAAGTAATTTCGATTTAATTACCTCCCGTTTGCCATCGGGATATTCAGCCAAGAACACGTGTTGCATTATGCTCATATCGCGTTCCTGCTCATGAAGCATCATTTTCTCAATCATCAAATCCGATACTATCTCATAAGTTGAATCTTTTCCCCGTTTCATGGATTCAGCTGAAAACAATCCCAAGAAAGACATCGCTTCTATGGCAACATGGGTTTCTTCTTTTTTAAGATACTTAGCCACTGTTTTTTTAATAGAATCGGATTTTTTTACTCCAATCATTAAAGCCATCATATCCGCATAAGTCATACCGCTAAAATCAATTATTTCCTGCGATGTGAGTTTTAAAGTCTTTAAAATGTCTAATGTCTCGCACCATCCCGAATAACGGAATGTTCCCCTGTACATGGTTTGCGTTTCAGGAATACCATACATTTCAATATAGGGAATGGAGTCACGGTTGGGATATACTTCCATTTCCTCCAGTCCGTTAATTTTTAGTTTAAACCGGTCCTTAAACAAATTTTCAGTGGGAATATATACTTGTTTTCCATGTTTAAGATAGTGGGCATCGTTGTTTCCTGCTAAAATAACCCCTTTTGGGCTCCATGAAAATTTGTATCGGAAAGGATTGTCTTCAGAACATTCAGGTGCCGGTAAGGCTCCGCAAATACTGTAAAACTCCAATATTTTACCCCCAAAACCATGCACCGTATCAATAATCCTCATAGCCGACATGTGATCAATCCCCGGATCTAATCCACATTCATTCAATATAATGATTCCTGCTTTTTTTGCTTTCTGGTCGAGCGCTTTCATTTCAGGTTTTACATACGATGTAGTAACCATGTTTTTTTTATGGGCAATGCATTTTTCTGCCACCATCACATGAAAACTGTAAGGTAGTAAACTCACTACCAGATCATGCTCACGAATCAATTCATCCAGTTCAGCCGATTGATTGGCTTCCCAATGAACAGCTTTTCCTTTTATGGATTTATTTATTAAAAATTCAGCCCGTTGGGGAGTATTTGAAGCTACGGTAACAAAATATCTTAGGTCTAATAAATATTTTATAATGGGACCTGCTACCATTCCGGAGCCTAAAATCAGTATTTTCTTCATCTTTTTATTGTTTATCAACTATAGTAGTAACGTTTTTTTTTCGAAAAGCTAAATTAGAATTTACAACTAATATAAAATCATTTCTTTTTTGTAAAGTACATGTTGTTGAACACTGCTAAACATGCGGTTTTACTGGCTATAGTGCTTCTTGTTTGCTATAGAGGTTGTTAAAAAGGAAGGAATAAAGATTAATGTTTTAGAACAATTAAAACATATTCATTACTAGGTATAATGGAGAGCAAACGTTTGATAAGTTTTTATATACTGTATTATTAAGCTAACTACTTACCAAATCAGTTAAAAGTATGAGCAATGTCGTTATTAATAGATAGTACATTTTTTGGATAATTGCGGTTGCTTTTGTTTCTTCGCATACTTTTTAAAACACAATAAAATTGGAACAAGAAAACGAACAATATAGGTTGGTAGCGAAGACTTTTCATGGGTTAGAAGATGTTTTAGCAGATGAATTGGTGAATATTGGTGCGCAAAATGTTGAAAAGCAAAACCGGGCAGTTTTATTCGATGGCGATAAAGCAATGATGTATCGGGCCAATTACCATTTGCGCACAGCCATTACTGTATTAAAACCCATTGCTGAATTTGTTGCCAACAATGAAGATGATTTGTACAAGGAAATTGGACGGATTAACTGGGAGCATTACATGGATGTTGAAGAAACCCTGTCAGTAAACGCAGTGACCTTTTCTAAAATATTTGTGCATTCCAAATTTGTGTCGCTAAAAATTAAAGATGCAATTGTTGATCAATTTCGCCGCCGCCAGGGGAAACGCCCCGATGTGGATACGGTGACACCGGATTTAAAAATACACATTCATATTACTGAAAATCAATGCAAACTGTTGCTTGATAGTTCTGGAGATCCCTTATTTAAAAGAGGATACCGGGTAAAAACAACCAAAGCACCCATTAACGAAGTATTGGCTGCAGGAATGATAAAATTATCGGATTGGAAACAGGATTGTGATTTTTATGATCCCATGTGTGGTTCGGGTACCATTTTAATTGAGGCGGCAATGATTGCCTACCACATAGCCCCGGGAACCTTTCGCACCAAATTTGGATTTGAAAGCTGGAAAGATTTTGATGCGGATTTGTTTGGTGAAATTTCAGAAGAATCTTATGGCGAAACTGATTTTAATTATAAAATATATGGAAGCGACATTTCGCCAGTAGCCATTAAAATAGCTGAAGAAAATATTGAAAAAGCATTTTTAGCCAAGAAAATATCGGTTGTTCCTCAAAATTTTTTCGACATGAAGCCATTCACTAATTTAGGATTTATGATAACAAATCCTCCTTATGGTGAGCGGCTGCAACCCGAAGATCTTAAATTGTTTTACCAAAAAATAGGGGATAAACTGAAAAATGATTTTATCGGGTTTACTGCTTGGATAATTGGCAGTAATGCCGAAGTCATGAAATTTTTAGGGTTGAAACCGGAAAAGAAAATTAAGCTATTCAACGGACCTTTAGAATGCACCTATAGAAAATATTCTATGTACGAAGGCAGTTTAAAGAGCCCCGACTTAACTTAGTGAAAAGTTAAATTTCCTAAACAAAGTTCTGGATAATTGATAATAACTTTGATTTATTTTCTTTATTCTAAAAGCAATAAGTTGGAACTCATAGCTCTATTAACTTTTATTCATTCAATTTTGAATTTAATTTATCCAGAACTAATTCTTCCTCAATTTTCTAATATTTTTGATTAAATTGCACCCAACTTATAAATAGGGTTAAACTATTGTTATTTATTGAATATCAATCAAATAATAAGTTAAATCCATGTAATTACTTTTATTTTTAAACGAATTTTCTCATGGCTAAAGTTATTGCATTGGCAAATCAAAAAGGAGGCGTAGGAAAAACCACATCAGCTATAAACCTAGCCGCAAGTTTGGCAGTACTCGAGTATAAAGTACTTTTAGTTGATGCTGATCCTCAGGGAAATGCATCTTCAGGGTTTGGGTTTGATGTTAATAATATAAAGGTGGGTCTGTATGAATGTCTGGTAGATGATGCCGACCCGGTTAATAATTTACTTAAAACAGAAATTGAAGGATTGGAATTATTGCCTTCAAATATTAATCTGGTTGGTGCTGAAATAGAAATGCTTGATCTTCCAAACCGGGAAAAAATGCTCAAATCGGTTCTTGAAAAGGTACGGGAAAAATACGATTTTATTCTCATTGACTGTTCTCCTTCCTTAGGGTTAATTACAGTTAATGCCTTAACAGCGGCCGATTCCGTTATAATTCCAGTTCAATGCGAGTATTTTGCGTTGGAAGGTCTCGGAAAATTGCTGAATACTATTAAAATTATTCAAAGCCGATTGAATCCGGAACTTGAAATAGAAGGGTTTTTATGTACCATGCACGATTCTAGATTACGTCTTTCAAATCAGGTGGTTGATGAAGTACGCCGCCACTTCGAAGACATGGTTTTTGATACCCTAATAGGCCGTAATGTAAAGCTTAGCGAGGCTCCTAGTTACGGGAAACCTATTGTTTTGTACGATGCTACCTCAATAGGTTCTACCAATTATTTGAACTTGGCTCGCGAAGTATTGCAACGAAACAATTTAACCCAAATTGATTCACAAAGTAAAACCATTGAATAACAATAAACCAAATGTCAGTTAAAAGAAGTGCACTGGGGAAAGGGCTTGGAGCTCTTATTGAGGACGCAGGAAACATGCGTAATGATTCTAACAGAAATTCAAGTATCGACGAAATTGATGTTCGGTTTATTGAAGCAAATCCTTTTCAGCCTCGAACCGATTTTGATGAAGAATCATTGAATGAATTGGCCGAATCAATCAAACAAATTGGGATTATTCAGCCCATAACGGTACGCAAAATTGGCAATTCAAAATACCAATTAATCTCAGGGGAGCGCAGGTACCGTGCCGCTCAAATGGCTGGATTCTTAACCATTCCTGCTTATGTGCGAACTGCCGATGATCAAGGTATGTTGGAGATGGCTTTGGTTGAAAATATTCAGCGCGAAGATTTGGATGCAATTGAAATTGCTATTAGCTACCAGCGATTGATTGATGAATGTAAATTGACTCAGGAAAACATGAGCGATAGGGTCGGTAAAAAACGATCCACCATTACGAATTATTTACGTTTGCTTAAATTGCCGGCTGAAATTCAGTTGGGAATACGAAAGAAAATGCTTTCAATGGGTCATGCCCGGGCGCTAATAACTATTGAAGATGCCAGTGATCAATTGTATATTTTTGAGCAAATACTTAACGATGGACTATCGGTTCGTTCGGTTGAGGATATGGTTCGCAAAATTAAAGAAGAACCAAAAGAGACTAATGATGTTCAAAAAGGTTCAAAATCAGAGGCATATTCAAATTATAAGGAGTTGGAGCAACATTTGAATAATTATTTTAGTGCTAAAGTGGAATTTAAACGCGGTGCTAATGGTAATGGCAAAATAATTATACCCTTTAAATCAGATGAGGATTTAGAGCGGATTATTGCTATTCTAGATAAAACTAATGCTTAACATTAAATACGAGTGATCAGGGCAAACAAAAATTGCTTATTACCTAAGGTTTGGCCCCTTATTATAATTATTCTTTTATTTTCATTTAAAGGAAATGCGCAGCTGAGTGCTGATTATTATCAATCCGACAGCTCGTTTCTAAAAACTCATTCACCACTTAAAGCTACGTTTATGTCGGCCTTACTGCCTGGGTTGGGTCAAATTTACAATCAAAAATATTGGAAAACACCTATTATTTATGCAGGTTTTACTGGTATATTGTATTATGCAAATTATAACAATTACGTTTACAATAAATATAAAGACGAATACGATATTAAAATACGGATTAAAAATGGAGAGGACTTAGAGGATCCTTATCCTGGAGCCAATGAAAATAACCTACTCAGTCAAAAGGAAACATGGCGCCGGTATCGGGATCTGATGTATATCAGTTTGGGAATTTTGTATGTAGCCCAAATAATTGATGCCAATGTGGATGCCAACCTATTTGATTTTGACATGAACGAAGACCTTTCATTCCATGTGGAACCGGTATTAATCCAATTACCTGCAAATAATAGTAATTGGTCGTCGAATACATCATTTGGTGTTCGATGTGCAATTCAATTCTGATTTTTCTATATTTGCATTTTATATGTGCAAGCAGCTTTTAAAACTATTTTATTGACTAATATTATTGATAATGCAAAAGAAACTGATTTTTTCCTTACTATTTATTCCTTTCATAAACTTTAATGCCCTTGCTGTAAATACGTCAGGCGATACGGCTTTTATAAACCAACTGGCTTATAATATGGACGTGGATAGCTTGGTAAGCCGCTGGTATAATAAACAAATGTCACCAGGTAATGATACAACATTCGTTGTGGAAGATTTTATTGATTCATTATACATTCCCGATTATCCTGATTCTGTTTATAAAGCGCGATTAGCGCAATTGCCTACCGTGTTTGATATGTCATATAATCCCATAATCAGGAATTATATTCACATGTACACCCATAAGCGCCGCGACATGGTAGAGCGAATGCTTGGTCTTTCCGATTACTATTTTCCAATTTTTGAAGAAATTCTCGATGCCAATGCCATGCCTTTGGAGCTTAAATATTTGCCGGTTATTGAGTCGGCTCTAAATCCAAATGCAGTTTCGCGGACAGGTGCTAGCGGTATTTGGCAATTTATGTACTACACCGGAAAAATGTACAAGCTTGAAATAAATAGTTATGTGGATGAACGGCGTGATCCCATAAAGAGCAGTTATGCTGCAGTGGCTTTTATGAAAGATCTGTATGACATCTATCAAGATTGGACCTTGGTAATTGCCGCTTATAATTGTGGACCGGGGAACGTAAATAAAGCAATCCGAAGAAGTGGTGGCAAACACGACTATTGGGAAATATATTATTACTTGCCTCGCGAAACAAGGGGTTATGTTCCTGCATTTATTGCGGCCAATTATGTGATGAATTATTATGGAGAGCATAATTTGACGCCTAAAAAGAGTGAATTGCCCATTCTTTGCGATACGGTGGTAGTAAAAAATAGAATGCATTTGGAGCAAATAAGTCATGTCATGAACATTCCTGTTTCTGAAATCCGGAATTTGAATCCTCAATATCGCCGCGATATTGTTCCTGGACAAGGAAAAAGCTATGTTTTGCGATTCCCTTATAATCAAACTACCCGTTTTATTGAGCTTCAAGACTCAATTATTGCTTATAACGATTCCATCTATTTTAACCCTGAAGCCATATCAAAAGCTCCGGAATACAATACCTATAGCTCGGGTCCACCAACTAAAGACCACCGTAAGCTCACTTATACGGTTAAGTCAGGCGATAATTTGGGTTTTATTGCAAATTGGTATGGAGTTAATGTGGCTGATCTTAGGAATTGGAATAATATTTATCGAAACACCATCAGAGGAGGACAAAAGCTTGCGGTATATGTACACAAGAACAAAGTAGCTAGCTGCGAGACTATTGATGACATGACATTTGAGCAAAAGCAAGCTCGAATTGGCAAATCAACGGTTGCAAAAGCCATGGAAGCACCAGAAACAACAACAACCGGCGAATTTGAATATTATACGGTACGTCGTGGAGATACTTTGTGGGATATTGCCAAGCAATACCCCGGCGTAACCGATACTGATATCATGCGTTGGAATGGAATGAGCAATGGGCGGAATATTTCTATTGGGCAGCAATTAAAAATTAAAGTTAAAGGGTAATTGCCCTTTCAATATTTCCACTTCCAACTAAGAATCATTGGTTCATGAAACCAGTACAAATTTTCAGTTTATTGCTGTTAGTAACAACCTTATTACTTGGTATCGCTTATGTTTTTCCAAAGGAGGGAATTACTGTTTCTCCATCACTCACTTTAAAATTTCATTGGGATTTAACTAACCTTAAAAGCAAAAACATTGAATATGCTGATATTGGAAGCATTATAGCAATCAATGAATCGCTTATTGAACAAGATAGCCTTACTTCAACTGACAGCCTTATTTTACAACCGAAAGATACCATTCGGGCTAAATCATCGGTTCTTTACCAAAAAATTCAGCCCATTGAGTTTCCTTCAGGTGATTCTCTTGTACTAAATCCTTTTTTTAAACAACTAAATAATTCCACCCAAACCAACGTCAGAATTTTTCATTACGGTGATAGTCAAATTGAAGGAGATCGGATTACTGGATATTTACGCAATAAATTTCAGCAAAAATTTGGTGGAAGTGGACCCGGACTTATGCCAGCAATGCCAGGAATTGCAGAATCTTCATCAATAATTCATCAGGCATCATCCAATTGGATGAAACATGCGGTTTATTTTAAAAATGACACCATACTTCCTCACCATAAATTTGGTGTTTTAGGCAGTTTTGCCCGTTTTACATCATATTTCGATGATAGTTTACCTATTACTCATGAGCCAAAGAATGCCACCATTGAATTTGGACGTTCTGGAATGGCCTACACTTCTGTGAATAATTTCACAAAATGTCGGGTATTTTATGGCCATGCCAGCCAATCATTTCAAGTGCGTGGATATTATAACGATAGTTTAATTTGGTTCGAAGAAATTGACTCCACAGTAGTTACTGAAAGTTTTTGCTGGAATATGGAGAAGGCGCCTCAAAAATTCCGCATTGAGTTTGAAGCCACAAAAAGTCCCGATATTTATGGAATAGCCTTGGATGCCCCCAATGGAGTGTCTGTGGATAACTTGCCTTTTAGGGGCAGTTCTGGTACCGAATTCAGTCGTCTTGATTTTTCTCAAATACAGGAAATGCTGGCATCTTTGAATCCGGGCTTAATTCTCATTGAATTTGGAGTAAATGTAGTTCCTTACCAATCGAAGAATTATGATTTTTACGAACGGATTTTAAGTCGTCAATTGACCTATCTAAAAAAAGTAATGCCGGGGATTCCAATTCTGGTAATAGGTGTTTCCGATATGTCAGAGCGCAAAGGGAATGATTATGAATCGTATGAATCGGTTGAAAAAGTGATTCGGGCTCAAAGAAATGCAGCGCAATCAACCGGATGTGCCTTTTGGAATTTATATGAAGCAATGGGAGGAAAGAATTCGATGCCTAGCTGGGTATTTGCCCATCCTCCTTTAGCTAGTACCGATTTCATTCACTTTAACCGTAAAGGGGGACATATTGTTGCGCAAATGTTATTTAATGCATTAATGGAAAAGTATAATTCCTTTAACGCAACTAATGGAAACGTCACATTGAATGAATACCCTAAAGTAAACACTGTGGATCAAGTTCAACAATCAGAATAGTTTCTGGAAGAATATTCCAAATTTCATGAACCAATTTGCTATTTTTACCTTCATCAATACATAATTTTATGAATTATCATTTTATAGCAATCGGTGGAAGTGCCATGCATAATTTAGCCATTGCTTTACACAAACAGGGCGACATGGTTACGGGTTCCGATGATGAAATATTTGAACCATCTCGTTCCAGATTAGCCAGTTATGGGTTGCTTCCTATTAAACAAGGATGGTTTCCTGCTAAAATCCATTCTGGCATTGATGCCATTGTTTTGGGTATGCATGCCAAAGCCGATAATCCGGAATTACTGGAAGCAAAAAAATTAGGTCTTACTATATATTCTTATCCTGAGTTTTTGTACAAGCAAACTCAAAACAAAACCAGGGTAGTAATTGGTGGAAGCCATGGTAAAACCACCACCACAGCCATGGTAATGCACGTGCTTAAAGAAAACTCTATAGAGTTCGATTATATGGTTGGAGCGCAGTTGGCTGGATTTGATACCATGGTCAAATTCTCAAAATCGTCAACAGTGGCTGTTTTTGAAGGGGATGAATACCTGACTTCACCGATTGATCTACGGCCAAAATTTCATTTATATAAACCTCATATTGGACTAATAACTGGAATAGCATGGGACCATATCAATGTTTTTCCAACATTTGAAAATTATATTTCGCAGTTTGCCACTTTTGTTGATTTGATTCAAGAAGGTGGAACCCTAATTTATTTTGAACCAGATAAAGAATTGCAACATATTGTATCGAGCTGCACCCGAAATCTGACAATTATTCCTTACAACACGCATCCGCACAAAATAACAGATGAGAAGACTATTTTAATTACTCAAAAGGGTGAGGTTGAAATTGCTTTTTTTGGTGAGCATAATTTGCAAAACATACAAGGAGCCTATTGCGTTTGCAAGGCACTGGGAATAACTGATCGACAATTTTACAATACAATTTCCTCCTTTTCAGGGGCCAGCAAGAGGTTGCAGCTTCTAAACAAAAGTGCCCAGTTGACAATTTTTCAAGATTTCGCCCATTCACCATCAAAACTTAAAGCAACGATTGAGGCGGTAAAAAGTCAGTTTCCAACAAAAGAACTGATTGCCTGCATGGAGTTACACACTTACAGTAGCTTAAATAAAGCATTTTTGGAGCAATATAAAGGATGCATGGATAAAGCAGATATTGCCTTAGTTTTTTATAGCGATCATGCCATCCAATTAAAACGACTGGATCCGTTATCTCCTGATATGGTAGAAGTTGCATTTGAAAAAACCGGGTTGCAAGTATTCACAAATGCTGAAGAATTAAAAAAACAACTTTTTTTTATGGAATTTAAAAACTCCGTACTCTTATGGCTGAGTTCAGGAAATTTTGATGGTCTAAGTTTATCAGAACTATCGAAACAACTGGTTGAAAAGAATGCCTGAGAATAAGAATATTATACAGTTTAAGAAAACGTTCTAAAAAATTTAGTGTTGATTATCAAACAAATAATAAAATATGTGTTGATTTTTTAGTCTGAATTTTATTTTTTTTAATATTCTGTTTTTTATTTTGAAAATAACTTTAATAATAAGTACTTTTAGCGCTTGAAAAAAATAGGTTAAAACTATATACTATGGAACTCAAAAAGAATCCCAAACTTGATTTAGGAAATTACACCGGTTTGTTTCTGCAAATAGGCTTTGTTCTTTCTTTAGGCTTTGTGCTGTTTGCTTTTAATATGACACAAACAGAAAAGTCAACAAGCAGTCTTGGCGAACTTCAGAATGTGGCAGCTGAAGAAGAAATAATTCCTGTTACCCGCCAAGAAGAAATTAAACCTCCACCACCACCTGAACCTCCAAAGGTTTCAGAGGTAATTAATATTGTGGAAGATGATGTTGAAATTGACGATGAATTGAAAATCGAAGATACAGAAGCTGATGCAAATACTCAAGTTACCATTGTGGAAATTGAGGAAGAAGCTGAAGTAGAAGAAGCTCAGGTTTTCTTTATTGTAGAAAACATGCCTGAATTTCCTGGAGGTGATTTAGAGTTGCGTAAATACATTGCTCAAAACGTTTCTTATCCTGAAATTGCTAAGGAAAATGGCATTCAAGGAAGAGTATTTATCCAATTTGTGGTTAACCAAAAAGGTGAAGTAGAACAAGTTAAAGTAGTTCGTGGTGTTGACCCATCTCTCGATAAAGAGGCTGTACGGATTATTCAGAGTTTGCCGAAATGGAAAGCTGGTTCTCAAAGAGGAAAACCCGTAAAAGTTTCCTTTACTGTGCCAATTAACTTCCAATTGAATTAAAATATTTTAAATAATAATTTTAAACCGTCGGAATCACCGGCGGTTTTTTTTTACAATCAACTGCTGTATCAATTATTTTTGGATCTTTGCAGCAAATGGTTTTAAAACAAAATGAAAGATATTACCGGACTATTTTTAGAAAAGGTGCTATTCCATCATTAGAATGAACAAAAAACAAATTTAAATTCAATGGTACAATCATCTCACAGTACAGAAAACGTAGCAGATAAAGCAGTTTTGGTTGGGGTTATCAATCAAGGTCAAGATGAAAAGCAAGTAGAAGAGTATCTTGATGAACTGGCTTTTTTAACTGAAACAGCCGGTGCTTTGCCTGTTAAAAGGTTTGTTCAAAAATTGGAAAAACCCAATCCGAAAACATTTGTAGGCACAGGCAAGATTAATGAAATATCGCAATACGTTGAGGAACATGAAATTAATTTGCTAATTTTTGATGATGAATTATCGCCATCACAGCTACGGAATATTGAAAAAATAGTTAATGCCCGGGTGCTTGATAGAACAAACTTGATACTTGATATTTTTGCCCAGCGCGCCCAAACGGCACATGCCCGGGTGCAGGTGGAATTGGCTCAATATCAATATTTGCTTCCCCGACTAACCCGCATGTGGACTCACTTGGAGCGTCAAAAGGGAGGAATTGGAATGCGTGGACCCGGTGAAACCGAAATTGAAACTGACCGCCGGATTATCCGTGATAAAATATCAAGATTGAAGGATCAGCTGTTGAAAATTGACCAGCAAATGGCTACGCAGCGGAAGAACCGTGGAGAAATGGTCAGGGTGGCTTTGGTTGGTTATACCAACGTTGGAAAGTCAACCATTATGAATCTAATTAGCAAATCGGAAGTATTTGCTGAAAATAAATTATTTGCGACTTTAGATACTACCGTGCGAAAAGTAGTTATTGGTAACCTTCCTTTTTTGCTTTCTGATACGGTGGGTTTCATCCGGAAATTGCCTCATGATTTAATCGAATCGTTTAAATCAACCCTCGATGAAGTTCGGGAAGCTGATATTTTATTGCATGTTGTAGATATCTCACACGCTACTTTTGAAGAACAAATTGCAGTAGTAAAGCAAACCCTTTATGAGATTGATCCCACCGACAAGCCAACCTTTATCATTTTCAATAAGGTGGATGCTTATTCCTACATTCCAAAAGATGTTGACGATTTAACACCCAAGTTGCAGGTTAACTTAACATTGGACGAATTAAAAAACTCATGGATGGCAAAAAATAACCTTCCTTGTATTTTTATTTCTGCTAAAGAGAAGCTAAATGTAGAGGAATTCCGAAAGCTGATATACGATAAAGTTCGTGAAATTCACGCTAAAAGGTATCCTTATAATAACTTTCTTTATACTGATGTATAGCGGTTAGAATGCCAGATAGAAGTCACGGGTTAATTCTTTATATTCGGAAGAATATTGGTGCCTTCCTTCACTTTCAATTATCAGAGTTGATTCAATAGTCTTAATCTGAATTCTTTTAAAACTCATAACTGCCCTTTTGGGTTTTTTTTCTGGAGTAGGTTTTATCCAAACTATTTCGCAACAAAACAAGTGGTGAGTTAAAGCAGCTTCCATATACTCTATGGAATGTTCCGCCGGAATAATAATCTGAAAAATTCCTTCTGGCGAAAGAAGGAAATTCACTCCATTAAAGAGAGCTGAAATAGGTAACGAATCATTGTGTCGTGCTTTATTTTTTGTTGGGTCACTTGATTTCAGCGAGTTCTTAAAATAGGGAGGATTTGAGACAATCAAGGTATATTTTTTCTTACAAACCTTACTATAATCCTGAAATGAAGTGTGAAAGATATGGATTCGGCTATTCCATGGACAATTTTTTGCATTTTCAGCCGCTTCATTGGCAGCATCTAAATCAATTTCAAGGGCGTCTATAATAGCGGGAAACCGTTGGGCTATCATAATGGCAATTAGACCTGTTCCCGTTCCTATATCCAGCACATAATTTGCTTGTGCTCCTTTAGCCATGGCTCCTAAAAGAACACCATCGGTACCAACTTTCATGGCCGATTTTTGCTGAACTATCCTGAATTGTTTAAATTGGAACGATGACTCTTTCATTTAAAAAGCATCTTTATTAACCCCCAAACCAAATAAGGCAAAATCATATTTTACCGGATCTTCAGAATCAAATATCCTGAGTTGCAACGTCAATTCCTCTGCGGCTTTCCAATCGTTTTGGGAGCGTTTCAATAAATTCAATTGGCGGGCTGTATTTCCGCTATGAATGTCTAAAGGAATTATCAAGGCATGCATTGGAATTTTTTTCCAGATTCCAAAATCAACCTGTTGATCATCGTGCCGTATCATCCATCTCAAGTACATGTTAATTCTTTTAGCCGCTGATCCGGTGGCTGGATTGGCCACATGTTTTGTTGTTCTATTTGGAAAAGGAATTGAAAAAAAAGTATTCTTAAAATGAACAATAGCCTCTTTTATATCGTGCTTTTGTTCAAATCCATTCGTAAAAACTGCTTCTAATCCTTGGTGATTTTTATAGATATTTCGGAGTGAATTGATAAAAAACTGACAATCGATGGCATCAAAAGTTCGATATTTAAAACGGCTGAGTGTTTCAATTTCTTTTAAACTTGCATTCATTATAAAATCAAATGGCTGATTATCCATCCATTGCATTAGTCGAAACGAAGTTTTTATTATGGATTTGCGGTTTCCCCAAGCAAAGGTTGCTGAAAAAAAACCTGCAATTTCAATATCTTCTTTCCTGGTAAAGGAATGAGGAATAGAAATAGGATCGTTTTCAATAAAGGAAACCGAATTGTACTGAATTAATTTTTCATCTATTTAGTTCGGTTGTAGTTATTTTGTTAAAAATTTATACTTTTGGCGATTGATATATCAAGAATTCACGACTTGGAATGGATATTGAGTTTTTCCTAAAAGGCTTATTGGTTGGTATAATTGTTTCGGCTCCAATGGGGCCAATTGGCGTAATATGTGTACAAAAGACTGTTAATAAAGGTCACTTTCTGGGCTTTTTATCAGGATTGGGAGCAGCTACTGCCGATACTTTCTATGCCATTCTTGCTGCTTTTGGCGTTACTTTTATTACCAATTTCCTATCTAAAAATCAAGTATTATTTCAAGTAATAGGAATTATGGTGTTGATTTTTATGGGGTTTCGAATGATTTTTAATAATCCAATTAAGCAATACAGGTATCACAGGTCAAGTGGAAAGAAAAAAGGTGCACTAAAAGACTACATATCAGTGTTTTTTTTAACCATTTCAAACCCGTTAACCATTATTTTTTTTGGCGCCGCATTTACTATGATGGGGTTACTTACCGAAGTGGATAGTCAAAGAAATAACTTGCTATTGGTAGCAGGAATCTTTGCTGGCGCATCGTTTTGGTGGTTTATGCTAACTTATGTTGTAAATATATTTCGTAAAAGATTTCGGTTGCGGAATATTTTTATAATGAATCGGATAAGTGGTATTATTATTATAATTCTCTCAATTGCCGCCGTGGTTAATTTCTTTTTGCTATAGAATGGGATTATTGATAAAATATACAAAAACACACAACAAGGATATAATTTTTAGAGTAGGTTTAATCTTATATTAATATATTATTATGATAGTTGGAATTCCTAAAGAATTATCTCGCGATGAACAACGTGTAGCAGCCACACCCAATACTACTAAGCGTTTAGTCAAGCAAGGGTTTGATGTTCTGATTGAACGGGGAGCTGGAGAACGTTCTAGCTATTCTGACAAGGTATATATAGAGGCAGGTGCTAGAATCATTGACTCAGCAAAAGAATTGTACAAATCATCGAACATCATTTTAAAAGTATTGGCACCTACTTTCGATGAAATTGATTTAATGAATCCGGATACCATAACACTCAGCTATCTTTGGCCAGCCCAAAACCCAGAATTGCTCCAAAAACTGGCTGATAAAAAAATAAATGCCATTGCAATGGATGCCGTTCCCCGTATTTCGAGGGCACAGAAATTGGATGTGTTGTCGTCAATGGCAAATATTGCCGGATACCGCTCGGTGATTGAAGCTGCAAACTTTTTCGGGCGATTCTTGAATGGGCAGATAACGGCGGCAGGAAAAGTGGAACCGGCTAAAGTATTGGTTATTGGAGCCGGAGTTGCCGGTTTAGCGGCCATTGGTACCGCCAAGTCATTGGGCGCTATAGTGCTGGCATTTGATACCCGAAAAGAGGTTGCCGAGCAGATCAGTAGCATGGGGGCGCAATTCCTGACAATCAATTTAGATGAAGACGGAGCTACTGATTCAGGATATTCAAAAACCATGAGCCCAGCTTTTATTGAAGCTGAAATGAAGCTTTTTAAAGAACAGGCAAAAGAGGTGGACATAATAATTACCACCGCCCAAATTCCTGGACGCGAAGCCCCAAAACTACTTTTCGACTATCATGTGGAAGCCATGAAACCAGGATCGGTCATTGTCGATTTGGCAGCATCCAGTGGTGGAAATTGTATGTTAACAAAACCCAATGAAATTTATACCACGCAAAATGGAGTAACCATTGTTGGTAAATTGAACCAATTACCTACCCAAGCCAGTCAGCTTTATGGAAATAACCTTTGCCATCTGCTTGACGATATGGGAAAAGCTGAAAATTTTAAAATTGACATGACCGATGATGTGGTGAAACGGGCCATGGTTACTTATAACGGCACCATCAATTGGCCACCGGAACCGCTACCGGTAAGGGCTGCAAAAAAAGAAACAAAACCAAAAGAATCGGCTGAAACTAAAAAAGAAGCTTCCATTCAATTGGCAAAAAAACAGGCCCGTTCAACCGTTTTTGGACTTGCTATTATTGGACTTTCCTTATTGGGATTGGGTCAAGTAGCACCTTCTGCATTTTTAGGGCACTTTACGGTTTTTGTATTGGCTGTTTTTGTGGGTTGGCAGGTAATATGGAATGTTTCGCATTCTTTGCACACCCCGCTAATGTCGGTTACCAATGCTATTAGTGGTATCATCATCATTGGTGGTTTATTGCAGATACAAACCGATATCTCAAATCCAATGACAATTCTGGCATTCATTGCCGTTTTGGTTGCAAGTATCAATATAGTGGGTGGCTTTTGGGTTACCTATCGGATGTTAAAAATGTTTAGAAAATAATTTCATGATATCGACGGGATTACAAACAGCGGCCTACATCTTGGCCAGTATTCTTTTTATTTTGAGTTTGGGGGGGTTAGCCTCTCAAGAATCGGCTAAGCGGGGCGTAATCTATGGCATAATAGGTATGTTCATTGCCATTATTTCCACGTTGCTTGGCAGTGGTGTTTCAGGACATATATATATTATAGTTGCCATCGCCATTGCTTCTTTAATAGGGATGTTGGTAGCCCGTAAAGTTGAAATGACCTCGATGCCACAATTGGTGGCCATTCTGCATAGTTTTGTTGGTTTAGCTGCCGTACTGGTTGGTTTTGGTTCCTATCTCGATCCTCATACCAACGAGCTTTTGGGTTCGGAGCACACCATTCATTTGGTTGAAGTGTTTATTGGAGTGTTCATTGGAGCGGTAACCTTCACTGGTTCCATTATTGCCTGGGGAAAATTGGAAGGTAAAATTATGAGCAAACCTTTGGCATATAAAGGGCGGCATTTGGTGAACATAGTTCTAGTTGTAATTTCAATTGGTTTAGGAATACATTTTGGAATGGCTCCTGGAACCGATGGGTTGGTATCACTTTATATTATGACAGCTATTGCGGCATTCATTGGCGTTATGCTTGTAATGGCTATTGGTGGAGCCGATATGCCGGTGGTGGTGTCGATGTTGAATTCCTATTCCGGTTGGGCCGCAGCAGCCGCAGGTTTTATGTTGGGCAACGATTTGTTGATAGTTACCGGGGCACTGGTTGGTAGTTCCGGTGCCATTCTATCCATCATCATGTGTGAAGCTATGAACCGTTCTTTTCTGTCGGTAATATTTGGCGGTTTTGGTAATACTTCTTCAACCAGTTCAAAAGAGATGGAAGGCGAGG
>JFJP01037817.1_pt1 | contig 22298 bp, 18 predicted proteins | sample 431651 | NCBI WGS metagenome assembly JFJP01 (sample SAMN02602958, study PRJNA72255) | Microbial mat metagenome, whole genome shotgun sequencing project. | biome: fresh water; feature: sink hole; material: water; isolation source: purple microbial (photo- and chemosynthetic) mats found in...
TTACTAATAATAATTATTGACCTTATTACCTTATTTTTAATAAATCAACCCTTTAAAAAATTAAAAATACCTAAACCTCCAACAAAAAAACGGTGCCTTCCATCTCATTCGATATTACATTAAGAGAACCTTTATGCAACCGCATAATTTGTCGGGAGAGGCTAAGACCAATTCCCGAGCCATTTTCGCGGGTGGTGAAAAACGGAATGAAAATTTTTTCCTGTAATTCTTCCGGTATTAACGGCCCATTGTTGGCCAATTTAATTAACAATCGGCCTTCCCTGGTTTTAGAAATATTCATCTGAATTTTCCTTATACCCTCAATTTTCGTTAAAGCATCTATGGCATTATTAATCAGGTTTACCAACACCTGATTAATTAAATTCTTATCACCAATTACCTCTTTTGCCTGTTCTTCAATTTTACATTCAAAAGCTATTTGATTAGCTTCAAATTTTTCAGCATATAGAAGTGAAAGCTGCTCCATCCAATCCCGAATATCAAACATTTGCAAAACTGGTTGCGGAACCTTGGTGAGCTTTCTGTAATTATTTACAAAGCTCATTAACCCGTTGCCTTGCTCTTCTATAGCCTTCAGTCCCTGAATAGTTGTAGTGACAATAGTTTCGTTAAGCTCGGAAGGTTTAACCGAAGTTCCGTTTTTAATGAAAAACCCGAACAATGTTTTGGAGATGGAGGTTAACGGAGCAATAGAATTCATCATTTCGTGCGTTAGAATACTGATTAGCTTCTGATACGATTCCAATTCCTTCTCGTCCAGTTCCTGTTTAATATCCTGAATAGAGACAAGCTTTAAAGCGCTCTGCCCGTCGCGAATTTGAGTTGCCCGGAACAATAGCAACTGAATAGTACCATTTAGTACATTTTTATAGGTAATGGTTTCCCCTGGTTCCAGAGCGCACAGAACCTTATAAAAAGCTTCGTTTTTAATTTTCAACAGATTCATATTGGTCGATTCGGGAGAAATTCCGGCATACCTGCAGGTAGTTTCATTTAGCAGCTCCATCGAATTATCTTCTTTTAATACAGCAAGCCCCGTATTAGACTGCTGAATAAGCGCTTTATAATATTTTTCCTTATACGCATTGCGTAATTTCAGTTGCTGAATATGGCTATTCAAGCGATTCATACTCTCGTGCAGTTGCAAGAGTGATTTGTTTTTTATACTTGTTGGATAATGACTGGTAGAATCATTATTTCGAACGGCATCGAAGAAAAAAGCAATATCCCGGTTTGTTCTTCTATACCGATTTACTAATTGATACGCACAAACAACTCCAACAGAAACTAAAAGGAAAGAATAGGTAAAATATAAATGAGCTATGAAAACACCTGCACCAAATACTGAACCGGCCAGGATTATTATCAAAATTACCATGGACACAAAAGAGGCTTTAGATCCCATACTTTTTGATTTTGGTATATAAGGTTGGGCGGGTAATACCAAGTTTGTTTGCCACCAGCGTGAGGTTTTGACCATGGCGTGCCAGCGCCGAAATAATCATTTTCTTTTCCATTTCCTCAAGCGTTTCGGGTTGGGAAGAGATGGATTCCAATTCAAACCCGAATAGAAAATCTTCGGACCTCAGTTCATCCGAATCCGACAAAATAACTGCCTTTTCGATAGTGTGCTGTAACTCTCTGATATTGCCCAGCCAGGGATTTGCCCGAAGCTTATCCATGGCTTTGATATTAATTTTCAGGTTAGGCTTATTATACTTTTTACCATAAAGCTGCAAAAAATGTGTTGCAATATCTTCGATATCTTCTTTTCGTTCGCGAAGGGCCGGAAGATGAATTTGAATGGTGTTGATCCGGTATAGCAAATCTTGCCGAAACTGATTTTCTGCCACCATTTGATGGATATTTTTATTGGTGGCGCTTATTAAGCGAATATCGACAGGTATTTCTTTGTTCGAACCTACCGGGGTAATAACACGGGTTTGCAAAACAGTAAGCAGTTTCGACTGCAAATGCATTGGTAAATTACCAATTTCATCGAGAAACAAACTTCCCTGGTTAGCGAGTACAAATTTCCCCGCCCTATCTTCATAGGCATTGGTGAAAGCGCCCTTTTTGTGACCAAACAACTCACTTTCGAACAAGGTTTCCGTTAACGCAGACAAATCGACCATGACAAAAAGTTCGTTGCCCCGGGTTGAAAGGCGGTGAATTTCCTTGGCGATGAGCTCTTTTCCGGTTCCATTTTCGCCAGTAATAAGCACATTGGCATCGGTTTTTGCAATTTTACGAACCATGTTCATAATGTTTTGCATGGCCTCCGATTTTCCAACCACCAATTGTTCGTTTCGGTTAAGTTCTTTTTTAATATAGAACTCTTTGGTTTTAAGTTCCTTAATTTCCAGGTTCGATTTGCTTAAGCGATAGGCCGATTTCAGTGTAGCTATAAGCTTGTCGTTATCCCAGGGTTTCAAAACAAAGTCGGCCGCTCCTTCTTTTAGGGCATTTACAGCAAGGGCAACATCCCCATACGCCGTAAACATAATTACCTCAACACCCGGAAATTTCTTTTTAATTTCCTTCAGCCAAAAAAGCCCCTCATTCCCTGTATTTTGCCCGGCAGTAAAATTCATATCGAGCAAAACAACATCGCAGTTGCAAGCTGAAATTTCGTGCAACAGGTTATTGGGATTTGTAACGGTTTGAATTACTTCGAACTCAAACTGAAGGAACATGGTTAAGGCCTGAAGAACACTTTTATTATCATCGGCAATAAGTAATTTACCTTGTTTCATTGGTAACTGGATTTTCAACAAATGTAAATTTATTTTACGGCAATGCGTAAAGTTTCTTTACATTTTATTCATCTCCCAAATTGTCATTTTACTAGTATACTTAACATTAGCGTTAGTGGCATATCTTTGGATTAAGAGGAGTACTCTTAATTTTAAAATGAACGTTAAAATTTTTATCATATGATTAAAACAGTCAACCTTAACAAAGTATTCCGAACTGAAGAAGTAGAAACCACTGCGTTAAATTCATTAAATTTTGCAGTAAAAAAGGGTGAATTCCTTGCCATTATGGGCCCGTCGGGTTGTGGAAAATCAACTTTACTAAATATCATTGGATTACTAGATACCCCATCCGGAGGAGAGTATTATTTTGATGGCGTGGATGTTGCCAAATATAAGGAAAACCAGCGCACTAATCTGCGAAAAGGAAACATAGGCTTTATCTTTCAGAACTTTAATCTGATTGATGAACTCAATGTTTACGAAAATGTGGAATTACCGCTGCTAGCCCTGAAAGTTAAAAATGTGGAACGCAAAAAAAAGGTAGAAGAAATACTGGAACGAATGCAGATAGGACAACGAAAACTGCATTTTCCGCAACAATTATCGGGTGGACAACAACAGCGTGTAGCAGTGGCCCGTGCGGTTATAACAAACCCAAAGCTTATCCTGGCCGATGAACCTACCGGAAATCTCGATTCGGCAAATGGCGAACAGGTGATGCAACTTTTAGAGCAACTCAATGCCGAAGGAACTACTATTGTTATGGTGACCCACTCCCCTGCTCATGCCGATCGCGCTCACCGTATTATGCACCTTTTTGACGGGCATATTGTGGCCGAAAATAAGGAGAAGTTTTTTGTATAACCCTGAAATAGCAGAGCAATGTTTAAACAATATTTTACAATAGCACTTCGAAATATCTTAAAAGATAAAATCATTTCGTCCATAAATTTTGTTAACCTGATTGTTGGGTTTGTAACTTTTATACTGATTAGTTTATTTGTTTACAGTGAACTTACATGGGACCAACACAACAAAAACTTTGAAAAGACATATCGTGTGCAGCTTTTTATGGACCAGGCCGATAATGTAATTCATCATACGGCGAGTATAACAGCTGCTTTAAGCCGGCACGAGTTAACCACTATCCCTGAAATAGACAAAATTGCACTTATTCACGATGTTGGCGACAATAATAAAGACGGTGTTTTCCTCTCGCTCGACAAAAAAGACCAATATAAAATTCGCTGGGGATACTATGCCGATCCGTCAGTTTTCGAAATATTCACATTCAGTTTTATAGAAGGAGCCCCCTCAAAAGCACTACTGGAACCCTATTCAATAGTCCTTTCAAAATCAGTCGCACAAAAACTTTTTCCTAATTCGAAAGCGCTGGGAAAACAGGTTTATGGGGAAAACAAAGTCAGCTTTACTGTAACAGGAGTGTTCGAGGATTTGCCAGTAAACTCAAGCTGGAGGCCATACTACCTTCTCCCGATGAATACATTTACACAGATCACTGGCTGGGAAGGCTACGAATCTCAATACAGATCGTACTCATTTAATATATATGTTTTGCTTAAACCAAATGCAGAGCCTTCATCGGTAGATAAGAAAATTTATAACACCCTCGAAAAGTACCAGAAAGAACATCATCCTTATCTGCGGCATATGGAATCTCTTCATTTGAATCCATTTTTCCAGAAGGATATATACATTATTCTCACCTTGTTATCCTTTATCGCTTTATTGATCCTTATACTTGCTTCGGTTAACTACATCAACCTTCAAACGGCCAGAAGTACCACCCGTTTAAAAGAAATCGGAATTAAAAAAACGGTTGGTTTCTCAAAAAACTCGCTTTACTCCCAATTTTTGTTCGAATCAATTATGGTCTCATTTATTGCTGGTTTAATAGCCATAATTGTAACCCAATTGATTCTTCCGGCATTCAATTATTTAATTGGAACAACAGGAATTATTGGGGTTGCCATGACTTCAAACGTTTTTTCCGAACCCGGCCTCATAATGATAGTTTTAGGTGTATCTGTATTGACGGGTTTTATCTCCGGGCTTTACCCTGCGTATATAATTTCTTCCTTTAACCCAATTAAAGCGCTGAAAGAAAAAGTAGTGAATAATCCCAACAATGGCTTTGGACTTAAAAAAATACTGGTAACAGTGCAATTTACAATCTCATTGTTCCTTCTAATTAATGGTTTTATTGTTTTCAGGCAAACGCAATTCATGGTGAATGGTAATTTGGGCTTTAATACCCAAAATGTGATTTTTGCTAACATTGTTACAAATAAGAGTGGCTCCTCCGAACCGTTAAGGCAGAAACTCCTGCAGCACCCGGAAATTAAAGACGCTTGCTTTTCAGATTATATTCCATTTATAATTCCAGGTGGAGACGATCTTACCTGGGAGGGAGGTAACGCCGAAGAAAAAGTATTTTTCAGGGATTATAGAATTACCAGCGATTTCTTTTCCACTTATAATATCCCGATTGTAAAAGGAAGAAATTTCTCGCGCGATTTCCCGGATGATAAAGAGAAATGTATTATTAACGAAGCAGCAGCAAGGGTTTTAGGTTGGGACGACCCTATTGGTAAACACCTTATTGAAGGAAATAAGAAGGTGGAAATTATTGGGGTTATTCGTGATTACATAGCCCAATCGATGCACAACCCTATTGAACCACACTGGTACCATATAATTCCCGATAGTGCAAGTTTGAACGGCATATTCTCGGTACAATTGGCGACAGATAATACCCGGAAAGGAATTAAAATAATAAACGAAGAGTTTGCTGATTTTTTTCCCGAAGATGCTTTTGAATTCACCCATATAAATACAATTATCCGAAACGAAGCTGCCGTGCAGGCATGGCTGGTAATTCGCAATATCAGTGTTTTCTTTGCAATTCTTTCAATCATTATTTCTTCGGTAGGGCTATTTGGTCTGGTGATGTTTTTTGTAAAACGAAAGATGAAAGAAATTGGGATCAGGAAAGTGCTTGGTTTTTCATTGGGAAATCTCTACTTAAAACTGTCGTCGGAATTTCTCTGGTTGCTGCTGATTGCAAACCTTCTTGCGTGGCCCGCTTCATTCTTTATTTACAAACAACTTCCCGGAGCACATAAATATCCTATTCAGATTTGGGAATTCTTATTAGGCTCTTCCATTATTATGGGGATTGCAGTATTAACCATAAGTTACCATATTATTAAGTCGGCCCGCACCAATCCGGTAGATATTTTGAAGTATGAATAAAAATAACTGATGAAGATAAAAAGGTTCGATTAGGAAAATCCTAGCCGAACCTTTTTATATTGAATTAAAATTAAATCCCGCTATAAATCTCTGACTACCTATACGCCTTTCAGGTTGAATTTTCCCAAGATCTTTGTGTTTTTATTGCGGTGGTACCAATCGTTATAAATAAGTTCCAATTCGGTTACTTCAAAAGAGCCAAAGTTAAAGGATCGATACTCTTTAATTTTGTCGATAAATAGATGGGGTTGGCAGATGGTATTTTTAAACCTTACCACTGTGGAGTGTGCAGTCTGAATTTGATAACGGGTATCGGGGTTATGCTGTAATTCGGATTGCTTTAACTGATCTGCAATTTTTGAGCGGATAGCCTCTAGTTTATAATCCAAAGGAAAACCCTGTATTATCAAACAACCGGGCGATGCAGTAATACCAGTGAATTCAATATTAAAAGAGTTGCACTCTTTTAAAGCATTTTTTAGTAAATCAACATACCTTTCTTTTTCAGTTGCTTCCAGCGTAAAGCCTTCAAAACAAGTAATTACAGAAAATATAGTTAAATGAAAATCCGTAGCCGGGTAATAATACTGATCCGGTTCCAAATTTTGAAAATCCTGAAGCATAGCCACTATACTCTTTTTCACATTCTCAGGGGGGCGAGCAACAAGAATCATCCCCCGCCGGGTATCAACAGGTAAATCTATTAAAGCATCGTATGTAAACAAATTGCTTTCAAACTTCGGTAGGGAATCGTCCCACATTTTAGTATAATAATCTTTCAAATCCATGAAAATAACTGTTAATCCTTAGAGATACCAACGAATCAATAAAGATAAATATTTTATACTTGATTCTACTCCGAAAAGTCTTTTACCCCCAATCTCCCAAATGGGGGACTTTAAAATTCAATGATTTTCAGATGGTTCCCTGGAGGGGTTAGGGGTAAAACAGATAAAAATCATTTAATTTTGGCTTTTTGGAGAGGACACATACTTCCTTAATTCAGGAAATTTTTCACACTTAAAAGCCATCAATTAACAAGTTGTTGTGCTAGCCAATTTCCGTGAGGTTCTCAATAATTTCCATTTGATTGGCTATTACATCCTGTTGGGTTTTAAACGCTGTAATATCATCAATAATCAAAATAATATAACTCTCGCGGTTAAAGGTAAAAAAACGGGTAGAAAATTGAAGGTGTTTTAGCTCCTTCATAGTATCTGTCCGGTAAAACTCCCGTGAGATTTGCTTCTTATAAATATTTTTCTTTTCAAGGTACGAAAGAAGTGCTGTTTCGCGAAGTTCACAGGAATTACATTTTGAAGTGGAACCGCAATCCAATTGTTCTTCAACTGAATAGGCACATCCCAGGGCTTCACCACATCTTTGATAGAGTAAATCCTCATCAGGCTTATTTGAAAAAATAGTTTTAAGCGGATAGTTAAATGCCTGAAGCATCATATCCTTATCAAGTAATAATACACAACTGCTAATATTGTGAATAATGTGGTTCACAAAATCGCTCGATCCCTTCAGGTAATCAAAGCTCACGTTGTTCAACGAAATAGGATTTGCCATAACCTTGAATTTTGGATTCAATTGCCAAATATAAATTTAAGCAATAAAAGGTAAATGGTATAAAAAACCAGCATTTTTTAACCTATTAGAGCCCAAAAAAATAACATGCTAACTAAAATTACCCAAACCCAAAGTTAAAGCAAGCTGCTAGTTATATCCGTCTTCGGGCGAACACGATGGGCCATCCTTAATGTCAACGGCAACAAGTGGTTTGGCCTTTTGCCAATCGGAGACTGATTTTTGCAAAGTATCCAGAAAAACCTGCGCAGGTTGGGCGCCAGAGACGGCATACTTCCGATTGAAAACAAAAAACGGAACGCCACGCACTCCAATGCTTTCAGCCTCCTGAATATCCTGTTTAACGGCATAGGCTAACTCGTCGCTATGGAGAGCCTGTTTAATTTCTTTTTCGTCTAATCCTATATCTTTGCCTAGTTCGACTAATACGTTTTGATCATTCAGGTTCTTCCCTTCGGTAAAATAGGCCTGGAATAAGTGCTCTTCCATTTCGTTATCCAGCTGATGTAGTTTTGCCAGTTGTATTAACCGATGGGCATCGAAAGAATTAGCAACAACCGCTATATCGAAATTATAGTTTAACCCGGCCCTCTTGGCCATTTCCAATACATTTTTATGCATATCTACTGATTGTTCGTAGCTTATGCCCTTTCGATCAGCAAGGTATTGGTAAACATTCAATTTTTCGGTTTGTACCGGAATGGAAGGGTCGAGTTGAAAACTATGCCACTCAATATCGATGCTATCCCTTTCGTCAAATTGCCCGAGTGCAGCCTCGAAATGTCGTTTACCAATATAGCAAAACGGGCACATAATGTCGGACCAAATTTCAACTTTCATTTTTTGAGTAGTACTCATATTATCTGTCTTTACTGGTTTTAAATCTTCGTTTGGAGAAGCATTAATACTTATTTGGGTATTTATAACAAGCTAAAACCAGGAAAGTTTTTACTTGACCAAAGGCTATGATATACAACAAGATTTAGGGTATGGCATTAGACCAGAGTATAAAAGGAAGTATTTTATCTCATTTATTGTTTTCCTCAAACTTTTTCATGTTACGCAAAATAATCCGCTCAACCAGCCAGGGAAATCGGGGTTGAAGAAATGCATTTACCTTTCCCAAAAAGGATAAAACTGTAATGAATTTTCGTGTTACAATATTCTTAACCACTGCTCTGGCAACCGATTCCTTTGACTGAACTCCTTTTCGTCCCCTTCTTGATTCCAGGACCTTTTGTGAGCCATCCGAAGCAATTGTCTCCTTGCCTTCATCAATTTCGGTAATGCCTACATAAATTAATCCAACATGAATCTTATACTTTGCTTCCTCAATCCGGATAGACTCGGCTAAAGCCCGCAAAGCCATTTTCGAAGCACAATATGCCGAAGTAGATGGTAAGCCCCTTATTCCGGCAAGGCTCGAAATAAAAACGATGCTACCATGAGAATCCCGGAGGTGCCTGATCGCAGGAATGGTTGGATAAACCGTGCCTAACACATTACTGTCAAAAATAGTTTTGAAAACTTCGGGGTTCAAATCGGCTACATTCCCCCGCATAGAAACCCCTACGTTATTTATAAGGATATCAATCTTTTTAAATGCTTTTATCGCCTCATCAACCAGTAATTGTCCCCCGGAGATTTCTGAGACATCGCAACATACACTGATAACGTTATTATGAATAGTACGAATCTCCTTTTCTGTCTCGAGCAGACGTTCCCTATTTCGGCCATTTAAAACAATAAAGGCTCCCTTTGTTGCCAATTCGAGAGCAATGGCTTTGCCGATTCCACGACTGGAACCCGTAATTATGGCAACTTTTCCTTTAAAAATCTTAGCGTTCATTTTCCTGATTTCCTGTAATGAATATCCGGATGAAACTTCAATGCAGTATAGCAATTCGTAAGCGCTAAAGTAAGATGTACTAAAAATGCAATCCAAATTGTGCCAGAGGCCAAGGTGAGTATACAAACCACCAGCCCAAAAGGAATAGCGCCAATGGTCTCATCCAGTCCTTTCGGAATATGAGTGGCTGCATACAATGCAATATTGATAGCAATTGCAGGCCAAACTCCCAGATGTTCGGTCAAAGGAAAAAGCAAAATACCCCGGAACATAAATTCGTACCCCAATAAATACAATGCCCAGCCCAGGGCATTAATTAAGACAACCTGTTTAGTCCAGACTTTCGATCGTATCTGCGGATAATTTATCAGATTTTTGGGCCTTTTAGCACTAAAATAGGCAAACGGGAATACCAGGAGAGCCAGTCCAAGTGTCCAGACAACCGTAAACAACGTTGTGGAAGGATTGTATGTTAAACCAAGATCCGAAAGTGAATATTGCGGTAAAAATATCAAACATATTATACCAGGGAAAACACCCATAGCCATAAATCCAATTAACCGGTTAAATGTAATATGAATTACTGAAGCTCGATCGTATTCGTATCTTTTATAAAAATAACGTTTTACTCCCTCAGATTGGGCTATAAACCAATAAACAGCAAAAGTAACAATGCAAAGGAGTATGGGTAAAAAAGTGTTTAAATCATTCTCTTTCCATGAAAAACTAAAAGGCTCCGAAGGAATCATAACATAATTACTGTTTAAGGTAAGAATTCTCGATAAACCAATCATAGCAATCCTGAATAGCTATTTCAATATTCGTTTGTGGCATTTTTAGCTCTTTAGTTGAATCTTCAGCCGAAACAAATTGATTGTCGCATGATATCCTTGCTATTGGGTAGGTTAACAAAGGTTCCTTTTTTAGGATTATTCCTCCTAAACTCCCAAACAATCCGATGGTTTTCACCAACCAATCAGGGACATAAATCTTTGGTTCCGGCTGAGAGATAATCTTCGCCACTTTTTTGAAAAACGCCTGATAGGATATATTTTCATTAGCTGCAATATAAACACTACCAACACGGCCAATTTCCAGGCTATTTGCGATGGCTAATGAAACATCCTTTACGTGGATAAAATTACGTCCCCCATTGGTGTAATATTTCAGTTTCCTTTGAGCCAGTGCCAAAATCATTTTTCCGGAACCAGGCAAAGAATCATAAGGTCCAATCATAAAGCTTGGTAAAATAGCAAACGCAGGCAGTCCCTGAGTTTTTACGGCATCAATCACTAAATTCAATGCTTCATATTTTGAATCGATATAATCCAACCGATATTTTGCTCCGGGGAAAGCATATTTCCCCGGTGAGGTATCCGCTATATTCACCGAACTTGCAGAACCAATATAGATCATCAGTTTGGAATGATGCTTTAAAACCCCATTAATCATATTCTGGGTACCTTGGATATTTATTTTCCGAACCATCTCGGATCGGGAAGGCCATAAATTTGTTGAAGCAGCGGCATGAATAACAGCTTCGTTTTCTGATAAAGCAATATCGAATGTTTCCGGCTGTAAAACATCGCCCATATATTTTCTGATATCTAAACCTTCCAGTGTAGTTGACCTGGAAGAAGGATGAATAAGAACACTAACCTGATGCCCTCTTTCTAAAAGTAACCTTACCAGGTTACTTCCCAGCATTCCATCCGCACCTGTAATTAATATCCGCATAGTTTAAAACTGATTTAACTCCTTAATAATTGCTACCGCTATCAAATTTCAAACTAAAGATTGAATTAAATAATGATCTGATTTTCCCCTTCAAAGTTTAAGAAAATATCAAGGCATTAAATCATAACAAACCAACCGTTGTAAATAGCGCAGATAAAGCTTTCCATTAGCTACCACCGGAACTGTCCAGGCAGGATTGGTAACTTTTTCGATTGCCGTTTTTATTTCACCAACTAATTCGAATTTTGAAGGGTTAGGTTTTACCAAAAAAACATTTCCTTTTATATCCTGACAGATAAGGTGTCCATCAGCAAAAGTGGTAGTTCCCCAGCCAATTTTGTCGGTGCTCCACATCTCTTTTCCGGTTTTCAATTCAACACATTTAAAATCGCCGGTATTACGACTGCTTTCTCCCGAATAGGAATAAATATAACCATCAATTAAAATAGGATCAGAATGCTGTGCAGCTATTACTTTATTCTTCCATAAAAGTTTATAGCTATCTTTTTTTGCCAGGATTGCTTGCCCTCCCATTCCATAACCAGAGGTATGAAAAACAATATTTCCATCTACCAAAGGAGTGGAGGCATTAACACCATAATCGGTTTCCCAGGGTACACGCCATAACTCTTTACCATTTTCGGAATCCAGGCAGGAAAGCGCTTTTGCATGATAAACTAACAGCAGTTGTTCATTATCGATTGTTATGGAAACAGATGCCGAATAACCGGCTTCGCCTTCGAGCGATTTCCAGATAAGGTCACCGGTAATTTTATCATAGGCAAGTACCAACGCAGTACCACCGCCCTGCACAATCACCTTATTACCAAAAATAAATGGCGAAGAAGAAAATCCCCATTGCGGCTCTACACCACCTTGATCTTTAATATTTTTTCTCCATACCTGCTTACCATCCAGTAATTGCCAACAAACAAGGTCGCCACTGCGTCCAAAGGAATATACAAAAGTACTATCAATACAGGGCGTTGCGCGTGCTCCAGGACCATGACTTGTTTCGGCAGTTGCCGCATAAGAGCCCTTCCAAATAAGTTCTCCGGTTTCGGAATTCAGGCAAAACAATAAATCGTTATCCATATCACGGCCTGGAACAATTAATCGGTTCCCCTGAACTACAGGAGCTGCCCAGGAAGCTGTTGCTTTGTCCTGACACAGAAAATCGACCTGCCAAAGCTTCTTCAGTCCATCATTCCAGTCGGTTTTAATTCCGGTAGTGGCACTTTTCCCGTCAAATGCAGGACCGCGCCAGTTTGGCCAATCGGCAAATCCTTTGGTTATAGGAAGATTTGTATTAAAGGCATCGGGTACAGCCTCTACTTTGCCGGTTAGCTTTTCGCTCCCTGCTGTTATGGTATAGATCATATAAGCGAAATACGAAACAGCTCCAAGCAAAACAAAGACAATAATAAGGATGATTTTAGTTCTCTTTTTCATTGTTAACAGGTGTTGAGTTAGCATTAGATAGTATAGTAAGCTATAAAAATATAGTATTTTTTCATTAACCTAAAAAATATAAGGAAGGATATTGATAAAAAAAATCAGAAAGAGTCTTGAAATAGGCTAAATCTATTTAAAACCGATTGAAATACCTAATTGCTTTTAGCACTTTTATAAAACATTAAACTAACCAATAGATGTTGGAAAATTATATATACGCGTTTTTTCGAACAACAGATTAAAACTATTATTTTAATTTATAATATATATATTTGCAGCAATTGCAGTAGATTAAAAGCCTCATGATATCCAGAATTGTATTTTTTTTCATCTCAGTAACATTTTTATCTTGTGAGTACGAAAATACTGAATTGAACTTTAAGGTAGTTGAAAAACAAACAGAACTTACTTCAACTGTAAAATTAAATTTAAACGACACCCTTTTATACCTCTGTGGTTCAAATATTGTTTTTGACTATCAGATTGATGTTAGGGGATTAGAAATCAATAATCTAGAGTTCTTATTTGACTCTTCCAGTGTTTTTATTTCCGAGGATTTGAAACCTAAAGGAAGATTTATTTTAAAATCTCCAATTTCTGAAGGAGAACATTATCTAAAGTTAAATTTAAATATTAAAACGAAGGGGAATTCATTAGCAAGCACTGTTGGGAAGGAAACTATTGATAAGCAATACGTATGGCATGTAATTTATACAGGTGCAAAACCCGAGAAATTACAACTAACTAGTGTAGTTCCATTTGAAGGTCATTTAAAAATCAGCTGGGAGAAATCAAAATTAGCCAATTTTACGAAGTATACATTAATGCGAATTGACACATTAACAGGAATTATTTATTCAGAAGCTTTTAATATTACAAACAGAGAACAAAACTATTTTATCGATACTACTTTTATTGGAGGAGAGAATGTACTGTTTTATGTCAATTTATATGCTGGTAGTTCATTCAATAAAAGTAGTTCCATCGTTTACTCTGATCCATTAAAGTTTATAATTGATCAGGAAGCTGATTACGGAAAAGTAACCCTTCATTGGACAAAATGTAATTATCCCGGTAATTTCAAAGGTTATTCAATATATGGCCCCTTATATAGGAATAATAATAATTTACAAATGTTGTTTTCAACAACTAATATTAATGATACTTCTTTTAATTTGAAAGATAAAGGTATCCATCATTATGAATGCTATGAAGTTTATTATTTTTCAAAAAAGGTAGTTTCCACATTATCTTATAATTATAAACTCTGGAGTTCTTTTAATTCAAGCCAGCGTTTTCAAGCATGGGGTAATATTACAAAGACAATGTTTGAACCATATTACTTTTATTCCCGGAATCAAAAATATATAAAACAATACGATCCCATTAAGGACTTACCAAATGAGTTCCCTGATCCAGGTGATGACAATAATATTTTAAAAATATCACCGGATAATGGTTATTTGATTTCAGGGCTTTATAGAATTGATATCAACAACTATTACAAAAATACTATAACTGATTATATACCTTATGGTTCATATTCTTCAGATCCCAATTTTATCAGTTTAGCAAAAAACGGAGTTGCTGCGATAAATTTTTATGGCGAAGTTGAACTATTCGATTTTAAAACAATGGAAAAGAATATCATAAAACCTCGTGTATATAGTGATATTCACACAATCTCACCTAATGGCAAGTACCTTATTGCCGCTAACCGAGATTCGCAAATACTTGTTTATGGTATTAATAATTTGAATCTTATCAAACTTTCTCGCCTAAACGCAAAAGCTACAAAAATAGTTTTTATACCAGATTCTATCAACAGCGAATTTATAATTTATGATCTTGTAACCAAAAACATACAAAAATGGTCATGTGATCAGCTTAAAATTATTAAATCAGTTTTGCATGATCAGGATCTGAATAGTTTATTGGACATCGATCCAATTTCACGTACAATTTTAATTAATGGCTTTTCTCGCTACTCTATTCTATCTATTGAAGATCTATCTTTAAAAAAAAATATTGATAAAAGTACTTATTCAAATTCATATTCAAATCAGATCTACTTTCTAGATTCAACAATGTTCACAAACAATGAAGGAAAATTCAGATTTAAATTTTAGCTATACTTTTAAGAGAATATGTTTTTTTACAATTTTTTTATGTCTTTCAATAGCCCTCAGAGCACAATTGTTTGAATTTGGCGTTGGTATTGGCAGCTACAGAATGATGAAAGTTAAAGATTTTCAGAATTATACATATAACAGTTTAAGATATAATATACCTGTCGATTTTTTAATTTCAGGTAATTTTTCGCCATATATTGATTATAGGCTAAACCTTATGATGTATAATAAAAATAAGTTGAAAATCGGAATCGGTTATGGATTTTATACAACAGGTTCTCGCATCGTTTATTCAGATTATTCGGGCCTTTACTCATTAGATCTTATTACTAATGGCCATGCTTTGAGGGCTCCAATTCGTTGGTCGTTATTACCACCGGGTAAAATTGATTTATACTTCTATAGCGATTTTGAGTTAGTTAGCTCTTCTCTTAAGCTGAAACAGAACTTTACTCTAAATCAAAGTCAATTTATTGAAGATACTGAAATACATGCATTTGGTTTCAATTTGCAGGCCGAACCGGGAATAGGGATAGATTACTATTTTGGAAAGCTTGCAGTAGGTGCCAGTGTAGGAATATCTATGGGTAAGGGAGAGGATTTACATGAAAAGGGTAATAATAAAAATAAAATAGTATATCAAAATAGCAATTACATTAACTTGGATTGGTCTGGAGTTCGTTGCTGTTTATTATTAAAGTATAAATTCCATTTTTTTGAGCTTTCTGAAGAATATGTAAAAAATACAATATTCAACTAATTTATTTTTGCACAAAATGCAAACTCTTCATTTTCAAATTTATTTACACTCAATTGAATTAAGGCAATTTAACTAACCATTTGTTTTAAGAATTAATTTGAAAGTAATAATAATATCTCTACTTTCAAGAATCTTGATAATACAAGCTGTTTAATTGAATGAACTTAAAATATACTGTCCTTTTTCGGACACCCTGCGTAACTATTTCGAACGGTTTCCAATGAGTTTGCACGAGTGATCCATTATGTAAAACACTATCAATGTGCAATAAAACCTCAATGGCATAATCATTGGTAAACAAAAATTACTTTTGCAAAATCCGGTTTATGATTCGAAACTACTTTAAAATTGCCTATAGAAACCTTCTCCGACAAAAGGCTTATACATTCATTAATACTTTTGGACTCTCCATTGGTTTAGCCTGTACAATTTTAATTGGGCTGTATGTTAAGAATGAATTTAGCTACGATACTTTTCACAAGAATTATCAAAACATTTACAGGGTTAAACTCGATTTTAAATTAGGGACCAATTTAATGGAAGGGCCAATAAGTCCTGCCCCGCTGGCCGAAAATATTCTAAAAGAATTCCCTGAAGTTGAAAAAGCAGTTCGCCTGCATCAGAGCGGTAATAAATCCATACAAATTGAAGAAAAAAGTTTTTATGAAGATGCCTTTTTTTATGCCGATTCCGGCATCTTCGATTTATTTACCCTAAAAATGGTTGCAGGCGATGCCTCGAAAGCGCTTACCCGTCCATATACTGTTGTTATTACAAAAGAATTAGGAGATAAATATTTCGGGAATCAAAATCCGCTTGGAAAAACCATCCGTCTCTTAAATGCCGATACTACTTTATTTGAGATAACCGGGGTTGTTAAAGAGTTTCCCGAAAACAGCCATTGGCATTTTAACATATTGGCTTCGATGAGCAGCTATTCCGATAGTAAGAGCACTTTTTGGCTTGCAAATAATTATTACACGTATCTGCAACTAAAAAAAGGCGTTGATATTAAAAACTTCAACACAAAACTCACAAAACTCTTTCAGGAAAAAGCTGGTCCTCAAATGAAACAGTTTTTCAACATTAATGGCGAAGATTTTATTAAAGCAGGAAACCGCAGTAATTACATGTTACAGCCAATATCTGACATCCATTTAAAATCGAACCTGAATTATGAAATTGAAGCCAATGGAAATATTGCGTATGTATCTATTTTTTTGCTGGTTGCCCTATTTGTATTACTTAACGCCTGTATTAACTTCACTAATCTGGCTACAGCCCGGTCGGCTAACAGAGCAAAAGAAGTTGGGTTACGAAAGGTTTTGGGATCGAACCGTCCAAATTTAATATTTCAATTTCTAATCGAATCGGTGATAATCACATACATAGCTGTAATATTGGCCATTTTACTTGTAGAACTTTTCCTCCCATATTTTAATATTGTATTAAATACGCATATACATCTGGGAATAAGCGAATACACTCATTACCTCCCAGTAATATTCGGCCTGGCCACTATCGTGGGTATTATTTCAGGAAGCTATCCAGCCCTTTATTTATCATCGTTTTCGCCAGCCGAAGTCTTGAAAAATAAATTTCAGGGAGGGGCTCCCCTCAATTGGCTAAGAAACTCCCTGGTGGTTTTTCAATTCGTAATATCAATTGCAATATTACTTGGAACGCTTTTAGTAAATAGCCAGCTCAGTTTTATCCAGAAGAAAAACCTAGGTTTCGATAAAAACAGATTGCTGGTAATTGAACGTACCGATCCTCTAAAGAAAAACATAAAAGTGTTTATGGATGAGGTTCAAAAATGCGCAAATATCGAAGCTGTATCCCTTTCGAATGGTGTTCCGGGGAGAGAAACGGGTAATCGGGGATTTATGGTGGAGGGTAAAACAACCTCGGATACCTATGTTATCAATTCGTATGCAGTAAATTACAATTACATAAAAACGATGGGGATGGAATTGACAGAAGGGCGGTTTTTCTCCAAAGAATTTGCAACAGACACTGTTGCAGTAGTGATAAACGAATCGGCAGCCCGATATTTAGGGTTGGAGAAACCTCTCAGCCAACGGCTTCTTATACCAATAGATGACAAGGGTAACAAGCGGCCTTTGACAATAATCGGAGTAATGAAAGATTTTCATTACGAATCGCTACGAAAACCAATTAACCCCATGTTATTCTTTTTGGCCGACGATTATTTCGATGGATATGTGAATATTCGAATAGCGCCCGGAAAAGAGAAAGATGTGCTCGAATTTATAACCTTAACCTGGAACAACCTTGCGCCGGCAGCACCTTTTCAATATTTTTATTACGGTGACCAATTTAATAAAATGTATAGCAAAGAAATTGAAACCCGGCATTTGATGAGCATCCTGGCCATTATTGCTATTATTATTGCATCGCTGGGACTTTTAGGACTAGTGGCTTATATGGCCGAACGCCGAACTAAAGAGATTGGAATTCGAAAAGTTATGGGAGCATCAATATTCTCAATTATTAAAATGATGACTTCAGAGATCACCATTTTGGTAGCGGTGGCATATATGATTGCCGCTCCTTTGGCATATTGGTGGATGAAGGTTTGGTTGCAACAGTTTACTTTTAAAACTTCAATTAGTTTCTGGATCTTTGGTTTGGCAGGAGGTATCGCAATATTAATAGCCTGGACTACCGTAAGTTTTTTAACAATTAAAGCAGCAGCCCAAAACCCGGTAGATGCTTTAAAATATGAATAAAAAATAAGTCCTGCAGATTGAAATTTCCTTCAGGATTAAAATATAAGGTTTAGTTTACAATAGTTAGTTTATTAGTATGTACCATAAAACAGGGCAGTTGCGAAATTTTACCTGATTTTCCCTTAAATAACAAACTGTAAATACTATTTGTCTTTTTTTTCTTTCTTCTCTTCTTTAACCTTCATATGACGAACCATTTTAGCTTCGAGGTAGAATATTATTTCCTCAGATATATTTTTAGTTTGATCGCCAACGCGCTCCAGTTTTCGAACAATGGTTAAAATATCCAAATAACTTAAAACATTTTTAGGATTATGCTTTATAAGGGATGCAACAATTTTATTGGCACTTTTATTTACCACATCCAACTTGTCGTCCTTCTTAAAGATGCCTCTTACTTTTTCGTTATTCTCATGCTCAAATGCATCCAGCGAATCGGTCAGCATTTCGAGGCATACATCAAACATCCCATAAATACTTGCTTCTTCCAAACTTTTTTTTTCAAAAGGCTCATCGGCATTTTTAATAAGTTTCACTATGCCCTTTGAATAATCGCCTATTCGTTCCAGATTATAGTTAATTTTCAAGACAGCAAGAACAAAACGCAAATCGTTCGCCAGAGGATTGAAAAGCGCCAGAATGTTTTCGCAATCCATATTAATTTTCAACTCAAAGGCATCTACACGTTTCTCGCTGGCCAAAACTTCACATACTTTATCTTTATCGAAGTTCTCAATTGCTTGTTTCGATTTGAATAATTGATCAATAACCAATTTCCACATCGCCACTATATCTTTGTTTAGATTTTTTAATTCAGCATCCAGGTGGTTCATAAATTCTAAATTTTAAAATACCGGGGTAATATAATACAATAAAAATAATTGTTTTTTCAACCAAAACGACCCGTTACGTAGTTTTGTGTGCGAATATCTTTGGGATTAGTGAATATACGCTTTGTTTCGTCGTACTCGACCAACTCGCCTAAATAAAAAAACGCAGTATGATCGCTTACCCGACCAGCTTGTTGCATATTATGTGTTACTATAACAATGGTATAATTTGCTTTCAGCTCGTATATCAAATCTTCCACCTTTGCAGTAGAAATTGGATCGAGTGCCGATGCCGGTTCGTCCATAAGGATAATAGAAGGCTCAATTGCCAGAGTGCGGGCTATGCATAAACGCTGCTGCTGTCCACCCGATAACTCAAAAGCCGATTTCTTAAGCTTGTCCTTTACTTCGTCCCAAAGAGCAGCTTTCTTGATAGAATCTTCTACTTTATCGGTTATATAGGTTTTATTCGAAATTCCATTCACCCGAAGTCCATAGGCAACATTTTCGAATATCGATTTGGGAAATGGATTTGGTTTCTGAAAAACCATTCCTACTTTTTTCCGCAGTTCATCAATGTCAATATCCTTTTTATAAATGTTTTTGCCGTCAACATAAGCTTTACCCGAAATCTTAACATTGTCTATCAAATCGTTCATCCGGTTAAAAACGCGCAGTAACGTAGATTTTCCACAACCCGATGGGCCAATAAATGCAGTAACTGTGTTTTCGTGTGCCAGGAAGTTTATTTTTTTCAGAGCCTGAAAGTCCCCGTAAAACAAATCTAAATCACGGGTTTCGATTTTTAAATCAGTCATATAATGTATATATCGAATATTTTTATTTCATTTTAACTTGTTTCCCAAAATATTTCCGTAAAGCATTTGCTAAAAGGTTTACCACCAATACAATCATTATTAGCACCAATGCTGTTCCATATGCCATCGGACGAGATTCCTCGACATTGGTGCCACTGGTAGTTAAAACGTACAAGTGATAAGGCAAAGCCATGAACTGGTCGAAAATACCTTTCGGCAATTGTCCTAAAAAATAAGTTGCCCCGGTAAACAATATGGGAGCTGTTTCGCCCGAAACGCGACTGATAGATAGTATCAATCCGGTTATTATATTAGGAAAGGCAATGGGTAAAACCACCTTTGCAATTGTTTGAAGCTTCGTCGCACCTAATGCATAACTGCCCAGACGAAACGAATTATCGACAGCTTTGAGCGCTTCTTCAGTGGTTCGGATTATAACCGGTAAAACCATTAACCCAAGTGTAAGCGAGCCTGCTATAATGGAATCGCCAAAACCCAGGGTATTTACAAATAAAGCCATTCCAAATAATCCAAAAACAATTGAAGGAATACCACCAAGGTTATCGGTCATGCTCCTTAAAAACCTTTTCCACCAGGACTCTTTCAGATATTCGTTAACATATATCCCGGAAAGAACTCCGATTGGGAAAGCAAAAACCATACTTCCGGCAATCAAACATAACGTACCAATAATGGCAGGATAAATTCCTCCTCGAGTCATTCCTTCATCGGGCATGGCAGTGAGAAATTCCCAGCTTATTGCCGAAAAGCCATGATAAACAATAAAGCCAAGGATAAGCACCAGGATTGCAACCACTGACAGGCTAATTAACCTGAAAATATTAAATGCAATGGCCTGATTTATTTTTTTCTTCGTATTCACGGTAGAAACATTAAAATTAACTCATCATTTGTTTTCTGCGATTCTTAACAAAATCGACCATCAGATTAAATACCAAGGTAATAATAAATAAAATTATTGCCAGGGAAAATAAAGCCTTAAAATGGACACCTCCAAAAGGTGCTTCACCTAGTTCCGCAGCAATGGTTGCCGGGATTGTTCTAACCGGTTCCAATATGGTAGTAGGAATTACCGAAGCATTCCCTGTAACCATCAATACAGCCATTGTTTCGCCCATGGCCCGGCCGATTCCCAGAATTGAGGCCGCGGTAATTCCCGACATGGAATAAGGAATGGTAACACGCGTCATAGTTTGCCAACGCGAAGCCCCCAATGCCAGACTGGCTTCTTTTAAAGAGGTTGGCGTGGTGCGAAGAGCATCTTCCGAAATAGTAATAATGGTTGGCAAAGCCATTATGGCCAGGATAATCATTCCCGCCAATGCGGTCTCTCCTACCGGCAGATTAAAGGTGTTCCGAATAAAAGGAACTAATACCACCAACCCAAAAAATCCATACACTACAGATGGTATGCCGGCTAACAATTCAATTACCGGTTTTAAAAAATTCCGAAGTTTGATATTTGCTACCTCAGCCAAATAAATAGCAACCGCCAAACCAATGGGCAATGCCAACAAAATAGCACCAAAACTTACCCAAAGTGTTCCCAATATTAGCGGTAAAACTCCGTACTGAGCAGCAGGAGTAGCGGTAGGAATCCATTCCCTTCCGGCAATAAAATTAGACAGGGTAACCCTATCCTGATTCAAAAGCGTACCTGAAAACTTCTTTGGAAAATATTGATCCGGGAAATAAGCAATAATACCCGTATTAGCAGCCACTATTGAATCAATTTTTGCCGGCATATATTCATACTCCGGCCCCAATTCTTCTTCGCTGCAATAATTGGTAATCTCACTTAACGTGAGCAAAAGGATTGTATCGTTTTTGCCTCCTAAGGTTTTCCAATTGGTAATTTGCTGATCAAAAATATCTTTAACCTGTCGCGAATTTAATTTTGTAACCGTATTGGATTTATGAATAGCAAGGGAATGATTGGGCTCGTATGATGTTGAATTAAACAAGCCCAGTCCTTCCTTAAATAAAAAGAAAACAATCAACAGCACGGTAATACTGGTAATGGTGCTGCTGGCAAACAAAACGCCTTCGAATGATTTCTCGGTATATTTTCTGAATTTCTTCACTTTTAAAATATTATAACGATGGAGCCTAAAACATAATTGACAGACCATAGTCTATAGTAAGTAAACTCTACTATGGTCTATCAACAGAATACTTCTAATTCTACGTTGACAGATTCAACGAAAAATCAACCTGATTACCCCTAACCCTAAAGGGAGCAGGTTGATTTTTCAACTTTTCACCCTTTAGGGATGGGGTAATAAAAGTTGAAA
>JFJP01001972.1_pt1 | contig 22295 bp, 12 predicted proteins | sample 431651 | NCBI WGS metagenome assembly JFJP01 (sample SAMN02602958, study PRJNA72255) | Microbial mat metagenome, whole genome shotgun sequencing project. | biome: fresh water; feature: sink hole; material: water; isolation source: purple microbial (photo- and chemosynthetic) mats found in...
GGCTTCCACTTCCTCAAAGACGAAGGCGTGATGGCGATCATCCTGCCGCATGGCGTGCTCTTCCGGGGCGGTGCCGAGGAACGCATCCGCACCAAGCTGCTCAAGGACGGCCACATCGACACGGTGATTGGTCTGCCCGCCAATCTCTTCTATTCAACTGGCATTCCTGTCTGCATTCTCGTTCTCAAGAAATGCAAGAAGCCCGACGATGTGCTTTTCATCAACGCCGCTGAGCACTTCGAGAAAGGCAAACGCCAGAATCGCCTACGCAAGGGAGAAAATGGCGGGCCGGATGACATCAAGAAGATCATCGAAACCTACCAATTCCGAACGGAAGAGCCCCGCTACTCCCGCCGGGTGGAAATGGCGGAGATCGAGAAGAACGACTTCAACCTGAACATTTCCCGCTACATCAGCACGGCGGTGGGCGAGGAGGAGATCGACCTCGCGGCGACGCATGCGAGCTTGGTGGAAATCGAGGAAGCCATCCGTATGGCCACTGCGAAACACAATGAGTTTCTTAAAGAGCTGGGCAAACCGCTGTTGCCGTCGGCGGACTGAAGTTCGTCGTGGATTTGGAAGCGGCGTTGGGGTGGCGCTGGAGATATTCGCTATTCGCGAATGGCGAATGTCTTGCTGGCGCTGGTTCGGTGATGCCTGATAGCGTATCCGCATGGTCATGCACAGCTACTCGCAGCGGCAGTTGAACCCGTATCGCGGCGTTGTCCGCGTGATTCGGCATGGCGGCGCGGAGGCGGTGACGCAGGATGGCTGGCATTGGGATTGGTCAATGCGCATCGGCACCGCGTTCTGATCAGCGATATCCGCTTTGGTCGCTGGTCGCCGGATCACGGCCTGAAGCGCGGGCCGATCTATCCTTCGGCCGATTTTCGCCGCATGGAGCGGGAGGGCGCCGAGCTGTTCGAGCATCTGCTTGCGGTGCATGCGGCGCCGGTGTTTCCGTTCACCGATATCTACGAACTCTGGCTGCTGGATGCGCATCTGAGGCCGCTGGCCTTGCTGGCGAGCGCGACCGAGGCGGCGGAGATGGATCTGGATCTGCCGCTGATCTGGCGGGTGGGCGATGCGGCGCGGGCGAATTTCCGATCTGCGTCGGTGGCCAACGCGGCCAATGCGGCAAACTCGGTTGATGCGGCGGAGATGCTGGCCAGCCGGGTGCGGCAACTTGCGCTGGCGAAACCTTCCACAAACCAAACTTCAAAACCGGCCGCCATCTGGGTCCGGCGGGAGCCGGATGGCAGCGCCACGCTGATGGCGGCAATTCAGGTCAGCATCGAACAACTGCCAGCCCGTTTGCCGGCTGCGGCGCTGCCGCGATATTTCCTCGCCGAAACTGGCCATGGCGACGATTACGCCCGTCTGGCGCGCGATTACCTGGATTGGCAAGCGCCATGCCTGTTGATGCTGCCGTCACTGCCACGCGACGAGCGTCAGCGACTGGAACGCCTGGCGCGGCGACAGGCCGAGGCGGTGGAAAAACATCACCGGCTATATCCCGAGTGTGTCGATGCCGCCCAGATTCAAGCCGCCCGGGTGGAAGCCATGCTGTGCCGCACGCAACCTGAGCGGGTCGAGGAATATGGTTTTGCTTCGACGTTCTATATCGAACTGGAAGACGAAGGCATCGGCTGAAACGTTGTTTTGAGTGAAATAACCCGTAGGTTGGGCAAAGCGAAGCGTGCCCAACAGCTTGTGTGGGTAAGTTGGGCACGCTTCGCTTTGCCCAACCTACAATTGTTGTTCCGGGTTGCCCGCTGGCGCGCGGATTCAGGCTGGACTGGCTGAATCCGGCGCCCAGGCGACGCGATTGCGGCCACTGTATTTGGCTTTATAGAGCCAGGTGTCGGCCAGGCAGAACAGTTCGGCGACAGGGGCGCATTCTTGCGGGATGCGGGTTGCGCCGCCCAGGCTGATGGTGATCCAGGGTGATGCATCTGAAGTTGGGTGTGGAATTTGTTCGGCTTCGATGTCGGCGCGGGTGTGTTCCGCCAGCAGGTGGGCGCCTTCGCTGTCGATGCCGGGCAGCAGCATGACGAATTCTTCGCCGCCATAGCGGGCGACAAAGTCTCCCGGCCGACGCACCGAGGCCAGCAGGGTGCTGGCGATACGGCGCAGCACTTCATCGCCGGCGGCATGGCCATTGCAGTCGTTGAAGGATTTGAAATGATCGACGTCGACCACGATCAGCGACAACGGTGCGTTGTCGCGCATGCAGCGGCGCCATTCCTGCTCCAGCACTTCATTGAAACGGCGGCGATTCGGAATGCCGGTGAGGCTGTCCAGCATCGCCATCTGTTCCAGCAAACGGCGTTGATGTACGGATTGCAGATGATTGCGAATGCGCACCCGGACGATCGCCGGGGTGAACGGCTTGGAAATGTAATCGACGGCGCCCAGTTCTAGGCCGCGCTCCTCATCGCCGGCGGAATCCAGCGCGGTGATGAAGATGACCGGAATGTTGCGCGTCCTGTCGTCGTTCTTGAGTTCGCGAATCACCGTGTAGCCATCCATTTCCGGCATCAGTACATCGAGCAGGATCAGGTCGGGATTGTGTTCACGCGCGCGGTCGAGGGCTTGCCGGCCATCCTTGGCCAGGATGATGCGGTAATCCTCTTGCAGCAATTCAGTCAGCAGAGCGCGGTTCTGCTTTTCGTCATCCACAATCAGCAGGGTAAACGTCGGATTCAAGCCGACTCTCCTTTCAGGCGGGCACGCATGCGTTCGAGCACAGCCAGGCCAGCGTCATATTCAATGTCTTCGATCAGTTCGCGCAAATGCTGCATCTCGCCCATCCAGTCCGGCCCGGAGAGGCAGGTTGCAAGGTCATTCAGCACCGATTCAACGGCGGCATTATCTTCCTTTAGCAGGGTTTCTATTCGGTTGATTACCACTAGCGCGCGATCAATCTGGAGTGATCTGATGGGGGTGTCGGTCAGATTAGCCTGTGCGGCCTCGGCCAGCGGCGCGAGTGTCTTGACGATCTCGGTCAACGCTGTACGGAAGGGTATCATTTCCGCGTTCGGCGGTTTGCCGGCTGCCAGGCGATGCTCCAGGGTGCGCGCGCGTTGCGAAAGTTCTTCCGCGCCGATGGTGGCCGCCGCCGCCTTAACGGAATGCGCCAGACGCCGCGCCAGTTCATAGTCTTCGGCGGCCACGGCGGTGTTGATGTCATCCGCTGTGGCGCCGAATTCCTGATTGAACTGCGCCAGGATGCGGCGATAAAAGGCCGGCCGCCGCATGTGGTTGGTGAGTCCGCTGACGGTATCAATCCCGGCCAGCGGCGGCAGGCTTTCCTCTTCAACCTGGCTGGGAGCGCTGGCCATGGCTTGCGGCTGGTAATCGCCCGCCGGTATCCATTGCAACAGGACGTCATACAGCGCGGCTGGATCGATCGGCTTGGTCAGATGGTCGTTCATGCCGGCGGCCAGGCTTTCTTCGCGGTCGCCGCTCATCGCATGTGCGGTCATGGCGATGATCGGCAGATCGCGGAAGCGGGCGTCGGTGCGGATTTCCCGGCTGGCGGCAAGGCCATCCAGCACCGGCATCTGGATGTCCATCAGCACCAGCGCATAGTTGCCCTGGCGCACTTTTTCCACTGCTTCACGGCCATTGCCGGCGACATCGACGCGCACTTCGGCGGCGCGCAGGATCTCACGGGCGACTTCGCGGTTCAGCACGACATCATCGACCAGCAGAATCGGCGCGCCGCGAATCGGGGTGAAATCAAATTTCCGGCTTTGTTGCTGATCGCGATAGCGCCGGTGCGCGGCGGCCATGCTGTCGCCGAGCAGCACTTCCAGCAGCGCATCGTGCAGGCTGGATTCGCTGATCGGCTTGACCAGCAGATGCGCCAGACCCGCCGCCGCCATCTTCGGGTTGATCGTGTCATAGCCGCTGGCAGTGATCATCAGGATGGCCGGAGTTTCGCCGAGGTCGCCGGCGGCATGAATGCGGCGGCTGGTTTCAATGCCATCGATGCCCGGCATCAGCCAGTCGAGCAGAACCAGATGATAGGGATCGACATTGGCGGCGGCAGCGCGCAGGAATTGCAGGCTGGCCTCGCCGCTGGCGCAGGTGTCTACCCGCATGCCGAAGTATTCCAGCATCTGGCTGATCACTTCGCGCGCGCTGGCGTTGTCGTCCACCACCAGGACATGGCGGCCCGCCAGATGATGCGAGAGCGGGTCCGCCACCGCCGGGTGCGGGTTGACGCCGAGCAACACGTTGAAACTGAATTCGCTGCCCTGGTTGGGAACGCTGCTGACCTGGATCGTGCCGCCCATCATTTCCACCAGTTGCTTGCAGATCGACAAGCCGAGGCCGGTACCGCCGAAGCGGCGGGTGATGCTGTCGTCAACCTGGGTGAACGGGGTGAACAGGTCGCGCTGGCGTTCCGGCGGGATGCCGATGCCGGTATCGCGGATGTTGAACTGCAGGCTGGTCTGGCCAAACACTTCGCGCCCGCTGATCTTCACCACCACCTCACCTGTTTCAGTGAACTTGATCGCGTTGTTGATCAGATTGACCAGAATCTGGGCCAGCCGCAGGGGATCGCCGACGCACCAGCGGGTGACATCCGGTTCAATCTGGAACAGCAGTTCAAGGCCTTTCTCCTGCGCCTTGTAGGCGACGACGCCACAGCTTGCCGGCTTCGATGCGCGAGTAGTCGAGCACATCGTTGATCACCCCGAGCAAGGCATCGGATGACGCCAGCACTTTGTCCTGATAGTCACGTTGTTGCGCATCCAGCCGGGTTTTCATCAGCAGCCGGCCGAGGCCGACGATGGCGTTCATCGGCGTGCGGATTTCATGGCTCATGCGCGCCAGGAAGTTGGACTTGGCGCGATTCGCCTGCTGTGCCTGCTGGATTGCCTGGTTCAGCGCCTGGGTACGTTGCAGGACCAGCATCTCAAGATTGTCACGGTAATCCGCGAGTTCCCGATCCCGCGTCTGGACGGCTTCGATGAATTGATTGAAACCGCGCGCCAGACCGGCGATTTCATCGTTGCCATGCACCGCCGCGCGTTCCGCCAGCGTCATGTCCGCCGCCATGCGTTGCATCAGGCCGTTGAGTTCTTCCACTGGCGCCGACAAACGCCGCACCACGCCGCGTGACAGCCAGAGCGAAAGGCTGAGCGCGAGCAGGGCGGCGATCGCGGTTTCCATGGCGGTACGGGCAAACGCCTGCCGCAACGGGGCGAGCGAGGCGACGAGTTCGATCGTCGCTTGAATGGTGTTGCCTTCCTTGACCGGCGCCCAGACGATCAGCATGTCTGAAGTGAAGAAATGGCCGCTGGTCTTGCCCGCACTCAATGGGCTCGGTATCTCCGCTTCAGCCGGGTGACGGTCGTAGCGGGCGAAGATGCGGCCATCCTTCAAGCGCATGCGGGCGTGCTGGATGACCGGATTGTTTTTTACCGCCGCGAGCAGGCGATTCGCCTCGTCGGCATCTCTGAACGCGATGGCGGCTTCGCTGTTGGTCGCGATCAATTGCGCCTGGGCGGCCATCGATTCAGCCCACTCGAAGCGCAGCAAGCGCTGCTGCTGATAGGAAACCAGCAGAAATACCAGCACGGTGGCAAAGATCAGCGACAGCGTGCTGAGCAGCACCATTTTGCCGCTCAGGGTGTCGAGCAGGCGGCGCATGGGCCGCAGCGGTTTCATTGGATTGACCTCATCGATTTGGCCTCATGGCTCGACGATCCGGGCCAGACGCAGCAACTGAGCATTGAATTCGATGCCCTGTTTTAGCGCCGCCTTGCGATTGATCAGGATAAGGATGCCGGAACCATCGCTGCGCAGACTGAATTCGACGATGCCGCCAGCCTGGGCAAAGCCTTCGATATCGGAGACCGTGACCATGCGGCGGCCCTGGATGCGATTCAACAGCGTCTCGACGTTGTCGGCTTCCGACCTGCCGATGAACAAAAACTCGCACTCGCTGCTATCCGCGTTGCCGGCCAGCATACGCAAATCGACGCGGCGACCATCGGCCAGCGTCCTGGGCAACCTCTCCACCGCATTGCCGAGCGGCGAATCGCCGAGGGTGCAGATGTTGATCGGTTTGCGCTTGTCACTGGAACCGGCAACAGCATTTGCGCTGGCGCCGGCATTGCCATTGGCATAGACGAACAGCGGCAGTTTGTAGAACAGCACCGCCTTCAGCGCCTGTTCCGAAACAGCCGGGGATTGCGCTTTGGCGGGCATCGCGGCGAGCATCAGCAGCGCCAGCAACATCACCCTGATGAGTGACATCACGTCCTGGCGAGCGACTGCGGCCGCGATCAGAACGGAAACTCCAACGAGAGCGTCCAGCTGCGCGGTTGCTGCGGCATGTCGATAAAACTGCCGGCACCGGCCGCGACGTCATAGCGTTTGTCGAACAGGTTTTTAATGTCGAGCCAGGCGGTCGCTTTGCGGTTGATCAGCTTGTGCCAGCCGAGGTACAGGTCGGTGACGACGTAGCCCTGGGTCATCATCCGATTCGGCGCGGTCAGGCGAACGTCGTTGCTGGTATCGCCGATCCAGAATACGCGTGGTGTGATGCTGAAACGGTCGAGATAGCGAAACGTGGTGCCCAGCTTGAGCTTGTGTGTTGCCGCGAACGGAATGTCGTATTCAGTGCCATTGGCGCTGGTGATAGTGCCCTTGATCCAGCTGACGCTGCTCCAGAGATCACCCGACCAGCCCTGTCCAAGTTGAAAGCGATACTGCGCCATCAGATCCAGACCGGTGTGCTCCTCCTTGCCGGCGTTGATCTTCATGCGCGGGCCGATCAGCGTGGCGCCTGGAATGCTGGTGGTGTCATTCGGCATGCTGGGGCCGGTGATGATCAGATTCTCGATCCGACTATGGTAGGCGTTGGCGACCAGATTCAGTTCCGGACGCAAGCGCCAGTCCCAGGTCAGACTGAGCGTTTTGGCTTCTTCTGGCTCCAGGTCGAAGTTGGGCAGGCGAAACCCATTGTTGCTTTGATAGCCTCCAACTATCGGAGTAAATGACCCGAACGAGCCCAGGCTTTCTTCCGGCGAGGGTGCGCGGAAGGCTTCGCCATAAAGCAACTTGAAATAGTGCTTCTGCAAGGGATGCCACACCGCGCCGAGTCGAGCATTGGTGCTGTTGCCATATTCCGATTGCCGATCATGGCGAATGCCGGCCATGGTGGAGAACTGCTCGCTCCATTCCGATTGCAACTGGGTGTAGAAGGAATAGTTGTGAAAATCGGCGTCGTTGATGTTGATTGGCAACGTGTTGCTGGTGTTTGGATAGAACAGATTCTGTACCGCCGGGTCGAGATCGGTGTTGTATGGGCTGGGCAGGCTGCTGGCCTCAATGGCGAAGTAATCCTGGAAACCGAGTCCGACCAGCAAGCGATGACGATCATCGATTTTCCAGTTCAGGTTCTGTTCGATATTCAGTCGTTCGCCGTGGACATAGGAATAGCCGGGGACAAAACCGCTGAAAACATTCACGTAATTGGATTCCGGATCGATTTCCTGTTGCGAGTAATCCAGCACGAGTTCACCCGATAAACGGGGTGTCAGTTGAAAGCGGTACTTGCCGTAAATCGTATCGGTCGTGGTGTCCCAGAAAGCGTCTTCCCGATAAAACGCGGTGGCAGAGGTGTCCCCCGTACTGGTCAGGCTGCGGAAATGATTGCGGTAATAGCCGAAGGTCAGGTCATCGCCGACATCCAGGCGGGCAAACAGGCTATGGCTTTTGATGCCGCCAACGTAGTCCTCCCGGTCAGCGGCAAGAATGCCGCCAGCATCGACCTTGGGAAAATCAGCCGGGTAATACTTGTCCAGCGGCGCGCGATCGGATTTTTGACTATGGCCGCCCATGCTCAACGCCAATTTGCTGTCGTTCTTGATGCTGGCGATGAATGAAGCTTCGCGGCTGCCGAAATTGCCGCCGCTTAGCGTGATCGAGGCGCCCGGCGCATCGGCGGCCTGGTCGGTGATGATGTTGATGACGCCGGCGACGGCATCGGCGCCATACAGCGCGGCGGCGGGGCCATAGAGAATTTCGACTTGTTTGGCTGGGTAAAGCGAGAAATTTTCGGCGATTGGAAAGGTGCCGCCGGCCGGGTGGCCGACGCGGACGCCGTCGAGCATGACCAGAATCTTGTTGCTGCCGCCATAGCCCTGGAGGGCGAAATTGTTGTAGGCAGAAGACTTGGTGCCGCGCATGAAATCGACACCCGGCAAGTCTTCCATCAGATCGGCCAGGTTGCGGTAGCGGCGTTCACGAATCTGCTCGCGGGTGATCACCATGATGTGCGCCGGCGATTGGCTGCGCGTTTCTGATTGCCGCGAGGCGGTGATCACCGGCGTGTTGATCAGGTCTTCCAGCGACAGACCGAGCAGTTGCGAGATATCGGTGTCATCCGCTGCCCAGCTGGGCACGCAAAACGCCAGCGCGGCTAGGCTGAGGCAGAGCGGTTGCAGTCGGCTGCGCATGGCTCGTCCGGGAAAGGGGTTTATTCCCGCTGCTACCCCTTATTCCTGTTTATTCCTTGACCAACTGAGTCATGCCACCCATGTATGGGCGCAGGATGTCCGGAATGGTGACGCTGCCATCCGGGTTCTGATAGTTCTCCAGAATGGCGACCAGCGTGCGACCGACCGCGAGGCCGGAGCCGTTCAGGGTGTGGATCAGTTCCGGCTTGAGCGCTTTGCCGTCTTTCACATCGCGGAAGCGGGCTTGCATGCGGCGCGCCTGAAAAGCTTCGAAGTTGGAGCAGGAGGAGATTTCGCGATAGGTTTTTTGCGCCGGCAGCCAGACTTCCAGGTCGTAGGTTTTCGCCGACGAAAAACCGATGTCGCCGCTGCAAAGCGCAACAACGCGATAAGGCAGGTCAAGCTTCTGCAGGATCGCCTCGGCATGGCCAGTGAGTTCTTCCAGCGCGTCGTAAGAGTCTTCCGGGCGCACGAATTGCACCATCTCGACCTTGTCGAACTGGTGCTGGCGGATCATGCCGCGCGTGTCGCGTCCGTAGGAGCCGGCTTCGGAACGGAAGCAGGGGGTATGCGCGACCAGTTTGATCGGCAGGTTTTCCACCGGAATGATTTCGTCGCGCACGATGTTGGTGACCGGCACTTCGGCGGTTGGAATCAGATACATGCCGTTGCTGAGCTTGAACAGGTCTTCCTCGAACTTGGGCAGCTGGCCGGTGCCGCGCATCGAGTCGGCATTGACCAGATAGGGTACGTAAACCTCTTCGTAGCCATGTTCCTGGGTGTGCGTGTCGAGCATGAACTGGGTCAGCGCGCGGTGCATGCGCGCCAGCGAACCGCGCATCAGCGCGAAGCGGCTGCTGGCGATCTTGACTGCGGTGGGGAAGTCGAGCAGTTCCAGGTTTTCGCCGACATCGACGTGATCCAGCGGTTCGTAGGCAAATTCTCGCGGTGTGCCGACGCGGCGCACTTCGACATTGTCCTTCTCATCCTTGCCGACCGGCGTGGAGGCGTGCGGCAGGTTGGGGATGTTCATCATGAACGCGGCCAGATCGTCCTGAATCCCGGCCAGACGATCTTCACCCAGCTTCAGTTCATCGCTCAGGCCGCTGACTTCGCTCATCAATGCGCTGGCATCCTCGCCTTTGCCTTTCGCCATGCCGATCTGCTTGGACAGCTGATTGCGGCGGGCTTGCAGTTCTTGCGTGCGCGTCTGGATGTCCTTGCGTTCTGCTTCCAGCGTCTCGATGCGCGCCGTTTCAAGCGTAAAGCCCCGGCTGGCCAGGCGTTGCGCCACATTGGCGAGGTCTTTGCGGAGGAGTTGGATGTCGAGCATGGGTTTCAGTCGGGAGGAAGTAAAAGGTAAAGGGTGGTCAAACAGAGGGGGCAGAAACCTGGCGATTGTAACCGGCTCGATCAGCCCGCTTCCATGGCTAGACGCAGGGCGATGAAGGCGGCCTCGAGGTCTTCCTGGGCGGCGATGCAGGCCGGCCAGTCGGCGGCCTTGGCCAGGCTTTCGGTTTCGCTTGCCAGCGCGGTCATTGCTTCGGCGCCCATGTAGGCCGCCGCGCCCTTGATCTGATGCGCCTGGCGCGCGGTTTGCGTCGCATCGCGGTTTTCCACCGCCCGCGCCAAATCGGCAAGCAGACTTTCCGTGCTACTGATGAACAAGCGCAACATTTCCTCGATCTGGCGTTCGTCGTTGCGGCAGATGCGGCGCAGTTTTTCGCGGTCGAAACCGTTTGCCGGGGCCGTTTCCAGTTCAGCGGGTGCGGCTTGTTGCGCCAGGCGGGCGCGATCAGGCAGCCAGCGCGCCAGTGTCTTGACCAGATCGCTTTCCTGGAGTGGCTTGACCAGATAGTCGTCCATGCCGGCGTCCCGGCAAACCTCGTCATAACCGGCCATTGCATTGGCGGTCAGCGCGATGATCGGCAGACGGCTGCGATTATGTTTTACCTCACGCTCGCGCACCGCCCGGGTCGCGGTGAGACCGTCCCATTCCGGCATCTGGCAATCCATCAGCACCAGATCGACCACGTCCTGTTCGAGTTGCTGGTAGGCGGCTTTGCCGTCATTGGCGACCAGAACCGAGACGCCCAGGTTTTCCAGCATGTAACTGAGTAGCTTCTGGTTGATCGGGTTGTCCTCCGCTACCAGCACCTTGACGCCTGGGAAGCTGGCCGATCTCGCCGTTGCGTTGCCATCGGCCGGGTCCGGTATCGGGTCGGACTCGATAAAGGGCAGCGGCAGACGCAAGTGGAAACTGCTGCCCTGGCCAGGCGCGCTTTGCAGGCTCAGCTCGCCACCCATCAACTCGGCGAGCTGGCGGCAGATGGTGAGGCCGAGTCCGGTGCCGCCGTATTTTCGGCTGACCGAGCCGTCGGCCTGGGCAAAGGCCTGGAAAACGCGGCTCTGGGTTTCGCCGTCCATCCCGATGCCGCTGTCAATGACGCTGAACTGAAGTTCGTTCGGCACGTTTTCGACACGCGTGACACTGAGTCGAATCTCGCCCTGTTCGGTGAACTTGAGCGCGTTGTCGAGCAGATTGAGCAGAATCTGTCGCACCCGCAACGGGTCTCCGCGCACCCATTCCGGCAGCTTTTCATCCCGCTCCAGGCGCAGCGCGAGGTGCTTCGCATCGGCGCGCGGCACATACAGTTCGATGACGTCTTTCAACAGACTGTTGAGGTTGAAGTCGATGCTTTCGATGTTCAGGTGACCGGCTTCGATCTTGGAAAAATCGAGCAGGTCGTTGATCACGCCCATCAACGCCTCCGCCGAATGGGCGACGGTCGCGGCGTAGTCGCGCTGGCGCGGGTTCAGATCGCTGCCAAGCAGCAATTGCGTCATGCCCAGAATGCCGTTCATCGGTGTGCGGATTTCATGGCTGACATTGGCGACGAATTGCGACTTCATTTCATTTGCCCGCAAGGCCGCGTCGCGCGCTGCTTTCAATGCCGACTCCGCTTCCTGCTGCACCGAGATGTCGCGCATGATGGCCTGGATCACCGGTTCGTCATCGAATGTCATCGCATGCAGCGCGATCTCGGCGGGGAACGTGCTGCCATCCGGTCGGCGCGCGGTCCACTGAAAGAAGGCGTGCCCTTGTTCCACCGCTTGGCGAATATGGCGGTCAGCCAGAAGATAAGGCGGTGTGCCGCAGGGCTGGTTTTCGATGCCGAGATCTTCCGGTCGGCGTTGCAGAAAATCTTCCACCCGATTCATATGGAACATTTCCAGCGTCGCCGGGTTGCAGTCGGAAAAGCCATTGCGATCGAGGATGACGATGCCGTCGGTATTGGTCTCGAACAGAGTCTGGTATTTGGTGCGTTCGCGCTCGATGCCGGCTGCCAGGTTCGAAGTGCGGCGGATCACTGTTACTGCAACCAAACCCGCCGCCAACACCGCCAAGGCGCCGAGCGAGATCATCAGGACACGGGTGCGGATGTAATCGGCGCGCGCTGCATCGGCGGCGAATTGGGTCATCTCGCGTTGAATCTGGGTCAGTGCATCCAGTTCCTTGACCAGTTCACGCTGCATGGGAATGCCTTCTCTCTGCAGTTCGTCGAAGGCGAGAAAGGTATAGCCCTCGACCGCCAGATCGACTGTCCGCACCATCACCGGCTGGTTGGCGCGGGTGAGACGGTCGATCCGTTCGAGCACTTCCTTTTCGCGCGGCCGGATGGCCAGTTTTTCGAGTTCGAGGCGGACTTGTTGATACGCCGAGCCAAAATTGTAGAAGCGCAGCATTTCCTGGTCTTTTTCGAACGCATCGCCGGAAACCACAATGGTCAGCATGGAGATCGCGCGGTCACGCAGGATGTCGCGCATCTGGTTGGCAAGCCGGCTTTTGACGCTGTTTTCCTGCACGATGGATTCAAGGTGTGCATTGGTTGCCGCCAGTTGATGCAGGCCGAGAAAGATCAGCGCGATGATCAACGCCAACGCCAGGGCAAAACCGGCGCCAACGGTCGAGATGAGCTTGCGTGGCAGGTATGCGATGCGGGCGGACATGGATATTCCAGAGGATGAGTACGGTCATGTTAGCGCGCCGGTGTGACGCTGCGTATGGGACTAAATGCCCATTCAGGAAGACGCTTCAGGCGCGCGCGGTTTGGCAATCGGTTTGACTATTCCTCAAGAATTTCTCCAACTGGACGAAAATGGATGCGATCACTTTTACCGGCAATGCGGCGCTGCTGACGGTCAGATTGGTCTTGCAAACAGGATGAGGAGTTTTCATGAACAAACTAATCGTGTCGTGCGCAGGCATATTGATGCTGTTCGGTTTCGTCTGGCAGGCACAGGCCAGTGATCTGGATGAAATCAAGGCGCGCGGCGTCCTGCGTCATCTTGGCATTCCATACGCAAATTTCGTGACTGGCGCCGGCGATGGCTTGGACGTCGAAATCATCAAGCGCTTTGCCCAGCATCTAGGGGTGAAATATCAGTACGTCGCTACCGACTGGAAGCGCGGATTGGGCGATCTCGCCGGCAAGAAAATCGATCCGCATGGCGGCAAACTGAAAGTGATCGGTGAGGCCCCGATGCGAGGCGACCTGATTGCCAATGGCCTCACCGTACTGGCCAGCCGCAAGGCATTGATTGATTATTCCGTACCGACCTTTCCCAGCGGCGTCTGGCTGGTGGCACGGGCGGAAGCGCCGATGAAGCCGATTGCCGCTAGCGGCAATCTGAACGATGACATTCGCCAGACCAAGGCGAAACTTTCGGGTACCAGCCTGCTGGTGATGGAAGCGACCTGCCTCGACCCCAATCTGTACAACCTGGCCGACAAGGGATACGACCTGCGTTATTACACCCGGAGTACCAATCTGAATGAAATGGTGCCGGCCATCCTGAATCGGGATGCGGAAACCACGTTGCTGGATGTGCCGGATGCGCTGATCGCGCTGGAAAAGTGGCCGGGCAGCATCAAGGTGATTGGCCCCATTTCGGACAAACAACTGATGGGGGTTGGTTTTCGCAAGACTTCGCCAAAGTTGCGCGCCGCTTTCGACGATTTCTTCACCCGGATGCGCAAGGATGGAAGCTATAACGTGCTGGTGCGCAAGTATTACCCCTCGGCGTTAAGCTATTTCCCCGAGTTTTTCCAGGCTGATCGGGAACCCTGAGTCGGTTATGAGCATGGTCTCGTCGCGGCGTTTCAACCTGCCGCTTTGGCTGGTGGGTTTGTTTGTCGCCTATTCGTTGATGCTGGTGTGGAGCAACTACAACTCACAACAGCAAATTCGCGCTTCCTCGCTGCATGAATTCAATCTGCAGGCGGAACAACGCGCCGCCGCGCTGACTGATTTTTTCGCTACCCGCCGCGCCGATCTGCTTGAACTGGCGGAGCTGAATGAACTGGCGGGTTTTTTCGCCAATCGAGATCTACAGATGTCGATGGAATATGGGCTGCGCATCAATCTGCTGGCGATCGAAGCCGGTTTCCGGCGTGTGATGGCGCGCAAGCAGACCGCAGGCCGCGCCATTTACGACAGCATCGTTCTGGTCGATCACGCCGGGCAGCTGCTCGCCAGCGCGGGGACCGGGCTGCCTGCCGACTTCGATGCGCGTCGCTTGCTGACGCGGGAACGTGATCAGGTGGTAACGCTGTTTGACGCTCTGGCGCACAGGCTGGTGACTACGGCGCCGGTTTACTACAAGGACAAGCCTGTCGGACAGATCATAACTTTCATCAATATTTCGCTGTTTGAACGTTATTACCTGCAAAGCAACAGCCTGGATGCCTGGAATGAAGTTCTGGTTGACGCGCAAGGCGTGCCGGTGTTCGGCCTCTCTCCACATCTGGTGGATATGCAAAAAGCGAAACCGGTCATACAGCAAATGAAGAGCGGGGTAATCCTGCAACTCGGCCGGCAACTCGGCCCTGAAAATGCCTTCTCTGGTGAGGGCGTGCTGTTGGTGAAATGGGCGATCGAGGGTTCACCCTATCATCTGCTGACACTGATTCCGCCCGACATGCTGGATCAACGCCTCACTTCCCCGATTTACCTGATTGCGGCGGGTTCGGTGCCTTTGATCGTATTGTTTTCGTTGCTCTATTTTCGCCACATGCAGCAAATCAACCAGGAGTTGGTCAACCGCTATCGGGAGAGTGATCGCAAGCGCGACGAGTTGGCCGGAAAATTCTCCGCGCTGGAATTGGAGATTCAGCGCCGCGAGGCGGTTGAGCTGGAATTGCGCAGGAAGGGGCAGGAACTCGAGGAAAGGTCAAAGGAACTCCAGTCGGCAAATGCTGCAGCGTCGCATCTGGCGCGTTACGATAGTTTGACCGGCCTGAGCAACCGCATGATGTACCGCGAGGCGTTGCAACACTCGATCCTGCTGGCACAGCGTGAAAACAGGCGTCTGGCCGTGCTGTTCCTCGATCTCGATCATTTCAAGCGCGTCAACGATAGTCTTGGCCACAGCGTGGGTGATCGACTTCTGCAGGAAATTGCGCACCGGCTGGTGAATTGCATTCGAGAGACCGACAACATTGCGCGTGCGGCGGACGACAGCGAAGGCTGGCATGTGGCGCGTCAGGGCGGTGATGAATTCACCATACTGCTGAACAACGTGGAGCAGACTTTTGTTGTCGCCCATGTGGCAAGCCGGATCATCGAGGCGATGACCCAGCCTTTGCTGGTAGCCGGCCACAATCTGCTGATGACTTGCAGCATCGGCATCAGCGTCTACCCCGAGGATGGCCTGGATGCCGACAGCCTGCTGAAGAATGCCGATACCGCGATGTATAGCGCCAAGGAGGGCGGCCGCAACAAGTATCAGTTCTTCGAGGCCGCGATGCAGGCCGGCATCATGCAACGGCTGGAACTGGACACTGACCTGGCGCAGGCGTTGGACAGAGGTCAGCTGATCGTGCATTACCAGCCGATCGCCCACGCTGCCGATTGCCGGATTTTTGCCTGTGAGGCGCTATTGCGCTGGCATCACCCGACCAAGGGCTGGATACCGCCGAGTGAATTCATCCCGTTGGCGGAAGAGTCGGGACAGATCATTCCGATCACCAATTTTGTGCTTGCCCATGCCGCCCAGCAGGCGCGTCATTGGCTGAACAGTGCTGGCTGGACGCCACGCATCGCGGTCAATCTGTCCGGTCGCGTGCTTGATCTGGTCGACGTGCCACTGATGATGGCCAGCGCGCTTCGCGCCGGACCGTCAAACACGTCCTGGCTGGAACTGGAACTGACCGAAAGTACCTTGATGCAGAAGTACGACAGCGTGCGCGGCATTCTGGATAGTTTGCGCGAACTCAATGTCAGCATTTCGATTGATGATTTTGGTACCGGCTATTCCTCGCTGGCTTACCTGAAGGCTTTCCCCATCGATACGTTGAAGATCGACCGTTCCTTTGTCATCGACCTGCCGCACGATAGTGACAGCACCGCCATCGTGCGCGCGATCATTGCGCTGGCGCATTCGCTGAATCTGGAAGTCATCGCCGAAGGTGTCGAGACCGAAGAACAACTGGCATTCTTGAATGCCGCTGGGTGCGAATATGTTCAGGGTTATCTGATTGGAAAACCGGCTGCCGCCGAAACGCTGACTATTGCCGCAGCCTGAGACTTGGGCTTCGGGCTGGTTCAGTTGTTGTCGGTTCAGTTTTGCCTCGCCACTGGTCAGCTTTCCCGGCGAGCTTCGATTTCGAACACATTGTCCCGGTAGGGATGTTTGCCGCGCAGCCCGGCCCATAAGCTGGCGAGCGGATAGGCCAACAGGAACAAACCGCCCCAGCGTTCGTATTGCGCGACATGTATCCGTTCATGCCGCCGCGTTTGTGCCAGCGCCATGCTGGATTGCGCCAGCACGACATGACCGAAGGTGATCGCCGCCGCCGGGCCGGAGAAGGGCAATCGGCGCGACAGCAGCCAGCCTGGAAAGCCGCCGGATATTTCCAGCACGCCAGTGTGCCAGCGCGCCTTGCCGCGACCGGTGCCACGACCCAAGAGCACGCCGGCGGCGAGCATAAGTCCGAGCAGGCTGGCTGGCGCGGCCCAGAGATAGACCAGCCGGCTCTTCTTTCTCAAAGCTGGGCGGATTTGAAGGTGTTGCAGACGGCGGGATCGCCGCTTTCTATGCCGCGCTTGAACCAGCGCACGCGCTGCGCCGAACTACCGTGCGTGAAGCTGTCCGGCACGACATGACCTTGCGATTGCTTCTGCAAGCGGTCGTCGCCGATCGCCGTAGCGGCATTCAGGCCTTCATCGACGTCGCCCGCCTCCAGTACCTGCCGCGTTCGGTCGGCGTGATGCGCCCAGACCCCGGCGAAGCAATCTGCCTGCAATTCCAGCTTGACCGACAACTGGTTGGCGCGGGTTGAATCACTGCGTTGGCGCTCGGCCTGGACTTGATCGGATATACCGAGCAGGTTCTGCACATGATGGCCAACTTCATGGCCGATCACGTAAGCCTGCGCGAAGTCGCCCGGCGCGCCGAAGCGGCTGCCCAATTCCTTGAAAAACACCAGGTCGATGTACACCTTGTTGTCGCCCGGACAGTAGAACGGCCCGGATGCCGACTGGCCAAGGCCGCAAGCGGTATCGGTGGAGCCGGAAAACAGCACCAGCTTGGGGTCTTCGTAGGTTTTGCCGGATTTGGCGAACAGCATGCGCCAGGTGTCTTCGGTATCGCCGAGCACATGGCTGACAAAGCGGGCGGCTTCGTCATCCGCTGGCGGTGGCGGTGCGCTTTGGGTTTGCGCGGTCGGCGGGTTCAGACCGCCGGCCAGATTCAGCACGATGTTCGGGTCCACGCCGAGCAACATCGCGATCACCGCAATGGCTACCGTACCCAGACCGATGCTGCGTCCGCCGAGGCGAATACCACCGCCACTGCCCCCCTGGCCGCGACGATCTTCCACATTTTCGCTGGCACGACTGCGATTCCAACGCATGACTGGCTCCCGGTGATTCTGAAAGGTGACTGGATTAAATCAGGCTTGGATATTTCATGAATGCTCACGCGCCCTTGCTGGTTCCTTGTCTGCACTGGAATTGTTTGCCGAGTCGGGCGCATCAGAATCTACCCCGCTCTTCACTAAAATCCCATTGCAAACAATGCTTTGCAAAAAAATCACGCGAATATATGAAATATCCGGGCTAGAAGCTGACGCAAATCATTGTAGCGAACGAGAATGATGCTTTGAATGCTCGCAACGCCCATGGACGCTCATTTTCCAGATCTGAGCGAACGTTTATTGCGTTGCTTTCAGTCATTCTCAGGCAAGGACAACGCACTGAATTGACTTCGAAAATGCCGCAAGATCATGGCGCGGATTGACATCGGTAGGATTGACAGGCCTTTTATCTATCGATTTGTAATTACATTTAGACTATTCATTTTCGCGTCGCTGGCTCTGAGTTCATCTGCGTTGGTTACCGTCATAGAATGCTGAATAAAATCCGGACAGCGAAAAAATAACGGATATTCGAGACAGGGTTTTTACGGTGAATGAAAAGAACAACAAGGTTTATATCGTGGGTATTGGCGCTTCCGCTGGCGGGCTGGAGGCCATCTCCCAATTGATCGGCCATCTCAGGCGCGACATTCCCTGCGCCTATGTCGTGCTGCAGCATCTCTCGCCCAACCACCGCAGCATGATGGTGGAAATCCTGGCACGCGAAACTTCGCTGACGGTCAAACAAGCCGAGCAGGGCGATTTGCCGCAACAAGGCGTGATCTATGTGGTGCCGGCCAATTACAACGCGTTGCTGCGCGAAGGGCGTCTGGTGCTGATTACCGCCGAGCCGGAAGTGACGCCAAAACCTTCGATCAACCAATTCCTGTTTTCCCTGGCTTCGGAAGAGGGCGAGGCCGCGGTCGGCATCATTTTGTCTGGCACCGGTTCGGATGGCGTGGCCGGTTTGCGCGCGATTCAGGCGGCGGGTGGCTACACCTTTGCACAAGCGCCGGAATCCGCCAAATACGACGGCATGCCGCGTTCCGCGATAGATGCCGGCGTAGCGGACAACATTCTCAATCCGGAAGAGATCGCCAGACATCTGCCCAACTTGTTTGATCCGCGCGCCATCGACACCGAGGTCGCGCCGACCGATCTGCTCGATAGCCTGCTCGTCCGTTTGCGTGACCAGCTGCATTTTGATTTCACCGGTTACAAGCCGGGTACGCTGTTGCGCCGCATTCGACGGCGTGAAATCGCGACCGGCAATCCGGATTTGGCGACTTACCTGGGCTGGGTTGATGCGAATCCGCAAGAACTTGAATTTCTGGCGCGCGACATCCTGATTTCGGTGACCGCGTTTTTTCGTGACCGCGAGGCGTTCGATGTGCTCAAACGCGCGGTGGAAGATATTTGCCAGCGCAAGCCGGAAGCGGCGGAGATTCGCGTCTGGGTCGCTGGCTGCGCGAGTGGCGAGGAAGCCTATTCGGTGGCCATGCTGTTCGCCAATACGCTGGGTGACCGCTTGTCGCAGTACCGGGTGCAGATTTTTTCCACCGATATCGATGACGAGGCGCTCAGCCAGGCGCGGCGCGGCATCTATCCGGCAGCGGCGTTGTCGGAATTGCCGTCCGATTTGCTGAACCCGCATTTTCGCCAGATCAACAACACCTATGAGGTGAAGAAACACCTGCGCGATATGGTCGTCTTCGCGCGGCATAACCTGGTCAGTGATCCGCCGTTCCTGCGCCTGGACCTGGTTTCCTGCCGCAATGTGTTGATCTATTTCGATGCGCCATTGCAAGCCAAGGTTCTGCAGACCTTCCATTTTGGCCTCGCCAAGGCGGGCTATCTGTTTCTCGGTCGATCCGAAAGCGTGAGCCAGGCGGAGCAATTGTTCAGCCCGGTGGACCTGCGCGAACGGCTGTTCCACAAAACTGGGGAGTCGCTGCAACCGCACCCGATCACGCCACTGGTAATCGCGAAAACCCCGGCGCAGCGACGCGATCGAAAAATTGACTTGTTGTTGGCCGGATTGATCGAGCATTTCGACCTGACTGCAGTGCTGTGCGACCTGGCTGGCAATATTCAGCACACCGCTGGCGCAGTTGACCGTTATCTGCAATTCCCGGTCGGCGCCACGCGGCTGACCGTCAGTGATGTCGTGGTGGCTTCTTTGCGCGGCGACTTGCTGACCCTGATGCATCGCTGCAATCAGCAAAACAAGATGCAGCTCAGCCGGCGGCGCAAGCTTGGCGATGGCTGGTTGCGCATTGTCGTCGAACCGTTGCGCGACGCCGGAGCGCAGCTCGTGATGGTGTTGTTTGTACCGGAAAAAGTACGCGCCAAAGAGGACAGGGACGATACCGAGTCGCTGCCCGCAAGTGGCGCCAGGCAGCTGGAAGACGAACTCGTTGCCACCCGCGAGCATTTGCAGACGATGGTGGAAGCCTTGGCCAACGCCAACGAGGAAATGCAGGCGCTGAACGAAGAAGCGCAGACCTCGAACGAGGAACTGCAGGCGACCAATGAGGAAATGGAAGCCGCCAATGAAGAACTGCAGGCGACCAATCAGGAACTGCTCAGCCTGAATGAAGAACTGAATGTAAAAACCACCGAATACGCCAGTTTGTCCGAGGAGTACGCGCATCTTTACGACGCGCTCGATTTCCCGATTCTGGTATTTGACCGGGAGTTTGTTCTGATTCGATTCAATGCCCCGGCAGCGCGTTTGTTTGATCTGCGCAGTAGCGCGATGTCGCATCCGCTCGCGCGTTTGCGCTTGCCGGAAGCGCTGCAGGATCTGGATGCGTTGCTCGGTCGAACGCTGGCGCATGGCGAGCGGGTAGAAAAACTGATTTCGCTCAACCATCGCACACTGTTGCTGTCAATCTCGCCCGGCCTCGACCAGAAGCATGATGTCGGCTCGTTGGTGGTGACGTTGATCGATATGACAGAGATCAGCCATGCGCAGAACGCGCTGAAAGAATCGGAGCAACGACTCACCACGCTGATGGAAAAAACCACGGTGATCTTCGCGATGAAAGATCCATCCGGCCATTACCTGTTCGCCAATCGGCGGTTTCTCGAATTCTTCGACATCGATGCCGCGTCTTACCTGGGCAAAACCGACTTTGATTTGTTTCCCAGCGCGCTGGCGGCGGATTTGTGGAGCCTGGATCTGGATGCGCTGCGCAAGCATGTGCCGGTAACGCGTGAACACGCGCTAAGCGTTGGCGGTCTGCGGCGGCATGTACGCAGCGTGCATCAACTGCTGATGGACAGCACTGGCAATCCGGCCGCTTTCATTACCGAGGCGGAAGACATCACCTTGCGCAAACATGCCGAGGATCAATTGCGGATTACCGCGCGGGTGTTCGATCAGTCGGGCGAGGCGATCGTGGTGACCGATCCGCGCGGCATCATCCAGACCGTGAATCCGGCGTTTACCCTGATCACCGGCTTCAGCGCTGATGAATCGGTGAATCGATCAATCAACATTCTTCGCTCCGGCCGCCATAGCAACGATTTCTACACCAGCTTGTGGCACAACCTGAAGGAGGAAGGCTTCTGGCAAGGCGAGATCTGGAACAAGCGCAAGAGCGGCGAGATTTACCCGGAATGGCTGACCATCAACCGGGTGGATGATGGCGATGGCACGCCGCTGCATTTTGTCGCGGTGTTCTCCGATATTTCCAGCATCAAGGATTCACAGCGCAAGGTGGAATATCTTGCCACCCACGACATCCTGACCGGTCTGCCCAACCGTGCCTTGTTCCATGACCATCTGCGGCATGCGCTGGCGCAGGCGCGGCGGAAGACAACGCGGGTCGCGCTGTTGTTCATTGATCTGGATAACTTCAAAACCATCAACGACACCCTCGGCCACGATGTGGGCGATGAATTGCTGCGCCAGGCGGCGAATCGCCTCAAGCTGCTGGTGCGGGATATCGATACGGTGGCGCGTCTCGGTGGCGACGAGTTCACCGCCGTGCTGATGGACAGCACTGCCGAAGTCGCGAATCAGGTCGGCCAGCGCATCCTGAATGATCTGTCGGCGTCATTCGAGGTCAACGGCCGCATGCTGTTCGTTTCCGCCAGCGTCGGCATCGCGTTTTATCCGGATGACGGCGTCGATAGCGCGATGTTGATCAAGGCTGCCGATACCGCAATGTATCGCGCCAAGGAACAGGGCCGCAGTCGGGTCGAGTTCTTTGTGCCCGACATGCATGTGCGTCTGCTCAAACGCGCCACGATGGAAAGCGCATTGCGGGAAGCGTTGCGGCAGAACCGGCTGCGCCTGGTTTACCAACCCAAGTTCGGCCTCACCAAAGACCGCCCGCTGGTTGGCGCCGAGGCGCTGCTGCGCTGGCACGACCCGGAACTGGGCGAGGTGTCGCCGAGTGAGTTCATCCCGCTGGCCGAGACCAGCGGCCTGATTCTGGAGGTGGGGCGCGCGGTGCGGGAAATGCTGTTCAGCCAACTGTCAGCCTGGATCTCGCTCGGACTGGTGCCGCCGCCGGTGGCGATGAATATGTCACCGCGCTGCGTGCGCGAACTTCAGAATTCGCAGCGTTTGCTCGAGCAACTGGCCATGCATCAGGTGCCAGCCGAGATGCTGGTGATTGAAATTACTGAAGGCGCGCTGCTGGAAAACAACGAGGCTGTTAAGCAAAACCTGGCGGCGCTGCACGCGGCCGGATTGAATATCTCGATCGATGATTTCGGTACCGGTTATTCATCGCTCGGTTATCTCAAGCGCCTGCCGCTGAACGAACTTAAGATCGACAAGAGCTTTGTCGATGGACTCGGCCAGGGCAAGGAAGATGAAGCCATCGCCCGCGCCGTGCTGGCCCTCGCGCAGGCGCTGGAGCTGCACACCGTGGCGG
>JFJP01027083.1_pt1 | contig 22290 bp, 21 predicted proteins | sample 431651 | NCBI WGS metagenome assembly JFJP01 (sample SAMN02602958, study PRJNA72255) | Microbial mat metagenome, whole genome shotgun sequencing project. | biome: fresh water; feature: sink hole; material: water; isolation source: purple microbial (photo- and chemosynthetic) mats found in...
AAATTAATGAAATAAACAATAATAAAAACCCCTTCTCGTTTGATGCCATTTATAAAACCAATATATTGATGGAATTTAAAGAACCAGTAACTGAAAAGACTTATCAACACTTTTATTTTTCAAAAAATATCTTTCAACTTTCATGTTATATTATTTTCAAATTTTTTCAAATAATTTCTTTATATTTCATGCAAGAATGCTACTTAGATGATGAATTTTCTGAAAAATGCCCATATAAAGTTTTAATGATATTTTCTATGATTTTTGTTTTAGCATTTTTCATTTTGTTGACTAATTTCAAAAACTATTTGTTTCACAAAACAATTATCCAACTGATCATTTCCATAGTTTCTTCTTATATTTATCTCGGATATTTGGAATATTTGAATGATCTTCAATTTTTTATCATATTCTTATGTCTCGACCTTTATTTGGCAAGCACATTTGCATTGTTTAACTGGAAACACTATTTATTTGTATTAATGAGTCATTTTATTCTTTTCTATCTATATTTGAGTTTCATTGATTATAGTATGAAAGAAGAATTCAGAAACAATTTTTATCTGCTTATTGAACTTTTAATTTTGAGTTCAATTATCTTTAGTCTTAATGAAATTGGCTTAAGAAAAAACTGGATTATTTTAGATAGTTTTAGAAGATCAGAGAGTTTTTTAATAAATATGATTGAAAATTTCGCATTTCCCACTTTTATAACTGATTTTTCATTGAACATTATTCTTACAAATAAAACGGGAATTTTAACTTTTAAAAATGAAAAAAAAGAGACTCCTGCAATCGATGAAAAAATATTATCTTTAGAAGAGTTTTTTGATAGAACATTGACGAAAGAAGAACATCAAACTTTAAATTCGATGATTCATTTGGCTATTCATGAAAAAAAAGTTTTAAATAAGGAGTTTTTATTGAAAAAAGAGAAAAATTACACAAAAAATTCTAAAAACTTTGCCGAAATTTTTACGATAACAGTCTCTCAAGTTATTTTCTACGAATAAATTTTTAATTTCTTCAATTAATTTTTATCTTAATTTCAGATTTTGTTTAAAGGACAAAACTGTCTTTTATTTTGTTTTGATGAACAAAAGGATTTCGAAAAACAAGCTCGAATAAACATTTCAATTTCAGAGAAAATTCATGAAAAAATGAAAAAAGTCACAAAAAAATATAATAAAGTGACTTTTTCAGATTCGACAGAAAGTTTGTCGAAATTCAGAAATAATGAAAAAGAAGGTGAAGGAGGGAGAGATTTTTATGGGCATTACCTCAGCATTTTGAAAATCCACATTTTCGTTAATATGCAATTACATAATTATTTTTTAAGAAAATGCCAGCCTTTACGGATCGAAAACATTAATTTGAGATTTTTTCTTTTGAATATTTTTGAAACTTCCAATGATTTCTATAAAGAGTCATTCAAAACAGCAAATATCAATAAATCATTAGAAATTCAATGCGAAATTAAAGGGGATTATGTTGATTTGATTCCTAACGATTATCAAACATTAGAGCATATTTTCTTGATATTTTTTTTTTCATTGATCTCTAAAAATCTATTGGATAATGTTGAAGTTTTATGTGAATTGGAAAACAATGAACATGGGAAAATAGCGAAATTTAGTCTAAATTTTTTCAAGGAGAAAAGTCTTATCACTTCCAAGAAAAACAAACCAAATGAAGTGGCTCTTTATTTGACTGATAAAGTCTTTGAATCAACAAATTTATCAGAAAATGCATTGTTTCAAAAAATATCAGAAAACTTAAAGAAATATAAAATATATGAAATTGCTTTAAATATGATTTTGTTCAATTTAAAAAAACTCAATTGCATGGATTTTCAAATCCAAGATTCCTCTTCAGAAAACCAAATCATCACATTAGTTTCATTTGTTTTACCTATTGCCAATACAACACAAAATAATGAACATAATAAGGCTTTGAGCGAATATGAAGCAAATTTCTTTAAATTCAATTCTTTGAAATTCGTTCAAAAACATTCCAAAACTTCCAAAATTTCTTTTGTTTTAGAAAAAATCTCAAATTCAAGGAATTTAAGCGAAACTCATCTGGAATTGAATATGAAAATGATTAAATCTTCTGAAATTTCATTAAGACAAGAAAATAGTGAAATCAAAGAAAAACTAAATATTTTTTCTCCAAATGAAATTGATAAAAAAAGATTTTCAGAAGAATTCCTGAAAATAAATAAAATAAGGGTCTCAGAAGAAGCCATACCAAGTGACAAAGATTCAAATAGCAATTTCAAAATAAATAGGAGTGGGTTCGTTGAAACAAAACATATTAAAAAATTAAAATTTTGTAGTCAAGTGATGATGTTCTCTTTAAAATTGACTAAGGATAAAATTATTAAAAAATATTACGAGGAAAATAAATTACAAGATAATAATATGTCATATATGTCAAATATGTTTAATATAGCAAACGTAACCAATATGGTAAACTTAGCAAATACGGCGAATTTGGATAATGAGATACAAATATTAAAAGATAAGGTTTTTGTTTATTTTTTTAAGGGTTTTCTAAGAATTTTTTTAAAAAAGCTGAAATTGAAAGATCTTATAGCCAAAATTTTAGAGAAAAATATTATTTTGTTTGAAGATGAGTATGCGAATACATTGAAAAATGTTTTCAGTGAAGTTTTGAAAAGTGATGATAAGGTATTTACCAGCGAAAAAATTGACGAGGAACTTGGAAAAATCAATAAGGAAACAAACAGAAAAAGTTCTAAACTCAAATTCAATTATTCATTTGAGTAATAATTTTTGTTTTGTATTAAATTGTGAAAATAAATAAATAGTGATAAAAAAATACCACTTTCTGATAGATTTGATAAGGAAGTAATTAAAAAAAGAAAGTCCCTTGCTAAAAGTATTTATTTTTTGAAGAAAAATTAGAAGTCTTTAATCTTGAAAAAAAAGTTAATTTTGCAAATAACAGTCTAGTAGAAGATCTACAGAATTCTCTTCTCTTGAATACAAGTAGTGAAGAAAATAATTTGGAAATCGTAAAACAGGAGATAATCAAAGAAAAAGAAGAAGAAAAGAAAATAATCGAAGAAAAAGAAATCACTGCATTTGCTCAGAAAACAAATCAAAATATTAATATCGCAATTGATAATAAATTCATGAAAATTGATGAAGAACAGAATGAATCTTTTGATTCAGAACAAGAGTTAATATACAAGATAAATAAATCAAAAAAAGCAATGTCAACAAAAGCATCTCCTAATACAAATCTTTTGGAACCTAGAAAAAGAAATAAAATATTTGAGCGTTTTACCGTATCTCCAGTCATGAAATCCATCAAAAATAGAAATCTTATGGAACGTAAAAAAAAGAATTTCAAAATAAAATCGTAAAATTTATTTTAATTTAGGAGTTGAAAATTTGAAAAAAGATCAAAATCCAATTTTCAAACAATTTCTAAAAAAAACATAAATTGAGATTAAAAAAATTATAAACAATTTTGAATTTTCTTTACTGTATAAAAAAATTTTTGAACAAAGTTTTTAATTTATACGTATCGCAATTTCCCCGGCTTTCTTAAAAATTTTTATTTAAAACAATATATATTAAGAGTTTTTTGGTTTAATTTTAATTATTCTTTTATTTTTTTGAAATTTGAATTCTGATAAGATTTTGTTTTTAATGGAATTCTTTCCATAAAAATAACTTATTTTACTAATGTTTTTCTTTTATAAAATAATTCTTTAATAAAATTTTTTTTTTTAAATTATACAAAATTCTGATTTTTTCTATTAAATTTTTTTTCTTCGTGTCCTTAAATTTTTGTTGTCATTACACTTTGATTTCAAAAAGTGTTTTAAAATTTATTGAAATTAATTTTTTTTTCTTCAAATTAAATTTTTTTTCTTATGAAGGAAAAGAAGAGATAGCAAGTCTCTGGAAACAAATTTTTAGAAGTGAAAGCTCAAAAAATGATTTTGACTTGATTAAGAATATTATTTGGGCTTCAAAACAAATAGAAGGTCATCAATTAAGAGGTTTTGTTTTGAATTCATTGGAATATTGAGAGAAGGCATTAGGAAAAGAAGAATTTGAATGAAAATTATCATTATTAAAAAAGAAACATAATTTTTAATCCTGGCAAAAAATCAAGAATAATTTTTTATTTTTTTTTTAAATATTTCATCTAAAAATTTTTTGAAAACCAACTTAATTGTGTTAAGTATAAATAAAAATTGCATAAATCTCCACAAACAAAAAAATGAAATTAAAACATGTTTCCCTTTTTTTTTTCTTGTTTTTCACTCTGTATGCTCTCTCAAAAATCTATTATTTCTCCTCCAAATCTGAAAGAAAATCAACGATAAATCAACTCATTGAGTTATTGAACAAAGAGCAAATAAAAAAAAGCACTAGTTTCTTCCCTCCAATCTCCTTTATTGAAGACCAAGGTTTGTACAAAAGCTATGTCAAAATGAATTTCTTTGGAAGTTCATCTCATACTTTGCTTAGAAAGTATTTTTCTATTCCAGATTCAAATATGTTCATTTCAAATTTCGTGAGTTTGGCACTTTTAGAATCATGGGAATTAGGAATGATTGAGTTGCCCAGGGATCAGCTTGAATTATCTTTAAACGCTATTTTAAATTTTAAAGATAAAAATGATAATTCAACGGATATTTATACATTCTGGCCGCAAGCCAAAGGATTTGATTTCTTCACAGCATCTCCTTTGAATCTTTTATATGGCATAAATATTTTCATGAAGGGAAGTGGATTTATCCAATACATTTTAGAAAAAATCGGCATGGAATATATATACAATGAATACGTTGAATATTTTGTTCAGATGTTCACAATCTATCAAGCAGCTTTTAAAATACCTTCAGATGCTGATGATACCTCAGTGAATATGGCACTCGGTTCTAAATTATATTTTTATAAAGATGATTTGAAAGATTTGGTTAAAAATTGGACCAAAGTAAACACTCATCTAAATGAAACCCTTCAGGCTTATTTGCGTTATTCTTACAAGCCATTTTCTTCAAATTTAAATGAGGCTGCAACTGATCCAAGAACTTATTACTATCTTCATGATTATTTGAGAACCAAAATAAATGATTCAAATTTGGCATTTATAAATACTTGGATCACAAATATCGAAGAAGATTCAAACCGTGCCCCTGATGTTGGAATGCCTACTCATGTCAACAATGTAGATTTATCTGTGAATGCTAATTCTTTATTTGGATTGAGCCATGTTATGATAATTCGTTCCGAACTTATTAATAATGAGCTATTGAACCTATATAGCAGTGTCACTGATTTGATAGTTTGGGCTATCGAATATGATATAGTTTTGAAAAGACCAGATGTGGCCATTTTATATTATCCTTCTATTTTCGATTTTTATTGGTTCGCAGCAAGAGTTATGAGCTTTTTAGAAAAATCGACCACAAAGCTTCCTTTTAAAGAAATGGATGAAACCAAAGAGAAATTAGCTAAAGTTTTGAGAGAAAAGGGGACATTCCAGATTTTAAGTTTATGCAAATCAGATGGAGATAAAATTTATTGGGAGGAATTTTTAGGAGTGAATGATACTCATCCTACTGGTGAAGATCGTTTATTTTCAACAAGTTTATCCATTAATATGCTGATTGATACTTGGAGCAACTATACAAATAACGATCTTCGATGGAGAAACGATACACCTCAAGAAGTTATTGAATTAATGGAAAAAGCTGTTGAATTTTTAAATGATGAAATATTAAATGATAATTATGAGAAAGAAAATGCATTTTTTTCAGCATCTTTTAAAGGAAACAGCAGCATTCCTTATAGTTATCCTCACAATTATATGGAATATATCAATGGGTCAGCTGTCAATGAATCAAATATTGATATGAATGTTTCTATCGGAATTAAAGGAGTTGTTGATGAAGAGGAATATAAAAAAATGATAAATGAGATTTGGTTTGGACGTAAAGTTCCTCAAATATTCCTTGGATTCAATGAATATCCTTTTCCCTATTGGTCTTCACCTGCAATGACCTATTCTTTATCACTGATGGGACTCTCGAAATATGAAAAAATCAGATTACTTAGTGAAATTTCAAGTAAAGATTCGGAACATTTAACATAGAAAAAAAATGCAAATAAAAAATAAAAATTTCATCAAAAAAAAGTTTTAATGATAAAAACCTTTTAATTTTTTCCAAATTTGACTTTTCTATTTTTTACCTACAAAATTGGATTTTTTCAAATAAAATTTTTGATTAAAAAATAATTTTTTGTTTGTTTGTTTTTTACATTAAACTTTCTCTAAACGTCGCAAATATGTAGGGACACCATCTGAATACGTCAAGTTCGGTTAACCGAAAGATTTTTCATTTTTTTAATTAAACATAATTTTAAAAAATTTAATTAAAATTTTGACAGTTAAAAAAAAATTAATTAAAAATCCAATTTTGTTATTTTAATAGGTTTTTTAAAACAATTAATTCGTTAAGAAGCATGGCTTTTTACAAATTCGAATGAGTTTTTCTTGATTAAAACATTCAAAGTTTCCTAATTGTTTTTTTTAATAGTGTTGGATAATTTATAACTAAGTATATTCTTATTTTTTCTTATTTTTGTTGCAACAACAAAAAAATAAAATAATTAAAATAAAATAATAATTTGTTTTTTCTTCTTCTATTTATTTCGCTACAAATCTTATAACTTTTTAGAAATCAATTAATATATTATGAGGTATTTTCTGATTTATTTCCAGCTGAAGAATTTCCTGCACCATCCACAGATTTTAGCATTTTAAAGAGGGTGTTGGCATCTGGGATCTTTGTGTTATCAATGCAAAATGCTTGGAGCTATGAATCGAATTTCCATTTATTATGAATAAAAATTGATAAAAAATTACTTCAATAAACATATCAGCAGGGTTCATGATTTTATTTTTAATCATAGATTTGATGAAAACACATAATAGTCGAATTAATCTATTTTGGAGATTTTTATCCTAGTAATTTTTTCAAAAAGCTTATTAAAATATAACAACTTTTTTGCTATTTTCGCACTGAATAATGCATTTTGTGATGAAAAATGTGAGAAAATCTTTTGGAAGTTCAACTGCGTTAGCTAATTTATTCACCACCTCAAGTGACGATAAAGTTAGCTCCAAACTCGTAATTTTTTCAAAATATCTAAAAATAAACAATTTTTTTTTAAAAAAAAGGAAATTTTTAAAATAAAAATAAAAATTTGATGAATAATTGAATTTTCGGAATTAAAAATAAATTAAATTTTAAATCTCGTAAAAATAAATGAACTGAGAGATTTGTTGTGATTGATGGAGCTGAATCAAGATCATTGAAGCGAGACTCGGATTTTTCTCAACCAAATCAGGTAAAATCTGAGGAGATATCCCACAATTATAAACTAATTTAGGATCTTTTTCGAAGCTTTCAAACAAGATCTTTAATATTTTTTTTAATTTGATAATGAACTTTTATAAAAATCAAATCACCTTCATTTCCTGAGGATTTAATTCAGTTTTGCATGCTTTGATGATTAGATCCTTTGCATTTGTGAGAGTGTTATTATCAAAGCACATGGTGTATTCCCAACAAATGTCTGGAATCATAGAAGGATGCATTGAAAATAATTCATTAGGCATTACAGGTAGGAATTTGGGTAAAGGCCTGACGAAATCAATGTTAAATCCTTGAGCTCCTATTTCATAGCTCTTAATTTTTTCAGGACTTATGGAAACTCTATAAATAATTTGAGTTGTGAATAAGTTTTTAGAAATGTTATAAAAAATAAAAAATTACAATGGAGGGTTGTATTTATTATCCTCAAGATTGAAATCAGGGACTACATTATTAATTTCTGTTGCTTTAAAACCTTGAAGCTTTTTATAATTTTATCATTTTATTCAATAATTTAAAGCAGAAACAAAACAAAAAAACTTTCGGAAGATTGTCAATGAGAATTTTTTTCATTTGATCAAAATCTTCTCTAAGTTTGAAAGTTTCGGTAAAAGATTCTGATTTCTGGAAGAAGACCTTTAAATTATCCTTATCATTTCCCTTATAAACCCAAAATTTATTCCTTTTAAAATGATATTTAATAAAACTTCTCTTTTATTTGCTATTGTGATTTGATATATGAATTTTTTCTCAAATTGATCTTGAGTTTCTTCGCAAATCTCCAGAAGAAATAAGCCAAATGGGCTTGTTTTAAGAGGGAATGCTTCATTCATTAAGAAAAATGCGATCAATCTTTGATTTTTTGTTAAAAACTAAAAATTGTAAGAAAATTATGATAAATAAACTTTTTAATTACATTATCATTCAGCAGCTGCATAAGGACAAAACAAGGCTTGAAAAAGTCTGAAGCAAAATGCTTGTTGAAAATACCAAAACACCCTTCCAATGTATTGTCAACTTGATTTAAAATATCAAAGAGCAATTCTAATTCAATCAAAGACAGCATTTCAGTTCTAATTTTTTATTTATTTTTTTTTTTATTTTGTCATCAAATTTTAAATATCAAAGACTTTTATTTTTTATAAAATATTTTGGAGAGAGAAAAAAATCAATTTTTATGATCAAAATTATCTCATTTTTGTTGAATATTTGAATTTTAAATGAAAGAAAAAAACCTCATTTTAAAAATTTCTTTCTTTCATTTTTTTTTTTTAAATTATAAAAAATAACAAATTTCCAGACAAAAAAAATCATATAAATAAAGAAAAGAATGAAAATTTAAATTAAAAAAAAAAAAAGATTTAGAAAATTAGACTGTAAAAATGCAAGTTGATCCAAACCAAGGCGAATCTGAGTTGAAATGTGTGAGAAACGGTTGTAAAAAAAAATATTTCGAGAATGAGAATAATGAGAAAGCATGTCATCATCATCCAGGTAAACCCATCTTTCACGATTTGAAGAAAGGATGGACATGTTGTAATCAAATCGTTTATGATTGGGATGAGTTTCAAAACCTGCGTCCTTGTGCCTTTGATCGTCACACTAACATAGAGATCAACAAACTTGAAAACCAATCAGAATTCTACAAATCAAACACTGTGGCTAACGCACAAAAGGCTTTGGATAAGGAAAAAGTCATTGTGAAAAACATTGATGATTATAATAGAGCAGAAGAAGAGAAAAAAAAATTAGAACAAATGAACACACCATTAATTGAAAAGACGGTCTTTTATAATGAAAGAAATTTGTGCAAATGCATCAATAAAGGATGTGGTTTGGAGTTTGATGAAAAAGAAAATAATGAAAATTCTTGTTGTTATCATCCAGGACAACCTATTTTTCATGATCTAAAAAAATACTGGAGTTGTTGCAATAAAGAAACCTATGATTGGGATGATTTTATGAAGTTACCTAAATGCTCAAAGGGCAAGCATGCCCCGAAATATGTTTAATATTAAAGTGAAAAATTTTATCAATAAAAAAATTGAAAAATTATCGAATTTGAATTTGGTGTTTTTTTTAAATTTTAAATTAAAAAAAATATAAATAAATCGCAAATTTCATAGTTTTATCTTTTCCCAAAATATTAATTTGAAATAAAAAAAATTCAAATAATTTCCTGGTTCAAATTCGATGAAATTAAAAGTGGATCAATTTTCCAGTCATTGGCTTCAGTGTAATATTGCAAAAGAATGTCTTCCAGATTTCAAGTTGAAAAGGAAATGAGCTGAAATTTCTGCAATATCTCCATTATCAATTATTCTGGTATAAAAGACCGAAATTTCCTTCTTCATATTAAATTTCGCTGGATCATTAACTTGACCTGTGAGAGACGATGGTGATCTATATTCCATAGCACCTTATGATCACCTTTAGCAATTTTAGTAACAAAACCCAATTTAATCTATTGACAACATAATTTCCTCAATAATGTTATAAGTTTTTTAAACCTTGGAGACATCGAGCGTCTTTTTGCTCTATTCCATCTATCTACAAGCATTTTTTCAACAAATTAGCTTTGCACATTCTTCTCGAAATTCTCAGTAACATCAGCCAAAACTAACATAACTTTCTCTTCTGAAAGCACTGATTTAATAAAGGCATTTCCAAAAGGACTCAATTTATTGGTTATCATTGTTTGAACAGGTCCATTAACGTTAGATTCTTTTTCAAATTATAAATATTTTTTCTATAAAAATTATTTCTCTTACAAAAAATAGAGACTTTTTCAGAGAGAGGAACCATAATGAATTCGTTTTTGCCATCTATACTATAGTCATACTACCAATAAGTCCTTTGATTTCTGTAAAGATTATCTTTATTTGCTCTTATTTCTTTATTGAAATCATTCCCTAAACCATTGGATACAAGAGAACTCTCAAAACTCCTCAATAATTCTTTTTGAACCTCTGGAATAGCAGGAAGGCCTGAATCAGTCGGCGCAATCACATAATGAGGTTTTCCATCAATGGAAAGAGCCATGTGTCCAAAATAATATAACAAGTATCATTCTGATAATAGGAAGAACATGTAACTGCAAAAATCTCTATTGTTCAATAGAACCACGACAATCAATAAGATCAAGGATTTTTAAAGGAATGTTAGTTAGCTCAGAAGTTATTTTATTCAATTTTCCTAAATTATACAAAATGTTAGTTATTTCAGAAAAAAAAGATATATAAGGAACCTGAAGCTATTGAAGCTCAAATAATTTCACACATATCAGCTTGTTCTTCAAAATGTTTCTCGAAAATATCTGCTCTATATTCTACAAGATTACTGATACCATAAATTTCTCCTAAAGGCTTCATCCAATCATAATCGTAATCTGCTTCAAACGCAAAGGAGAATCTCATTGTGCTGCTATTCTATTATACCTTTCCTCGATCGACTAAGTATAGGAATGGGGCGGTTGAATCACCCTTAATCAATCTAAGACACCATTATCTTCAATATCTTGCTTCAATTCCATCATCAGCAAACGCTCATTCACGAACTGTGGAGGAAAAAACTTGATTTGAATGTAAAGAAGAAAAATGAAAGAATTATCGACTTCATTTATAAAAATAGTTGTATTTGAAATGAATTATTTTATTTATTTTTGGGCTTATGTTTCTATAATTTCATAAATTTTATTTCAAGAAAATTTAAGTTTAAAATTGAAAAATGCAATTTTCGGAAAAAGGAAATAGCAACAACAACAACAAAAAAATTTTAAAATAATTTTTTTTTTAATTTTTTTAAAAAAAAAAAAAAAAAAAATTTTTTAGACTTCAGATCAAGACGTAATCTAGTTTCTATCATTTATAATAAAGTTGTGATGTTTATGATGATAACATTAAGAAAAAATATTTTTATTAATGAAAAAAAAAATTTCCTCATTGACGTATATTTAATTTAAGTTTCTAAATCGCATTCATCGAAACTTCTCCTTTCATCCTTTTTGACATGACTAAAAAAGGAACTAATATTTTGAATATTTTTATAAAAAATAATTTTTTCTAAATCTTAATTATAAAAAAACATCACCATTTCAAATAAAAAAGAAACAAAAATGACTACTGAAAATGACGAAATAACTTTTGAATGGGAAGAAAAATCAGAGGACACTATATTTATCCACCATGTTATAGGTATTTTACAATAATTCTGATAGTTGGTTTTTTTTTAAATACAATAAATTATAAGCTGGCTGCATTGCAGGAATGTCAGAACATTGTCTTTTGCTTCCTTTTGACAATGTGAAGGTACTTTTTAAACCAATAAATCAAATGAATTTCGATCATTTCTTTTATTTTTTCAACAGACTCATGTTCAAATCTTAAAGGCAGATACTATGGCAGAAGCCAAAAATATTGTTAAAAACTTATACAAAAAAGGTGGAATTCTTAGCTTTTGGAAAGGGGCTTCTGTTATGGCAAGTGGATGTATTCCAGCTCATGCAGCTTATTTCTCGATTTACGAAGCCTCAAAAGGGATGTTAATAGATAAATCAAGCACAATTATACATCCTTATTTGTCTGGTTTGACTGGGGTTTTTGCTACAATGGCACACGATATGATTATAACGCCTTTTGATGGTAAATGATGAGATAGTTTTTTGAGATATTTAATTTTTTAATTAGTTTTGAAGCAAAGAAGTCAAATTATGAAGGAGTCCAGCCTTAAAATTTTTAATTTCACAATGAAAAACGAAGGGATTATGGCTTTTTATCGAAGTCTTCCTATTACAATGGTAAAAACATCTTAAATTTTAAATGATTTAAAGGTTTTAATAATTTAGTTTATGAATATTCCATGGGCTTTTATTTTAGTGGGAACTAATGAAAGTTTAAAAACTCTGTTGATAACCCCAGAAAACAGAAGCTTTTTTCATTATTTCAGTTGTGCAGCACTTTCAGGTTTTTTTCCATATTTTCTAAAGAAAAATTGAACAATTTTTTTGAAAAAATTTTAGCTTCAATTGCATCTTTTTGCACAATTCCATTGGACAATATCAAAACAAGGCTACAAACACAAACCTGTCATTTCGCTTCATGTTTTAATACTGAGAGATGCTCATTTTCTATTGCAAAGAATATGAATATAAATAAAAATCTTGTCTATAAAACATCAGCCAAACATCTCCATTTGATAGCGAATCAATTTTCTTTTGGAAAAATTTTAAAGAAAATCGGGATGGATGAGTCAACCGTTGCCAGAATGAACCAATTGAAAAAATCATGCCATCTTTTAAAAGAAACAAAAAACAGAATTAAATATGTAGATATCTCATCCACAATTAGAACCATGTTCAAAGAAGAAGGGTTTAAAGGATTCACTAAGGGGTTACTTCCTCGAATATTAGGACAGGCTCCAAGTGCTGCTGTCTCTTGGGCTACTTATGACACCATTCAAAACTTCCTGCTCAAGAAAAAAATGTTTATGAGAGAATAAAGTTTTTTATTTGAAAATAGAAATTTTTTGAATTAAAATGTGTTTGTCTTTTAAAGTATTAAAAAAATAAGTTTGGCGTTGATATAATAAGAATCTTTGATTAATTATAAATAATTGTTTAAAATTAAATGGATGAAAGCATCCCCTTTAATAAAAAAAAACTTGGTTTTTTTTCTGATCTTTTTTTTTAATTGTTTTTTGTTTTTGATAAAATATGACCATCTATTGATTACACTATTTGTAAATTGTATAAATAAAATAGTCATAAAATACCACCCTAAATTCTATCTAAAATAGACAAAAAAAATTATAAAAATACACAATTTAATTTAAAAAAATATCCCTCAAAAAAATCTATTAATAAAGTTCAGCATTTAGAATGTCAGGAGGAAAAATTAAGGCGTTTTGTTTTTGTTTCTTTAACAAAAATGCATGTGAATATGATAGAACAAGCTTGACAAAGGATTATTTTAACGATTTAGTACCATTAGTTCATCAAATGTTAACAGAAATTGAAGAAAGATGCGAGAATTTTATCGGAATAAAAGAATACAATCGATTGACAAAAATTTTTGAATGGGGTTTAGGTTTGATTATTCCGTTTACAATCACAGCTTCTCTTATTGGTATAATTTTTGAGATTTTATTATTATTATGGATTTCAACCTTATTCTTGATAATTTTGATCATAATAATTTTGATTTTGAAGATAATTTTATACAAAAGACTAATGAAGAAACATAAAAAATACGATCAGATTTCAAAAACGATAATATCTCAATACAATAGCAAATATTTTCATTCTAAAGGCTATCATATAACTTATGGAACGAATTCTGTTGATTTTGATAAAAATGAAAAAGAAAAACAATTTTGGATTGAATTTTCGAAAATTTCAAAAATTTTTAGTTATGATAAAAAAGAATCAATTGATTCCTTTTTTTTATATAATAGCGAGACAAATAAAGAATTATCCGCGATAATGAATATGTCAAAAGTCTCAAAAAAGAATATTTCTTTTGAAATTAACGAATTAAAACATCCTTTTATAAAACGAGAAGAAAGCAAAAATTCTGATAAATCTAATAATTAATATAATATTTAAAAAATTATCTGAGATTTAAATGTTTTATTTAATTATCCCTTTTTTTGACCGACTGCATTACTTCGTGTACGATTTTCTTATCAAAACATCAGGTTATATTGACGAAACCCAATTCAAAAATATCTATTTATTGGCTTTTTTGCAATTTATAAGCTGTTTGATCATGAGCGCTTTAATAATTTCACCATTTTTTCTTACAATGGTTTTTGGCTATTTGATTTATCAGAAAAAAATAAAAAAATGCAAGATAATTGAGCTAAATAATGAAAATAAAGGAAACGAAGCAGATGCGAAAGAAATGAGTGAGAATTTTGTGCATGTGACCAATGAAACGATCACAAATAGGTTCGAAAATAAGAAAAAGAGAGAGAAAAATAAAGAAAATCAGAATGAATATAGAAAAAAAGAAAAGAAAAAAAATCTCTAAATAAACAAAAAATTAAAAGTTTTTTTTCTTTATTTATTATATTTCGCATATTTTTCTTGATTCCTCTTCAAAATTTCCTCCACGGGTCCCAATAATCTTTTAAAGCTAGATTTATCCAAAGTACCAAGTGTACAATCAGTCTTTGATTAAAAAAAATTATTAAAATTTAATTTATGAAAAAGAAATTCAAAACATAAAAAAAAATAAAGAATTATCACCTTACAAACAACACTGGCTTGTCTTGGTATCTCTTGCAATAGAGCTAATTCACCAAAATAATCTCCCGTTTTATAATTCAAAACAACTTTCGCTGGTTCTCCTGGTTTCATTGACTTTTCTGCATATAATTCTCCTTCTTCTACCAAAAAAAACGCATCTCCTGGATCCCCCTAACAATTCTTTTCTATATTTAATTATAAAACATAAAATAGACCTGTTTTATTATATAATCTCCTTTTTTAAATTTCATTGTTTTGAGAACATCAGCCAATTGTGATTTTTCATAAGAATCCATGCTGCTTAACAAATCAACTTTTCCCAAAAAAAATTCATATTTTTCTCTTCTTTTAATAGCAGACTCTTTCACAATATTATTAAAGCATTCCCGATCCAAAGCATAAAGAATACACTCAGTTTTTGCAATAATTGTAGCAGCTCGAGGAGCATTATAAAGTAAAGCCAATTCCCCGAAAGATTCTCCTGGTTGATAATTTTTTAAATAAGTGTCATTTTCATTTTGTTTAAATTTCTTATAACATTCTAATTGTCCTGAATCCACGACATATAAATAATCTCCATCTTCTCCCTGTCTTATTATATAATCTTTGGGTCTATTTTTTTTTTAATATAACTCATACATATTATTGAAAAAGATTTTTTATGAAAACATGAATGTTTTTTCTTCCATAGCATTGATAACAATGTCAGTTTCTTTTTCATCTAAGGCTTGAAACATAAAGGCTTTTTGAAGTCTTTCTCGAATTCTACGCTTTTGATCATCAGTTTTGGGAATGACCCTTGCTTTGAAATTGCCTTTTTTGTTGAAATTTCCATAAACTTCAGCACTAACTGAACTTCTCTGAATTTTGCCCTTTAAAATAGATTTTTTTACTGGTAAATCATCAATTTCTTCTTCTTCATCATCTTCTTCTTCTGAAGAAACAGGCCCTCTTTTTTCTTGTTTTTTATTACTTTTCTCATTTTTTATTGTGGATTTTCTAGTCATTGTTTTGACTTTTGCTTCATTTTTAAAAATAATAAAGAAGATTTCTTAAAAAACAAAAAACAAGAAAAACCTCCATTTGTTTTTAACCATTGAGCTGTAAAATCGATCTTTTTTGAATTAGTTTTATTGAAACGATCGAAAAGAAAATGTAGAATACTATATCATCAGGTTTGCTGATAAGTAAATCGTAAAGCAAGGTTTCAAAAAAAGGATTGACTTTATTCTGAATGTAATCTTGATTATTTTTCTTGAAGGTTTCTAAGTCCATTTTGTTTCTCAATTTTTTCAATATGAGATGTTTCTTTTTTAATGTTTTTATCTCAAATTGTTTTAAAATAAAATCAATTTTTTTTTAAGCATTTAGAGAGAAAAAATTTTGTTTTATTTTTAAACCAATTTTTTAAAAAAATAATCCTTAAATCATTTTTATTATAAAAAAAAAAATATTTCAAAAACTTCTTTTTTATTTTATGCTGCTGTTTTTCTTTTTTTTCTTTTTTTCGACTTTGTTAAACGGATTCTCAAATAAATTAGTCCCGCTCTCCGCAATTTTGAATTTTTCTCCGAAAATTGCCAACGGCATCAATAAAGCATTTTCCAATTTTTTCGTTGAGCAGCGTACACCCCATCTTCCCATTCTTCTTTTAATTTCATCAATCTCATTAAATTGTTGTTGTCTTATGACTTCTTTTGACAAGTTCGGCTTAAAAATATTGCTAAAATTACGATAAACATGTTGTTGACTCAAAGGTCTGCTATAAACAGATAATGAATTTATTTGATTGATATTATCAGTATTTGGATTGTTTTGATTATTTGCCAAAGGCAAATCCTTGATATTTTGAGCGAAATGGTTTCTGAGATCCTTGATTTTCTGTTTCGAGATTTGATATTCGTAATTTTGAAGTGTTTTGTTTGATCTGTTTTCAAAGTGATTTCCATAAAAGTCCACTATTTTAATATTTCTTTTCTCCTTTTCCTCATCAGCTATTATTTGGCTAGGTTTTAGCAATTTTATCACTGGAGAGTCACAAATATCTCCAATTAATTTATCATTATTCACCAAAGTGTATTTAATAAACTTTCTTTTTTTCTCATGTTCTGTTGAAGGACGTTGCTTATTGGCTTTTTTGGATTTTTCTTTTGCAATTCTGATTTTCTCATCAATTTCCTTAAAATTTTCTTCTTTGTTTGAAGTCTCCAAACTCTGAAATAAACTTAAATTATTCTGTTTATCAAGAGAAAGCGCAGTGCTTGCTGTATTATTTGATTGAATCGATTCAAAAACTCTGGTCTTTGCATTAAATCCTTCAGGTTTGTTATTCGCTCTTTCTTTATCTGGAGTCAGAAACATCTCTTTTTCTAGAGGGATATTATTTAATTCAATAATTTCATTCTTTTTGTCCACATATATTTCCTCACCTCCTTTGATTTCAGCCGGCTCATTCAAAACCCTTAATTTATTAATATCCATTCCATTTTCAAGCTTCACATATTCATTATCTGGATTCACTATTTCAGGATATTCTTGTAAAACCAGCTCAGCATCTTCTTCATTAAGCACTACTTTCTTATTAATTTCATATTTAACCTGATTAAATTCAGTGCCATTTTTATCACCTTCTCCTTTTCTGACCATTTCCTCTTCTACTCTGCCTTTGTTGCAAGCCCATTCTTTCATTATAATAACCAATTCTTCATCTTCTTTTTTCTCAGCCAATGCTTTGTGTCTTTGTTTGAACCAAATTTCTTCCAATTTTCTTTCTTCAGGATTGTCATCAAAGAAACAATTAATAAAATTCGACCTAATCCCCATTATTTGTTTGGAAGAACCTCTTTTATCCTGACTTGACCTGATCTCTCTTTTCAGAGCTATATTTTGTTCTTCCAAATTCATTCTATTCATCGTATTTCTTGACAATAAACTGCTAATATTTATCCTATTTCCATTCATACCTTGTTCATTTTTTATGTCTCCTGTTGTGGTTTGTGGCCTTCCCATAAAATTCTCATTGCAATTGAAAACTGTACCAAAAGGACTAGTTTGTGGTCTGCTATCGCCTCCAAAAGCTGTCATTTTCTGATAAGAAAGTGCTGTGGTAGAAGACATAGAAAAATCATTATAATTTGGCAATCTTCTGCTGAAATCTTTTAGTCGAACTTTTGGAAAATCGTAATTAGCGTGTTCTGAACGCAAGCCTCCTCTTTCAAAAGAAGCTTCTGCCCTATTGATGGAAGAAGTAGCTGAAGTATGAGGCCTTGAAATATTTTCTACTACAGAGGAGGAGACTATCGCGGTTTGTTGTGGCTTCCTGCCGATTTCTTTATAATACCAATCGAAAACACAATTGAGCATTTTAAGCTGAAGCTTGCGATCAGTTGTGATCACAATTTCATTCAAAAGAAAGACCAATTGGGTGATTATTGTATTATTAATCCATAAATTATTATGTTCTTTTCTTAAGGATTTTGGTGGGTTTGAGTTATAGTGTTTGGTCATTTGATTCCAGGACATTATCGCTGAAAGCAGCGTTTGAAATTGAGGGTTGGAGTTTAGAAAAAGACTTGATAAGGATTTTATGTCAACTTCAAATAATTGAGGAGGATCATCTAAAGGTATCACTTTTTCTAAATTGTATTTCGAAGAGATTTTGTCTTCATAGTTAGGAATATGGCTTTTGAAGGATTCTACGAAACGGAGTTGCTGTTGGTTCATTTGTGGTTTTGAGAGTCTTCAGAGCGAAAAAAAATTAAAATTAAGAATAAAAGTTTTATTTTTTTTGAAGAGTTTTTTTTTGTTTGCTTTATTTAAACAAGTCAAATTTTTAAAAAGATTTCATCAATTTTTTTCTTAATTTAAAAAAATAATCTTTTGATAAAAAAAAAATTTTGACATTTCTTGAATTGAGACAAAAAAATAGCTTTTTTGAAAAAAAACAGTTTAATGAGAAAAAACAAATTAAAAATTGGCTGATTAATTTTTTTTTATATAAATTTTTTTTTTTGTTAAATTTTTTGCTTTTACTTGAAAAAGAAATTAAACAGAAACTCTGCTGATTTGTATTTTCATGTTAAACTCTAACACATTAGATGATAACTGTTCAGATGTTTTCCCGAATTTAACCGATCTAATAGGTCAATTCCACAAAATACGAAAATAAATTACTAAATTTTTTAAATTTATAGAAGGTTTCAATAAAGATTTAGTCAGACCAAAGCCATTCCTTATAAATTTCAAAAATGATGAGTCTAATACAATATTAGGAGCGTATTCTTTAGGAGCAAATTCCTTGGGAGCAGAAACTAAATTAGAGATGTTTTCTCCCTTTAAAAAACAACAAAATTCTTCTAAAAACATTGAACACTTAGACTCCTCCTTAAACTCAAATGAAAAACGTTTAAAACATTTAAAAAGCAAAAAAAAAATAGAGAGAAGCTCACAATTTTCAATGGACGTCCATGAAATAAACACAGTGAAAAGGCCATTAAATTCTTTATTAAGAAGCAACAAACTCTTGTCAGAAAATGGCAACATCATTGATAAAAAAAAAAGTTTTTACAATGTTATTAGCAATTTTTATTTGACTCGTAAATTCATCAATCTTTTGAAAAATTTCACATCAAAGAGAACTCCTAAATATTTAAACAAATTTCATTTTGATTTGATGAATGATAAGAGCTTTTATTATGATGAATATTTGAAAACCGAAGCCCAAAGAGATTGTGATCTTCAACAAAACATTAAACCCGCCAATTTTTCAACAAGAATAGGCCATTTAGTTGAAAAAACCAATGATTATTTCGAGCAAACTTTTACAGTTTTTGATATCAATCATTCTTTTACAACATGTTGGAATGCTGCTGTGGTGATATCTATACTATTTTTCTTTATATATCTCCCACTTTTCGCTTGTTTTGAGGATAAAGCAATAGAGGAATTCCAATTCTTTGTGATTCTCAAGTTTACTTCTATAACGATTCAAATGCTGGATGTTGCAAAACGACTCAATACTTCTTTTTATAAAAAAGGCAATTTGATAATGGACCGGAGGGAAATAGTCAAAAATTATTTGAAGAAACATTTATGGCTTGACATTGCGAGCATTGGACCGATTCTTTTTCAAGAATTTGCAATGGCGGTCAAATTTGATGAGAGTTTCAATGGATATAGCCGATTAATGACTTTCTTATTTTTTTTGAAATTTAACCAGTTTCAACATATTGTGAAGAAATTCGAAGAAATGTTATTTCTTGATGAGATTTTCCATAATAGTTTATCAATGCTAAAGTTGATTTTTCGAATCTTGGTTTTATCGCATATTTTCGCATGTTTTTGGTTTATGATTGGGAAATCTAATTTATATAAAGAGACCTGGCTTACGAAATTCGAATTATCCGACAAAGAAGTATGGACAAAATACCTTTATTCTTATTATTATGTATGTGTGACAATGAATACTGTGGGTTATGGTGATTTAACCCCACAAAATCCTTTGGAAATGTTATTTACAATAATTTTCATTTATATTGCATGTGGAGTTTTCGCGTATAGTTTGAATAGTATCGGGATTATTGTTAATGATTTAACAAAAAGATCGAAAGAACTTTCGAAGGAGTTGAATGTGATCAATGAGTTTATGAATGAGAAAAACATAAATTTTGATTTAAGAATGAAGGTCAGAAATTATTTAGAATATATTTTCAAAGAAGAAAAAATAGAAAAAGTCGAAGAACAAAGCCAAATTATTAAAAAACTATCAGAATCAATCAAAGAAGAACTATTAATAGAAGCAAATGGTACTGTTATTAGAGATATTAAGTTATTTTCATTGAATTTTTCAGAGGATACTTTAAGAAAAACGGTGCTTATTATGAAGGAAATTCGATTTACCCCAGGAGATATAATTTTCAATAAGAATGAATATAATAATAAGGATCTTTATTTGATAAGAAAAGGGGCTGTTGAATTATTTCTTTATAACGAATTTACTCAAAGTGTTTCTGATATAACTGTGATTAAACGTTTAAAAGAAGGGGAGTTATTTGGCGAAAAGTCGTTTTTCACAAATAAAGAAAGACTGGTTTCTGGAAGAAGCATTGATTTTACGACGGTTTATGTCATAAATCAAGAGGATTTTCTTGCGATTTTGCGGAAAAATACCAAAGATTTTGAGAAGTTTTGCAAAATAAAGGATAGTATCAATGTTTATAATGAATATGGAGATTTATTTGTGAAATGTGCATCATGCAATCAAAATACTCATTTAATCGATCATTGTCCTCTTGTTCATTACCTCCCAGCACAAGACATCATTATTCAAAGACATACTTATAACACTTTACAACCAAGAGAATTTTTCAAAAGAAACTTCAATCGTCATAAATCTCAAACTCTATGCAAATTGGAATCAATCGAAAAAAAAGCCTTTATATTTCAGGCAAATCACATGACGAAGATAGATTCTGATGAAGAAGAAAGCGATGGCACAAGTTTTGTAGCTACCACTCTTAGCCATAAAAGCAATTCAACTATCATAGAAAATGATGATATAGAGAATGATCATAATGAAGATTCAAACGAAAATGAAGAAGAAGAGAAACAGGAGAAAATTTTGGAAAAAGACGAAGCTTCTTCTTCTTTGAAGTTTCGTGAGGCGACAAGAGAAAAAAATAATGTTCAAAGAAAAAGTGGAAAAAAAAGAAACATTCTTTATCTCAAAAAGGAGTCCTCAAGTCGATCTAATATGGACAGAAGCAGGTCTAATGATACTTTTCAAATAAACAGCTTAGAAAATATGGAAATTATTATGAATAACTGTGAATCTCCATCTTCTACTTCTTCTCATCCTGTCAAGAGTAAAATAAGTATTTCTTCAATTCTGATGAAATTATTTGATCACTTTAATAAACTTCAAAAAAAAAAACAGGATTCCTTGAAAACAAAGACAGGAAATCAGGATTTGGGTAATAATGTTGGATCTGTTGAAATAATAGAAAGAAGCTTTGAAATTGATTCGATAAAATCTTATGAAGGTTATTATGCCAATGGGAATATAGATGTGATTTTAGATAAAATTGAAAAAACTCGCCAGAAGAAAATGCAAAAGAAAATGAAAAAATCAAAATCTGTTTATAATTATTTGAATGTGATTGAAAATACCCAAATAGAAAGAAGCAGATTTATTGAAAACACTGAAATTAATAGTGTGATAAACAATAAAAATAATATAATGCGCAGAAATTTCTTCAAAAATTCGAGGAATCTTGAAAAATTGATCATGGAAGATCAATTTAATATTGATAAGTTTAAAGCTTATTATATAAAAAAATATGAAAAGGAAAAAAAAATTGGCTATTGGGAAAAAATAAAAAAATGGCTGAAGTCATTTATAAGAAAAAGAAGAAGAAAAAAAACTAGAATAGCCACTTTGCAAAAAAAAAAATTTGAAACTAATGAAAGTCAAAAAAGGTTTCAAGACTAATTAATAATATACAATCAAATTTTTTTAACATTAAGGTATAAATGAATGTGACCGTTTTTTTAAGCTCAATTTTTTTTTAAAGGTCAGCACCATAGTAAAAAATTTAATTTAATTTTTTTTAAAAAA
>JFJP01037904.1_pt1 | contig 22289 bp, 17 predicted proteins | sample 431651 | NCBI WGS metagenome assembly JFJP01 (sample SAMN02602958, study PRJNA72255) | Microbial mat metagenome, whole genome shotgun sequencing project. | biome: fresh water; feature: sink hole; material: water; isolation source: purple microbial (photo- and chemosynthetic) mats found in...
CGTTTTGTTGAAGAGCAAGAAGATGCAGAAGAAGTTGTCCAAAATCTTTTTTACGACCTTTGGACAAAACGCGAAAAACTGAACATAACTACCTCATTAAGAGCCTATTTGTTTGGTTCAGTGCGAAATTTGTCGTTAAATTTCATAAAACATAAAAAGGTGGAATTCAAATACAAAGAGCATAATTTCCACTTACTCAACGAAGATAGCTCCAATGAAAACGACACAATTACGCAACAAGAATTGGCAAATAAAATTGACGAAGCCGTTGAAAAATTGCCACAAGAAAGACAAAAAGTGTTTAAAATGAGCCGTTATGATGGTTTAAAATACAAAGAAATTGCCGAAACACTCAATATTTCGATTAAAACCGTAGAAAATCAAATGGGAAAGGCTCTGAAATTTTTGCGCGACGAATTAATTGAATTTTTGCCTTTGATTTTGATTTTTTTTAGCGATTTTTTTTAAATTAATCAACATAAACGTAAAAAAAATTAAATTATTTTATTTTGAATAGGGGTAAAGCAAAACAAAATTGTCATAATATAAACAGAAAATATAGTACGTTGTATTAACTACTTTGTACACAATAAAATGACTGAAGAAAAAACAAATATTCCAAATTACGATTTGCTTGCAAAATATTTTGCAGGTGAGTGTAATAATGCTGAAAAACAAGCGGTCGAAATTTGGCGCAGCACTTCTGCACAAACAAAACGCGATTTTGACAGTTTGTATTTTCTTTGGTCTAATTCTAACCGAAATATTGTTGCACAAAATATTGATACTGATAGGTCTTGGGAAAAATTTCAAGCTAAAATAGCACAAAAAGCAAATCCAAATCGTTTGCAGATTGTTTTTTACCGGAAAACTTTTTTACGCATTGCGGCTATTTTGGTTTTAGGTATTTTGATTGCAATTCTTTATAAGTATAAATTTCAGAATGCTGAAATTCAAATGGCAGTTGCGCAAACTGAAGTAGTTGAAATTCAATTAAATGATAATTCTTCGGTAAGTTTGAACAAAAATAGTAAACTCGAATATCCGCCTATTTTAAAGTTGCTAAAAATCCTGAAAAACAATTTATTATCGAAACAAAACACGCATTGGTCAAAGTTATTGGCACCGAATTTAATGTAAAAGCTTACGACTCGTTAGAAACCACAGTAGTTTCTGTAAATCAAGGTATTGTGCAGTTTTGTTTACTTTCCGACACCACTAAAAAAGTTATACTTACCAAGGGCGAAGTTGGTATTATTGACCATAAAACAGGTAACATTCTGGAACAAGAAGCCGAAAATATTACAATTGATTTTTGGCGAACTAAAGTGCTGAAATTCAGAAATGCACGACTCGATGTGGTAACTTCAGCTTTAACCGAAGTGTATGGTGTAAATTTTATTTTTGCCAATGAAAACATCAAAAATTGCCGATTGAATTTTGAATTTCCTGACATGAAAATAGACGAAGTACTTGATATAATTGCGATGACTTTCGATTTGAAATTTACCAGAAAAGGAGAAGTTTATAGCATTGAGGGTGAAGGTTGTGCAAAATAAATTATCCGGTTTTTTCTATTTCTTTAAATACTCAAAAAAAGATTAAAATGCGTTATTTTACTTTGTTTATTTTTCTATTTTTTACTCAATTTTCCTATTCTCAGTCTATATTGAAGAAAAAAATCTCTTTAGATGTTAAAAATCAAAGTTTAGAAAAAACACTTGATTTAATATCTAAGAAAGGAGGTTTTTATTTTTCGTACAATTCAAATATTATAAATCAAGACAGCATTGTAAGTTATATTTGCTCAAAAAAAACGGTAGAGTTGATTTTGAAAGATATTTTACCCGAAAATATTGTTTTACTGGAATCGGGTAAGCATTTAATTTTAAAATCTATTGTTGTAAATAATTCCTCAATTTCTAAAAAAGAAAACACCGAAAAACAAAAATATATTATTCGTGGGTATTTGATTAATTCCATTACAGGCGAAAAAATTGAATCCGCAACTGTTTATCAAGTTGGACAAACAAATTCCGTGCTTACTGACGTAAATGGCGCATTTGAATTGTCGGTTTCTACCAAAAAAGATAGAATAAATTTGGCTTTTTCACGCAATATGTTTAAAGATACAGTAATTGTGATTGAGCCAAATGGGATTGATTTTCAAATAAATTTAGTGCCTGAGCAGGATTTTTCGGTTCCTATTCACGAAAATAGATTGAAGCCAATTCCTATTGACAATCAATTAGATAACATTAAATTTGTGAATTTTGCTGTCCCTAAAAAGCAAAAGAAATTTTTCTTTAACACTCAATTTTCGGAATATAAATTAGCGCAAGTTTCGTTTTTGCCTATTTTAGGAACGAATAGTAAAATGAGTGGTTTAGTTACTAATAAATTCTCTTTCAATGTTTTAGGTGGATATTCTTATGCCGTTTCTAAATTTGAATTTGGGGGTTTGTTTAATATTGTGCAAAAAAATGTTGAAGGCTTTCAACTAGCTGGTCTTACGAATATTACGGGTGGAAAAACCAATGCCATTCAAATTTCGGGTGTTGCCAATAATAATCGGGCTTCGGTTAAGGGGATTCAACTTGCTGGATTTTATAACATTGTGCTCGATACTCTCAATGGCTTACAAATAGCTGGTTTTGCGAATATTTTGCACGGAAAAATGCAAGGAATTCAACTTTCGGGGTTTTCTAATTTTACTACTCAAAATGTTGATGGTCTGCAACTTGCAGGTTTTAGTAATTATGCGCATGGCGACGTTCTTTTGTCGCAAGTTTCCGGTTTTGCCAATTGGGGTAAAAATGTGGGCGGAGCACAAGTTTCGAGTTTTGCAAATGTGGCGCAAGAGCAGGTAAATGGCTTACAATTAGCGGGTTTTGCTAATTATGCAAGGCAAGTAAACACTTTGCAATTGGCGGGTTTTGCAAATTTGGCTTTAGAAAGGGTTCACGGCGCACAAATTGCAGGATTTTTCAATTACGCAAAGCAAGTTGATGGTTTTCAGCTTGCTTTTATCAATATTTCCGATACGCTTTCGGGGCTTGGCATTGGTTTTTTCAACTATTCGCGCAAAGGGTTTCACAAAATTGACATTTCGGCAAGCGAAAATTTCCATGCCCGCGTTGCTTTCAAAACCGGAGTTCCTAAATTTTACAATATTTTTGCTTTCGGCTACCAATTTCAATCTCAAAATACCTTTAGTTTGGGTTATGGCTTTGGAAATCAGATTTGGAGCTCGAAGAAAAACTTTTTGAGTCTTGAATTTTTATCTTCACATATTTCGGAAAATAACGATTTTTTTACGTATTTGAATTTACTTAATGAATTGAATATCAATTATACACGCCGTTTTTTTCAAAATTCCTTACTTCTAATTGGTCCCTCATTTAATTTTTTCCTTTCTGCAAAGCAAAATGAATTGGGCGAATACAATTCTACTTTTGCTCCTTATTCGCTTTATAATTCTGAAAATGAGTATTTAAAATTTAATTTTTGGATTGGAGCACGAATTTCAATTAGTATTTAATTAAAAATTTAATGTTTTTATTCTATTTAAAATCAATTAATTAATAAAAATATTGAAAAAAAACATTTTTTTTTATAGTTAGAGTAGGGGTAAAAAAAGAGCTTGTTGTCATAAGATTAAAGAAACAAATTTTTTAATTTTAAATTTTAAAAACATGACACGAGTAAATTTGATTTTAACAGTAGGATTCCTTTTTTTGAGCAACATAATTTTTGCACAAAAAGATTCAATTTCAAGCAATTACGAAAATTTTCAGTATTCATTTATTTATCCTTTGAGCACTTCGGGAGGTGAATCAATCAATAAATCGTACCACACATCGTTCAATATTCTTGCGGGAGCAACCGATAATGTTGATATTTTTGAACTTGCGGGCTTAGTAAACGTGAACAAAGGCGACCAAGCAGGAACGCAATTTGCCGGAATTGCAAATTTAACAAACGGCGAAAGTAAGGGTTTGAAAATAGCTGGAATTCATAATCAATCAACTAAAGGCGGAACGGGTTTTTTTGTCGCCGGAATTACCAATTTCATGCTCGATTCGGTAGATGCTTTTCTTGTTGCAGGAATTGCTAACTCGGTGAAAGGCAATTCAAAACAATGCCAACTTGCCGGAATTTCAAACCTTGCAACCGGAAAAATGACAGGCTTGCAACTTGCCGGAATTTCAAATTTTGCCGGAAAAAATAGCAGAGGATTGCAACTTGCCGGAATTGTAAATGTGGCTGGTGGTGATTATGAAGGCGCACAAATTTCCGGCATTTTGAATTACGCTAAGACCGTAAAAGGTTGTCAATTAGGCTTTATTAATTATGCCGATTCTATTTCGGGTGTTCCGATTGGCTTTTTGAGTTTTGTGAAAAATGGATATAAAGCCTTGGAAATAAGTACTTCAGAATCATTTTATGCGACTGCTTCGTTCAAAACAGGCGTGAACAAATTTTACAATATTTTTTCACTTAGCGCAAAACAAATTGGCGACAATTTCTTTTGGGGTTTTGGTTATGGACTAGGAACTAAACGCCAACTATCTGAAAAACTTGAGGTTGCTATTGAATTACATTCTAACAATGTAAACAAAGATGCTTTTGAAATAAACGAGGTAAATATTTTAAATACATTGAAAATCAATACTTTATTTGATTTAGGTAAAAAAATGCAACTTACAGCAGGTCCAAGTTTTAATGTTTTTTTATCTACAAATACTAACCAAGAAGGCGAAATTACAGGAATGGATTTTGCGCCTTGGCATCATTACAATAAAGTAAATTCCAATGTAAATACCAAAATGTATTTTGGTGTTAACGCCGGAATTATTTTTTAATAAATAGCTTTAAATATAAATTATAACAATAAAAATTCATATTAAAAACATAAAATCATGAAAAATAGTAGAAAAAGTTTTATCGTATTAAGTATTTTATTGGCAAGTATTTTAGTTTCGTGCGAAGATTTTTCGTTAACGGGTATTCGTGGACAAGGCGAAATAATTGAACAAGAGTTTGTTTTAGAGGATTTTGACGAAGTTTGTTCGAGCATTTCTGCCAATGTGCATATAACTTATGGTGCTGAAAAAAAGGTAGTTATAAAAGGACAACAAAATATTATCGACAATATAGAAACCGATGTGAGAGGCGGAAAGTGGGAAATCGAATTTAAGCACAAAGTGAGAAATTACGATGGTTTGGATATTTATATTACAACTAATAACCTGACTGACATTGAATTAAGTGGTTCTGGCGACTTGACTTCTACCAATTTATTTGAGAGCCTAAATCCAGTGGAATATTCGCTAAGCGGCTCTGGCGACATTGATTTTAGAGTGAAAGCACCGAGCGTAAAAACAAGCATAAGCGGTTCGGGCGACATTGAACTTTACACAGAAACCACTGATTTAGAAAGCATTATTTCGGGTTCTGGTGAAATGGATTTTTCGGGAATTGCTCAAAATTTGGGAGTTATCATTTCTGGTTCGGGCGATGTTTCGGCATTTGCACTTGCAACCGAAAATTGTGAAGTTAGCATCAGTGGTTCAGGTAATTGCAGTATGTTTGCCAGCAAAAAACTCGATGTCAGCATTAGCGGAAGTGGAAATGTATATTACAAAGGCACTCCGCAAGTATCAGTAAACATTAGCGGTTTGGGCAAATTGGTGAGCAGAAATTAATTTTTTTTTAATCGAAAAAATTCTATGTAAAGGTGATATTCCAAATTTTTAAAATTTGGAATATCTATAACCATTTTTTAGAATTTCCGTTCCTAGCAAGTTTTCAATCAAAAATTAATTAAAAATTCTAACAAAGTGAGGTGTTTTATGCCTTTGTATGTATTTTTTGCAGAAAAATTATCAAAAGAAATTACATATTTTGGGTAATTGTCTTCTATTTTCAACAAATTTCCAAATTCTCGTTCTATAACTTTCGCATCAGCCAATAAATAAGCAACTTGCACATAAATTGTTTCGCCATCTTTTGTTGCAACAAAATCAATTTCTCTATTTTCCGAAACACCAATTTTTACCGTAAAACCTTTGTTTTTTAGTTGTAAGAAAACGATATTTTCGATAATTTTTCCAATATCCGTAGGATTGAATCCAATTAGCGAATTTCGGAGTCCAATATCTTCAAAATAATATTTTTCGCCAACATCGAAATGTCTTTTTCCTTGAATATCAATTCGTAGAACTCTATTTATGAAAAAAGCATTTTCTATATGCGAAAGATAATCTAAAATTAGTGCTACATTTTTTGTTATTTTTTGATTTTTAAGATATTCTGAAATTTTTGTTGCTGAAAAAATATTTCCGATATTATCGGCAACGAATTTTAGTAAATCATTCAAAAAACGGATATCTCTAATTTGATTTCGATTGATAACATCGCGATATAAAATTGTGGAGTTTATATTGTTTAGGTATTCAAAACGTATGGTATCATCTTCCGGAAGATGAATTAAATAGGGCAAGCCCCCATATTTTAGGTAGTTCCACAAACTTTTCTCATTTTTTTCGCATTGATGAAATAAACAAAATTCGTTGAAGTTCAAGCTACCTATTTGAAAAGTTATTTGCCTGCCAGACAAGTAGGTAGCCAATTCGCTCGAAAAAATATTTGCATTGCTGCCCGAACAATAAATGTCGAAATTATCTTCGTCGTATAAACTTCGCAAAACTCGCTCAAAGCCTTCAATATCTTGGATTTCGTCTATTATTAGATAATTCATTCCCGCTACTTTTTGCTTTGTTATGTAAGCCATTAATTGCTCGTGAGTTCGCAGATAATCAAATTCATATTTTTCCTTATCTATGTAGATGATATTGGCTAGCGGATTTTGTATTTTAATTTGCTCAATTATCAATTTTAGCACATAGCTTTTTCCTACACGTCGCTGACCTGTAAGTACTTTGATTATTTTTTTATTAAAAAAAGGTCTAATTTTGTCTATGTAAATGCTTCGGTTGATCATTTCTTTTTTTTTGTATGTTATACCTTAAATATCGTTGCAAATATAGTTTTTTGTATGCTATATCGTATAGAAATTTGAATATTTATTTTTTTGTACGGTATATCGAATGCTTTTTTGAGCTATATCAAAATAAATTTTCAGCTATTTTTTTTAATAAAATTTCACGAATTGACTACATTTGATTTTGTTACAAATTTACCATAAATAATAAGCGCAATGCCCGAAATAAAAGCTATTGCCATAAAATAATACCAAATGTAATGCGCATTGACGGCAGCCGCTTGCCAAGCCTCGTGAGTTGGAAAAAGAGTAGGCTCGGGGCAATACTTGTCGAGCAAAAAGCCCGAAAGACCAAAACCGAAAATGGAGGAGAAAAAAGAAGTTAATTGGCTGAATCCTAAATACATCGCTTCTTCGCCTTTGGGTGCTTGCAGCGAAAAATATTCTAAAAAACGAGGAGAAATGAATGTTTCGGCAAAGCCTTGAATAGCAATGCCTAGCATCATCATTACGGCTATGGGGTGAATTTGCGTGAAGCCAAAATCGATGAGCGAGCTGTCCATCATATTGCCCGAAGCCATCACTAACGACGAAAGCGGCATGATAAACATTCCAATAGTCATCGAAAAAAGAGCAGTCCGTTTGCGCATCATTTGAGTTACAAAACCCACAAAAAACACTACAATTACTGGATTTACGTTCGCATACCACGAAGGCGATGCGCCCTCGCCGGCAAGGCGCAACACGTATTTGGGCATGGTGGCGTACAATTGCTGTTGCACCATCCAAAAGCCACTCATTATCAATATCAAAGTGATTAATTTTCCGTTGGTTAGCACTTTTAATAATGCCGCCCAAATTTCTGCTAAATTCTTGCTTTTGCCTTCGGATTTGCTTGCTTTGTAGAAAAAGAAAATGATAAGAAATGCAACAAAAGTCATGGCTGCCGAGAAAAAATTTAGTTGAATAAGTCCTAAATTGCCCATGCTTAGGCGTAAAGGTTCTACTAAAGTTCTGCCGGAAAATGCGCCAATGTTTACCATCATGTAAAAAACAGAAAAGCCTTTGGCTCGGTTTTCTTGCGTTGTTTCTTTTGCAACTGTACCTGAAATTACGGATTTAATAAACGAGCCTCCAACCATGATTATCAGCATGATAGGGAGTATATTGAATTTTACATTCGATTCACGCAATCCGGTAAAATTTGTTTCCCTTCCGTATTCAACTAATCCATTGTTTTCCAAAATTTTTGGGAAAATTCCCAAACTAAAATATCCAATAGTAAGCAAGACAAAAGCCAGTAAAAGCGCATTTTTAAACCCAATTCTATCCGCCAATGCGCCACTAAAAGTTGGTAATAAGTACATTCCGGCTGAAAAAATTCCGGCAATGAGAGCGGCTTGAACATCGGAAAAGGCTAAAATTCGTGATAAATAAAGCGTTATGACAATAAAAACGCCATAGTAAGCGGCTCTTTCGAGCAATTCCACAGCGTTGGCTATCCAAAAGGCAGTTGTAAATTTGACTTTTTTGTTTGCGTTCATGTTTTTGTTTTGAAGGGGAATTTTATTGAAAAAATAAGCTTAAATTGTTGATTATTTGTTAATAAATTATTTTTTTTATTTTTTAATTATCTAAATATCGGGGGCAAAAGTAGAAAAAAATACTTTAAAAAAACTTTTACCTTAATTATTAGTTATTCTTCCAAATATTTTTTTTGAAAATAAATGGAAATTATTTAAAATAGTTGAGAAACCTGAAAAGAAACTGTAATTTAATGCAGCTTTTCTTAAAAATTTTCGTCTTTTAAATCATTCATTGTGAATATTTTTAGCATAGATTCTACTAAAAAGAATAATTTAACAATTAAATTAGATATGCAAATTTTATAATATATTTTATTATCGTTTTTTATTAATAATTTCCTAATTAATTATCTAAAATGGAACAATTTTTAAAATTTTTTTTAGGCATTTTTTTTGCCTTGTTTGTTTTGAACCCTTTTACTTTGAAATCTCAAAATGAATATGTTAGTGGATTTTCAACATCAAATTTATCGTTTGATTTTTCCTCAGTTGAAACGATTGTGCTTTCACCCAATAAAATTGTAGAAAATGCAACTGTATTTTGGGAAAATGATTCGGCTTATATTTTGGCAAAACATTGGCATAATGCCACAAAAGTGCCAATTTCGATGAAAAAATGGACAAAAAAAATACAGAAACTATCGAATAAAACTGACCAAGAAAGAAGGCAAAGTGCTACTATGCAGATAGTTGATGTTTTAAAAAAGGAAGAACAAAATTTTGTGCAACAAGCAATTCCTCATATTGCTTCATTTTTACCACCACAAACGCCTCCCGTAAATACCAAAATATTTATTACTGCATATACAAATCCTTGGGCATTTGCTGTCAAAGGTTTTAGTGTTATTTCCATCACCGACAAACATTATCACCAAAATGCCGAATTTATTTTAAATTTAATGATTCATGAATTTTTTCATGTCGGATATGCAAAAAATGCGCAATTGTGGAAGGAAACCGCATTGAAAGATGACGATAAAAGTCGCTTAATCATACAGTTGCACAATGAAGGAATAGCAACTTATGTTGCCTATACAGCTCAAAATCTTTACTCGGCTAAAGGATTTGAGCCAGATTTTAAGATGTTTGAAAATCAAGAGATTATAGCTAAAAAAATACAAAATGTGAACGATATTTTTAAGAAAGCGAATGAAAATTCAAATGCTATTTCCGATTTATCGTGGAAAGTTGGAATTATGCAACGTGCTTATTATGTGGCAGGTGCATTTATGGCAAAAACAATAGATGAAAAATTGGGAAGAAAAAAATTAGCCGAAACCATCGAAAATGGTCCTCGTTCGTTTGTTGCAACTTACAACTTAATAGCCGAAAATGATAAAAAAATAATTGAATTGGTGGATTAAAATTGCATAAAACGCAAAAAGCCTGCAAATTTCTTTGCAAGCTTTTTTGCGGTCTGGACGAGACTCGAACTCGCGACCCCATGCGTGACAGGCATGTATTCTAACCAACTGAACTACCAAACCATTTTTTTGAAATTTCCTTTTATTTTAGCGCATTGAGCACAAAATTTGCGGTCTGGACGAGACTCGAACTCGCGACCCCATGCGTGACAGGCATGTATTCTAACCAACTGAACTACCAAACCAAATTTTGAAAATTTCTTATTTTTAAGAGCGTATTTGCTTTAAGTTGCGGTCTGGACGAGACTCGAACTCGCGACCCCATGCGTGACAGGCATGTATTCTAACCAACTGAACTACCAAACCGTTTTTGTTTTTTAAAGCAGTGCAAAAGTAATTCTTATTTTCTATTTGCAAAAAAAATGAAGCTATTTTTTGCATTTTTTTTGAACTTTTTTTGTTTATTTTTTTAATAATTTGATTTTTAAAGAAATAAAAATATTTCTTTTTTTGAAAATTTAAATTACTTCTGTTTCTTGTTTCTTGTTTTTTCTAAATAATTGCTTTTTTTTGCTATTTATTTGTTCTTTGCTTTAAAATTTTTGTTTTTTTTATTTCAAATTTACACAAAAAAAGCTTGCAGTTTCAAAGTGCAAGCTTCTTGTAAATTGTAGTTTTTTTTAATGAATTTAATTTTAAAAGACACGTCTGGTTTCATGAAAAGCTTTAAAAGCGCAGCGATAAACCAAAACTGGGAATATTTTTGGTTTTAATATCTTGGTAACCATTATTATAATTAACGGCATTGAGTTTTAAAGCAAATTGATACCGTATTTTTTCTTGCTTATTTGTAAGACAGTAAGAACCTCTAATCCAGTCGAATAAGTAAGTTGAGGTTGCCAAAATGAAAGCAGAAGCATAAATTGCTTTGTACCGGTTGATATTTTCATTTTCGGAATTGTTGGAAAGTACCAATTTCAAATTACTTACTTCGATATTATCGTTGAAGTAAATTGCTGAAAAAGCAGCGTAAGATACTAATCTCAAGCCAACTAACGTGTAAGCAACTTTTTTTTCTTTTGCTTTGAAATGCACATAACCCGGCACTATGGCTGCATTTATCATGTCTATCATTCGTAAATTTTCCGACAAAAGTTTAAATTCTTCAAAAGTCATTGAAGTATCTATCTTGGGCATAATGTAATTGTCGTTTTTGTATTTGTGGTATAAATCAATGTCTTGCGCTAAACCTAAATTGCTTAATGCTACAAATAGGAAAAAAAGTAGTTTTTTTTGCATGTTAAATTTTATGGTTAAATTTTTTTATAAAATATTTTTAATTTTTAATTTTTAATTCCTAATTAATTAGTAGTTTTTACTTGAAATAATACTTTTGGTAATCATTAAAAATATTCCGATAACTCCCACAAAATAAACAATATCTCTACTATCTAAAACACCTCGGCTCATGGATTTGTAGTGTTCGTTGATTCCAATTTTCATAACTACCGAGTTTATTTCGGTAAAAATACTCAAAGAGGCAATAAAATCGAAGCCTATGTAAAAAATGAACGAAAGAAAAACCGAAATTAAAAAGGCAATTACTTGGTTGCTGGTTATTGCCGACGACATGATGCCGATGGAAACATAAATGGCTGCCAAGAAAAATAAGCCGATATACGAACCCCAAGTTCCGCCAGTGTCAATGTTTCCTTGTGTTTCGCCCAAATAATAAACCGAAATGAAATAAATAAAACTGGGAATAAGCGAAAATAATACCAATGTAAGCCCAGCCAAATATTTTGCAAATACAATATTGAACTCTGTAAGTGGTTTAGTATAAAGAAGTTCTATGGTTCCTGAGTTTTTTTCTTCGGCAAAGAGGCGCATACTTACGGCAGGAACCAAAAATAGAAAAACCCATGGCGAAAGGAAAAATAAGCTATCCAAACTGGCATAACCATTGTCGAGAATGTTAAATTCGCTTGGGAAAACCCAAATAAATAAGCTATTGATAAGTAGAAAAACGATAATTACTACATAGCCCGTGATGGAACTAAAAAAACTACTTAATTCTTTTTTATATAATTCAAACATTTTTTTGTATTTTAATTTGTTAAAAAGTATAAAAAAATATAAATTTTAAGGATTATTTTCTTCATTTATTTTTTGCTCAATACTTACTTTTTTTTTGAAAAGCGATTTTATTTTGCTTAATGTTACCGAATGCTCGTCAGTTCCTTTATTTCCAAGTAGATACGCGTAAGGGCGCATATTGGGAATATTTTCGAAAATAATTCTCAAAACCGCCATAAACGGCACTATCACAAGCATTCCTGGAATTCCCCAAATGGTGGCACCAACAATAAGGCTCAAAATGATGACAAAGGCATTGAGCTGTACGTTTCCGCCTACAATATTGGGCATAAGTATGTTGTTTTCAGTGAAGTGCATTATAAAAAATAAAGTAATTACACCTAAAATTAGGTGCGGATCGCCTTGTGTGAAAATGGCAAAAGCCAGTGGAATTGAATAGCCTAAAATATTTCCAAAATAAGGGATAAAGCTAAAAAGTGCGGCAATAGAACCTAACATTATGGCGTATTTTAGACCAATAATGTACAAACCAAGCGAGTTTAAAATGCTCAAAACCACCACTACTACGAAAACTCCACCCATGTAGTGCTGCGTAATATTCGAAACGTCTTTGATGATATTGGCAACCGGAATTCGATTTCGGCGAGGGGTTACTTGCATGATAAAATTTTTGAACTTGTTGCGGTTGAACAACATAAAGAACATGAAAACAGGCAGCAGAACTATTTTGACAATTGTTTCGGTAGTTTGAGAAAATACAGAGCCTAAGTTTGAATTGCCTCCTTTGGATAAATTAGAAATAAAATTTTTTGACCATACTTTTTGCTCTGAAGTTGAAATTCCAAAATTGTTTTCGATTAAGGCATACACTTTATCAATATTTTCGAGGGTTTGATGCTGAATGGTAGGTAAATCGCTTAGCATTTGCGAGAGTTGCTTGTACAAAAAGCCAACAGCAAAGGCTATTGCCAAAATTAATAATATGATTGCCACTAAAGTAGCTAAAATACGAGGAAATCTTAACTTCGTTTCAAAAAATAAAACGGCAGGATATATTAAATACGAAAATAGAGTCGCAAGTGCAATAGGCCATAAAAACTCCTTGGCTTCAATAAGTGCATAAACTAGCAATATGCCGAAAAGTAAATAAAATGTGCCTTTAACAACAAATGGGTAATGCTGTGCTTCTGGAGTTTTCATTAGTAAATAGATAAAATTAACAACTGATTTTTTTTTATTTTTATTTAAAAATAACTATCAATCAATAAATTATAGTTATGTAATGCTTTTAATTTTTTTTTGGTTTTGTCGGTTTTCTTATTTTTAATTATAAGTTTTACTTCTGTTTGTTTGTTCTAAAATCGTTCTCTTTTTTTTGAAATTGAAATTAACAGCGCAAATTACGTAAAAAAAATAAGAAAATTAGCATTAATAAATGTTAAATTTTATTTTTTGTTTTATTTTTTTGCCTCTTTTTTTTTCATAAGTTATTGTTTATTTTCATAGTATTGTCATTTTTTTGTAACTAATTTAAAAATAGATTTTTAGTATTTATTATTATTATTATTTGCGTTATTAGCTTATTGTTTTTTTTATGAAATGAAATAAAATGTATCGAAGTTTTTACTTTCTTCAAAAATACTCAAAAAAAATTTTTTTTTTGGTTAAAAATATTCTAAATTTGATTTAATTTAATAGACCAAAAAAGTAAGAATTAAGCTAAAATATTTATTATGTCTGAAAAAATAAAAGTACTGATTATTGACGATTCGGCAGTGGTAAGGCAAACTTTATCTGCAATATTGAGCACCGACAAAGGCATTGAAGTTATTGGTACAGCGGGCGACCCGTATATTGCAGCAAAAAAAATGAGAAAAGAAGCACCTGATGTAATAACGCTTGATATTGAAATGCCTAGAATGGACGGCTTGACTTTTTTGAAAAAATTAATGTCGCAATATCCAATTCCGGTTGTTATTATTTCGAGTTTGACCGATAGAGGCAGCGAAACTGCTTTGAAAGCTTTGGAATATGGTGCCGTTGAAATCATTACAAAGCCCAATATGAATACCAAACAATTTATCGAAGAATCGAAGATTAAATTGATTGATGTTGTAAAAGCGGCTGCACTTACTAAACCTATGCGCAAATCGTTTTCTAGTTTTAATAGTACGCCTCCTAATACAATTGAACACAATGCAAATATAGCAAATAATCATTTGAATGCTGTAAATCAAAATATTAATTCAAGTATTTCTAACACTCCTTTTAATAAGGTAGCTCCAAAATTAAGTGCCGATGTAGTTATCTCAAAGGCAACTTCTTACAGTATGATTAAAACCACAGAGTCGGTTATTGCTGTAGGGGCTTCTACCGGTGGTACTGAGGCTCTTAAAGTGTTTTTGGAACAAATGCCACTCGATTGTCCTGGAATTTTAATTGTACAACACATGCCTGAGGTTTTCACTCGTTCTTTTGCCAATAGACTTAATGAAATTTGCCGAATTGCTGTAAAGGAAGCAGCTGATGGCGACAGCGTTCTGAAGGGACAAGCTCTCATTGCACCCGGAAATAAACACATGCTTTTGAGACGAAGTGGCGCGCGCTATTACGTGGAAGTAAAAGATGGACCTTTGGTTAATCGACACCGCCCGTCGGTTGATGTTCTTTTTCGCTCTACAGCTAAGTTTGCTGGTAAAAATGCTGTGGGAGTGATTATGACTGGAATGGGCGACGACGGAGCTAAAGGCTTGCTCGAAATGAAAGAAGCCGGAGCTAGAACAATTGCTCAAGACGAGTATTCGTGCATTGTGTTTGGAATGCCCAAAGAGGCTATAAAATTAGGGGCTGCCGATAAAGTTGTGAGTTTAGAAAAAATAGCACAAACTGCTTTAATGCTGGCTTAGTTTTTTTTTACTAATATTTTGAGAACGTAACTTGAAGAAATTAAAAATCTAGTAACGAATTGTTTTGTTGTTATTTTGGAACGAAATCCAGAAAGTATGAATTTTAAATGTTTTTTAAGACACCTATATTTTTATTTATAAGCAAAAAAATGTGTTAGTATTTTTTTTGTATTTATTCTTAATTTTGCACCGTTTATTAGCATCAAATAAGTTGACTTTTTTTTTTATTTAAAACCAATAAAATTCTTTACAATAGATTAATTGTTCATAAGTAAAATGACTGATAAGAAAATAAATATTTTGATAGTTGAAGACAATCGTTCGCAAGCTGAATATATTGCCACAACTTTGGAAAATAAAAACTATAAAATATTTTTTGCCGAAAATGGTAAGAAAGCATTTAATTTTTTGGTTTCTAATGTAAACGATATAAATGTAGTTTTGGTAGATTACAATTTGCCAGATGTAAATGGCATACAACTTATTGAAAAAGTAAAAAAAACAGGTAAAATATTTGGATATATTTTTGTAACCGCCGACTCGAAAATTGAAACTGCCGTAAAAGCAATGAAAGCAGGTGCGCACGATTTTATTGTGAAAAATAACAATCTGAAAGATGAGTTGCCCACTATGATTGAAAAGGTTTATGATATTTGCGAAGCACAAATAGTAAAAAAACAATATGATAACAAACTAATATTACTTTCGGCAGGCGTGGAGCAAAGTGGTAGTGCAATTGTAATTACCGATTTGGACGGAAATATAGAATACGTAAACGCCAAATTTACGCAAGTTACTGGTTATACATTGGAAGAAGCTAAAGGTCAAAACCCTAGAATACTCAAAAGCGGCGATAAACCGAATGAATATTACCAAGAGCTTTGGAATAAATTAAAACTAGGACAAGTTTGGAAAGGTGAATTTATAAATAAAACAAAAAGCGGAGACCTTTTTCACGAAGAAGCAATTATTTCGCCAATAAAAAACGAAAAAGGCGAAGTAATTAAGTACATGGCTGTAAAAGATGATATTACAGTTCGTAAAAAAATAGAACTACAATTAAGCAAAAAAACCGAAGAACTTATTGAGACAAATAAAAAATTGAGGCAAAGCCAACAAAATTACAAAAAACTTTTTGATGCCAACTCTGATAGTATTTCTATTTTTCGTGTGGACGAAAACGGCATGCCATCGGAAATATTAATTAAAAATAAAAATTCGGCAAAAATGTTGGGCTATACAAATGAAGAAATGCTTAATACGAACCCCAATAATTACGAAAAAAACATAACACAGCAAAAAATTCAAGTACGCATTGACGAGTTAAAAACCAAAGGATTTACAAATTTTGAAACCGTTTTTATGCACAAAAGCGGGCACGAAATCATAGTTGATGTCAAAGCACTTTGGGTAATTTTTGATAATCAGCCTGCTATTATGAACATTTCCAGAGATATAACAGAGCGCAAAAAGCAAGAATTTCGATTGAAGCGTAGCAAAAAAAGCTTGCAGGAAGCTCAAAAAATAGGCAACGTAGGGCATTGGGATTATGATGTTTTGAATAATAATTTGTATATCTCCAAACAAATGTATCGTATTTACGAGCTTGAAAAAGACAGTTTTAAACCGACAATTGAAAATATCGTAGCATTCATACACCCCGACGACAGAGAATCCGTTGTATCTATGTATAAGCAAACACTTCCTGAAAATTCCTTTTTTGAAATAACTCATAGAATAATTACAAACAAAGGAAATTTAAAATATATACGCGACAGAGCAGAAACAAAATTTGACGAAGCCGGAAATCCTATCCGAATTTTAGGTAATGTATTGGATATTACCGATTTGAAAGAAAAAGAATTGGCTTTGATTGAAACCCAACAAATAATAAATGAATATGCACAAGAGCTCAAAAAACTAAACGATGACAAAGACCGTTTTATTAGAATATTGGCACACGACTTAAAAAATCCATTCAGTTCTCTTCTTGGTTTTGCTGACTTGCTTGTAAAAAATGTGTATAACTACGAAAAAGAAAAAATAGAAGTTCAATTAAAAGTAATTCAAAAAGCATCGCGGCAAGCTTATAATTTATTAGACGATTTGCTTTTGTGGTCGAAAGCACAATCGGGAAAATTACCTTTTGACCCCGAAAAAATATCTTTTGATGAAGTTTGTCAGCTAGTGCTTGATAATGTGTATATTAATGCAACTGCAAAGCAAATTAAAATCAATTATTTTGAAGCTGAACGCACGACAATTGTTGCCGACTTAAATATGTTCAAAACCGTTTTACGAAATTTAGTATCAAATGCCATTAAATTTACACCCGAAAATGGGAATGTAAATATTTACTCGCAAAAACTTGATAAAGATGTAATTATAACAATTTCGGATAGTGGAGTAGGTATTCCAAAAGAAAATCAAGCAAAGCTTTGGAATTTAGCACAACCATTTACTACCGAAGGAACTGCGCAAGAGCGCGGAACTGGCTTAGGCTTATTGCTTTGCAAAGAGTTGGTTGAAAAACATGGTGGCAAAATTTGGGTAGAAAGTGAAGTAGGCAAAGGAAGTAATTTTAAATTTACAATTCCTACGTTCGATTAAATAACCCTTGAAACAAAAGTATAAAAGTCTGTATTCTAATTAGTTAACTTTATTTATAAAGAGAATATCTCTGAGCTTGCTTTATTAACATTATTAGGTTCGAATAAAAAAAAACTGCCGTTTTGCGGCAGTTTTTTTTTGATTGCACCTTCAAAATGAAAGGCAGTTTTATGAAAAAATGGCTTTCGATTATTTTGCGTAACTTATTGCCCTTGTTTCTCTAATAACGGTTATTTTTACTTGCCCTGGATACGTCATATCGGTTTGAATTTTCTTAGCAATGTCGTAAGATAAAGCTTCTGCGTCTTTGTCGCTAACAGTCTCACTACCAACAATTACACGCAATTCTCTACCCGCTTGAATAGCATAAGTCTTCAAAACACCTTCATACGAAAGAGCTAATTCCTCTAAATCTTTCAAACGTTTCATGTACGACTCGGCAATTTCGCGGCGAGCACCTGGTCGTGAACCCGAAATGGCATCGCAAACCTGCACAATAGGCGAAATCATAGCAGTCATTTCCACTTCGTCGTGGTGTGCGCCAATGGCATTGCAAACGTCAGGTTTTTCTTTGTAACGCTCAGCCAATTTCATACCCAAAATAGCGTGTGGAAGTTCCGGTTGGTCATCGGGCACTTTTCCAATATCGTGAAGCAATCCGGCACGTTTGGCAAGTTTCACGTTCAAGCCAAGCTCGGCTGCCATCACTGCGCACAAGTTTGCAACTTCGCGCGAGTGTTGCAACAAGTTTTGTCCGTATGACGAACGATATTTCATTTTTCCGATAAGCCTAATCAGTTCAGGGTGAAGACCATGAATACCTAAATCTATCGCAGTACGTTTTCCGGTTTCTATAATTTCTTCCTCTAATTGCTTTTTGGTTTTATTCACAACCTCCTCAATTCTTGCAGGGTGAATTCGTCCGTCGGTAACTAATTGGTGAATTGAAAGGCGAGCAATTTCGCGGCGTACAGGGTCAAAACCTGAAAGTACAATCGCTTCGGGAGTATCATCTACAATAATTTCGATGCCCGTTGCAGCTTCGATGGCACGAATATTTCTGCCTTCTCTGCCAATAATTCTACCTTTTACCTCGTCGCTTTCGATGTGGAAAACTGTAACTGCATTTTCAATGGCGGCTTCGGTTGCAATACGCTGAATTGCCTGTAAAACAACACGTTTAGCTTCTTTGTTGGCGGTAAGTTTAGCTTCTTCCACTATATCGGAAATGTACGACATAGCGTTGGTTTTAGCTTCATCTTTCATCGATTCCATCAGTTGCAATTTTGCCTCTTCTGCCGAAAGTGCTGCAATGCGTTCAAGCTGTTCTACTTGTTTTTTGTGCGATTTGTCAAGCTCTGCATTCTTTTTTTCAATCAATTCTAACTGACTACCAATGTTATCCTTAATAATATCAATTTCTTTTTTCCTAATTTCTACTTCCTTTATTTTCTTTTGAAGTTCTTCTTTGCGTTGATTGAACGTATTTTCTCTTTGCTTTAATTTATTGTCGGCTTGCTGAATTTTGTTATTTTTATCGGCAATAAACTTTTCATGTTCAGTTTTAAGTTGCAAAAATTTTTCTTTCGCTTTTAAAATTTTATCGGCTCTAATAGCTTCTGCTTTTATTTCGGCTTCACTGATAATATTTTGCCCTTTCTCGCGTAGCACTTTTATTTTCAGATAGTAACCTAAGGCACCACCTGCAAACAGCGATAATACTCCAATGGTTATATTTATGATAATATCCATATTGTTATTTTATTTTTTTTTGTTTATGAGTTTGAAACTCTGTGAATTAATTAACCTCAAGCTTAATTTTTAGTTGTTAAGAAATTGGTTGTTTGTATATGTCAATTAAATGAAACTTTAACCCGATTTTTTCAAAAAAAAAATTATTGATTTGTAAGGTTTCTAATAATTTAAAAAATTATTTTGAGTTTTAATTTTAATTTTTTTTAGAAAACCTCTTTAGATTTTAGCAAATCTATTTTAAATAAATTTAATTTTGAGAAATCTTTTTAGGAAAACATCTAAAATGAGCTCTTTTTAAAATTTAAAGAAAAACGAAAATGGTTTTGTACTGTACAAATTTATAAACCACTAAAATAGGTAATTTGTAAAATTAATGCTTTGATAATTAATTATTTAGCCTAGTATTTTTACATTGAAAAATATATAAAAAAGCCCACAGTTCTTATGGTTTCGAAAAACCCCAATGAAATACGCTAGAGCCGCCATTATATTTCAAACGTCCAATGTCCTCATTAAGAAGAATCCCCGAAAGGTTAAGGCCTGTTCTACATAATCCGAGCTGAACTCTAAATTTGTAAGTGTTGAGTTTTCAAACATATTTATAAGAATCTGCGGGCAAATCTTAAATCAAAAAAACAAGCAATTTGTTTGCTTTATTTTCTGAAAATGTTTTTATATTAAAGAACGATGTCTAAATATTCTTTTAGTTCATTATCAAGGCTTTCCAAATTAGCCATTAACAAAGATGTATCTGTACTCATATCTTTTTCTACCACTTTGGTTGCAAATTGCAAAGCTACCATGGCTAGAAAATCTTGATCATCTTTATCTGTGTATCTTTTTTTATACAATACTATTTTTTCATTAATTTCTTTTGCAGCTTTTCTAATTTTTTCTTCATCTAACTTGTCAACTTTTAGAGGATAAAATCGTTCTGCAATATTGACTTTTATTGATAATTTGTCTGAAGCCTCCATATATTTATCTCTATTCTCGCTTTTATTTCTAAAAATCCAACGTTGTTATTATCAAGATGCTGAGCAAAATTAGTGTAAGCAGCTTAAAAATTTAACGAATACTTAATTACTTGCTTGCCAATGCAATACATTTATCAATTTCCCGCACCATTCTATTGATTTTGATTTTTGCATCGTGTGCACCTCCATCGCCACCAGCGAAAGATTTTGCAAGTTTAAGCAATTCATATTTTTTGAGAAGACTTTTGTATTCTTCCTCTCTTTCAATCAATTGGGTTACTAATTCTTCTTTTTCGCTAATCAATTTGTTATTCTCCTCTTTTTCACTTTCGTAAACCGAAATGATTTTTTTTATCTTCTCTCTTAGCGAATCAAATATTTTTTGCTGTTCTGCGTTCATCTTTTTTCGTTTAAGCAATCAATATTTTAATTTTAACTTTTCTTGATTGTTTTAAATTTTAATGCTTTTCTTTAATAACAAAATTATAGTTTTTTTTTCTATTTTGAAAATTTTTTTTCATTTTTTTTTTTTTTTTTTTCTATTATTCAGATTTACAAACTGCTAAAGAAAATAATTTTACTTTTTCTTCGTGTTCTTTTATTTTTTTTCACTCTTTTTTTGTTTCTTGCAAACCTTATTTTTTCTGATTTTGCTTTTCTTTTTTATTTTTAAGAAGCCTTCTTATTTTTTTGCAGCAAAAAATGAATTTTCTTATTCTATTTTGAAAATCAGCATATTATTTGAAGTTATTGATGTAAAAGTTTAGTTTAAAATGTAAATCTTTTAAAATTATGAATTATTCTAAAATAATACTTACTATTTATTTTTTTTCTTTTTTCAATGTCATTTTCGCTCAAAATCAATTTGTTACCGAATATTTTCGTTCGCCTATTGATTACTCACTTGTGCTTTCCGGTAATTTTGCACAGCTTAGAGCCAATCATTATCATTCGGGCATTGATTTTAAGACAGATAACAAAGTTGGAAAGCCTCTTTTTGCTGTTGCCGATGGGTATGTTGCGCGCATCAATGTTTCGCCTTTTGGCTATGGCTCAGCTATTTATCTTGAGCACCCCAACGGATATACTAGTGTGTATGGGCACTTAAACGCATTTTACGATAAAGTGGCTGAATATGTTCAAAATGAGCATTATAAACAACAAAAAAACGAATTAACTTTATATCCCAATCCTGACCAATTTGTTTTAAAAAAAGGAGAACTTGTTGCTATTTCGGGCAATACAGGGCACTCTTTCGGACCTCATTTGCATTTTGAATTTCGGCATACTCAAAGCGAAAATCCCATGAATACCTTGCTTTTCGGCTTGCCTTATATCGACAACCTAAAACCGCGTTTTTTTCATCTTGCCGTTTATCCTTTAACCGCACAAAACCGATTTTTGCCAGAAACTTCTAAAACTATTTATCCTGCCAAACTGCAAAATTTAGATTATTTATTATCAGTTAATCAGGTAGTTAGAGTAGGAGAGAAGACCGGATTTGGAGTTAGAGTGCACGATTTTATGAATCAATCGCCCGACAGATTAGGAGTGTATAATTTGAAGATGTTTTTGGACGATAATTTGATGTATGAGCATCAAATTGACCAATTTAGCTTCGACCAAACGCGCTATTTGAACTCGCACGTAGATTACGAGCTGAAAAAAAATACCAACAAATGGACTTACAAATGCTTTGTAGAACCCAACAACAAACTGCCTATTTTTAAGACGCTAAAAAATAATGGAATTGTAGAATTGGTTGATTATGAAATACATACATTGAAATTCGTAGCCACTGACGAAAAAGGAAATACCTCAAAATTTGAAGTAAAAATTCAGCGTGATGCCAATTTAAAACCGGCAAATTTTGATTTTTCCGATAGAACAGTGATGCCTTTCGACCAAGAAAATAAATTTGAGCGCGAAGGTATAAAACTTTTATTTCCGGCAGCTATTTTTTACGATACTATTTTTTTCAAATTTGC
>JFJP01027084.1_pt1 | contig 22288 bp, 26 predicted proteins | sample 431651 | NCBI WGS metagenome assembly JFJP01 (sample SAMN02602958, study PRJNA72255) | Microbial mat metagenome, whole genome shotgun sequencing project. | biome: fresh water; feature: sink hole; material: water; isolation source: purple microbial (photo- and chemosynthetic) mats found in...
AAAAATCAAAAGATTATAATAAATTCGATTTTGGAAATCGGTAATTAATTGTTCATTTTTAATTTTAATGTTTTTTGAAAATATTTTTCAATTCTATTTTTGATGAAATTTATTTTTTATTGCATCGATTTCTCTGAGGTAAAGCTACTTTCTTCTCCGTATTCTGAATCTCCTAAATTAGACTTTGAACTAAAAACTTTGGAATCTGTTTCATTCTGCTTGTTTTCTTCAGAACTTGAAACATATTGCCCGAAAAGAAACGAAAAATGCTTCAATTTTTCATCATTGCTTTGGAAATAATTATATAAAGAAGCCTTCCCACTATAATTCTGAATTTTCTCATTAAAACTAATGTTTTTATGAGTTTTTTCCCCTATATTTCCAAAGGATTTCGTAAATGATGGTGATTCCATGCAAATTTCGACTTCATTGTCTAGGATTTCACCTGATAAAGAAGAATTGGATGATTTTTCGCTTTTTTTCCCATTTTCTTTTTGTTCATTTGGCTGATTTTCGTTAAAAAATCTTTGGTTTTTCACATCATTTTGTTCAGTTTCATGAGTGACTTTTTCTTTAGTTTTTTCATTGTCTAATATATTGAAATTCAGCTGAACTTTTTTTTTCATGGATTTGAATTTCACAATATTTTTCGATAAATTCGACATATTAATACCCTCACCTTCTAACTCTTTCATATTTTTTTGTGAAAAAAGCACTTTTTTTTTATTTTTCCTTCCAAAATCCTTGTAAATCATGAAAACCTTCATTAAAACAATAAAAGAAATCACAAAAGTCACAATCTTCAATTTCTCTAAATCAACGATGGTATTTCTATAAAAGAACTTATAATTCGGAATGAGTTTTAATGCTTCTTGGCTTAAATTGACTTCAAGCCAAAACAATTCAACTTTTTCATTGATAAATAAATAAATTTTCTTTTTGATATTCTGTGTTAAAAGATCAGGACTATAAACAATTGTCAAATCAAATTCTTCATTGGGATTTATCAGAAATGAACTACAATTTACAATGAGAAACCCTAAACAAGCACAACCGCAACTTTGAATAGAAATTTTCTTTATATAACAAGGCAAATTACCGATGTTTTTCAACGTAAAAACACGAGTAATTTCTATTGAATTTTTATCTAAATCATAATAAAAATCTTGTTCTTCTAGATTAAAAATCAATTTATTTTTTTCTTCTTCTTGAAAAAGGTTGTAATTTTCATAGAAATATGAAGAAACGAAATCGATTTTCTTCATGCGAGAAACCACAATCCGAGCAATTTCGCCTTTGCCAGTGATTGGTAGGAAATGCATTCCTGTGAGATTGTTTTTTAGAATAAGAGTCATATTGTAAGTTTTTTCACGAATTGGAAAGAAAAATAAAAGATCAAGTGTTATTTTGGAATGTTTTTCAATTATAATCGAATGGTTTTCATTAAGAAATTCAGCAATTCGCTCGAAATTTAAAAAATATGCTTGTCTTGAATGTCTAAAGTACTTTTCCTGATCAGAAAATAGAAGTTTTTCCAGAAAATTCAATGATTTTTCATAGATTGTTTGGGATTTATCGAAATTTTTCAGTTTTTTGTTTGTGAAAGCAATTATTTGGTTTATTTCTTTATTGAAGATTTCTTTTGAGTAAATAAACTCAGAAAAGGTTAGTTCAGGTTTTAGCTGGGACTGTGTGAAAAATTTCTCCAATGAATAATTATAGTATTTCAAGAAAAATCGAATATCAGGACCAACATAACCTTGTTTACAAAAGAGACTTTTATTATGACGTAAAGCTTCGAAATAATTGTGGTTCAGATGAAACACATTTTCTTGGAAATTCAAGTTTTGTTCAGAATTCGCAGAAGTTCGTTTTTTCTTCGTTTAAAAATGAAGATATATTACCAAAAAAATGTTTACTGTAATAGAAGATTTTTCTGAAAGAAATAATTCAAATTCCTCAATTTGTTCTTCTTGAACAAGAAATATTTCTGATAATTTTTCTGAGAAATTCTTTTTCAATTCCAGACTTTCGTTAAAAAACTCGTTTTCTATACAAATCATAGTGTTTTCAATCGAAATATCATTTCTAAAAAAAAAAATTAATTGATTTTATATTGAATTTGATAAAAATTAACCCAAAATATCTCATTATAAGATCTTTGATAAAACTCAGATTCGAAAATTCTTCAGGTCCAAGAAAAAAAGAGAATTCTAAAGGAAAATCTGAGGGGTTCAAAATTGTAATGTTTATGAGATTTTTCTCATTCAATTCTCTTGTCTTAAAATCCAAGATTTCTTTCTCAAAGAGAGCTGGCTTTTGCATGTAAGCGATCGCCTGCAATTTCATCTCTTGAATTAAATCTGTTTCGATTAAAATGTTAGAATTTGTTTTATTCATCATTTTTTCTAAATTCTAAAGCAAAAAGTTTAATTTATTAATAAATTTCTTCAAGTTAATAATATGTTATTTTGTCAGTTTTAAAGAACCTTTTGACATTCCATATAGAAAAACAAATCTTTGATTGTGACTGTCCTCCAATTATTTTTATTATTGAGCAATTCTCTTATTCTGAAATTAATATGCTTTTAATAAAAAAAACAGAATTTAATTTGAAATTATTTTGTTTTGTTTAACGTCATTCATTCCAGGATTGAAAACGATTTGAAAAAGGTCAGTTCTCGAATTCGCATAAATAGTTTCATTCAAAATAATAGGAATTAATTTTTTATCCTCTGAAATTATCTTTAGAATTCTGAAATTTATTGGGAATGTGCTTTTAGCAGAAATGCTTCTTATTTGAATAAAACTCGGAAAGCCAGGATTAAATAGAATTATCTTTGGAATAAAGACTAAATTCCCTTGAAATGATTGATATTTTATCGGAATTCTAAAAAGAGACTAAAAATTCTATGATCTTTCAAAAAATTCGAAAAAAAGAAAAGGGAGAAGAACCTCATTCATGAAAAATTCCAGGAAACTCGATTTTTTTTCTTCATTTACTGAGGTCAAAGATAAAGAAATCAAAAGGAAATTTTGTTCCGGGATTGAAATTTTAGAAGTTTTTAAGAATTTCTGGTTAAATAGAGAGAAATTTCTGTCATTTTCATCGAAATTCTCTGAAACTCCTTCTATTTCATAAGAAATTTTACTTAAATTTGCAAGAGTAATTGTTGAAATAATAATTTGTTCTGGGTTGATGTTTTCAAATAATAAGAGATATTTTGTGGTTTCTTTGACCTTTAAATGGCCCAAATCCAAGGAAAAAGCTGAACAATAGGATTTTCTTATCAATCTGTTAAAATTTTGGGTAACTCGATAAAAATGACATAATAATTTAATATTGTAAAGAAAAATTGGTATTGGATAGAAAAAATTCGAAATTTTCAAGTTGAAAAACAAGGAATATATCAGATTAAAGGAACCTTCATATATTTTAGCTTTTGTTAGATTTTTTGAAGAAAAATGAAGGTTTATTCGAAAAATCTGTTGGAATTTAAGCGTTTGAAGAGAGAATTCTGATAGAAAACCATCTATTTTCAAGAAAAAAAACCAGGGTTCGAAATTTATTAATGAAGTCAAGAGAATTTCTTCAACATTCAAGACAAAACTGAATTTATTCAAAAGATAAAGAATTTTATCCAAATTCATAGATTTCTTGCTGTTTTCAAATTTTTCAAGGAAATTTTCATGGAAAATAAAATTAGGAGCGTTTGTTATTTTGAATTGCATCTTGATTTTATAAATGAAATTTAAAAATATCATAAAATTTACCTCTTTTAAGCCATATTCGTTTTTCATTGTTTTGTATATAATTATTATTTTTCCGATATAAGTTTTTTGCTAAAAATTAAATTAAAAATTTTTTCTATTTTTGTTTAAATGAAACTGGCATATTTTCGAGAATTGTTATGAATATTTTCAACAAATTTTGCGAATTTTTATAGGGATGCACAATGAGTTTTGAAGAATTTCGATAATTTCCGAAAATCATTACATTTAATTCTGGTCCATAATTGCAAAGAACATCAATTATCTCATAGGTTTCGTTTTTATTATTAAAAACTTTTAATTCTTTTTGATGAGCGACCTAATATATGAAATAAAAATTTAACAACTGAAAAGAGAAAAACCCTATTTTTTTCAAAAAAAAAGCCAAAATCAAGAAAATCTTGAAAGAAATTGAGTCCTTCCTCAATGCATTCAACTATTATTGGAATTTCAATTGATTCAATTCCATTAATATTAATAAAAAGAGTGTTTTGAAATTTTCCTGATTTAGTTGATTTAAAATTAATTTCCAGGATGTTTTTTTTAGCAAACGGGTTGACTTCCCAAATATTCTTGAGATCTTCTTTCAGATATTTGTAATAAATACAGATTGGAGAATTTTCACCATTAGGATCTTCCAATATCTTTTCCTTATAGTTGTCAATTTTAACAAGAGGCAGACTTAGACTCATTGTTTTAGAATTATAAATAAAAGCTTGATTAATGAATATTTTCTGATTAAATTTTGATAAATTATGAGCGAGGAATCTTTTTTTAATTTACTTGATTTAAAGGGTTTGAGAGAAATAGTCTAATTTTATCATAAGAGCCTACGAATACGTCTTTTCTTATAATGGGTTTAAATCCGTAAATATTAGGAATCACCTTTAATAAATAATAAAATTCAATAATTTTTTTTTAAATTTAAAATTTTTGAATTGAATACATTTGCAACAATCTCGTAAAATAAAATTTGGGGGAAAGCATGATCAAATCGTTCTTCAAACACAAAAAAAATTCGACTGCAGATTTTCTTCGTTGAATGAGTTGCAATCCGAAGAGTTAAGTCAATTTTTTCCCCTTCTTTTATAAGATAACTTTCCTTCAAATTGTTAATTGTGATTTGATAATTGTCAATCTTTAAAACATTCAAAAAAACAGGGTATATCATTAGATTCTTTATTGTAATTGTTTTCGTGATTGGTATTAGATTCACTCTAAAATTATTTTCATCTCAATAATGTTATTTTTTATTTTTTTTACAAATCTTTTAAAACAATTTTTTCAGGATGAAAACTGAGAGTTGGAGGCTTATTTTCATTTTTATGAGATTCATAATATTGATAAAATTCTGAGTTTTGTGTCAAAGATTCAAGAATTTGTTCATTTGAAGTTTTATCAAAAAAATTATTGATCAAAGAATGTTTTTCATCTTCATCTGGAGGACGATAATTTGAATAACAAAGGTTTTTCAAGAAAAAGCAATTATTTTCGAGCATAAACTTATTTTTTTCTTGATTTTCATTCTGATTTTCAAATAGTTTCATTGAAAATATTGGCTCATCTTGATTCTATTAGGAAAATTTTACATTGGAATCTTAAAAAAAAATTTGACCAAAGAAATGTTTTCATGTTTTAAAATTGATGAAATTCCATTTTTATTTATCGAGTCTAAAACAAGATCCTGATCTGTTTTGTAATTAGATTTTTTGTTAAAATAGAAACTAACTTGATTTCAAGTTTTCGAAAAAGCAAACTATTATGAAGGTTACAAAACAATCAAATTTCATTTAAAAACAAAACTATTATAATTTTTACAAATATAAAAAAATTTCAATTGTATAAAAAATATTTTATTTTTTAAAAAAAATTTAGTTTTTATTGATTTTTTTAGATTTTGAAATAAAAAAAAATTAAATGTGATTTTTTCTCTAATAAAATATTGTTAAAAAAATAAAATAATATATATATGAAGATTAATTCTGCCAAAATTGTTTCTGATCAATGAGATACTGTATTGTTTTCATCAAATTTTCAAGAAGATCGATATTTCTATAATTAATGGATTTCTTAATTTTTCTGATTGGCATTGAAAGTTCTCGAGCCAAAATGCCAAAGAACCTATTTTTGAGATCATGCTCTGTCCTTTCTTCGATTAATTTTGCTAAATGGCTCCATTTTGTCCCATAATTCCTTACAAAGGAAATTATTCTCAAATCTTCTTCTAAACTCCATTCTCCTCTTTAAATTTTATTTAATTAAGTTTGTGATAAAATTAACAGAAAAATAACACTTTTTAAACGTTTTGGCAAGATGATTTTTCCAGCGTTCTAAACAATGTGCTGGTGTTCTTATTTGAGAAATAAATGAAAATTCATTGAATTGATTTGATATTTTAAACCATGAGAGTTTTGATTGGTTATTTTTTCTGACAAAATATTGTTAATTTTAAAAAAAAAAATATTTATTTTTTTACAAGATTATTTTTTTTAAAAGCAAGTCCTCTTGGAAAGTCCATTTATAATTGACTGTATTTTGTTGAAAGACCTCATCTTTAAAAGAAAAAATCTCAGCTTTTGAGAGAAATTTATTTCTTTCAGCGAAATGATTCCAATCATCGATTTCCTAAAAAACAAAACAAAAAATTAAAATTTTTTAATGAAATATTTACATAAAAATCACGAAATTTTTGTGAATCGATTTCAAAAAAAGCCAATGAGCACAAAAAACAATAGATTTTTTCAAATATGATTTTATGATTTTCTTTTTTTTTAAAACTTTATTTTTTCAAAAGATTTTGCTGAATTTTATTAAAAACTCTATATTTTCTATATTTTGCAAAAGACAAACACATTTGCTGACTTCATTGAAACAAATTTTTGGAAAAAGGAATTTTTTATATTTTGATTTGACCAAATCGAAATTTTTCTTATATTGAATTTGATAAGGTGAGTTATCTTTTATTTCCCTCAATGTTGCCTCTTGAATTATATCCATCATGTAGTTTTTGGAAAGTTTGTCCAAAGTTTCAAAGAATTTTTTTAGAGAAAAATTCATTTAAAAAAAAAATTATGTTGGGTTTTGTTCAGAAAAAATGAATTTATTAATAAAAAATGATTTTGTATTTCTTCCTATTCTTAGGATGCCTTATACAAAAAATAATAATTTAAATATCAACGAATACTTTTTCAGATGACGGATACGAATTAACAGAAAAAGCCATATCTCAATTAATTAAAAAAAATTTAAAGGTCTTAAATTTTTTCATAAATCTTAGGATTTTGCTTGAAATTTTTTTCTCTCTCAAATAAAAGAAATGAGAGAAAGTATTCGAGCAATTTAAAGTATATCATTTTAAATAATTCCATAAGAATAAAAAATCTTATTTGAATTTCTTTTATTCAAAATTAAATATTCCAATCTAGGAAATTCGAAAAAAAATTCAAATTTTTTTAGTTTCTCGTTTATGATTGATTGATTGATTTCCAGGAAAAAATTTTGAAAGTATTTTTTTTTCTTTCAAAATTTTAAATTTTAAAAAATAGAAATTTTTGGAGCGATAAAATAACAATCCTTTGCTTCTTATAATTTAAAAACAATTTCACCATAAATTTTATTTTATACACTCTCTAATTTTAGTAGATTGCCTTCACATTCTCCACTTACAAAAAAATTGTAAATTTAATGAAAGCAATCTCTTTCTTAAATGATGATAAACATATTTGCTTTTTTAAAGCATTTTTTTAAAAAATTGTCAAAAAATCTCTTTTTTATTAAGTATTTGTTTTTTAAAAAAATCAAATTAAAATTTTTGGAAAATTTAGTTCAAAGAATTGATTATATTAAAAAACATCATTTTAAATTAAAATTTTTTTTTTTTTTAATAAATGAATTCATTTGACCAACAGAGATTTTTTATATTTAAATTGAAAATGCAGGCAAAAGCACCAATTAAAAAAATTATTAATTTATTTTCCCTCAAAATTATTTTCCAAAATTAAGCATTTTTCATATTCTTTCACCCTTCGAACACCATACTTCATTTCCAAATACTCCCCTTTTCTATGCTTTTCTATAAATCCATCATAATTTTGAGAAAAAATGTTTTCAGTCATTCCAGTGTCAATAATAAAATATGATTTTTCTGTTACCTCCATATCAACAATTAATCTTAAATTAGCTGAATGCACTCCATCTAATTTATGTGTTCTAAAATTGGGAATTCCTACATTCACTGTTCTTCTATTTCCGTCTGCAGGATATTCTCTTTCGAAAAAGATCCTTAAATGGGTATCACTAAATGGAATATGCCGATATTTCTTTTTGTGAAGAACTCCCCATTGCCATGTTTCAATATTTTCCCCGATCTCACTTTGTAAATGAAAATTTGTATCAAGAAGAGCTGTAATTAATTGATAAATACATGTTATATTCTGTAAGTTTACTGGTATAATTTCTTCGCCTTGACACCATTCTTCTGACAACGAAGAATTAGAAATAGAATGCCATTGTTCAATTTTTCTCAGGATAAATTGCTCAAAATTCAAAGAGAATGCCAGTCTTTCTCTATCTTCAATAATTGGAATTTTTCCTAATAACTTTCCCAGAAATTTATATTCCCAAACATTATAAATAGAAGCCGCTATGCTTTCTTTTCTGACTTGAAAGTCCCATTTTTTCAGAATATCAATTAGATTTCGAACAATCTCCTCATCGTTTTTATTCATATTCAAAATTTTATAATATCTCTCAACCAAATTAATCATTTTAGGCAAAATAATTTCTGCATAAGGATCCAAAACATCAATTTGCATTTTCATAACATCTTCTACTCCAATTTTAACACCTTTTTCAATAAACCCCTTGATCATTTGCTCAATTCTCAAGGCTCGTGCTGAAGGCAGCATATGAATTGATTTATGATAGACAATATTGTCTGTAGCGAACTTATTATTGGCACTTAAAATATACCCTTTTCTGGGATTCACAATTTGTGGGGCTTGTGTATTATTTATAATTCCAACCCAATCATTTTCCTTTAAATCTCCACGTAAGAAAAAACCCTCCTCTGGATTATTTCTTATTGGCAGACAGCCACATGCATAATATCCTATATCTCCTGTTGCACTAGCATAAACAATATTCATAAAAGGACTGACAAAGCCACCCAAAATTCTAGCGATTTCGGAGGTATTATTTGTGATTTTATACAAATTAACCAAAGTCATATATGTGGTATCATTCTTTATATATCCTGTCCAAGCAAAAGATAAAGTGACATTTGGGAGATCATATTCAACATTGTACACATCCTGAATGAATTTTAGAATAGGTCCATGTCTTGTCTTTTTTATGACCAAAATCTCAGACTTTTCACCTTTTACTTTAATCTCCTCATAAATCAATTCCATATCATAATATTCCCCCTCATATAAATACTTCGTACCATCCTCACTCAGAGTCTCTTTGTATAAATCTGAAGTATCTGTATGCAAAGTTGTTGCTCCCCATGAAAAAAATTGTGTTTTGCCTGAGAAAATAAAAGGCAAGCCTGGCAATGTAGCCCCAATTACATATTTTTCTCCTTGTTCGTAAATCATTTCAGTCAAATACCATAAACAAGGGATATGATTATCTAAATGTGGATCATTGGCCATTATAGGTTTACCAGATTTGGTATAATTACCATGAATCACCCAATTATTACTACCTCTGGCCATATTATCTAAAGCATCGATGATTTCAAAGAACACATTCTTCACATATTTATGTGTAGTGTGATGTGAGAAATTGTGATTTGTGTGGTTTGAACGGTTTTTTGGAGAGAATTCTGAATAAATTCCGCTTTGTTTTAGCTCTTCATCATTCAAAATCACAGTATTATCGAAATGAAATCTTGAAAAAGCTGCAGTCATTTCCTCTGCCATCTCTTCTGAAAATACTTCAGCTAACTTTTCTCTAAAAATCTCATGCTGCCAATCATATGTTAAAATATAGGATAAAAACTTCCAAAGAGTTATGCCATCTTCGATTTTAAAATTCTCAAACGGGAGTCCCGCAAGATAGAATTCGTTTGGTAAAAACAATAAACTATTGGCAAAATCATTCAGTCCATCAACATAACTCCCCATCAATTCAAGAGCTTCAGCATCAAGATTTTGAAGATTTTCCCTTGATGAATGACTTATCATCAGATTCCTGAAATATTTATCCATTTCAAGAAGATCTTGACCAAAGACTTCTGATAATCGACCTGCAAATAAAAATTTCTTGATAGAAAGAGAAAAAAGACGGTCTTGGGCATGGACATAACCTAAACCGTAGAAACAATCTTTTAATGTAGGGCCTTCTATATGAGGGATATCATATTCATCTCTATAGATGTTTATTGTTTTTGAGAGATAGGACCGAGAGATTGGGATATTTCCCATATGCATCCTGATGTCTTTGAGATAGAGGAAAACAGGGAAATAAAAAATACAAAATAAAAGGAATTTTAAGAAGAAGTTCATTTTAGGATTTTTTAGATATCAATTCTTTCTTGGAGTTTTAATAATATTATAAAATCCTGTTATTAATATTGATAGAAGTTCGAATGGTGTCTTTTTTCTAGATATTTAGTGATATCATTCGATGATGATTTAGTTTTTTTTTTTGAGAAAATTCTGATCGTTATTAAAGAATTTCTCAGCAAATTAATTAAATTTAAATTATTTGAATTTTTACCCCAAATAAAAAAGTAGTTTTTATTTTTTAATAATTTTGATTTCGATTTTGAAAAAAATTATAAAGAAACTTTTAAAAACCCTAATAAAGTCTTCATTTTTTCACACATCTCTAAATCTTCTTGCTTTTCGCTTTTCTTCAGCTCCAAATAAACCTTCTTCTTGACATAATCATAAAGACTTTCACAAAAAGGGATATTCTCTTCATTCAGTTTCACCTTCCTCACAATTTCAAACAAATTATTCTTATCAAAACTTAAAAAATATACTTTTAATCATAAAAAATTAATTAAATAAAAAAGAACTTTTCAAAAAAAGTCTTCAAAAAAGCTTTCATAAAGAGCAAATGATGATCATTTTTTTCCTCTAATTCAATCCCTTTCAATGAACCTAACCCAATCACAGCTTTTCTTATCAAATAAGCAGTTAATTTAGCTATGTTGCAGATTTTTCTTAAGCCAAAATTTTCCAATAATTTGAATTGATCCCATAGCGCATATTGAAATGAAAACTTCAATTCTTTTTTTATTTGTGAGAGTTTTTCGATCAAAAACACATAAAATTTATTAAAGGTCTGCTCTTGCGCACAACATTCGGTAATCACAATTGCAATGTCTTTGCTTTCTTTACGATTTAATTTTAATTTCAAGAGGTTTTGTAAAGCATCCAGATAATCTTCAGCATTCATTATAATCATGAAGATTTTCTTTCGAATGCTTGTGACGAATTTCTGTTCGGCTGCTAACTTTTCTAGGTAATCTTTCTGTTCATTTGTGATCATAAGTTGATCTTCAGTGTCCTTTGACAAATTTATATATGTTATATATATATATATAAATAACTTTTCCCAAATCATGCAAGTTAATGCTCTCCCTTTGGATCCACCATTTATTCTTCTCGAAATCTGCATTCTTTAGACTTTTGAATCCAATGCAAAAAATCTTTGGGACCAGTTTCATTCTTCCAACAACGTTTTTTTTAACCCAACCCATAAGAAAGCTCAAGCTTTCAAATGGGTTATTCTTAATATTCTTATTCAATTTGATATCATTTAGCATCATTAACAAGAAATCTCCTCTTTGTAATGATGGAATTCCTTTAGAAACTTTATATTTCTCAAATGAATCTTTAATAAAATCAATGAGATCTTTCAGAATTTTCGGGTTATCTTTCCTGACTTTCGTTCCGATATTCTGGATTATTATAAGAAGAAGCTCAATAATTTCGCCATTCATTTTCTCAATCAGAAAAGAAAGATATTCATTGATAAAATCCAAAGAAATGCTATCGAAAATATAAAAATACGACAAAACCAAGCTGATATTTTTTAGAATCTGAAAAGTTTCAGGATCTTCGGGATTTTCAAGGCTTTTCTCAAAATTTTCTGTGAATTTCTTATAAATTTTCTTTATGATTTCGCTGAGGAATTCATTGTCATATATTTGATGCAATGCAGAGGTAAAACAGCAAGTACAGGCTAAAATATGAGGCAAACACTATTGAGAAATAAAATTTTTTGGGATTAATTTGCATTGGGAATTGATGAATTGGGGATTGATGAAATGGGGATTGATGAAATGGGGATTGATGAATGGGGATTGATGAATCGGGAATGATGTATGGGGATTTATGTATGGGGATTAATGAATGGATTGATTTAGATTAATAAGATAAAATATATTCTTAAAAACCTTTAGATTTTCAATAAGACTTTTGCACAAACGATTGCTAAAAATCTCATTTATCACGAATTTGCTTTGCTGATTAAAAATTTCTACCTAAATATTAAAAATACAATAGCTTAAAAAGTGAATTTTTAAAAAAAATTACTGTTTGAGCGAAAATATTATCAATGTTGCCTTCACTCAATTTATTCATATTGCTTTGTATTTTCTTAATAAGCTCAGTGTTGCTCTCTTCCTCGATTATCTTTGCTTTTTTATTATTTAAGTCTTTGATTTCAATATTTTTTTTTGTTATTTTTTCTTCAATCTTTATTTTTTCTTCAATCTTTTCAGGAACATTTTTCTTTAATATTGATTTCTTTAATATAGATTTCTTTGGATTTTTTATCATTTTTTCTTCTTTTAACTCAATAATCTCTTCCAATGTATTTTTCTTTTCATTCTCATCAAAAATCTCCTCATTTTCGAGCATTTCCTCACTTCCTTCAAAAGATCCTTCATTTTCTTCTTGCATTTCTTCATTTTCTTCAAAGGATCCTTCATTTTCTTCAATAGATCCTTCATTTTCCCCAGAAGAGTCTTCATTTTCTTGATTTTCCTCAAAAAAATCCCCTTCTTCAGAAATCTTCGAGTCTTCTTCATCTGAATATGAAACAGATTTATATTTTTCTAAGGGTTTTTGTGTCGAAGTATGAATTCTGTCCAATAGTTTAAAGAAATTCGAATCTAATCCATCCTTCATCATTTCTTTATGAAATTTATCTTCTTTTTTACTATTATTTGAAATCCCCAATTTTTTCTCTAATTTTCTTATCATCTTATCATCATCATCCAATTCTGTTATAATTTTTTTTTCTTCTTGTTTTTTCTTTGGTTTTTTTAGTTTTTCTTTCTCTTTTTTGATTTTTTTAACAGGAAATTCAGACTTTTTAGGAGTTACTTCAGGTTTTTCATATAATTTCTTATAATAAATTTCTTTTTGTTTTTTTTTAAGCTTTCGCTTTTCTTTTCGATCCGCTTTCCTATGAAAAATTGCCGTGTTTTCGTTCATAATAAATAAAAGATTTTCCTATTATTTTTATCTTTGAATTTTTTTTGAAATATATCAATATAAATTTACATATTTCTTTATTTTTCTTAATTTAAATCTTAATAAAAAACTCTTAAATTTTATGATAATTTATCCTGCCTGAACTAAAGTCTTTTTTATTAATAAATATATTATATTTTAACTCATTCATTCTTCATCATCCATCATATCATTAATATATTCCTTTTAAAATAAATTTCATGAAATCGATAAAATAAAATTATCAAAAACCTCATTTTTCCTTATTATCACATTGGTTAAATTCTGTAGAACCATCGCATCAACTTCTCCCATGAACTCCATAAAGCATCTCCTGATAATATCCCTTAAGAAATCTTCAAAAATTACAAAGAAAACAAATAAATCAAAGAATATCTTATCAATTACTTGGTGACTTGGCTAATAAAGACACTAAAACATCCATTAAAACATGAATTCCCAAAGGTTTTTCAATGAGCTTTTTCTCATCCCCATTATTCAATTTCCTTTTCTTTGAGCTTTTTGAGCCTTTTTCTTCAAAAATTTCGCTGTAAACTTGAAAAAGCTCTGAAAGAGTCTCAAAAGACTCCTCGGGAAATTGAAAGCTCATCAACGCGACTGAGCAGGTTAAAGAAAAAAAAGAGAGAAGTTTTTTAAGCAATGTCTTTTCTTTGGTGACTGCTTTCAAAGAGCTTTGAACTTCTGATGAAATAGATTGAATCTTCTCAAGGAATTCTAGTCGTTTCTAAAGAAAAATGGTTAATAAAATTAAATTAAAGTGTATTCAACCTGTTTTTCCAAAGAATTTTCTTCGTAATTGACACAAGCCTGCAGAATCATCACCAGAAACGTGAGATTTTCTTTAGTGATCCCTTTCCAAATCATGCTCTTTTTCTCATTAAAATTGACTGAATTTCTCTTTATAACTCCATTTAACAATGAATAGAAATGATCATAAATTTTCTCTTGAAATTTCTTAACCTCTTGTTTAATTTCGCCTTCTTCTTTAGTCTCTTCTTCATTCTTCAGCATAATCTTCTTTATTTTTTCTTCATTCAACTCTTTAAAAATCACAGCAACTATTTCTAGAACCTTTTCTTCAGACAAATCATTGAGTTTCGCTTCGAAAAAGTGAAGAATTTCGCTCATTAAAAACAACCTCATATTGATGTCATCAGATGCTAATAGCCTTTTTTTCAGATTCTTCCAATATTTCTCAATGAAATCCTCCAATAAAACCTCTTTGAAAAACACCACAGCCAAAGAATTCGAGCCTGAAAACTTATAGAAGGTCTTTTCTTTCATTAGAAGCACGAATTCTAAGATGATTTCTCTATTTTCCGCGGTTTTTTCTGCTGATTTTATCAAATAAAACAGCCTTTTCTCGATTTTCTTGCTGATTTTCTTGAGATGTGCATTCTGAACATTGAGATTCTTCAGCCAAAGCCCAATAAGTTCTGGAATTAATATATTTCGTAAATGTGAAATCTGAAAATTCTTTTGTTTCAAAAAACGTCGCATCAGGCACAACACAAGAAAAGCCTTCTTAAAATCGAAATTTGAATTGTTTTCTTTGTTATTCGCGAGCTCAGAAACAAAATATTCCCAAAATTTCGTCCATATTTCCTTTGATTTCCCCTGAATCTCGCAATAATCATGCATGTATTCAATGATTCCTTGTATAAATGCTGGTTCTTTCGGGAATTTCTCACAGCTTTTTATCAGGATTTTCAGCAGTTTATTATAGTCTAAAACACAATTTTCCAACTGTTTTTTAAATGGAAAATCCGAAGTATTTAATAATTCCTTTGAAGCTTTATAAATTGTGATGATAAGTCTTAAATGATTTGGGTTTTCTGTCTTGAGAATCCCTTTGAATTTAGACGAGATTATCTTGATTCTCTGCTTGATTTCATTCAGATTCTTACCTTTATTCTCTTTGTAAGCGTCATAAAAGCTAGTTTCAAGGATTCTTATGCCGAATTCTTCCAAAAACGGGAAACTCTGAATATCATTCAGCAAAATTTCGAAGAAATATGAATAAAATGACTCAATTTCAAGTCTTTTCGAGCCAATTAAAGCGTTTAAACAAAGAAACTTCGCAACGAGAAAATGTGGAGTTTCGCTTTTCTTTACCGAATTCTTCACATTGCATTCTTTTAGCACGAACTCCATGTAATTTTCGCTTTTTATTACATCGAATTTTAGAAGAATTTCCTTGAGAACAAGAGAAAATTGGAATTGGACCTTCAAATCACATGAAGTGCAACTTCTTATAACTCTGTTTAATGCATAATTCAAATCTTCTGATATTTTTGTACCAAAAGGAGAATCCTTTTGTAATTTGGCTGGATTTGAAGGGTTATGCTCTATTGCTAAGAGGGTGTTCAACAGATCGTTGCTTGCGGAGAAAATAATCGGGTCTGTGGATTTAGAAGAGGCTAAAATGTCGAAATAACTGAGAAACTCTTTATCGTTCATTGAATATCTTTTTTTCTTTTGTTTATTTGTTGTGTTTTTTAATCGGAAAAAAAATTTGGTTTTTAATTGATAAAATTATAAATTAAGAAGGTTTTTCAGAGCTTTATTAAGGATTTTAGATTTTTTTTCTAGATAGATAGATGCATATATGGCCAAAATAAAATAAAATCTTCTTTATTATTTTCATTATAAAAAGATTTTTTTAATATTCTCTGAATTTCTATGGCTTTTCAGTCGAATAGTGTGACAATTACAAGGATTTTATTTATTTTAGGATTATCTTTATTTTCATTTGAATTTTCAATTGAATTTGCTTTGGAATTTTCTTAATTTCCTTTGGAAACTCCTATGGAATTTTCTTTATTTTCGCATGAAATTTCAAATAAAAATAGATCTTTAAATATAATTTTGAGTTTTACTTGAAATGGGGAAATTATTTGTGGAATTTCCAAAGGTTTATCAATAAAAGTCAAGAAACATTCAAATATTTTATTCAGAATTTCGAAACGATTCAATGAATTTCTGTCTTTTTGGAGATTTCCTGGATTTTCTCCTTTGATTTATTTGAAAATTCGAACATATATGAGAATTTTTGTTTAAAAAAACAAGTGAATCTCTCACGAAAAAGCTGAGAAGTCTTGGCACAAACAAAAATAGGCGAATTAGAAGAGTTTTTTGGGAAGAAAGCACCTTGTAAAAAGTATTTTGCATTCGTTGGAAAAGGTCTTCTGATTTTTTGCATTTTTAAAATAATTTTTTTTTAGAAATTTCTTTATAAAACATGGATTGATTTCATTTTTTTGAGAAATTTCTTTGAAAAAACCTTCTATAATTATTATTATGATAAAAATATTTAAGGAAAAAACAATAAATTTCTAATCATTTTATTCACAAAAAAACTTATTATGTAATACTATAAATTCTCAATCCCACGAGTTAATGTTATTATTATTGCGCTGATATTATCACATTGTTTATATTTCTTCATCGAATCAGAATAAGTGCTCGCTATCAATTCCTTTGCAACCAATTGTGGGTCCTAAAAATTATAATAAAGCTTTTCTTTATAAGAAAACGATTTTTTTTAATAATATTTTCAAAAGATGCTTTAAGGGAAATTAATAAAGAAAAATTTATTTCATGTAATCAACAAAGATGAGATATTTTGATTTTTACTCATTTTCTTTTTAAAAAGAAAGAAAAATGTATAAAGAAGCATATAGTATTGTAAAATGAAAAAATATTATCGAGAATTTATCTTTACTTGCTCCATTAATTGCATTTTTTCGAGTTTTTCATGTATAAATTCAACAATCCTTTCGTTTGTATAAACGTCGAACAAACCATCGCTTGCCATCATTATGAATTCATCTTGGAGATAATCGATTTTCCAAATCCTAATATCTGGGTGAGATATCACGATATCTTGTTTGAATTTGCCTGATTTATCACCTCTGCTTATCGGCTTTTATTTACAGAAAGATTTTTCACAAACATAAGAAGATTTTTTTTAAAATCTAAAGAAAAATGAATAAAAACTTTGTATTCAAAATCCCCGAAAGCTCGAGAAACACTTAAGAATCCACCGACTCTATTACCAAAAACATTGCCTCCTGCATCTTCGATTCTTTTTTTTTCTGAAAGCGTGTTCTTTGATATAAAGAATTCTCATTTATAAATAAATTTTTTTTATAATTTACAGGCTTATGATCAACAGATAAACAAACAGGTTTGCCTTTTCTCGATAGAATTGCTCGAGAATCACCTAAATTCACGCAAAAGATGTAATCTCCTTTATAAAATTCATTAAATCTTAATATTTTCTTTGGATAATTCACCTATTATTAAAACTATAAGAGCTGCACATCCAGTTTTCATTGCAACTTCTGTATATTCCTCAAAGAATGCTTTGTCTGTTTCTTGAATTGACTTGATTTTTTTTTTTTCAAATAGGTTTAATGAATGATATTGAAGAAGAAAATGAGAAACATGCTCTATAACGTTTTGAACATAGGCGAAGAAATTCTCTTGTTTATCAAAATCATCTTCATTTAGAAAATTATTTCGTAAATTCTCCACCAAATTCTCTGCAATATAATTTACACAATCCCCACCACCATGACTTTTAAATGATAAAGTTTTATAAGAAATATAAAAACTAAAAACCCATCAAAAACAGCAAAAAAAGAAACATTTAATCTGGAACTAACTCCCAACTGCTGCCTAATAACTATAATATCCTCCATATGATGTCTGGATCCCATATCGGAATGAAATCCAGTGTTGAACCTTTGAATTAGGAAATCCAAATCTCCCATATTAATGATATCATCTGGTTGCAGCACATAAACATCATTTTTATTCAATTTGCTATAAACATCAGAAGTGTTTTGTTTAGAAGTTACAAGCCAATAATTCCCATTTTGATATTTGATAGCAACTTCAATAGCTTCTTCTTCTTCTTTACCATTTATTATTAAATCAGCACTCTCAACATTCCCAATAAAAGCACCACCCCAACTAATCTAAGTAAATATAAAAGAAAATTGGTCTGAACAAAATAGTTATCATGATAAAAGACTATTTGAAATAATTATTAAATATTATTGTCTACTCGAAGCATTGGGTCTTTTGATTTGAAGTCACAAAGAACCAATTTTTTAGCGATATAATCTAAATAATTTTTGCGTTTTGCTATTGAAAATAAAAATAACCTCCTTTGAAATCTATTGGGATTTCAGTTATAGCGTTCATGAGATTTTCTCTCTCAATTTCATTAAGATCTAGCTAAAATTTCAAATTTAAAAAAATTGTTTTTTAATTGTAATATTATGAAAATAAGTAAACCTTTTTGATTTCTGCTTCTGATAAATTCTGAATATCTCCTAAACTCGCTCTTTTTTGACTCTTAAAATAATCGTACAATTTGCCCAATTCAACTCTTGTCAGCCATTCAAACAAAACATCCAGATTTTCCTCTTAAAATTCTAATTAGAAACCAGAGGAAAAATTATCATTTACTTTCGAAATTCAAGATAAAAATCTCATCACCAATCCTAAATGTTGTATTGTCCCGAATAAACATTGGATTTTCATTTCGGATTTTCATCCAAATACCTAAAAAACTTCATTTTATGAAAAATCTTATCAATGAACCTGTTTCGCTATCTAAATCTTTCAAATAATACTTCTTTTCATTGTATTCGTATTTGATATCAGCGTGTTTCGGAGATAATCCTCCGTTTTCTACATACAAAGTCAAATCAGCATTTGGGTCACTACCAAAAACTTCTCCATCTGCCGTCAGATTTATGTAAATGAACTTTCCTGAAAATATGCCTTTAACACAACGAAAAACATAATCAACAATCAATTCATCAACTTGATCTAAAAAACATCAATTTATAAGGATTTTCAAATAAAAAAAGCGAAGAAATAGATTGTTTTTTTAATAAAATTGTGAGAATTTTGAGAAAATGTAATCTTTGAAATCATGAAATTAAAGGGTTTTTTCAGTAAAGTCATTTAATATGGTTGCCTTTTCTCTAAATTCATAGGTTTTTTAGCTGTTTTCATCAGAAATAATGATATATTTTTTTTTTTATGATAACATTAAGAAATAGCTTGTTTTTTTTGAAAAAAAGAAAGGGTATTATTTTAGTGATTTACTCATGGAGATCACTTGTGAAGATTTGATTTTTTCTTCGATAGTTTCAGCTTTTTCTTCAAGCAAATCTATTTTATTCATTTATCTTAAAGTATATAGAAAAGGGTTTTCTTGAGTTTTTTTTTTTAAATTAATTTAATTTCATATATTAATCAGAAATATTATCAAAATCCAGGTCTTTGCAAGAATTGTCAAATGATTTCTCATTAGTCTCAGTTTTCTTAAAAAAAAGTGTTGCTTCTTTTGGTTCAGCTTGAAGAAATTCCTCATATTTTTTATAGAAATTCAGCAGATTTTTATCCTTATTCTTGGTTTCTTCTGTGAGTGAGCTCATCAAATAATGAATGAAATGCTCAAGAGGTTTTTCAGGCCGATTTTTTATCAATTCCAAAAATCCTTCAGAAATCGTTTGATTGAATTTTTCTGTTTCGTTTTTATTCATTTTTTTCTTTAATTTAACAACTTTTAGGAAATTAATTTTTTTGTTAAATTAAAAAATAATAATGTCTTTTAAAAATTTAAGCAAAAAAAAATAAAAACATAAAATGAAGTTCAAACATCAGAAATTTAATGAATTGATCAAAAAAAAAGAATTTTTCAGGTCAAAAATTTCTAAAAAAGCTAATATTGTTCTAAATTAAATCTTTTTGTTTCAATTTTTCTTATAATTTTTTCTTTACAAAACGAAAAAGGAAATTTTTTATTATAAAAATTCGAAAAAGACTAAATGGATAAAAAACCGACAACACGTCAACAAACATCTGTTTCTTTTCTAGGCGATCACAACATCAAGATTCTTCGCAAATCTCTTCAACACGTTCGTAAAATTGAACAAAGGCCAATGGATCATTCAGCTCAACTTCGCCGAAATAATTCCTTAAATTCTAAACATCTCCCAAACGTAAACCACCCCCCCAGCATAAATCCAAGGCCTGGATCGATGAATAAACCATCAGAAAACCTTGAGAAAAACATTAAATTAATTCGTTCAAATACTTCAAGAATGCTTTTATCTTCTTATACATCGAATTTTCAAGAAAAACTGATGGGAGTGAAAATTAAGGGAGCTGAACAAATAGCTTTTGTTGCAAATAAGCAAAACAACCCGATTTCTGATCCAAATCATATGAGAATTGAACCAAAAAAAGGAAAATCACAACTAATTCCTTTTAAACAAGGCAAATTGATAAAAATTTTGTCAAGCGAAAAATTGAGGACCCCGAAAAAGGAGGAAAGATCTAGCTGGAATTCAAAGAAGGATAGAGATACTTCAAATAGCAAAAAAAAAGAATCACATCCTTCTTTTTTCTTAATAAAAAGCAAACCAAAAATATTCAATAAATTTGCTGAAGATTATAAAGAAAATCAAGGAAAAAGTCTTATTGAAAACATGGGAATACCTAAAGGAGAAAGTTTTTATCTGGAAAATAACGATGTTTCTATGAATAAGGAAACCAAAGGGAAAAAAATTGTTGAGGTGAGGAAATCAGCGAAAGAAGCACATCAAAAAATCAATGATTTGCTCACAAATATTGTGGAGAAAGCTGCTCAAGAAGAAGAACAAAAGAAGTAAAAGAGTTTTAAAAATTAAAAAATACAGTTTTTTAATAAAATTCTTTTATTAAAAGATCTTTTCCTTACAAAAAAAACATTGTAAGCAAAACTCATAAGGAAATTCTCCTTACTGTTCCAAATACAAGGATTTTATGCTGCAGATTTAACAATGAAGACAATCTGTTGGCAATAGGCGGAGAAGATGGTCTAACAAGGATCATGCAACCAAACAAAAGTCTTAATTTTCTCAAAAATTAAAACACTTTTTAATTTTTCTTCTATATAGAAAGTGTAATCAAATCTCTTTCAGATAATTTTTGCTTTAATAACCCAGCAAATAATGTGAGATGGAAGCCAAAGGATTTGAATAATATCTTGATGGTGACCAATATAAATGGGTTAATTACTCATTGGGATCTTGATAAAAGTAATGAATTCTTTTAAAAAATATAAAAATAAATATTTAAGAGAAGTACTCACATCAAATTTTCGAAAACCAAAACATTTTCACTGCTGATTATAATTATGATGGATCGAAATTTTCTGTTGGCGGAACAGATACCACTGTAAATAATTATTATTTAGTATTTTTCTAAAAGAAAAAAAGGTCAAAATCTATGAACATCAGAAATTCCAATGTGTCAACTCTTTTTCAGGGCATTCAAATCGCATTTATGCATTGAAATTTCACGATATAACCCCAGAGGTTCTCATTTCTGGAGGTATTTCTTTCATAAAATTAAATAAAAAGTCATTTTCATGCATTCCTTTTTTGTTTAAAATCAGCTCTTATTTTTATTTACGAAGGCTGGGATGAAACTGTTCTTTTTTGGGATATGCGAGTTTCCCAAAATGAAAATCCGATAAGTTTCATTTATGGACCTCTGATATGCGGAGAAGCTCTTGATGTCAATGGAAATTATGTTCTAACAGGCAGTTGGAGAGAAAGGCAACAAGTTGAAATTTGGGATATGAGAAAATTAGCTTTGGTAAGAGGAATTGAATGGATTCCTCAACAAAACAATGAAAGGTCTTATGTTTACTCAGCACAATTTTCAAAATTTTCAAAAAACTATGTTGTAGCTGGAAGTTCTGGATCAAATGAAATTAGAATTTTTAAAGAAAAAAATGATGAAAAAATGGAATATGAATGCATTGAGATTGTGAAAGATTTGAATAAAAGTGTGTACACATTGGATTTTTGCAATGAAAATAATACATTTGTGTTTGGGGATGGTGGTGGGAAGGTGGGGATAGTGGACATTTTATAAATTTTACTGTTTTTTTTTTAGTTATGCACAATTTTCGAAAAAGCATTAATTTATTAAATATTTTA
>JFJP01027085.1_pt1 | contig 22286 bp, 21 predicted proteins | sample 431651 | NCBI WGS metagenome assembly JFJP01 (sample SAMN02602958, study PRJNA72255) | Microbial mat metagenome, whole genome shotgun sequencing project. | biome: fresh water; feature: sink hole; material: water; isolation source: purple microbial (photo- and chemosynthetic) mats found in...
AATATTTTTTGTTTTTTCTTTAAGAAATAGGGTCGAAAAAAAAAAAAACCTCCCTCTTTTCTTATTTTTTTCTATAGAATCTCATTCTATAGTTGTTTTAATAATTTGCTTTTTTTTTATTAATTTTTTTTAAATAAATTGCTTTAAATTCTTTTAATTTAACTATTATTACAAAATCTAAACAAATAAAAAATGTTACCTTTTCTTTATAAAAACTTGATTTTTTATAAAATTAATAAAATTCATCAGAAACATAAAATATGGATAATAAACTTATTAACAAATTCCTTGAAGGAAACACAAAGACTTTCCGTTCATTATTCTCAGTTTCTCCAATAAAAAGCTCGGAAATCCAGGCTCAATTCTACGATTTCCTCGATAAAAACCTATTGACTTTCAAGTTATTTTTCTCTTCCCAACTACAAGAAAAAAACACCGAGTTTTCTGGAATTCAAATAGAAAACCTCTATAAAACCCATCTTTTAGACAATTTTTTACAAGAAAACCTCCAGAGAATCTATCAGGAAATTCTTCGAAATATCAAGGATTTTATGAATATTTTCGATTTCGAAAAAGAGTTAAATTTCGATTTTCTTCTTGAATTCCTGAAGAATTTAGATCTTTCTTTTTCGTTGAAAACCTTGAATTTACAAAAGGATTTATTTATGAAAAGCAGTGAAAATATGATGAATTTAAAGGAAATCGTAAAGCTTGAGAAAAATAATAAAGATGATAGAACTTTTCTGGAGATTATTCAGAAAATGAGTGATAATATGGCACATTTATTCCTTTTTTTCTTAAAATATTTTGAAAAAGTCCTCGAAATTTTCGAATATGAAAAGGATTTCATACGATTATACGTGAAAATTTATGATAAAATTGGGAAATTTCTAAATAAACAATTCGAGGAAAAAGAGCCTTTTCTTTATAAAAAATTCAATGAGTTTCTCAATAAAATTACTGAAAAAACCTGTGTGAATTTAGATGAAATTCTAAATAATTTGCAAGAAAATAACCCAAAATTAGTGGTTTCTTCTTTGAAAGAATATCGCAATAATTGCTTCATGTTAATAAAGGAGTTTTCTCAAAAAGAATTAGGCTTTATCCCATCAAATCTCTTGATTTATTCACAAATAAAGCAGATAAGGCAGAAAATCAATGAGAAATTTCATGAAAAACTCGATGAATTTCATAAAAATCAAGAGGAATCCATTAAGAAATTAGAGACGAAATTCTGTGAATTTTTTAATGAATTTTTAACAAAGAAAAAGGGGCTTTTCAATAGATTTTCGAATGAAAAGAAGGATTTGCTGTTGATTATTATAATTTCTAGCATTTTTGTTGAGAATTCTTCAGAAAACGAATATCTCGACAATAAATCTTATATTGATAGGCTGAAAAAAGGTTATTTCTCTGAAAATAACAGTGAAAACCTTGACAACTTGCTAAATCTGATAAAAGACCTCGAAACTACTGAAGAAAATCATTTTAAAATCCTTGAAATCAAAGAAAGATCCCTTTATAGATGGTCCACGACAATAGAAGAAGATCTGAATCTTTTCGCGATATTTTCTATTGTTATGGAAGTTCAGCAAATTCATCCTTCCAATCAATTTCTCGATAAAAAACAAATAGTTGATTTAGATGCTTTTTCGACAAATTCTCATAAGAAAATACAATTAATCTTAAGAAATTTAAATGATTTCACTTATGGATACAATAACTTCCAGCTTTTAGGCCTTATAGAGCATATGATCAGTAAAATGCTCTTTCCTTTAGAAAACTGGGAATTATTAAAGCTCAAGATCCCAAACAACGCTTTTTACAATGATATCCTTCAGAATTTCTCTTTAAAATCAGCACATTCAAAAGGAAATGAAGAATTTATTCGCGATATTCGCGTGATAAATATAGATTTGCTTCAGAAAAAAACGAAATTTCTTTTGAAAAGAATCGAAGATCTACAAATAAAAAAAGATTTCATTGAGCCGCCTTCTTATTTCGAATTTGAGAAAATCTCGAAAATCGAGTCAAGATCGCGAATTATCAATATCTGCATTTCAGGCTTTTTATCACAAGATAGCAATAAAAGAAAAGAATGGGCTGATTTAATCGATATTTGTGATAGAAATAACGCAGAATTATTGACTTTAAAATGGCTTTCCTCTTCACAAGAAGAATTATTGAACTTTTTCTCAGAAAGTTATGCTAATATGAAAAGCTTTAGTGCTATTAATTCTTATTTACCATTGGTGGGAGCGATTAAACTGATTATGGAGAATCCCTTTAATAAATCCTTTGAAGAAGCGAAGAAAACCGGGTTTTATTTAGCCCATTTATTAGGAGAATTAGAGATTTTCGGGAATAATAACGTGAATTTAATCGGATTTAGTATGGGAACTATCGTGATTTATGAGTGTTTATTGGAGTTGCAAAGGATGCGAAAATTCAATATAATTCATGATATTTTGATAATGGGGGGCATTATCAGTAGAAATGACTTGAATCAAATGAAATTAGATATGATTTCTGGCAGGTTTATGCATTGTTTCTCGAAGAATGATTTGGCTTTGAAGATTTTGTTTAGAATCGCAAAATTTGGTGAACAGGCTGTTGGGGTTAAAAGGATCGAGGAGTGTGCCGATAAGAAATTTATCAGCTTGGATTGTACGGAGATTGTGAATGGACATATGGATTATAGAAAGAAGATGAAGGAGATTCTTAAAAGAATCGATTTTGGTCAGGATGCTTGCTATTTGGAAAAGGAAGTTGTGGAGTCTGAGTTTGAAATTGGAAAAATATGATTTTTTTTCAATTTCAGAGATTATTTTTGTGGGTAAAAAAATGAAAAATTAAGGGATTTTTTTCATTAAAAGGTTTTTTTTTTTTTAAAATAAATTAAAATTAATACACTCTAAAAAAAACCCAATTTTTTTTAAATTATAAAATTGCCACTAATTTTCATTCTAATTTCCGCAAACTTTGTCAAATCAGATGGATGATTTCTTCGAATCCTTCCAAAACCCGAACCTCCCCTCTCGTAACAATAATTCCAAAGAAGAATTTTCAATAAAAAAGCGTCCTAACGAAATTCTTCTCGATCAAGCAAAACTCAAGCTGCAATATCTTGTGAAAATCGGTCCAAATAACATCCCCGTTTATTTCCCACATGAGCCCTATCAAATTCAAATAGCTTATATGGAAAAAGTGATAGAAGCATTAGAAACAAAACAAAATGCTCTATTACAATCCCCAACTGGAACTGGAAAAACCTTATGTCTTTTATGCGCAAGTCTTGGATGGCTGAGTTACAGACGTACACAAGATAAAGATAAAAATGATAAAAAAAGCAGGCCTATAAGGTTAATATACAGTTCGAGAACCCATGCTCAACTGAAACAAGTGATGAAAGAACTGAAAACTACGGCTTATAAGCCTTTTTGTACGACTATAGGCTCGAGAGATCATTATTGTATAAAGAGTGAGTTTTCAAATATTAAAGGCACGGTTTTGAATGCAAGTTGTGCCAAGGCCAGAAAGATGAAAATGAAGGTTTTTCAGAAAGAAGCTCAGAATGAAGGCGATGAAATTATTGATCATTGTAAGTATTATCAAACGGAAAACGAAATGATGAACTATACAATACCGAAATTATTTAACCCGAATTCAATAAAAGGGAGTGATTTGATGGATATTGAGGATTTGAAGAAAGATGGGAAAATGAATGGATTTTGTCCTTATTATGTATCAATGAAGATCATCAATGATGTCGATATTCTCTTCCTGCCTTACAATTATTTATTGGAAAAAAGGGTAAACATTAAATTCATTTACTAATTTATTTAACTTTTTCAATAAAGTTGAGGAGTGTTCTCAAACTTTCTTTAGAAAACGCTGCGATTATCTTCGATGAAGCTCATAATATCGAACAAATAGCTGAAGAGGGGTCTTCATATGAGCTGAGTTTTCTCAATTTAGAAACAGCTTTAAAGGAAATCGAGGATTTAAAAGAATTGCATCGAAAAATTTCAACAGTTAATAGTTTTGATAAAAAAAAGAATAAATATGAGCTTGATATGCCGGAAACCTTAAGATCTCTACCAGAAGAATGCCAACTGCTTTCAACTCCGATCACCAGTTTCAAAAATAAGATCAAGAAGATTTTAAATGGAGAATCTCCATATGTCGTAAACACATATAACAAAGATGAAAAGGGAATTTTATTAGAAGCGAAAGATATTTTAGATTTTATTGAGAAATCAAGCAAGAGCACTGAAGTGAATTATTTCGAACTTGATAAGAAAAAGAACCCGTATGCTGATGGCTGGAACATCTCAAATTTGAAAGATTATATAGATATTCTGCAAAAGGTTCTTGAAGATTTAAGTTTTGCAGCGATATTCGGAATTGATAAGTTGCTTCTTTTTCTAAGTGAAATTTTCGTGTAAATCCTAAATTTTTTATTAATTTTATTGAGTTTTTTTAATAAAATTTAAATTTATTATGCAGTTTATGGAGTAACAATAGTTTAATGCTTCAAAATCAAGGTAAATTTGATTGGGAACTGAACAGGATCAATCATTATAAGCTGTATATTAGAAATGATCCAGAAGATCCGAATAATGTTTTGATATATTTATGGTGTTTTTCTCCTTCTCTTTCCTTCCAAGACATCATGCAATGTTCTGTTCGAAACCTGGTTTTAACTTCTGGAACTTTGGCGCCATTTAAGAGTTTTGAATTAGAAACACGTCTGGATTATAAAATAGTTTTAGCTAATCCGGTTAGTCTCTTTTTTAATATTCATTGATTTAAATTATTTTACAAATTCAATATTTTTATATAAAAAAAAAATTCCACTTTTATTGAAATTGTTTTAATTTAATTATATTTTTTGATTATTTTTAGCACATAGTTAATGCAGCAGAAAATCTTCTTGCTGGAGTTTTCCAAAAAGGTCCTCAAGGGAATGTGTTCAACTTTTGCTACGCCAATAAAGACAAAGAAGAGATGTTTGTGGATTTGGGTGAAACGATAATAAACCTCGCCCGTCAAATTCCCAACGGTGTCTTAATAGTCTTTGCCAGCTACCAACTCCTCGAAAAGACCTATGCTCTGTGGTCGAAAGGAAATGTTCTAAAACGTTTAGAGGAGATAAAACCGATTATAAAAGAGCCCAAAAGCTCTGGGGCTTTAAACGATCGTATGAATCAATACATAAAACTAGCAAAACAACCTAAAGGAGCTATATTAATGGCTGTTTGTCGGGGTAAAATTAGTGAAGGATTAGATTTTTCTGATGAATTAGCGCGAGGTGTTCTAATGGTTGGTATTCCTTTTCCTCCAATATATGATAGAAGAGTGGCATTGAAACAAAGATATTTAGACGTTGTGGGGATTAATCGTGTAGAAACTAAAAAAAGATTAAGTGGAAGAGAATGGTATTTACTTCAAGCGATTAGAGCTATGAACCAGGCTATTGGAAGAGTTATTAGGCATAAGAATGATTATGGATGCGTGTTGTTTTTCGACTATAGATTCGGAAATGATGATGTTAAACGGGAGATCAGTGGATGGATTAGAGATGAAATCAAAATATTTAATAATTTTGGAAATGGATATAAAGAAGTTTTGGAGTTCTTTCGGCGGAAGAAACAACCCACAAATGTCTTACAAATGAATACTATGTTTAAAATGGGTTTTAATCAGATTAATAATGATCAAAATAAAATTGATACTAATCAAGTCACTTCAATCAGAATTGGGAATAAAAATATCGATATAAAAAATAATAAGAAGATTTCAACTGAAAATGAGAATTTCTTGGAAAGTTCGAAACCTGAGCTAAAAAAAATAAAAACTGAAGTTCTTAAATCGAATTATAACATAGATCCAATAAATGAATTAATGGCAATCGATTTCGACACAAATCAGAATAATACCTCGATCAATTTATTTCAAATAAATCAAAACAATTGCAACAATAATTCAATTCAAAATCTTAATGGAAGTCAATCTTTAAATAAACAAGCCTCTTCAAAAACTGAAACAGATTCAGAAAATATGTTGCTTAAAAAAATTGAGGATTCCAAGAAATCCATTACTTTAGATGATTTAAAAAACCTTAGAAATAGAGATGATTTAAGAAACTGTACGTTAACAATTGATAGTATTGAAGAATTAGAAACTTATAAAGATTTTCTGAATCAAAGAGAAAAATTCGAATGTATGATTTGTTTCATGAATAAAGATGAGCTGTTTTCTTCAAAATGCGGACATATGGCTTGCATAGAATGCTGGAAAAGATGGTTAAAAGAAAAATTGGTTTGTCCAAAATGCAAGGCCAGAGTTAGGGAAAAGACCTTGATGAGAGTTTTTAATAATTAAATTTGGTGTTGTAAAACATTTTTGACAAATTGTTAATTTTTCTATTTTTTTTAGAATTTTTTTTTTTTAAACAAATTGGAGTAAAAGGCACAAATTGTAATTAAATCTTTATTCAATGGATAATATTCTATGGAAATAATTCAAAAGATATTCTGTAGAAAAACAGCGACATTTTCTTTTGGAATTTGAGATAATAAAAGAATTTTTTCTAGATAATTCTGATAAGAATCTCCAAAACTAAATTTAAATTATTAGTTTTTTTTAAAATACAAAATAATTTATTTTGTCAGCTCTTTGAACTTTCCGATGAAATATATCAAATTACAATACAAATCGATCATTAAAAAATTCTTGTTGACACAAGAAGAATTAACTTGGGATCATCTTTGCGAAATCATTATGAGTTCTTTTGATATGCATGAAAAAAACGGGATAATTTTGAAATATATGGTTTTAACCAGCAAGTTTATTAATAAATTTTAAGTTTTTTTGATAGGATTTCGAGAAAGATGAGATTTCTGTTACAAATAACGGTGACTTGATTGCAGCATTAAATTTGTATTTCATGCAGAAATTCATCAAATTCTTCGTTTATTTTTCAGGCAAGTTTAAAATTAATTTTCCCCTAAACATTTATTAAAAATCAAATAGGTGTAATTGAGCATCAAATTGAGAAAAAATCTATAAAAGACTGCGAAGCGAACAAAGAATTAGAAAAAAAAACTTCTAATCAAGCAAAATCTGTCTTAATATTAAGTTTAAAAGGTTTTAATTTAAAATTTTAATTTAATTTATAATTAAATTTTTTTAAAGAAATACAAGAAATTTTTAATGCAGCTTTTGAAGAAGCCAAAATCTTCAAATATATTAATAAAGGCCTACAAGACATAATCCAAAAAAAGCAAATAAATTCCTCCAATTTATCAGAAAATACTAATATTTCAATCGAATATGCTGTGGAAACTGATTATTTCGAGATTGCGGACTATTTCAAGACGATTCTCAACTCAAATTTGAAAAAAAAATGCGAAGAAGAAGCTGTTTTGGAAATAAAACCAGTTTTTGTTAAACTTCCAAGCGTGCATATCAAAGAAAAAATGAAAGAAAACAGTGAAATTGTGAAAAAAATTAGAAAAGAAGACGAAAAAAATGAAATAAAAACTTTTTTGAATAATAAATTTGAATATGAGCCTTCTTTAATCGAATCTGTGTATGAATTAGTTGATAACAATGATGCTGAATCCTCTTTTATGACTAATCCTATTCAATTTAACTCACCTTTATTGAAAAAATCTGTCAGTGAACAACCTAACAAGAAAAAATTTATCGTTGCTGCTGTTGAAAATCAAGGAAAAGTCAATTTTAAGTCAAGTTTCCCTGATCAAATAGAAAATTATGAGAAAAGTCAAGAGCTTGGAAAACCGGAACTTCACAAAAGCATTTCAGATATTTCTTTTGATTTTATGAGTTTTCATCAAACACTCATCATTGAAAAAAATGTTAAAATTCTAGTTTTTTTTTAAATTTGTTAAATTTTTTTATAATAGTTAAAAGAAAATAAACGGATTGAATTTAAAGAGAAAATTTTGCAGAGAAATGAACATAACCTTGATAAAGATCTCCCCGCTCCTTATATATTTGATAATTAAACATTACCTCTGAGTTTAACAATTGCCATATATATTGGGTATATTAGTTAAATTCTAAAATACCAAACTTAATATATCTATAATTAATTTAAAATTTTATAATGTAATTTTTATTTTTGTCTTTTAAAAAAAATAGTTTCTTAACAAAAAAAAAGTTTTATTCTCTTTAAAAATCAATTAATTTTGTTTTAAATAAGTTTTTAATTATAGATTTTCTAATTTATTAGTCCTTTATTCCAATCTCTTTTGTTCTTCCCAAAATCCTTAGCTTTCCAATCCCTGTACTTAAAATCAGTGCTGCTTTCCTCTGAATCTAAATCATCCCTCAATTTCATCTGAAATTTCAACGAAATAAAAAACTTTAATCAAATAAATGATTCATTTATGCATGAAATTACATCAGAAGTATAGCCATGAAAAGTCTTTATTTGCTCATTTTTAATCCCTTGGAATTGTTTTTCTCTTAGAGTTCTTGCTAAAAAATTCAAGAATTATGTTTATTTTCTCTTGTAAAATTAAAATAAAACCTTTTTGTAATGATTTTTTTCCTTCTTCAATTCTTTCATCGTTGAAATCCTCAGTGAATTGGAACTGTTTCAACCCAAGAAAATTCAACAATTTTCCATGGAAATTCACTAAGATCAGAAAACATAAAAGAACCAAAATTATCGGGAAAAATAAAGTGAATCCAGTTCCGAAAATAGGAACCATGTCAATTTGTCCCATAACCTTAAAATTTCAAAAAAATTTTAAAATTTCATAAAGTTTAAAAAGAGTTTTCAATATTTTTTTTAATTTTTTCAAATAAAGAAAATTCATACTGTATTGAACGATGCATTTTGAATTTTGATCATTTGCAAGAAATTAAAGCATAAAGGAGCAGAAACTCTTGAGAAATTCAGAGAAGAAAACATCAAAGAAGGTCCGTCTGTTTGATGGTGTTTATATAATCCATAGAATCCAGAAAGTTTGATATTGAACAATCCCACAAAAACCGCAAATGAGAGATAAATTAATGGTATCAACGTGAAAATCTAATTTGAATTTAAAAAAAAAAGAATAATAAACCAAAATTTACTTCAATTTCAATGAATCCTTGAGATAATTTGATCAAATTCCCAAAGACTGATAGATCAACTTGTATAAAAAGTGTGATTTCACTGACGATAACAATCAAAGAGAAAAACGTGAAGAAAATTGACAAAATCATATAAAGAATCTTCTTGATTTTCACATGCCAAAACCATACTAAAATTTGAACAAAATCATTTTAAAAACTCTTTTATTTTATACATAGGACTTCAGTGATTTCATTAGGAAACCCTGCCCTTTCAATCCAAAACGTAGAACGAATTTTTTTTTCCTTTGAGTTTCGACAGGCCAAAATATCTTCCATTAAAAAGGTTTTTTCTAAAAGACTTTCCCATCGAGCTTCAGCTCTTCTATGTTCAGAAATTCCTTTTTTCATTTGTCTGTTCAAAGTAATCAATTTTTCAAGGGTTATTTCCCCAAAATTTTTCTCTATATCTAGAGAAACATTTGTACTTAAAGTACTTTTGGCTGAATTTAACAAATCAGAGGGCACCTTTTAAAATAAATTTAGTTTATTTTAGTTCTATTATAATGAGAAATTTTTACGAGATCCATAATTATTTTGGTATATTGAACGAAATTGGGCTTGGATTGTACACAAATTTCATGGAGAATCATTGTGGATTTGATATATTCCTCTAAATCCATTTCAGCATCGCTTTTTGAATCTTCTAAAAGAGCAGCTTGAAATTGAAAATACCTAATTTTTTTCTTTTTTTCTTAGAAGGTGCTTTTACTTACTTCAGAGTTAATTCTTGATTTCCATCTCTCCACCAATTCCTTGGGATTGACACAAGACCGTAGCCCAAAAGCATGACAATAAGGAAAATACCACTTTTTCAATGTAAAAATTAACTTAAATTCATTTTATACAAACAATTAGCCATTGCCACCAAAAATGCAGATAATCCTTGCCTTAATTAAGAATAAATCAATTTTTTATCTTTATAATAGAATAAATTTACTCTTGGAGTTTATTTGTTGCAGCTAAATATATAATAAAAACAACGAAAAAAGCTGCTCCAACTCCATAAATCATCAAATTCGTTTTAATAGAACGTTTTAATTTTTCTTTCACTGTGAATTCTCCTGCATCTTCATATTCTTGAAACATGGGGAGCACTATCCTTTAAAAAAAAAAAAATTTATGATCAAACATATATATTTTTTAAACAATTCACCAAGTAAATGAAAAATTCGCCCAATAAATTACGCTCCAAATAATGTATAAAGTAGAAGAAGCAGAGCGTTTTTCATCAGTTTCATTAGTGAGTAAACTCTTAATAAAAAATTAAAATATTAAAGATGAAAAAATGAAAGAAAAACTACAAAATAAATGTCTAATGGTAATATGATTACAACAGAGAAAGAAAGAATCCAAGAAATAAAAGTGAGGAATTTTATGTAAAATGGAACTTCTTTCGAGCTGTATTCATGAACTAAATAAAACACGAATATTAGAAAAAGAATGGATTCGATTCCTGTAAAGAGTATATAGAGCATAAGCCTTTAATTTTTTTATTTTTCAAATTTTATTTATTAAAAAATTATGGTATTTAATTCATTTAAATAATAAAATGCTTAAAACTCTGATTTCGCAAACAAAGAAATTATATAATCTTTCAAGAATAAAAAGTGTTGAAAAGCTTGCTCATATTTCTGAACATGAGGATTTTCAAAACCTTCAGGAAACTCTAAATGCTATAACCCAAGAATCAATCGAATCCAAGAATCAATTCAAATTTGATCAAATTTTCAAATATGGTGTGAATGCTTTTCTCCCTATTTTCGAGCATGAAAACTATAATATTGGCATCTTTTTTGTTCCTAAAGGCTCATCAATCCCTCTTCATGATCACCCTCAAATGATAGTTTTTAGTCGGGTATTAATGGGTGTTTTGAAATATATCTCTCTCGATTTTTATGATTCCAAAATCCAAATAGAATTACCCAAAAAGTTATATAACTTTAAACCAATTGATGATTTCGATACTCAAATAATTAAAGCAAAATTAAATTCGAAAGGAATCGCGAAAATCAATGATATTTTCTATTTAACTCCATCATTTGGCAATATTCATCAGTTCGATGCAGAAGAAAACTCAGCGATTTTGGATGTTTTCATCCCTAATTACGATTTGAAAGACAGATTTTGTAATTTCTATGAGATTAAAGAAATGAAAGACAACGATATTTTATTAAAATATCTGTTTCCTCCACCAGCTGATTATGAATGCTTTAACTTGGATTTAAAGATAAAACTTTAGAAGAAGGAGACATCATTTAAAAACATATATATTAAAAAAAATATTTTAAAATATAGATAAAATATAATGGATAAATTTAAAAATTGCATTTAATGAGGTTCAAAATTCCAATTTATTTTATTTTTTTAACTTCATTTTAATTGGAAAAAATTTTAATTTAATAAAAAAAATTTTCTTCTTATTATAATGAATTTTTAGACCTCGAATTTTTTTGTTTAGCCAAATGTTTTTAAATAATTTTTAACTTTTTTTCATTTATATCAATTGGTCTCATACTGCCTTTCATAGAAAAGAAAGACATTTCAAAATGGGATATTTTTTAAAAAACTTCATTGTATCAGGTTTTATTTCATTTTTATCCTTTATATATCTTAAAAGAATGAATCGATTTTTGAGTTCTGAAGTTTCAATGAGCAAAAGCTTGATTTTCAGTAATGATTTTGGCATAATTGTTGGAATATTCCAAATAAGGGGAAAAGTTTTATTTTTAAATAAGAATTTCAATCCTCAAAAAACTCACCTCCTTTCTTTGTTGATTAAAGTAAAGTAGGTAAAAAAGAGAATTCTTTTGAAGGTTTATACAATTATTTGAGTGCTTCTTATTAATTAATATCTGTTTTTTTTTTTTACTGAAGTAATTTTTTAATTAATAATGTGATAAACAAAAAAACATTTAAATTAATATTTATTTTTCAACACATTAATAATTCAGTTATTTTTTTTTAAAAATTCAGAAATTTGACGTATTAAATGCAAACAAAATTTTCTGTTAGCATTGATTTTTTTTTGTAATTGGTCAAAAATTCCAAGCACGTCTTGGGGCAAACCAAATTAAATTTGATTCGCAATAGACTCGTTTTGTAAAAATAATATTTAAAAAAATGATTTAAATGCAATAATACGTATAAAGCGCACTTTTTAATCGAAGAATGAACTTTTTAAAAGGCTCGAACTTTGTAAAGAAATCAAGCTATATAATATAAAATTTAATATTTTCTTAAGCCAAATCAAGGTATATTGTTTTTTCTGATGGATCCAATAGAAACCACGATTGAAGAAAACGAAATAAAGGAGGAACCAATTAATCTAGAAAATCTCACATATTATTTTTCAAAATTCGATATTTTTGGAGACTCGTTCAATTTTTACTTCACCAAATATGAGATTTTCAAAAAAAATCTCAACGGATATTTAGGTATTCTATATCAATTTCTTCTATTTTTATTTCATTTTACCTTTATAGGTGAGGATTGGAATAAATATGCCAAAGAAATCTTATATAGGACGGATGAAAATAACAGAAAGAATTTCATCAATAATGACGAAATTTTCCATTTTGCTTTAGAAATATGGCTGCAACTCAGAAAAGAAATCAATCTCACAGAAGTAGACCCTAAAAGCTCAGAAGAACTTCAGAAAAAAGATGAATCTCCTTCAATCGAGAGCAAATTCGAAGAGAATCAAGTCTTCGAGATCTTCGAGGGAAAGTTTCGTGAAAAGTTCACAGATTGTCTCTTAAGTATTTAAAACAACTTTAATTTATTGTATTTTATGAGTTTATTTTAGATGATGGCTTCTATAAAGCAGTTTTGCAGGGATTCTATGCTACTGCCAATAAAGTTTGGAAAGAAACAATTGAGACTAATTTCAAGTCTCTTGCAACTTTCGACGATGGAGAGGGTCAAGAAGAGGATCATTCGAGTGGAAAATTAGGTTATTTAAAAAATAAATGGAAGAGCTTTGAATCTAAATCATAGTAAATTTATAAGATTTAAAAAAAAACTTTATTTAATTTTTTTAGCATTATCAAACCAATGTTGATTGCAAGCGAAAAAATTTTTGATTATTTCAATGTAAATTTTTAGAGATTTATCTTTCAAATTTTATTGTTTTTGTTTTTAGTATTCAAAAAAAAAAATCGAGATCAATGAAAAAAATATGGAGTTGGAAAAAGATTATAATGAAACTAAAAATGTTTCAAATTTTCATTCTAATGTTCAAAGAGGTTTTTTTTCGTTTTCCTTTCTTTATTTTATTTAAGTCATATTTTCAGATATTTTAAAACTTTTTTTTTCCTCAATATTTTTTCTTATTTTAATAATTTTATTATTTGAATTTTTCTAAATTTTCATTTGATTTTAGAGGCTTCTGAAGAATTAAAAAATAAATTAAGCAATTTAAGCTTAGATGAAAATCCTAGAGATTGTGAAGATTTATCAAATTTAAACCGAAAGCGCAGATGCAATGAAGTCTCATCATCAAAATCTGTGATCAATGTTAAAAAGTTCTCAAAAAATGAAGAAAAGAACTTTTTGAATCCTGTTTTCATTGAGAATACAACTCAATACATTGAGAATTTCATGAAAACTTCTAATGAAAAATGGCAAGTCGCTAGAGGTTTCGTCACAAACATGATTGAAGTAATTTCTTTATTAATTTTTAATTATACTGTAATTAATTTGAAATAGGTCAATTACAATCGTATTTCTTTTTTGGAAAACAAGATTTCCTCAAAGGCAAATGATCTAAAAAACCATATAAAAATACGTTTTTTGCAACCTGCTCAATCATTTTATCATCATTTAATGAAGGTTTGGATCATTTTCAAAACAAACAATTATCAAAACAATGTGAGAAAATTTTTTTTTTATTTATAATTTATTTTGTAGATCTCTTTTTCTGAATATTTGGAAATGGTTAAAAAATCAATGGGTGATTCATGGAGCGAAAAGTTCTTTATTTTATTACAATAAAAGTTTTATTTATTAAACTGAAATGCATCTAGATATTTGAAGCCCACACAAGTATTTTTTGAGACTTTATTCACAGAATGGAATAAATTGCAAGAAGAAAGCAAAAATGAAGAAGTAAAAAAAATTTCATACAAATTTACAAAGAATTTTTTTAGAATCTGAAGCTTTTTATCAGAAGAGTTCGAGAAGATTTATTGAACATTTGGGAGGAGAACATTATCAAAAAAATTGAGAATCTGAAATAATAAAATATTGCCATCTTTTTCTCTATTCTAAATTAGTTTTCAAATCCTGAAATGAAAATTAATATTTTTTTTGTTTGAGAGTTTAAATAATTTATTTGTTTTTGTATATATTTTCGCAATAATTATAAATAGAACTTGTAAAAATGTTCAAAGAAATAAGTTTTTTTTTTAAAATGAATTCCACAAAAAAAAATTATAATTTTTTATTATAAATGTTCCTACAAACGAAAAAAAGGAAAGATAGACATAAAAGTATGTTATACAAAAAATGAAAAATTTTTTTTCCTCTGCACAAATCAATTTTTCTTGAGGGCTATCCTTGTAAAAAAAAAATTAAAAAAATTTATAGATAAAAAATAAAAACTTTGATTTAAAATCTCTGTAATATTAAACATCTCATTATTTTTATATTTTATTTGTATTGTTTTCTCATAAGTAGGTGAAATATTTTCTTTATATATCATTTATAAGATAATATATATTTTTGGAAGGATTTTGATACGTATGGTGTCATAAGAGCTTCGAGGAGAAATGCTGATTTTACACTCATTTCTGTAAATTTCTCTTTCTTTTCTGTGACTTTCTAAAGAATTTAGCATACTTTCTTCTTTATTAGATGAGTCTTTGATAGGCTGACAATCTAAATCTTTTAAATTCTTGTCATTTTCACTCAAACTTAGGCTAATTAAAAAAAAAAATATTATTTTTTTCTATTATTTACTACCTTGCTTTGTCGATTTTTGTATTTAGTTCCCTTTTTAGTTTGTTTTTTTCTTTAAATTTCTTGTGGAAAAAATTCATATTAATGAAATTTTAATGAATTACTGTTAAAAAGTTTAGATTTAATGAAGTAGTTGTTTTTTGTAGGTTTTTCGCATATTTGCTTTTTATTTTAGACAGCATATTTTTTTGGAAAAAAGCCCATTCTTCAGCTTTTAAAAAAAAACAATTAGGAATTTATTTATTTTTATTATTACTGCAATAATTAGCTAAAAACTTATGATTTGAAATTTGTTTATCGAATTCCTCAATAAATCTAAAGAGATAACCATTGTATCCCTTTGAAATTTTTTTATTATTTCTTTAATTTAAAAAAAATTTGAGATATAAACAGCAATTTGGTAACAAATTACTTCAAAACCAAAAACATTTTTTCTTCATTGCTCAAAATCGAAATAGTTGTGTTCAAAAAATAAGATCTTTTTAGAAACTTTAAAACACTATTTAAATTAATGCTCTAAAATTTTTATTACGATATTTAACAAATCCTCATCTTCAGATCGTATGAGACAAATAAACATATTGAAAATTTCTGCATGCAAGAAATTATTCCATTCATAAATAAAAAAATATTCCTATTAATATTTTAATATTTATTTTTTTAGAAATAAAACTAAGAAGGTTTGGATCAGATTAGTCTCAATGATCTTTTTTTTTAAAGCAAGGTTTTTAGAGAGTATGATTTGATTGACTAATTGCAAAAATTTTATTCTTTTGATTCCAAAAACCTTAAAGTTTTTGACAAAAGTATTGCTAATGGTGTTATCCTAAATAAAAACACATTGTTTTTTTTTTAATGTGAAATTCGTAATTTACTTGAGAAAAACTAACTAAACTTTCTTTTAAAAAAGGGAAAAACTTTTCAAGATTATCATAAAGAGAGTCGAAACATAATTCCTTTACATCTTTTTCATTTAAATAGCCTATAAGAGGTAGTTTAGAACAAAAAGTATTCATCAATTATTTACATTCTTCATTGTATTTGTGATTGATTAAACCAAAAAAGGAAAGGATTATTCGAATTATAATAATAAAATTATCCTAAGGAATTTTAAAAATAAAAAAAATAAGAAGTTTGAAATTTTTACTTTGAGACAATCAAATATAGCATTCATCTTTTTCACCAAAATATAATTCAGTAATTCCTTTCCATCAAAATTATTTATAAACTTTTTCACAATCCCCTCGATCACCAATGCAATATTCTCTTCCTTTAAAAAATTAATTTATATAAATAATCCAATTTTTTAAATTTAAAACTTTTTCCAATGTTTTATTTTCCAGCATTTCAATCATTAAATCAACAAGCTTTTCTTTCTGAGTCTATTAATCAAAATTTAAAAAATAAATTCACCAAATAAATAATCACATCTCCATTCTCCTCAAAATTTTCTGTTGGAGACATCAATATTTCATAAAGAATTGCTTGCATTGAATTGTTGAAAAAATTTTTTAATATATTCTTCACGATCAATTCGTTTTTAAAAATGAAACTCACAACCTTAAAATAACATTCAATCACATATTATTGTAAAATAATTCAAACATCTTTCGGAATTTGACTGATCAATCCAAAAAAAACCTTTTGGAAATACCCACAAAGGGTATCATTAAGTGGGTAGCAATCTTCTTTATTAAGAAATGAAAAAAACATGCTTAAATTTTCATTTTCCTCTTCTTCTAAATCTTTTATAGACGTGATTCTTTGATCAGACAACTTATAAGTCTCTTTGCTTAATTTATGAACAATGGTGTCTTCAAGATGATTGGAGAATTTTTTATTTAGAATCTCGAATTCTTCTTCAGCTGAAAGGGCCCTTTGAAACTTTTTGTTTTCAGTGATTGTTGATATAGAATTGAACGAATGTTTGCCTTTTACGAATAAATTTGATAGCGCTACAATATTTTTTGTTAACAATTCGCAAGCCAAATATGGATATCTAATAGTATTTTGTTAAAAAGAAGATTGAAAAATATAAATAAAAGACTTGTAATCCAATGGAGAAGACTTTTGTTTTTTAGGCTCTTCTATGATGTAATTCAATAGTCTTTTGAAATGAAGATTATTTAATCTAAAACTAAACTGGTTTTAATATAAGAAATTAAAAAATTATCCAACTATTCCATAAGATTGAATAAATCATCTTCAATTTCTTTGGTTATTTGGTCATAATTATCAAGAATTTCCTCCAATACAACTGAATCGCTAAAGTTAATTGTGTTAAGAATTTTAAGAGAAGCGAAAATATACTATATGCTCATATTTTTAAATTTATAAATAAAATTCTTCAAAAAACTAAGAAAAGGAAATATGAATTGAGAAACTAAACAAAAACTTTTTTTTAAATTTATTTTTGGAAATATTTTAGAAAAAATTCATTAATGTTTTCTTTTGAATAAATTAATAAAAATTTGCATTAATTTATTTATTTTTTCAGATTAGAAAAAGAAAATTTTCATGAATGTTTTCATTTTAAATTAATTTTCATTTTATTAAATTAAACAAAATTTCCCTTATTTTTCAATGATGTTTTTCAAAAACTCTTCTTTCGTTTGAGGATTTAATGTTTTTATATTTTTAGGTATTGTCAGCAATTTTTTTAGGAAATCAGTGCTTTGATAAGAATTTTTACTATAAAAATCCACATCTAAAGCTTTTTCTGACTCCAGAATTTCTTTTTGAAAGGTGTAGTTTTTCAATTTTTGTTCTAAAGGCTTTTCTCTTTTGTTAATTTTTTTTTCTTCTTTTGCAGGGATTTTCTCGTTTTTCACTTTTGCTGGAAAATCTAATTTATTCGAAACATGAAAATCTTCAAAGCTTTTTCTCATTTGATAAAAAGAATCCACGGGAAAAAATAGAATTTTATTTGTATTTGAGTCCAGAACTCCAGCCCAATAATTCGTACGATTATTCACAAATTTTGAAGAGTATTTTATTTTTATATCATCTTGAGTCTTCAAATTTTTGCTTGCGTTTTCGAATTTTTTCTCAGTTTTATAAATGAATTCCAATTTCTTTTGAATTGGCTTCATTTTCATGTCAGTTAAAGACAGAAAATTCTCAAAAGGCGCTTCTTGATCTCTTAAAGGATATTGGATGACATGCAAAGGGATTTTTGTCGGTTTATAGATGATATCCAATTCCATAACCATTTCATTTTTATCATTCTCAAGATCCATTTTCAATAAAATAGAACCCTTTGTTTTTTAATTAAATATTTTTATAAAGTAAAAAATACAAAAAACTTCTTTTAAAATTAATGATTTGTTTTTTTTATTGTAAAATTAATGGATTTTAAGAAAGAAAAACTTTTTACACAATTTTGAAAAGGAAAAAATTAGAGCTTCTTTTAAATTCAAAATAATAATTTATAGTTCGAGTTTTTTTTTTAAATATTTTTTTTTCAAGTAGGTTTTTTAAAAGTGGAATTAATATCCTAAAAAAAATTTACCCTCCTAAATTTATTTGCTCTTAAAAAAAAAAATCTCATGACCAGCAATTATTTAGCGACCTGTTATAAAAGCTATAATATAATCTCCTCAACAAAAGCCAATTTAAAGCTCTCCACAAATGAAGAGTCTCTTGCACCCTATCTTATAATCGCCAAAACCAGTTCCCTTGAATTTTTTCTGATAAAGAATTCAGGTGAATTAGTGAGTAAATATGAATATCAAATTTTTGCAAATATCCTTTATATAACAACAATCCCAAGCAATGTGGTGAACCAAACCGATCATATATTCATTTTGACCACAGATTTCCAATTTTCGATCGCAACTGTCAACGAAAACCAAATAATCATGGATTGTTACGGTGATATTCTCTACAAAGAACTAGATCAAAATGACCAATTTTTCTTTATACAAGACCATGCGATTTGCAGCAATAATTTCGTGAAAGGGTATATAGGTTTATTGCTTTATCGAAATTATTTATTAGTGATCCCTTGGAAAATGAATGATAATGGCGTTTTAAATGTTAATAAGGTTTGTAAAATTAAGCTTAATTTAGATTTTGAAATCTTGAGCTTAGTTGTGCTCGGATCAACTTCCAACATATTATCAGCCAAAAATGAATATTTCATTGGAGGATTGTTTCAATCGAAAGATAACCAATCAAACTCCAGTTTTTTTAAGCTTTATAAAATAGAAGATAGTGATTGTGAGATTAAAGACCCAGGCACTGATGAGGGATGGGCGATAAAATTCCCTGAAACCATTCATAAGATCATTTTCATCAAAGGGGATCGATTTTCTCGAGGATTGCTTGCTTTTGGTTTGCATAACGTTTAGTAGAAACTAATAATTCTTAAATTTTCTTATATTTTTTTAGTTTTTATCTATTTGAAACAAAAACGAAATTTGAAAAGCGTGCCATTTCATTAACAGTGGGTGAATACATAATAGTTCCAAGCCATGATAATTTTATGATTCTCACTGATGAAAAAAGTGGCTGTATTTTTCTGTTTGTAATAGATCTGAACGATTCAACAACCCCCATTGAAATTAAATATCTGGGAAGAACGAGCATTTGTTCAACTTTGCAATATCTTGACAAAAAATCGGTTTTTATTGGGTCAGCAGATGATAATAGCTATGTTTTAAAGATCCTAGATATTGGCAAAAAACAAGATCAAGAAATGCCTTATCTTAATATTCTTCAAACTTTCCATAATTTAGGAAATATTTTTGGTCTTGATTTGATTGTAACTGATTTAAACAACAAAAGCTTAATTTTGGCAAGTCCTGGCAAAAAAGAGAGTTTGAATTTGTTCCAAAAAGGAATAATAATGAATTATACATTTATTTTGAAAATTAGCGCTATGATAAAGAATTTGTTTGATCTTCCAAACAAAAAGTTGATTTTATGCGGAATTGAGAACAAATGCGTTTTTTTACAACAAAATGAGCATGAATTGACTTATTTGAAAGAAGAAAATTTCCCTTTATTATTCGCTTATGAAAATCAAGAAAAAATTGTCATAATTTCCTTGAAGAAAATTTTGCTTTTAAACAAAAACTCTCAAATATCTGATGCAATTCATTTTGAATCTTCTGTGATTTTCGTGAGCAAAAGCAGCAAATATTTATGCATTTTGCTGCAAGAAATCAATCAGTTCTCATTGTTAATTTATTCAATCGACTTGCAATTGATTCATAAAATCGATATCAATAAATCAGTTTCTTGCCTCTATAGTACAGATAATTTTATCTTTATTGGCTATTGGTTTGAAACCTATCTTGACTATTATCTAATTTCTGATCCCAAAACTGCCTATCAATTGAATATAGGCTCCAAGACCATTAATGAAAATGAGCTGATCCTTAAGAAATATACAGTTTCTAGTCTAAAGATCTATCAGGAGAAGTTTTTATTAATAGGATTAAATAATGGGTATTTAGTCGTTCAGAATTTACTTATTAATGAAGAGAGCATTTCTGTCTTGCAAACAAAATTCTTTTTGATCGGAGATCGTAATATCAATATATTTCATTCAAACTCAACTGGGATAATTATTTGTTCAGATCAGACTTATATATTGAAAATTTATGAAAAGCCTGAAAATTTCGTAGTGGAGAAAATTTGGGTGAGAAGTGAGCGAGAAATTTTCTCGGTGACTGAAATTCAGGATAATAATAAAATGCAAATCGAAAACGATGAACCTTTTGCAAAAATGATGATTATTTGTTCTGATGGTATTGCGATTGGCATTTTGGACCGTGCGACGAAATATATGATAACTCCTTTCGGAGAAGATAATGGGTGGAAGAAAATAGAAATAGATGAACTGGAAATGAAGAACAAGAATTCTCATGAAAAGAATTATTTGACAAAAGAATGGGTGGTAGTTGGATCAGATTTTTGCATTACTGCAAATAATAATGTGAATTATGATGATCCTTCAAAGAGCGAATTGATGGTTTATTCATTAAAAACGCAGGAGATATTAGATTGTTACAATGATTTTGATGAACAAGAACAAATCAATCATTTAATATATGATGAAGACAAAAATCTGATTATTTGTGCTACAGATACTGTTCTTCAGAACGAAAAACCATATCAGGACCCTTCTGATGAGATCTATGGCAAAATCTATTTGATTTACATCGAGAAAGATAATGACTCACATACATATAATCACAAAATTTTAAGGTTTATCAGCAAAGTGGAAATGAAAAATCCTATAGAATCAATTAAAAGAATGAAAAATAATCATTATATTTTTTATTGCGGATCAATTCTTTATATTTATGAGCTGACAAAAAAAGATAAGTTCCTGCCAAAATTCAATTTCCAAGAGGTCTATAAAAAAGATATGCGATTGAACGCTTTCCAATTGGATGTTTCTGACGATTTCTTGATAATTTGTGATCCTTACAAAAACGTGAATTTATATCATTACAACTCAGAAGAAAATAAATTACTCTTTGTTGCCAAAATTTTCTTGGGTGGACATTTGACTTTTAGCTCCTTCTATTCAAAGGACAAAATTCTTTGTTTTGATGATAATGGTAATCTTATAATTTCGCAAAGAAAAAAGAAAGCTGAAACTGATCTTGAAAAAATTTCTTTACAAGTGCTTTCTGGATTGAATTTCGGTGAAAAACTCTCAAATTCTTTGAAAATCGATAATATTCCTTGTATTGAATACCAGAAGATTTTGAATAAACCTGAAGGAAAAAGTGAGAGTTATTTTATCAACGAAATCATTTGGACTACTGATAGAGGAACCATTGGGATTTTAGCAGATTTACCAAAGGATCTCTATAATTTATTGATGGATTTACAAGAAAGCATTTTGATAGAGATAAAAGGAAAGGGGTTCTTTGGGTTCGAATATGATAAATGGAGGCAAGTGAAGGATTTTTTGGGAAATAGAATACAAAATAATTTTGTGGATGGTGAAATTATTAAAAGAATTAGCGAAATGCCAATAGAAAATGTGGATAAGGTCTTAAATAGGATGAGCTCGATTCACAAACCAAAATTGGCAGATTTTTTGTTTCTTTTAGAGGATTTAGAGAAAAAATTATTTTCTTAAAAAAAATTTAAGTTTTTTTTTTTTTAATTAAATTAAAAAAAAACAAAAATTTTTTTTTTTTTTTTTT
>JFJP01012330.1_pt1 | contig 22284 bp, 17 predicted proteins | sample 431651 | NCBI WGS metagenome assembly JFJP01 (sample SAMN02602958, study PRJNA72255) | Microbial mat metagenome, whole genome shotgun sequencing project. | biome: fresh water; feature: sink hole; material: water; isolation source: purple microbial (photo- and chemosynthetic) mats found in...
TAATGCAGACAGGAAAAATAGACCCGTGAGCATGGCGCTTGAACCACGCGCCATGTAATTATCGAACCGATATTGAAAACGTTGTTTAAAACATTATTTCTTCTCCTCACGCTTTAATTTGGACTATTATAAGAGGTATTGACGATAAAGTTAAGAAATCTATAATCTTTTACAGGTAACATCAACCGGACAAATAGAGTCTATTTTATGTTGGTTTCGTTCCATTTTAGTAAACGAGGTAAATTATGTTTGCATTTGAAGGTTTTGATCGCCGCAAGGAAGAGGATCGCATTCGCTCTGAAGGCAGGCTTCCGCCTGGGCAGTCTTTGACGTTAAAATTTCCTGTACTTCATTACGGTCCTGTGCCGTCTTTCAACCCTGCCGCATGGGATTTGCGCGTGTGGGGTGAAGTGGAGGAAGAAAAACGCTGGACATGGGCTGAGTTTAATCAACTGCCACGCACTGCCATAAAAATGGACATCCACTGTGTTACGCGTTGGAGCAAGGCAGACACCACTTGGGAAGGGGTCTCAGTGAAAACGCTGGTAGATCAGGGCATCATCAAAATCAAGCCAACCGCCACACATGTCATGCAACACGCTGAGTATGGATTCACAGTGAACCTGCCGCTTGAGATTGTCTTGCAGGAAAATTTCCTGCTTGCCACTCACCTGGATGGCGAACCGATCACGCCCGACCACGGCTATCCACTACGCGGAATGGTGGGATTTATTCCCAGCCAAAAGGATTTGGAAACACCCTATCTTTGGAAAGGCGCAAAATGGTTACGGTCGCTGGAATTTATGTCGCGCGACAAGCGCGGTTTTTGGGAACAGGCTGGCTATCACAACCGCGCCGATGTCTGGCGCGAAGAACGATTTGGGTAAAAATGGCTGTCGCCCAAAATGGGCATCTTTAAGCAAAAAACGCCGCCCTGTTTTTGGACGGCGTTTTTTATTTTCAAAAAATCAATTATCTTTTTGTGTCTGGCACAGTCCGCAATCTGCGTGCGAACAAAATCACAATCACAAAAGCCAACGCCATGACCACCAAACCAGGCAAGCCATAATCATCGGCAAAACCGCCATTCGCCAAAGTAGATATGGTAGGCGCTGCGGTAAATTTTGCGGCGATGGCAGCCTGTGTATAAGCCGCGCCAACTGTAGCCGTGGCGGCAACTGATGTCCCAGACAAACCTGCGGGATTTGCCGGATCAGGCGTGGATGTGGCAGGAGCCTTGGGCGCAACAGGAGGAGTGGTGGTAGGCGGCAAAGTGGATGTGGTGGTGGGCAAAAAAGCCGCTGTGGCAGTTGCAGTCAAAGATTCATTTATAAGCGCTTGCATCGCATCAAAAGTAGCAGTAGCAGCAACTGACGCGTCAGTCTGTTGTTGCGTAGTCGCTGCGGCCTTCTGCCTGCTGAATAAATACACCGCGCCAAGACAGGCAACAGAAATCAATATAATTCCACCTAAAATACCAACCGCAATCATAAAAGTGCGGTTATTATTTGCTTCCTCTGGAAGAGGGGCTTCTCCAAAATCATCAGTATTGGTTTCATCGAAAGACATCAAGCACTCTCCTGGTTATTTTGTCATTATTATTTGCATACTATCCCGTATATTTTATTATGCCATGGGATCTGACTAAATTTTATAACAACAACGGGGATATTATCCCACAACTTCAAGGTTTACAAGAGGCGCAACAACTGTTTCGCCATTTTCAAGTTTAACTTCAGCCGCAGGCGCGCGCAAACCACTCAAGAGCGTGGTCAGACCTGGTTTCACCGCAACGATTGATCCTATCATTCCCATTGCGGGCGGGCGACGCATACGAACTTGCAACCCCGGAGCAAACGTTTCGAACTCGTGAAGCGGCGGCAGGTCTGCAGAAGTAGGCAGGGAAATAATCACTTCGGGACGATTCCCACTATAACGATCATTCGCTTCGGCATTCACCGTGACATCGCGTTTGACATTTGTGCTAAGTAGTTTATATGCGACGGAATTCATAACCAGGGGACCAAAGCCATCAGTCAAAAGGATTGGATAACGCATCTCACGCGCCAGCGGAATGAGCGACGGGTACAAACTTGAGAGGATCAGCCCGCGCACTGGCAAATCTGCCGCGGCCTTTAAAGCCTCGGCGTCTTTGACCATGCCGCCCAAAATCACAGATCCGCGCATACTCACATCCAGTCGCGCGGCGGTCAGCACGCCATCTGGCTTTTCTGCAAGATTCACCAATAAGCCCGAATCAATACGTCCGTTGCCCCAAACACCTTGGATCAACGCTCCGGCAGTTTGAATCACTGCGCCGCGGTTTGGGATGACTTCAATCACCGTACCGGAAATTCCGGCGCGTAATTCCATTTTCGAATCGCCGACTTCAATGAGTACCTGTCCGCCGCCCACGACCACCACGCGCCCCTCACGCGGAGTTGAAACACTGCGCGGGAAAAGCCCTTTGCCGACCGCAATCTCTGCGCTGGCAACGAGACGGTCATCCACTTTGCATTTTATAAGGCGATCGGCTGTATTGGAACTCACGCCCAATAGTTGCGCAACGTCCAACAAGACATGCTCGCGCGACCAGTTTGCTTCAGCGACCACATCGCTTGGGTTGACTTTTTGGCCAAGCCGCACAAGTACCGTGCCTGAGATCGGCAAAAGCCGTTCACGCACAATGGAAGTAAGACCAATAATGTGATGTACGGGCGCTTGCATGGTCTACTCGCCTCCGAGGGTCCAATTCCACTTTTTGATGAGTTCCCGCCGCCGCACAGCGTCGGCAGGCAGGTTTAGCGGGCGTCCACGCCCATCAAACACCACGCCCAAGGCGCCGCCGCTGACTGAGATTGTGCCGCCGCGGCCGGGTCCAAAGCCTACATCCGCGCCACGCAGGCATTGGATGGTCAATTTTCCGGTTTCGCCGCTTGAGAGCGGCAGAGTTTCCAGACTGCCATATTTCAAATCCACACGCGATTCTGCGCCGTTTTCGTAAACCAGGGTTGCGCGCAGGATGGGAGTGCCATAATTGGCTGAGACAATCGGCACAACCACTGTGCCAATGCTGAGAAACGCGCCAGATTCAATCACTTGCACCGGCAGGAGGCTATTTTGTGCGGCGGCTGCGCCAAGCAAAGGCAACAGGTTATTTTGATCAAGAATGACCGTGGTCACTCCAACAGGTTGGATCGAGTCGAGGAGCAGAAGCAGGCTTTGTCCGGGGTGTGAGGCGTCGTTTAATGCGCCGCCGCTGGCGAGAATCGGATCAAATAGCGGAGTCAAGGTCGGTTTGATTCTGGCTGCATCACGCGGAAAATCGCGGCGTGCAGACTGCATTGCGAGGTAAAGAGCCTGTCTCGAAACTGCCTGCGCCATAACAAGGTCTTCTTTTGTGGCAGCGATGGTGGAAGGATACAATGATTTTTGATGAAGGTAATCGCGCAGAACACCTTCGGAAATATCAAGTGATGACCAGCGTAAAATATCTTCGAGAGTCGTGTGGTTTAGCAATCCAGCCAGGGTATCACCCATCCCAAATTGCGGGTACACGTTTAATGTAAATTTGCTTTTGAAACCCGCCGAGATAACCGCCGCAGATGCGCCCAGATCGACGCTCAAAATTCCTTTGTCTGCGCTGTATACTTTGGCAAGAAAACGCACCATGCGTCCGGTGGCATAAGCCGTTGGCAACACATGACCGCCAGACCAAACATCCAAAACGTCTACGCCTTTGATTTGGCGTTTGCGGATATTTACGACCATATTGGCAAGTTCACGCTGGGCTGGCTCAAGGTCTTCTGTTTCGAGCGAGGGGCGCACATTGGGACTGACATGCAGGGCACTGGCAAACGACCCAACCAGCGTTTTGATTTCTTCTGTAATTTTTTCATTCCCTGCAAATAATACCGCGGGGACTTTTTCTTCAGGCAACAAGAAACTGGCAAGCCCAATTGGTTCAAGCAATTTATGAATTGAGCGCGATGCGCCGCCGTCAGTGCCGCCAGTGATCACAATTAGATCAGGGCGCACGCGCAGAATGGCGTCAATTTGTTGTTCTGGTTTGCGGAGGTCATTCAAACCAATAGTTTCAACAATTCGCACATAGGTTGATTCTGCCAGCCGGCGCGCGCTTTCAAGTGAAACATCTTTGAGCAAGCCCACGAGTACCGCTTTGATGGTTGGTCCTGCGGATATGGTAACGACCAGCCCATCCACACCAGAGCCGTTGGGTTGACTCGGCGTAATCAGATCACGCGAGCCATCAAGCAGGGTTTTCCCTAAAACAGCCTGCAAGTTGACAATTGCATTGCGGACGCCTTCACTCACATCTTTGAAAGGCGCTTCAGCGGTGGATGGCGCCACGCCAGAAGCCACAAAGCGATATTCGCCTTCAACCACATCAAACATGACCGCGCGCGTATTGGCTGCGCCAACATCTACGGCAAGAATGGAGTTACCATCAATCAATGAAGAAGCCATAATTAAAGGAAATTCCCAAGAAAACCAGTTATGAAAGTAATCAGAGACGAGATGCGCTCGATTAAGGCGGTCAATGCGGCGGCGTACACTCCTGCAAATACCACGCCCAAGGCAATGCCGATAAAGACACGCCCGCCCCAAGCCAACGCTTCAATCAGACCCAAACGATGCATGGAGCCATCTGCTTTTGGACGCGCGCCAAAGTGAAAATAAGCGAGCGTAAGAACTGTGCCAACAAGGATAATCGCGCCGTTGAAAATTGCTTCCATAAAGCCAATATTACGCGCGCTGGCGGCGTTTAAGTCAAAGGCGTTGATGCTTCCCATCACTTGCGGAATCAGCGTACCGGTCAACGCACCGGCAAGTGTCACCGCCGCCCCCACGCCAACCAGAAATGACAGCGTAATCCGCCCCAAACCTGTCACATGCGGAAATAACAGAAGCATTAATGCGCCGAGTAAAACTAATCCCAGTTCGAGCATTAAAGCAGAAGAGCCGGTGTTTACAGCAGAAATTGCGGGATAAACGAGGCGCGGCATAATCACCTGCCACCAGGCAACTGCGGCAATATAGCCTGAAGAAACGCCTACGAAGATATACACTGCAATCCGAAAAAGCGGATTATCCCCAAGCACATAACTAAAGATAAGCAGGGTGAATAGAAAACTTATCACGCCAGTGATCAGGTTGATCAATTCGGGAGATATCACCATGTTATTTTGCCTCCCTTGCCGCCGCGCGGTCGCGTAAACCCAAGACGAAATTCAATAAGCCGCCGCCGAAGATCAAAACCACGGCAAGCAACATGCCTATGCCATACGCATCCCAATAAACGCGGGCGGTACCCAGACGACCAGCACTCTGTTCAATCAGCGCGCCGCCATATAAACCGCTTACCAAACCATTGATCTGCTGTGAAGCATAATACGGCTGGATCATGGGCGCGGCTTGCGCGCTGGAAATCACCACAAAAGGAATTGTTCCGCGCACAGATGTGGTTTGTTCGATCCAAGCGCGGGCCGAGTCAGCATTGTCAGTCACGATAATAATTGCCGCAAATTGTGAGAATGAAGTAACGCCTTGCAATGGCGGCAAGTTCCAGGCAGAGATGGGGGCGAAGTCGAGCAGGCTTGAATTTTGATTAATCGCGTAAGGGGCAATTACCAATGGATTCTCTGCAAATGCGCGGATGCCCATTTGCCCGCCGGGCAGGTAACCCAAATTCAAATATTGGACTCCGCTCTGGTAATTATGACCAGCCCAAGGTCCAGAAATGAAGCGCTCAGCCAAAATCGCGCCTGTGGCATCTGTCGAAATAAAAGTCAAACGCGGATTGCGCATCTGATCAAACATCGGAACCACAACCGATTCCATTTCTCCAACACGGGCAGGCTCATAATCAAACGACACTAAAACAGGCGCACCTTCCGGAACAGATTGAACCACTTGCAACGCACTGGCAACCTCAACCGGCATACCGACAGGCATTGAGAATATCTGCGTCTGCATAAGCAAGACCGCAATCAAAGCCGCAAAAAAGAGGAACGCAAGCAGCCAACGCAAAACCCGTGAAGTTCCAATCGCAGAGAAAGAGTCAATCGAAACCGGCGCAGTCTCTGCCGTAAGAATTTGTTCCAACAACACGGCTTGCGCCTGCTGCTCATCACTTGCGTTCATCTTAATCGAATATGCTTTTGGTTTCTTTGTGGGAGAAAATCCCTGCGCCGCAGGAAGCACGCCCTGCAAACCAGCCAACGCGCCACGAGACTCAAACGCCTTGTCACCAGATAATGAAGTCGAAACAACTTGTGGAACGCCAGCATCCACCGGACGCATGGCTTGAACCCATGAAGGCAAATCACCGGGCGCAATCGCATCTACATTTGTAATCGGCGCAGGTATGGATTCGTGCAACGCCGAATCGTCCACAATGGAAAGCCAATCAGGCATTTCAGTAAAGAGCGCATCTGCATCAGGTTTATCGTCGCCCTTGGATACAGTCGGCGCAACCGGCTCCTCGATCAAAAACGCAGAAGCCTTTTGATCTTGGGGTTCATCGGTAGATTTAAACGCATTCAACCAATCTTGTGTGTCAGAAGAAGGCGCGGCGGGCGTTTCCTGAGCAACAACTGGTTCGTCAAAAATGGAAGATTGCGGCGCGGAGGCTTTCAACCAACTTGGAAGATCCAACGCATCGTCCTCTTTTTTCGGCGCGACAGCGGGCGGCTCAGGCGTAGAAACAACGGGCTCGGCAGATGACAACCAAGCCGGCGCAGATTCAGCCGCGGGCTGCGCACCTTCGTCTGCCTGAAGCCCCTTCAACCAATCTTGATCCGATGAAGACGAGCCCGATTCGAGTCCTTTCAACCAGTCCGGCGTATCCCCATCGGATGAAAATGCCGCGCCCGACTCCCCCGAACCTGTAGCTGAAAAACCGGCAGATTCAGCGCTTTGGGGTTTTTCCTGCGCATCCATCGCTCGCATCCAATCGGGCGTTTCAAAAGAAGCAGGCGGCACATTCACATTACTTGAAGATGCGCCACTTTCCGCGCTCATCGCGCGCAGCCAATCGGGTGTGTCAGAAGAATCAGGTGTCAGGCTTGAACTGCCAAACGGAGTGTTCACATTTTGCGCGGCGCTTTCCGCATCCATCGCGCGCAACCAATCGGGTGTTTCAGAAGAAACTGGCGGCAAATTTGAACTGTCCAACGGAGCGTTCACGTTTTGCGCGGTACTTTCCGCATCCATCGCGCGCAGCCAATCGGGTGTTTCAGAAGAATCTGGTGTTAGGCTTGAACTGCCAAACGGAGCGTTCACATTTTGCGCGGCGCTTTCCGCGTCCATCGCGCGCAGCCAATCGGGTGTTTCAGAAGAAACTGGCGGCAAATTTGAACTGCCCAGCGGAGCGTTCACGTTTTGCGCGGCGCTTTCCGCATCCATCGCGCGCAGCCAATCAGGTGTATCAGAAGAATCTGGCGTCAGGCTTGAATTGCCAAACGGAGCGTTCACGTTTTGCGTGGCGCTTTCCGCATCCATCGCACGCAACCAATCGGGCGTGTCAGAGGAGGTAAAAGACTCGTCTGCAACATTGTTTCCCGAATCAGTGAACGCGCCGCCATCGGCCGCCATTGAATGCAACCAATCTTGTGGATCAGAAACAGGTGGAGTGGAGAGCGGCGGTAACGGTTGTTGAGAATCGTCCGCGCTCCTGAACCAATCAGTTAAATCATTTTTTTCACTGGGCGGTGGAGTTGATGAACCTGCCCCAGTCAACCAGGATGGAACGTCGTCAGACACAGGCTCTGGTTGAGTAAAATCTTTCTTATCTCCCAATTCCACCCAACGCACTTCAGAGGATTCAGATTGAGGCTTTTTTGTTTTCGGCGCTTCGCCGGTAATATTCAAAAGCCAGTCTGGCACATCATCTTCTTCATTGTCGTCCTGTGATTCAGATTGCAACCCAGCCAAAAAGTCGTTCCCACTTGAAGAAGCAGGACGGGACGCCGGCTTTGGCTGCGCGGCTTGTACAGATTCTTCTTCAGCGGTTTGCCGTGCCGAACTGCGCGCTTCCCGTAACCATTGCGGCAGGACGGGTTCAAGATCAGCGGTGCTTATCTTTGTTGGAAGTTGCCCAGGTGTGATGGGCGCATCAGCCCCTTTGAGGTTTCCCGTCAACGGTTGCAGGCGAGCCTGACAATACTGACAGAATTCCTGATCTGGCAGGTTGCCTTCTCCACAAACAGGACATTTAATGACGTTTGCCATTAGTTACCGCCATAAGGACGGTCTGCGCCAAACAATACACGCAAACCAGTAGTGAGAGAGCCAAGCGCAACGCCGATCAAAATACCGCGCACTCCGCCAAGCGCCCAGACCTGCGTCACCCAACGTGAGAAAGTTCCAAGCAGGGGAATTTCGCCAAACGGGAGGGTGGCTGACCCAAAAAGAATGATTACGGCTGTGAGTAAAAAGATAATGCTCATCATATCCACGCGGCGGCGCAAAAGGCGAATTGCCGCGTAAAGTAATGAAATGGTCAGAATGCCCATCAACGCGGCTTCGGTGGGGATAACAATGCCGTTCATTACCACTTGCATGGCATCATGTTCGGGGCGCAGGATAATGCCGAGGAAAAACGTAATAACCAAACTAATAACAAGAAGCGCGCTGTACACACTCCCCTTTTCGCCACGGCGAACCTTGTCAGTGTGTACCGAAATTAAATTAAAAATTCCGACCAGAGCGGCAATACCTGTAAGAATGATTGCCCCGTTCAATAAATGCGTTTGAACTTCTGTCAATACGGGGAATAGTCCCGATAAAAAATATCCGCTCAAAACGGCAAGACCTGAAATAATTGCGATAAAGACGGTGATCACTCGCATTAGATGGTCTCCAAAATTTTCATAACTGCGCCACCCAACAAAGCAAGGATAACGAGCCAGCGTAATATATCCTGCACGGTCAGGCTTGCCAGATGTGAAGCGCCAGCCCCAAGGTAAGCGCCTGCTAAAAATAATTCTTCACCAATCAACGCATCTTGTGTATTTGCAAAAAGCACAGCCTGACCGGCAAGGCTATCGCTTGCGCCAACAATGGCAACGCTCTCGCGTTCTGACGCGCCGGCGAGCAGCGCAACTTCCGGTCCAAAATGGCCGATCATAATATTTACAGAAACATTTTCGTTCTGAGAAATGTGCATCGCGCCAGCGGCGTAGCCAAACGGACTTAGTCCGGTTACGCGTCCGGTAGTGGGTGCATATAGATCTTCAGCGCCTGCGGCTTTATAACCTGCCTGTAAAGTATCCTGTGAAAGTAAACCAAGGGTCGGGTCTCCAGCAGATGCAACCGGAGGGTTGTCGCTGACTGAAGTGCGCTCTGCAATATGACGCAACATCGCCAACCCGGCCAAAGCGGAACCGCCGCGCATGTCAAGCAAACCACCTGATCCGAGGGAGATATGCAGGCGTGTGCCATCTTCAACGCTAAGTCCCATCATACGATACAACTGGGAGAGCGCAGGAATCTCACGCAATCGGGCTGGTGATTTACGCTTCCAAAGCGTAATCGCCAGCAAAAGGAATGCGCTGACCGCGAAGATAATCAATTCAATGCTGATCATGATGATGCCCTCTCTTCAACCAGGAAGGACGCAAACGCGCGCGCTTCATTATCCTCTTCCAGGGTTAAAGCCAAAGCCGTTAATTGATCATTCACGATCAACCCACGGCCAAAATACAATACCTGCGCTCCAATCAAGGCGAGCGGAGTTCCCGCTTCAAGAAGAATTGCGGTGAATTTGTGAAGTTGATAACGGCGCAAGGTCTCTGCCCAGCGCGGCCAATATTCGCGCGGTGACTTCATATATGCGAGTATAGCATAATTTTAATAATTTTAAGGTTGCCTTACATTGCGCTCCATATCTGGTAATTACAAGTGGATTGCAATTCAAGCCAAACAACGCGGCATTTAAACGCCAATTCGTTTCGAGTATGCGCAAGTTTCAAATTTTCCACTTGCGTAACGCAAAGCCGCAAAGATTTAAAACTCTTTGCGGCTTTGCGTTAAACATTAAGAGGGTGTTTATATTATTGGTTATTCAGGAGCAATTTTTGTACCCGACGCAATTTCTGCATCTTTCGGAATGACAACAATCCCGTCACGCACATACCATTTTTCGTTATCCATATCTGTGTTGCGCGGGAATGGGCGAATAATTACGTTATCGCCAATGCGCACGTTCTTGTCAAGGATGGCGCCTTCAACATGACAATTGGAACCGATGCCAATGGGCAGACCTTCATCTCCACGTTCGTAATAATCTGATCCCATCATAATGCTGTCTTTGATAACGCTCCCTGAGGAAACCTGACTGCGAATACCAATGATCGAGTGGCTGATATCAGATTTTAGAATCCGGCTGCCTTCAGCAATTAACACATTGCGAAGTTTGCTGTCTTCAACAATGGAACCGGGCAGAAAACGTCTGTCGGTGTACATGGGCAGTTTTGGATCATAAAAATTGAACGGGGGTTCCGGGGTGGTCAGTGCCAGGTTGGTCTCGTAGAAAGAGCGGATCGTTCCAATATCTTGCCAATACCCGTCGAAATCAAAACCGAATACAGAATGACTCTTAATTGCCTGGGGAATGATGTCACTGCCAAAGTCATGGTAACTTGGGAAGTTCGCGAGCAATTCCATGAGCACTCTGGTTTTGAACATGTAAATGCCCATGGAGCCAAGGAATGGACGCGCTTCATCATCTCGGCTTATGAATTTCTTTTGAACTTCAACATCTTTTGGTTTTTCAACAAAAGAGGAAATTCGACCGGTCTGTTCCCGTTTTAAGATTCCAAAACGTGTCACCTCCTCCTTTGGAACCGGCTGAACAGCAACAGTAACATCGGCTTTATTAGCCCAATGATATTCAGCCATCGCATTGTAATCCATGCGATAAAGATGGTCGCCAGCAAGGATCAATACGTTTTTGGCTCCACTGGAGGCTATTTCAAGCGTTTGCTTTCGCACTGCATCAGCAGTGCCTTGATACCAGTCAGCGCTTTCAATAGTTTGCTCTGCCGCCCAGATCTGCACCCACCCCGTATGAAATGCATCAAAATCGTAGGTATTTGTAATATGGCGATGCAAAGATACTGAGTTGAACTGAGTCAGCACTGCAATACGATATATCCCCGAATTAATACAATTACTGATTGGAATATCTATCAGACGGTATTTACCCGCAATGGGCACTGCGGGCTTGGAACGCATTTGCGTCAACGGATAGAGGCGCGCTCCGCGCCCTCCACCCAAAATTACAGCCAGGACTTCATTCAACGAGGGCATAATGAAATAGTCTCCTGCGTATATTTTACTGTTTTTTTGATAACTTGTTAATGCTCAAAGATTCTCAATTTACCATGTCATAACAACTTTAAGTGGGTCTACTGATCTCCAGCCATCACCTGCCCGACCGTCTTTACAATAAGTCCATTGGATTGTTGCTCTCCAAGCCACTGTGAAAACTCAGCGAATACTTGCGGCTTAATGGCATACTGATCACAGCCATCACAAACATGGTGAAAAACAAAAATGACCCAGCCGCCGCCGCTGTTTTCGACTTCGGTCACATAGCGTACCATTTTCGGGAAGCGTGTGTCGCTCACAATATATGGCATGGCGCGCAAGCCATGCCCATCCACGGGCGGAATGGTCTCAGGTCCATCTGACACACCACGCGCATTGCCGTACCCGCAATCTTTTACGACTTTTTTTGCTTCATCGTCGTAATGCCCGAAAGGATAAGCGAAAGAAGTTACATCGAAGCCGTACGCAACCAAATTGGAACGATCCTGGCAAACCTCACGCTCAAGATCTGCGCCGCGCACATCCTCAAGATTGACATGGCTGAGTGTATGTCCGCCGATTTCATTGCCGTCATTATAGAGGTCACGCAGTTGATCTTCAGTCATGTAACCGTTTGAATTGGTAAAGCCGCTCACAACATAGAACGTGGCGGGCAGGTTATTTTCTGCGAGGGCAGAGCGCACGGAATAATTATCCGCGTCACCATCATCAAAAGTCAAACTCACCACAGTGTTTTTAAATACGAGACTTTTCGTTTCAGTTTCAGTTACAGGTGTAGCGGGCACACTACTGGTACAGCCAGCCATAAAAAACAACAACGCGAGCAATTTAAAAGAGTTTTTCATTTTTTACCTATTCCAGATCAGCCAGCCTTTTGCCAGCCACTTTTTATGAAGATCAATTTTAAAACCTTTTGCGGCGAGGCTCTCTGCCGAAGCGCCAAACCATTGCTTCAAACCAAACACTTTTGCAGAAATGGTCTCAGCCGCCGAGCGCTTCCACGCCTCGAAGAAATCATAAATCAACTCGCCTTGCACAACGTGATGAATATAATTTTTAGGCAGCACTGCTTGAAAATCGGTGATGTCAAACCCTATGTGAAAGTTGGTGCTGAAAACAAGCGCTTCATTTACCCACCCGTCTGCCGCCTTCCGCACAAGGTTTGCCGCCCAAATACTACCAAAAGGATTCGATGTGCCCTCGATCATTAATCCGCCAGTTAAAACATACTGTGCAAGTCTTTGATACGCGGGAAAAAAATCCTTTTCTTCATATTGACGCAGAACATTAAATGCGCGGATCAACCTGACCGATTCATCTGGCTGCAAAGGCAAATTAAATCCACCGACCCGAAAGTGGGTGATCTCATTGGCATGGGGTAATGCAGCCTCCACGCGTTCTTTATCTATCTCAACGCCAAGAATGGGCAGGCTTGGATTTACACGCCTAAAACGTTCGGCGCTTTCGAGCGTAGTACGGGCGTCAAAGCCGTAGCCTAGATCAATGAACATAGAACGCTGAAACAGCCCATCGGCACGGGTAAGAAGCGAAGGCTCATAAAGCAGGATAAAGTTATCCACCCGTCGGAGTCGATTCGATGCGGTCTTGCCCCGGGTTGGCAATCCGATTGGTTTTTTTGAAGCAGTAGGCTGTGCGTTCATATCCTAATTATACAAGAAGCGACCTTGCGGTCGCTTCTTGTTTCTTTCAATATTCGATACAAGTATTAGTCGCCAATAGTGGTGTCTGGAAGTTGCGACCACTGCCGCGCGTTGTTTTGAATTTGCTCGTCTGTGAAACGCCCATGAATAAAGCCCGTTCCAGCAGGGATGAGTTTACCGATGATCACGTTCTCTTTCAAGCCAAAGAGCGGGTCGGTTGTGGAGCCAATCGCCGCGCTTGCCAACACCTTGATCGTGTGCTGGAAGGAGGAGGCTGAGAGGAATGAGTCGGTGCTGAGAGATGCCTTGGTTACGCCGAGCAACACTTCCTGAGAGCGGGCGGCTTGTTTGCCTTCTGCCAGCAAGGCTTCGTTGATCTTGCGAATTTCAAGGCGATCAACTGCATCACCGGGCAAATACTTGGTATCGCCAGGGCGCGTGACTTGCACTTTGCTCAACATCTTGCGGATGATGACTTCAAAATGTTTGTCGTGGATGTTCTGTCCTTGTGAGCGATAGACCTTCTGCACTTCGGTCATCAGGTACATCTGGCAGGCGTCGCGTCCTTGAATTTTGAGGACACGATGGGGATTGAGCGAGCCTTCGGTTAGAGCCTGACCTGCTTCGACATGCGCGCCATCTTTGACGAGCAAGCGCGAGGAGGTGGGGATGTCTTCGATGGTTTCTTCGCGCTGTTCGTAGGATACGATAACCTTGCGGTCTTTCTTTTCCACGGCAACACGTCCGCCATGCTGGGCGGTGATGGTGGCTTTTTCCTTGGTGGCAAGAATATCGCCAACTTGCACTTCTGATTCATCCTTGGCGACAAACTTCCAATCTTCGGGAAGCACGTATTCGTCGTGGATCATTTCTGCGTATTCAATATGAACTTCACGCATATCTGTATATTTTTCAGACTGCATGATCTTCACCACGCCGGCGATCTCAGCCACAACGGCTTCGCCCTTCGGCATCTTGCGGGCTTCAAAGATTTCTTCCACGCGTGGAAGACCCGTTGTAATATCTGCGGCGCCTTGCGAAGCCACACCACCAGTATGGAAGGTGCGGAGAGTCAACTGCGTACCAGGCTCGCCAATCGATTGAGCGGCGACGATACCCACAGCCGATCCAAGTTCGACCATTTCGCCGCGTCCCAAATCAATGCCGTAGCATTTTGAGCAAATGCCGTGCGAGAGTTCGCAGGTCATCGGCGAGCGGACTTTCATTTCAGTTACGCCGGCGTTGGCAATCTTGCGCGCCAAATCATGCGTGATTACATCGTTGTATTCAGCAAGCACTTCGCCGGTATTTGGGTCAAGCACACGCTCAACGGCAAGTCGGCTGTAAATGCGGCTCATAATGGATTGACCCGCCACATCATCTGACTTCTTGATCCACAGCCCTTCGTGCGTGCCGCAATCGTATTCGTTGATGATGATGTCCTGCGCAATGTCCACCAGACGGCGGGTGAGATAACCCGCATCTGCCGTGCGGAGGGCTGTATCGGCAAGACCCTTACGAGCGCCATGTGTAGAGATGAAGTATTCCTGCGCGGTAAGTCCCTCACGGAAGTTGGATCGAATTGGCATGGGGATGATGCGTCCCGAAGGATCAGCCATCAAACCGCGCATACCCGCCAACTGCGAGATGGTCGAGAAACCGCCTTTGGTCGCGCCGGAGGTTGCCATGATGGAAAGGTTGCCATCAGGATCCATGTGTTTTCGTACAGCAACACCCACTTTTTCGGTGGTGTCCTGCCAAATTTGGATTTCGCGTTCGTTCTTTTCCTGCTCGGTCAGCAAACCACGACGGAAGTCACGCAAAACCACTTCAACCGCCTTGAGCGATTCGTCAATAATGCCTTTGCGTTCTGGCGGGATGGAAATATCGGCAACTGCCAACGTAGTGCCTGATCTTGTTGCGTACGTAAAACCAATATGTTTTACAGCATCCGCCACATCGGTGGTGACTTCCTGTCCGCACAATTCGTACACTTCAGCGATCAAATCCTTCACGCCGCCTTTATCAAGTTTCTCGTTCATAAATTGAACTTGTTCAGGCAAAACGCGATTGAATAATACGCGACCCACAGTTGTGTTAACAATACGGGTTTCGGCTTCGGGCAGGCGGTCGCCGTTATCGCTGTACCATGTTTTCGTACGGAACTTGATCTCGGAGTGAATCTCCACCTGGTCAAGCGCGTACGCGAGTTCCACTTCATCAATATCCGCAAAAGCGCGTCCATCTCCACGATGCACGGCTTTCTGTTCCATGGTGAGGTAATACACGCCAAGCACCATGTCCTTGGACGGCGAAATAATTGGCTCGCCATCGGCAGGTTTGAGCAAGTTTCTGGAAGCGAGCATAAGATCACGCGCTTCAGCCACAGCCTTCTGTGAAAGCGGAACATGAACAGCCATCTGATCGCCATCGAAGTCCGCGTTGAAAGCGGTGGTGACGAGCGGATGCAATTGAATGGCAGAGCCTTCGATGAGGATCGGCTCAAATGCCTGAATACCAAGACGATGCAAGGTGGGCGCGCGGTTGAGCATGACAGGGCGGTCGCCGATCACGCCTTCAAGCGCTTCCCAAACCTCAGGACGGTTGCGTTCGATCAAGCGACGGGCGCCTTTGACATTTGCCGCATAATTATTTTGCACGAGCCGCGCAATAACAAATGGGCGATAAAGTTCAAGCGCCATGCTCTTGGGCAGACCACATTGATTAAGTTTCAACTGCGGACCGACCACGATCACAGAACGACCGGAGTAGTCCACACGCTTGCCGAGCAAGTTGCGGCGGAAGCGTCCCTTCTTGCCTTTGAGCATATCGCTCAAAGATTTTAGTTCGCGGCGACCACGGCGGGAGAGGGCTTTACCGCGCTGTGAATTGTCAATCAAACTATCAACCGCTTCCTGCAACATGCGCTTCTCATTGCGGATGATGACATCTGGCGCGCCAAGTTCGAGCAAGCGCTTCAAGCGATTGTTGCGGTTGATCACGCGGCGATAGAGATCGTTCAAATCTGACGTCGCAAAACGTCCGCCATCCAACTGAACCATCGGGCGCAGATCGGGAGGGATCACGGGGAGCACGGTGAGGATCATCCACGCAGGGCTGTTGCCAGAGCGGCGGAAGGCTTCCACGACCTTCAAACGGGTTGTGGATTTCTTGCGCTTCTGCTTGCTTTTGGTGGTGCGAACTTCATGCCAAAGTTCTTCTGAAAGCCGGTCAAGGTCAAGACGTTCAAGAATGTCAAAGAAAGCCTCGGCGCCCATATCGGCGCGGAAGACCTGTCCCCAACGTTGTTTAAGTTCGCGGTAGCGAATTTCGCTCAGGAATGTGAAGGGGCGAAGTTCCAATAATTCATCACGCAAACGCGAGGAATTATTCGTTGAAGCAGTGCTGTCATTTTCCAGTTCGCCGCGCAAGGCTTCCATTTCCAAATCCGCTTGCGCTTTGAATGCGGCAGACTGAGATTTGATGCTTTCCAACTCAAGCTGCTTTTTATCCTTTAACTGACTCTCAAGCGTTTCGATTTTCTTTGCTACGCTCTTTTGAACATGCGTAATATGCTTGCTGTTGACTTTTTCGCCAGCGTCGAGGATATTCTCGCCAGTCAGTTCAAAGACAATGGTTTTCTTGGCAGATTCACCCATCTGTTCCTGAAGCAGTTTTTCAAGTTTCTGCCCCTCTTTAATGATGGGTTCCATCTGTTCTGCAATGCCTTCATCGTAACCCTGTTCAAGTGAGGCTTGCTTTTGCTTCAGTTCGGCAATTTTGTGATCGCGTCGCTGCTTGATTTCAACAATTTGGGCATTTACGGTTGCGGCCTGTTCACGCTCGGAAACAGAAATTTCATCTTCCAAACGTTGCAACGCTTTCTTGCGCGCTTCTTCGTCCACATACGTGACAATATATTGAGCGAAATACAGAACACGATCAAGGTTACGGCGTGACACATCAAGCAACATACCCATCTGAGATGGGATGCGGCGCGTGTACCAAATATGCGCAACCGGCGTGGCTAGTGTAATATGTCCCATGCGCTCACGGCGAACCGCAGAGCGAGTGACTTCCACACCGCATTTATCGCAGGTGATACCCTTGTAACGGGGGTTCTTATATTTTCCGCAATAACACTGCCAGTCACGGGTGGGGCCGAAGATGGCCTCACAGAACAGTCCGTCCTTCTCTGGCCGCAAGCGGCGATAGTTGATCGTTTCGGGTTTTAGCACCTCACCATACGACCATGACATGATCGTTTGCGGTGAGGCAAGGCTGATACGGAGTGCGGTCAGTCCCTTAGTTTCCACTGGGTACTCTCCTCAAAAATAAAGTGCTATTCGAGATTTCTCTGCATAGCGTATAGTGCAAATAACGCAGAGACAAACAAAGGCAAGCACTTCGAGAATATTTTCTCAAGCGCTTGCTGTATTTACTCGGTTTTTGTATCCAACGTAAGGATTATACGCATACGAGAGGGGAGAGTCAAGGTTGCGTGCGTTCTAATTTTAAGTCTTGGCAATGATTATGGGGCTATATTACGAGCGCAACGGATACCGAAGCCGAAAAAGACATTGGCTGGCTCAACTCCAAGGCGGGCTGATACGCGCAAGAGATATTCATTCTGATTCCATGCGCCGCCGCGTAATACCCGATACTGCCCCGAATCAGGTCCAAGCGGATTCTCGACTGGGGAGTTCTCGTAATATTTATCTGAATACCAATCAGCGGTCCATTCCCACACGTTGCCGGCCATGTCGTATATACCATTGAGACTTTGTCCGTTCACATAACTTCCGACAGCCTTTGTATCTCCAACACAGCCCAGATAATTTGCCTTATTGCACTCTATCCCATCTCCCCACGGGTACGAGCGTCCATCTGCGCCGCGCGCTGCTTTTTCCCATTGGGCTTCTGTGGGAAGTCCTGCGCCGCGCCACTCACAGTAAGCCTTTGCCATGTTCCAGTCTACATACACAACTGGATGGTTCGCATATTGCAAATTATCATAGTTTCTTGTATTTTGAGGTTGATCACAAGCGCCTGCTGTGACGCAGTCCTTATAGAGAACATTCGTGACTTCATATTTATCCATGTAGAAATCAGCCAGATATACCGTGTGAACAGGCTGTTCATCTACGTCCCCGTTGCCACTGCCCATTGAAAATTGTCCGGCGGGGATCAACACCATTGGAATATCAGTCAAATCGGAAGCGGGGACAACGAACGGAATACCCGCATTCGCCTCAACCGTCGGTAATGATTCGACTGTTGCCATAACTGCGGGGATTGGGGTAGAACTTAGCCATTTTTGAATCAATGGACCGCCAATAATCGTTGCGCAAGCCGTGACGATTGTTACGATGGCTCCAATTAATGCAACAAGTATTTCGGTACTGACTTTTTTTGGCTTTACGGGATGAGGCGTTGGCGCCGGATTAACTTCATTTTTAACGTAACGCAGCGTCGTATCATTTTGACCTACAGATACAACCCGCCGAACTGCGGAATAAAACTTTGCATCTGGCAGTTTCTCGCCGCGCACATCATAAAACTGGGTCGACTCAACAGAAAGCCAGGGTTCGTCGCCCTCCAACAACATGGGGAAAATTGGTTTAAGTTTTCGCTTTGCGCGCTGCAATTCACTTTGCACCCACTCAGAGGCAAACGCAGGCGGCGTCATGATCACGATAAACGCAGCGCAACTATCAAGTTGCGCTTGAATCTCAAGCGGCCACTGCGATCCATAATCCAGGCGGCCGTCGATCCAAACATTAAATCCCATGCTTTGCAAATTATCTGCAAGCGTGTGTGCGTACCTGGTATTTTTATGGCTATAACTAATAAAGATGTGACTCATAGACTACCTATAATATTTCTACCTATAAAACGATCAAATTCGTTCACGACGCTAATAGCGGACAGAGTGTATCCAGTTTAATCGTTTTTTAGCGCAACGGCGGCTTTGTTTTCACGATCTACCGATTGTGGACTACAAGCAGGAAAGTTCCGCTGTTATAATTTGTCAAAACAAGTCAAAGGAGATAGTCAAATGGCATACACAAATGTAAAAGTCCCTGAGGGTGGGGCGAAAATTTCGATTGAAAATGGAAAACTAAACGTTCCCAACAATCCCATCATCCCGTACGTGGAAGGTGATGGCACCGGACGCGATATCTGGCGCGCATCTGAACGCGTGCTGGATGCGGCTGTGGAGAAAGCCTACGGCGGCACACGCAAAATCCACTGGATGGAAGTATACGCAGGCGAGAAATCCTTCAAGATGCTCCAGAGTTGGCTGCCCGACGAAACCGTGGATGCGTTCAAAGAATTTCTGGTTGGCATTAAAGGACCGCTCACCACACCCATCGGCGGCGGCATTCGCTCTTTGAATGTTGCGCTCCGCAAAATGCTGGACTTGTATGTTTGTCTGCGCCCCGTGCGCTGGTACCAGGGCGTGCCTTCGCCTGTGAAGCACCCTGAACAAGTGGACATGGTCATCTTCCGCGAAAACACCGAAGATATTTACACAGGCATTGAGTTTGCGTACGGAACCGAAGACAATAAAAAATTCAAGGAATTATTCAAAGAAGCCTTCCCGAAAGAATATGCCAAGATGCGCTTTCCCGAAACGGCGGGACTTGGAATCAAACCTGTTTCCGTCGAAGGCACCGAACGGCTCGTGCGCGCCGCGATTGCATGGGCGTTGCTCAACAAACGCAAGAGCGTGAACTTTGTCCACAAAGGCAACATTATGAAGTTCACCGAAGGCGCATTCAAAGATTGGGGATATGCGCTCGCCAAACGCGAGTTCCGCAACGAGATCGTCACCGAACGCGAAACCTGGATTTTAGGCAACAAAGAATCCAAGCCGAACTTAAGCGTGGAAGAGAACGCCAAGAGCATTGACCCTGGCTTCGACATGATGAGTCCCGCCCAACAGAACGACATCAAAAGCGAAGTGGAAGAAGCCCTGAAATTATGGGATACCCACGGCGAAGGCAAATGGAAGAAGATGCTGTTGATCAAAGACTCAATCGCCGATGTCAGCCTGCAATTCACGCTCATTCGTCCGAAGGACTACGATGTGATCGCAACCCTTAACTTGAACGGCGACTACCTCTCCGATGCTTTAGCCGCGCAAGTCGGCGGGATTGGCATTGCTCCGGGAGCAAACATTAATTACGTAACGGGGCACGCTATTTTTGAAGCAACTCACGGCACCGCACCGAAATACGCCGATCTGGACAAGGTCAACCCTGGATCAGTCATTCTCTCCGGCGAGATGATGCTGCGTTACATGGGCTGGGGCGAAGCCGCAGACTTGATCGTAAAAGGTATGGAAGGCGCAGTTGCCGCCAAGACCGTGACCTACGATTTCGCCCGTCTGATGGATGGCGCGAAAGAGATCAAATGCTCCGAGTTCGGCGACGCGATCATCAAATGGATGGAATAAAAATCCGCTTGCGGCTATGATCGCGCAACCTGCAACAGACTAAAAAAGAGTCTCATGGCGAATCTGACCTTCCACATGAAGGAGAAGCCATGAGACTCTTTTAAAAGATTTACGAAACACGCTACACATTACAAGGTTCAACTTAAATAAAACTCTCACGGGCAGTTCTCAACCACCTGAAAGATTTGGAGAAAACATGACCTACACAACAATTCTTACAGAAATTCGCGGGCGCGTCGGTGTTGTTACACTCAACCGCCCACAAGCGATGAACGCTTTCAACACCCTGATGTTGACTGAATTATTCAATGCGCTTGAGACCTTTGACAAGGATGAAACCATCGGCGCAATGGTGGTGACCGGCAACGAAAAAGCCTTCGCCGCCGGCGCAGATATCAAAGAGATGGCGGAATCCACGCCGTTTGGAATGATCAAACAGGGGCGCGTCGAATTGTGGGATCGCATTCGCGGCATTAAGAAAATTGTTGTCGCGGCAGTCTCTGGCTGGGCGTTGGGCGGCGGATGCGAGTTCGCCATTTCATGCGACATGATCGTCGCCTCGGAAACAGCAAAGTTTGGTCAACCCGAAGTAACCATTGGCATTATCCCTGGCGGAGGCGGCACTCAACGCCTGGCGCGCCTGCTTGGAAAAAACCTGGCCATGGAAATGATCATCAACAACCGTACATTAACCGCCGCCGAAGCGCTTCAATTTGGATTGGCAAACCGCGTTGTACCTGTTGACGGATACCTTGATGCCGCAGTTGCCTTCGCAGAAGAAATCGCTGCGCGCGCCCCTTTGGCTGTTCGCATGGCAAAAGACTCGATCAACACTGCATTTGAGACCACGCTGACCGAAGGGCTGAAAGCCGAGAAGCGGAATTTTTATCCGCTATTTTCAACTGAAGACCAAAAGGAAGGTATGAAAGCCTTCATCGAAAAGCGCAAGCCAAATTGGAAGGGGAAATAGTTGGATAGCGGCAAAAAACATCCAACCAGCAAGCGAACGACTGGAAAATAAATGACTAATTTCTCTGACCTCACAACTGGTCTTTCCAAATTGGGCTTGAGCAAAAACCTTGTAATCGCGCACGCCTCGCTGAAAGCCTTTGGACACATCGAAGGCGGCGCGGATAGCATGGTCAACGCCCTGCTGGACTCTGTGCGCGGCGTGATCATGCCAACTTTCACATACATGACCATGCTCAACCCCGAGGTTGGTCCGCCGCACAATGGAATCACATACGGAAGCGAAACCAATCTGAACAAAATGGCAGAGGCTTTTCACCCCAATATGCCTGCGGATAAAATGATGGGCATGTTACCTGAAACGCTCCGCAAACATCCCAAAGCAAAACGTTCCATGCACCCCATTCAATCTTTTGCAGGCATTCGCGCCGATGCAATTCTCAACACACAAACCATCTACAACCCGCTGGCGCCGATTGGCGCACTGGCAGATCAAGATGGATGGGTTTTATTGCTGGGGGTCGATCATCGCGTTAATACGAGTATTCACTACGCCGAAAAACTTGGCGGACGACTTCAGTTTATCCGCTGGGCGTTGATGCAGGATCGCGTGGTGGAATGTCCTGGTTTCCCCGGCGACTCGGAAGGCTTTGAGTCCATTGCGCCTGCCGTGGAAAAATACACCCGCCGCGTACAAATTGGCAACGCGCTTGTGCAAGCCGTGCATCTCAAAAGTTTGATCAAGGTGGTTGTGGATCAACTGCAACAAAATCCGTTCGCGCTGCTCTGTCAAAGACCCGATTGCGAACGATGCACTGCGGTTCGGTGGTCGTAAAA
>JFJP01027086.1_pt1 | contig 22278 bp, 28 predicted proteins | sample 431651 | NCBI WGS metagenome assembly JFJP01 (sample SAMN02602958, study PRJNA72255) | Microbial mat metagenome, whole genome shotgun sequencing project. | biome: fresh water; feature: sink hole; material: water; isolation source: purple microbial (photo- and chemosynthetic) mats found in...
TTATTTAATGCAAATTAGTGCTGAGGACTTTATATAGGGGATTTAAAAAATAAAATTAATAATTAATCATTTAAATAATTACAAAAACAATGAAATCTTCTTTTTATTATTTAGCTATAATCTGTTTCCTTTGCACCATTTCTTGCTTAGAAAATGGTGTAGGTCGAACTCCTCCGATGGGTTGGAACTCCTGGAACAAATATGCCTGTGAAATAAATGAGGCTTTAATCAAGCAAACAACAGAGGCTTTGATCTCAACAGGTTTAGCAGCCAAAGGTTACCAATATGTCAATTTAGACGATTGTTGGCAGGTATCACGTGATGCAAATAACCGAATCCAAGAAGACAAGACCAAATTTCCTAGCGGTATGAAAGGTTTAGCAGATTTTATTCATTCCAAAGGTTTGAAATTTGGAGTTTATTCTGATGCAGGTTTTTACACATGTCAAAGAAGACCAGGTTCATTGGGTCATGAAGAAAGTGATGCTTTAAGTTATGCTTCATGGGATGTAGATTATTTGAAATATGACAATTGTTATAATGATTTGTCTAGTCCTAAAATCAGATATCCAAAGATGAGTGCCGCTTTGAACAAAACTGGCAGACCTATCTTCTTTTCAATGTGTGAGTGGGGAGTTGAAAATCCAGCCACTTGGTCCACCAATATTGGAAACTCTTGGAGAACCACTAGAGATATAGTAGATAATTGGTCTTCATTTGTCAGTATTCTAGATGAACAAGTAGGGTTAGAGATATATGCTGGACCTGGACATTGGAATGATCCTGATATGCTCGAAGTTGGCAATGGAGGTATGACTTTTCATGAATATCAGGCACATTTCGCTCTTTGGGCTTTATTGAAAGCTCCCTTACTGATTGGATGCGATGTGGTGAATATTGCTAAAGAAACTTTGGATTTGTTAGGAAATGAAGAAATCATCAAAGTCAATCAAGATAAATTGGGAATTCAAGGAAAAAGAATTGCTAAGAATAGAGATTTAGAAGTTTGGGCTGGAAATGTTGAAAATAATGAAGTAGCAGCTGTTCTCTTTAATCGAGGAACTTCACAAAATACGATAAGCCTAGACTTTAATTTGGCTGGATTTAAAGGAAAAAGTGCTCATGTTCGAGATTTGTTACAGAAAAAAGATCTGGGAGTGTTCCAAGAGAAATTTGATGCTGTCGTTCCTGGACATTCAGCAATTATGGTGAGACTCTCACTTCAGAATGTCTCCTCCTTCCTTGAGAATTAAGTCATATGTTTTTAATTAATTAGATAGCATTTAAGAAAAGTTTTAAAAAATGAACATATCCCAAAGATTTAAATTTTAACAAAATTAATTAATTTTGGAATTTTAAAAAATAATTTGATTTTACGAAAATATTTAAAGAAAAAATTAAAATTTGCAAAAAAAAATTTAATTTAGTTATTTATTTTCTTTTAAAAAGATAGAAAAAATTATTTTGATTTTAAAGATCGTGAAATTTTTAGCAAAACATTCCATTCTTTACTATTTGAAAAAAATTGATATAAATCAAAAATATTTTCAAACTGTTCTTGTTCAATCTGTTCGGCAAAATTAATCTGAAAATTAAAAGGTAAATTAGAGGATTTTTCATTAGAATAGAAGTTCCAATAAAAGTTTTCGGTCTTGAACTTTAATTTGAGCCAGGAGCGCAGAAACAAATATTCATGATTTTTTTTCGAGGATAATTTTGATAGGCTATATTTTTTCTTGATTCTAAATATCTTTATCAAAACATCAAAAAATTCATCATCAATGTATTCTCCAAAACGTTTTGATATCACTTGATTTAATTTATCAAAATCTAAATAATTTAATCATTTTATTAAATTTAATAATAATTTGATATAATATGAAGAAACCCATATTTTTGCCCAATGAGTCAAAACAATAAAGATAAGAAATGAAGAGTAAATCTGGATCTTGTTTCGGATCAATTCCCAAACGATTGCTCATCCACAAGATATAATGTTTTGTAAGATTGCATTCTTTTTAAATTTTTATAAAGAGAGAGTTTTATAAAAAATTAAAAAACCTGATTTTTTTTCAAAATCTAAAATTATATCTGTTGTTATGAAAAGTGGATTTCCATACTTTTTGATAGAATTTAAAAAACATGACGAGGTCTCTAAAAAATGAATTAATTTTAAATTAAAAAATTTAAAACTTTGTTTTTCTTCAATAAAGGTATTCAATGTATTAATTATTTCTAAATGGGATTTAATTGCCTGAAGTGAAATTTTTGAAAAATTTTTTTTTAAAAATTGTGTGTCTTTAGAAGATAAATTTGCGTTTTTCATTAAATGATCAACTAATTCATGATTTTCGTGCTCAGTGGTAGAATTTTTCTTGTTTATATTAGAAGGACTATCATCGAAAATCATTTTCTTATGTTTTGTAATTTTCAAGAAAGCGAAATCAATTTGATTGCATTGAGAAAAATTGAGAATGAAATACTTGATTTGTTTCTGGATGCAAAAGACCAATTTATGAAAAAGGAACTGCCTATCATTTTCAGTGGCTGCTTCTAAAAACGCTGCATTTTTTCGAGTAAACTCTTTTGATTTTATTATTTCGTTTTTCACTTCTTCGAAAAAACCTTTGTTTTTCATCAAAAATTCAGTTTTTTTTTCTTGAGCTTCGATGATTATTTGACGCTCAATAATTAAAATATCATAATTTTTGATAATAGATTCAATCAAAAGTTTATCAAATTTAGTCAAAGTTCCGTTTTCCACAAAAGTTACATTATTTTTAGGATGTATATTAATTTGATATGGTGGAGGGGAAAAGTCGAATTTGATATTTGGGTATTTCATTAATTTATTAGACTCTTCTGAATCGATAGTTTGTGAACTTAAAGCTTTTTCTTTTGTATTTATTTTAAGTTCCTAGTTGAAGGATTATAATCAGTGTTTTGTTAAAAATTAATAATTTTGAAATAACTTGGATATCACTGAACGTATTTAATTCATTTCTCTGTTGATTTGCTAGTTTTAGGCAAAAAATAGAAAAACATAAAAATAAAATGTTCTTTTACCATTTAACACTAATTTCAATTTTTGAAAGAAATGATTTGATTGTTTTGGAGAATAGGACGATAAATGACTGGTTATTGGAGGAGAGAAGCTTTTCTTTTTATAGGCGATGTATTTTTCAGGGTGATGAATCCTAGGAGAACTCGGAACTTTGTTGAATTTATCAAGCATTTCTTTGTTTAATTTTGAGTGCCCATCAAATGAATCAATTTTTTGAAGCATATCTTTGACCATTTTTTGTGTTGTCTTGTTAAATTCATAGTTTATAAAATCTTTAAACACAAAATAAACCCACTGAAATTTCATTATTTGGGGTATTTGGTGCAAAAACATAAGAAGAATTTTCGTTTTTTTTGGAACTTTTTCTAATCCCTTGAGAAAAAGAGTCCTCTAAATTTTTTGAAAAAGGTGTGAGAAAATTGCTAGAAGTTCATTTTATTTTTATGAAATTTATTAATTTTTACTCATTCATTTCTGAAGAATAAGTGGGGATTTCTTTAAAATTTATGAAGGGTTTTTCTCTTGAATTACTTTTTTTCACTGAATCGAATTTTCTTTTAATAATCTTGATATTTTGAATTTTAGAATTGGTCTGGTTTCGAGTGGTTTCTTCATCGAATTTCCTAATGTGTTTCTCAGAAAAAGATGATCTTTCTAACAGTTCACTCTCTTTATTCTTTATTTTTTTTATTTCTTTTGATTCTTTTTTGATATGAGTAGATTGTAAATTTTCTGTTGTTTTTATGATTTTTAATGGCTTCACTGGTTTTATCAACAATTCAAATCCAATTTCTTGTTTATATTGTTTTTTCGATGTGGAATCAATAAAATCTATTTTTTCTGAAATTTGTTCAATTTCTGATGTTTGTTTAGTTTTTAAAGATTCCTTATTTTCATTCATAATTTCTTCATTCATGGATTTTTTTAAACTGTTTGATTCTGTTTCAATATGAGAAAATGGTAAAATTTCTATTCTTTTGACGGCATTGGGAATTGGATGGATCATTTCAAATTCAATTTCTTGTGTAGATTTTTTTTTACATTTGGATTTAGAATCGATTAAAATTAGATTTTCTGAATTTAATTTTGCTTTTAATAATTGTTCATTTTTATTCAGAAGTTCTTCCTTCTTTGTTTTTGTTAACTCTTTTGACTTTTTTTCTTCAATATGAGAATATTCATCATTTTCTGATGTTTTTACAGCTTTCAATGGTTTTACAGGTTTTACAGATTTTATGGGATCCAATTCAATTCCAATTTCTTGTTTAGATTTTCTTTTTGATTTAGAATCGATAAAACATAATTTTTCAGGAACTTCTTCTATTTTTGATGTTTCCCTTTGCATTTTATTTGTTTTTAGAGATTGCTTTGGGTTGGAATTTTCATCATGAGGCAACTTATATTCATTAAATGAATTATTTGAAATCATTTGGTTTATATTTCCATGATTCATATCATCATCTTGTTGCTTCTGATCAAAGACAATTTGCTCCAATTCCTGATTATTTTTTATTCAAAAATAGATTATTTTAATAATCACCTGTTTTATTTCTTCAATTTCAATCAAATTTATCTTTATGGATTGTTTGTATTTTTTTTCTGGTAAAAAATAGAAAGGATTATCTAATTGACTCGTTGTGTTTTTAACACTCTCACCACTCTCAGACTCCTCCTCTAATTGTAATAATATTATTTTGATCAATGAATGGATTTCTAATTTAATAAACCTTCTTTTATAGTAAATTGTTTTTTTAAAAAAGCTTTGGGAGTTGCTCCTTGCAAATTTTTCGGAGAACTTGCAAAAGTTTTGGGGTCATTTCTTTCAGTTTCTGGTAAGATTCTAATATTTTCAATTAATTCTGATGAAGAACTTGAAGATTCTGAAATTTTAATCAGAATTTTTTCTTCATATTCAATTAAGGGTGAATTTTCTTGAATTTCAGGTGGATTTTCTTCGATTTTTGTTGAATTTTCATGGATATGAGGTGAATTTTCTTGATTTTGATGCGAATTTTCTTTAATAAAATGTGAATTTTCTTTTAAAATTGATGATTTTTCTTTAGTTTGAGGAGAATTTCGTTGAGAAGAGGTGGATTTTAGTTTTTTGAGGCTGAGAGGATTTAATAAAACTTTTGATTTTTTCGAAAAATTCTTCAAATTTTCCTTTGAGTTCATTTCTTCAATATTTTTTAAAAAAAATCCCTTTTTCTTTTTTTTATCAATAGAACTAGAACCAGAGATTTCTTCGTTTTCTTCTGGGATTATGGTTTTTTTTTTAGTGGGAAGTTTTGAATTGTCATTTTTTTTTGGGTTAATTTTGATAGTTTTCACAACAGAATCATTGATTTTTTTCTTTTCAAAATTTAAAGGTAAACTCTTTTCTTGAATTGATTTTTTTATAGGTTTTTCCTTTACATTATTCTCATTTTTTTTTAAAACTATTATGTTATCATGATCATTTGTCACATTATTTACTTCTTTATTTTCAAAATCCGCTTCTTTTCCTGAATCATCAAATGAAACACTGAGTTGATTTTTTGATTTTTCTTCAAAACCTTCATCTAAAACCTCTTTTTTTGAATGAGGTTCGTGAATTTCATCACTTTCAATTTTTACCAAAGGACTTTTTGTCTCAAAATCCAAATCCAAATCATTATAAGATAAATATGATCCTTTTCTTGAACTAAAATCATTCTTTCTTTTCCTTAAAGCCTCAAGAAGAGAAGATTCTGAATCTTTTATTGATGGGTCTAATTCACATTCTGAACGAGGAATTGAACCTAAAGAGTTCTGATCATCATGATGGAATATGCCTTTTCGAAGGTTAGCTTGAAGTCTTAGGTTTATCTTTTGCATTGTTTCGATTTTGTGAAGAAAGAAAGAAGTTTCGAAAGAGTTTTTATTTAAAATTTCAAGAGAATTTTTCTGATTTTCAAATTGCAGAATTGAGTTTTTCGGCATGCGAACATTTCTTCGATTATAAAATTATTTATATATATTATATGAAAAAAAATTACTTCTTACTCGTTTCAATAAAATCGAAATTGCATTGAAAGAGTAGAGATTGAATAGCCTTGCTTTTAACCAGCTCGAATATTTCTGAAGCGCTAAAATCTGATTTCAGATATTTGATTTGATAAGGAGGCTCCTATTTATTATTTTTTTAATATTCATTAAGAAAAACAATCACAAAAAAAAATCCACTGATTGAAAGTTCTTTTTTATGAAGAGATTATTCGGTGAAATGAAAAAATCCTGCTGTTTGTTTTTGAAATAAAGAGCTTTCAAAAAAACACTGATAAATTCTTTTGTTTCTTTCTTCAAGTCTTTTTTGAAATTTTCCCTTGTGGCTTTGATGAGAGATTGAACTTTTATGATTATGTCATTTTTTTTTAAGCTAACATCAAATGCTTCTTGATTCAATTTCATTTTATAGTTATGAAAAATAATTCTTAATTCGTCTAGATAGGGATATTTATGAATGGGTTTTTCACCCTTTCTGATCCAATAAGGCTCATCTTAAACATATATTATAATTTTTCAGCTAATAAAGAAATTAATACTTAAGGTGTTTTTTCTGAAAATCCAGATATTTTCTTGATCTAATTTATCCTTCATCCGAATGAATTCTGCAATAAAGACTTCAAAAATATATATTGTTATGGTAAAAACTATAAGATTATAACTGATGAGATGGATTTCATTGTATATGTTAACTCCCATTTGCTTTGCTACTTCCAAAATATGAACATCCACAAGGTCTAATTTTTTTTAAATATTATTTTATTCGTTCTTTTCAATCGTTACTTTTTTCAATCATTTTTTGTCGAAAAGCAGATAATTCCTTATTCCATTCTTCATCTGACTTAAAATTTTCATTCAAATAATAGCATGAATTATCATAATTTTTTTCTTCCTTTTCATAAAACGCATCATTCATTTTAGCAAATTTCAATACTTTTGTTAAACTTTTATTTTCTCTCATTTCAATGACCATCTCTGACAAATCAATCTCGAAATCGCGATTTAGCATGTCATAAAATAGTGTTTTGGTCGTATTATGCATGGATTCTAAAGTGGACTTGATTTTCTCCTTTTTGGCTATTTCCAACAAATCTTCCACATATAAAAAGCAAGGATGAACGAAAATTTTCAAATTGCAATTTGGAGAAATAAAATATTTTCCTTCCTTTTCATCCTCATGATTAACACTCCAATATTCTGGTATTTCTAATGAAATATACATCCGAGCAATCCTTTTTTAATTATTTTTTTATTAAACAAATAAAGAAAAAAACTTTACCAATATAAATAAATCTCATGAGGATTGATTTTTAGAAACAAGATGGCTCGAGCTACATCAATAGGATCAGCCTTAAATTAAAAGTAAATCGAAGCCTAATTTTTTTCTAATACTTTTTTAAAAGACTCCATTGTTTTGACTTCATCAGAAAGCTCCAAAAGATCTGAACCATATTTTTCAAAATAATATTTTTTGGCTTCTTTTAAAGAAATTTCATATTGGCTCAATTGGGAAGAGTTGTTTTTTTCGGATTCCATGTCTTTTATTTTTTTATTCAGAAAGAATTTCAATTCTTTATATCTATTTTTAGCAGCTCCCTCTTCGTAGAGGTTAGAAATCGCGCCTGAAGTAAGTGGATTAACAGCATTTTTTCTCTCGTTTTTAATTTTATTAATTTAAAAAAATCCAATTTGTTGAAAATTTAAAGTTTTACTTGGAAGGAGGAAAAATTACAATTTGTCCATTTTTCATTTTTTTTCTTTGTGGTGATCGAGTATCATTGTTAACCTCTTGAATCTTTTGAAGGACTAATGGAAGATGATTTATACTCTTTTCTGAATTTTTCTTGTCTAAATTTCTCTCTTTGTTCCTCAAATTTTTTTAATTTTTAATTTTAGAATTTTTGTGGGAAATGATTTACGACAGAATCTCATGATAATAGTTTCTGAACTTTTTAGTTAAAGGGTGCTCCTTTGTGTCTATGTTTTCATTTTGGTTATAATAATGGAATTTCCCATTTTCTTGAACATTTTTAGACCAACCCTCAGGGAGTTCTGTTTTTATCATCTGAAAAAATGGAAATAAATTTAGAAACCATTATTTTTTTAACTGTGGATAATAAAAATTCATATTCTTCAAATTCAGTTTCTGGATCTATTCCTATTTTTGGAGCTAAAGCCAACGCTTCCTATGAAATTCATTATGTGTTTTGAAAGAATTGTGTTAATTTTTTAAAAGATTAATTATTACCGTTCTTTCCATTTCATTCATAAGATAAATAGGAACTTTTTTATGAGATGAATTACGTCGAAGAATGGAACCTTTTCGTATAAATTTCGATGTTTCTAGCTTTTTGGGAGAAAACATTGTTACAAATTTTAAACAGGGTAATTTTATTTTAATTTTTTTTAATATAACAAAATATTCATAGAAAAAATTATTTTTTTTTAAATTATTTCAAAAAAATATGCGTTTATTTCTCCATATTTCAGCGAAATCATTGACTTTTTTCTTGCACATCGACTCGTTTATACCTCTCAGATTTTTGGCGTAAAAGCTTAAATACCAATTATTGCTGATTTTGCTAATAAAAATATAGATGTATTCATTCTCGCTTTTGCGATTTTGTCTTTCTTTGTTGAGATAAGACTCTATCACTTCTTCACTTTCTTCCATAAAAACAATTATTTCATCAAATTCTCCTTCAATCTAATAATAAGAATTAAACAAATTAATTAAAAAATAACCCACCTTTTTTTTTGTAGAAAAAATAATAGTGAATTCTTTATAAATAAAAAGATCCTTATTAAATTTGAAATTGTTCTTGATATAACTCAGTGAAGAATTGTGAACTTTTTCTTGAAATTTGTTTTTCTTGGTAAACAACACCAGGAAGCCATTCAAATCTTTAAAGACTATGTCTTGCAAGCTTGAAAATAACTAATTGTTTAAAGAAAATAAATTGATTTTTTTTTACAAATTCCTTAAATTTGGCAACAAGACTTCATCGGAAATGTTAATTTCATTAATTAAAAAAATTTCAGAAAAGCAAAAAATCACCTTTTGGAGCAATAATCTGTGGAAATTTTTGAAAAATTTAAAAGAAGAGTATTCACATTCTTCCTAAATTTAAGTATTTTAATTAAAATAAAAAAATAAAAACATACACAAAGATAAAGATTTGGGCTAGACTTTTTTTTGATGTCTAAACTCGTTATAAATTTTAATTTTGTTAAAGGGAAAATACACCCCCAAAAATCCATATTTTCTATGCATTTTAAAATGTTTAATATATAATAATGACATTCTGTTTCAAAGCTTTAATAAAATATTTGTTTTAAAGAAAAAAAATATAATCAAATGAGAATGAAAGTCTTACCTAAGGGTTTCCTTTAAAAGTGTTAAACCAAAATATTCAGGACAAAACATCAAATCTTGAACATTTTTTATGTATTCTTCTAATTTGATTAAGTACAAATCAAAGTTAATAGGGTATTTAGGAAAAACCCATAAATCATAACTATTGAAACGAAAACTCAAAACAAATCCATAGTTTTTTTTACCATTTAACTAAATGAATTTTGATGGACATCAGCATTTTAAATGCAAATAAAAAATCTTTTGAGTTGATTATTTTTGATTCATTGATCGAAATCATTTTTTCTAAATCTGAATATGTTTTTAGCAAATCTTCCTTTTAGATTTATATATATACAATCCAATCATTTAACGATCGATAAATTATTACAAAATTCTTTTCATATTGGTCAAGATCTTTAGGCTCCCGAGGTTGAGGCAAATTATGATAAATGCTGTGCATTAAACAATAATTTTTAAATGTATTTGAAAATAATTTATTGAGATCATCGCTCTAAAATTACATCAAATTATGAAGAAAAAATTCGTTAGAAATAACATCAAAAATTGTTATGGCATCTTGGAGATTGAGAACTTTTTCATGAGGACACAATTCAAGAAAGTTAATTGTGGAATCCATCGAATTTTGAGAAATAAAGTTTTTTTTTATCATTCCTATTTGGTTTTTTAAAATTTTTTTATGCAAAACTAAATTATTTTACTTTTTTAAAATTAAATATTTTTTCAGTTTTGATTATAGATGAACATCCGAAAAGAAAAAACGTTAAAATCATATTTTCAGATTTTAAACGAAACACTTTTATTGGCTTGCAAGATAAAGCGAAAAAAAATGAGAAATAATTTTCTAAAAAAAATAAATTACCAGCATTTCGTATTTATTGACCAATCTTTATTTTCCTAATTTATTTTTTCGAGACTTTCAAACAACGAAAATATCTAGATGAAGAAGATATAAATTATAACAAATATGAATGTCTCAAAGTTCAAAGGAAGATGGAATTTCTTTATTTTGAACAGTCCGGCAGAAAAAAATTCATAGAAAATCATATAATTTCTGAAGAAGTAATCATATTTTTAATTTAACAAAGTGAAAAATAGAAAAATTAGATAAAAAAAATTGCAGAGAAGCACCGAAAATTAGCTGTGACTTTTCCAAAATATGAAAATTACTGGTTTAACCAGATTTTAAATAAAAAATATTAAAATTTTAATCTCTGATCTCTAATTTTTTAAAAAAATTTGGATATTCAAAAATTAACTTTTCAATTAAAGTTTAAAGAATTTAAATCCTCAAGTAAATTGATTTGATTTTGATTGACTTGGGGTTTATGAACTTCTTCTAAACCAATCAAATCCATAGTCTGACTAGGAATCGGTTTTGATGGAGCGAGTTGCTTGCTTCTTTCAGGTGAAGTTGTTTGTTTATTTCTATCAGGTATATTAAAAGGGATTTGATTATTATTAGGGAAATTGTTGCATTGAACTTGCGGAGCATTATTAAATTGAGATAAGTTATTATTATTAAAAAATTGAGAATAATCTTGAGATCCTGCAAAAGATTGTTGTGGTGCTGACTTCGTGAAATTAAAATTATTGTTAAAGTTAGAAAAATCGTTTTTCGGGTTATTGATTGCTTGAGTATTTGGATTGTTATTGGTCAAACTTGATTTATTAGAATTTCCGAAATTGAAATTGTTTTCAAAACCAGAAAAAACATTTTGATTAATCTCAACTTTTTGCTCCTTTTTGTCGAAAGAAAACAGATTAAAATTGTTTTTGTCGTCTTTCCATTCATTAAAATTAGAAGAAAATTTTTGTAAACCTTTGTTATTATCTTGGGTATTTTTATTAAAGGAGTCGAATCCTTTATTATTTTGAGTATTATTATATGAACCAAAACCATTAAAGCTTGAATTATTGTTAGTATTTTTGCTTGGGACTTCATTCCAATCGTTCTTTGATTCAGTTTCAAAATTTTTGGGGTTTTGATATAATGGTTTTTTCTGTCTTGCTTTATTTTTATCACCACCATCATTCTCGATTTTTTTTCTAAAAATATTGAACGTTTTATTATTTTTATATTTTAAAGGTAAAGGCCTACTTAATATTTAAAAGCTCATCCATGGGAATATCACCATCAAAATGTTTAATTGGTTTTAAGGATTTTTCATAATTCTTAAAATCAGCTTCGTCTTTCACTGCTTTCATCTTTATTTCCAAAGCTTGTGGCTATCACAAAAAAAAACATAATTAATGAATGATCCAATGTATGAAAATTTTAATCCAACATTTAGATTAATTGACGCCAATCTATCAAAATTTTCGGTTATTTCTAAGATTTCATTAATATCTGGTCTGAATTTTGGATTAGGAGTTAGCATATGTCGAATAAAATCAAGAATTTTTGGGGAAAATTTGCAGAATTTCGGAAAGGTATAATTAGCAGTGCTGATAGCCAATTTAGATGCTTCTTGAAAAGGATGCTTAAAGAAACAGATTGTATACAGCACACATCCGAGCATCCATATATCAACTTTTGTTCCAACTTCGAATTTCAAATAGAGATCAGACATTTCAGGTGGTCTGTACATAAGAGTTGTATTTTTTTCATAAAACTCTTCATAGGAATAAAAATCTGATGGAGAAATTCTGCTGAAATCCACGGTTTCAGAACTGCATGAGCCGAAATCACATAACTTAAACACATTATTGTTGATTAAAACGTTTTCAATTTTAATGTCTCTATGAGCAATCGGAGGTTTTAAAGAATGCATTATTTTCAAACCTCTTAATAACAAAAGTATTTTAAAATGAATTTAATTTTTTTAAAAAAATTACTTGGCTATTGCGTTGATCATTGAAATGAGTTGAGATTCAGAGAATCCAATCTTTTCATATTTGACCATCAAATCAAAAATGGAGCCTCCTGAACAAAATTCCAACAAAAATATGACAATGCAACCATCTTCTATAGGAATGATTTGCCCATCATAAAATCTCATAATATTTTCACTAACAGGCAATTTTTTCAAAATGTCCAATTCATTTTTTGCCATTTGTGATCTTTCTGGACCCTATTTATTTTCATTATTTTTAGCTTTAAATTTTTGTTTCGAACTTGGCAAATCATTTTTTTTAGTGCGAAACTTTCTTTTGTATTAACATCATATGCTTTCCAAATATAGCCATACCCCCCTATTTTTTGAAAGATAATTAAATAAACATTTTTTGTTTAAAATAAAAATAAGAATAAGGACCTTCTGATAAAAGCTTTTCCTCTTGAATGTCTCTCCCTCCAATAGTGAATCTTTGAGGGGTTCGAAAATCATTCTTTTCAAAAGTAATATTAAAAATTGTCAGAAGTAAAGGAAAATAAAACTTTTGAAAAATTTCTGTTCTTCATATTTTTCTCTCCAATAATAATAAAAAAGAAAATAGATTTTTAAATTTCTAATCAAATGAATTTCAAAAAAATCAATTTATAAAAAAAAAAAAAAATCGCGAAAATTATGGAGACTGACGAAAACTTACAATCACAACTCGAACACATTTTAAACAATTCTTTCAATAGATTTTGCTTTGAATGTGGTAATAAAAAACATGGAACCTCCTATAAACTATTAATTTTAAAGAAAGTCCAAACCCTCAGTGGGTTTCTATAAACAATGGAATTTTCATTTGTTTGAAATGTTGTGGATTGCATAAAAAACTCACTCCAACTTATAGTCTAATAAAATCACTCTCACTGGATAATTTGAACCAAGATGATCTGGCTTATTTAAGAACAGGAGGAAACCATAAGCTTAAAAACTTTTTTGAGGGTTTCAACATCTTAAAAAATAATTTCTCAATTCAGGAAAAATATATTACAAAAGCTGCTGTCTATTATCGAGCTTTGGTTTATTTTAATTTACAATCTTTAATTGTTAAAAAATGTTTAAATAGTTAAAAAATTTAGTCGAAGGAGGAGAACTTCCAGACCCTCCTTCATTAGATGAAGGCAGTCAATTAGAAATAGAATCTGTTCCACAAAAAGAAAAAAATGAAGGATGGGGATTTAGTTATTTTCAAACGGCCAAAAATTTGTTTGGAAGTGCTGTTGAAAAAACATCCATTGTAAACTAAAAAATACAATTGTTTTTATAATTTTGCAAAAGGGTTTGTCGAAAGTCAATGAAAAAATAAATGAAACCCACCTAAAAGATAATATTGTTCAAATCGGAAATCAAATGATTCATAAATCGAAAGAAATAGGAAGTGATGTTTATGAAAAGTCAAAAGTTGTGGGATCAGAAGTTTTTAGCAAATCAAAAGATTTAGGAAACGAACTTTATCATAAGACCAAAATTTTGGGAAGTGAAGCAGTGATAAAATCAAAAGAATATGGTAAGATTATATCAGAGAAGTCGAAAGCTTTTGGAAATCAAGTTGCTGAAAAATCAAAAGAAATCAGCACTGAAGTCATAAATAAAACAATCAAAGGTTATGAACAAGTTTCTCAAGTAATTGATTGGTTCTTCGAAGATATTTTTATTAAAATTTAAAATCAAAATAGACTATAAATTCAATTCAACCTGAAGATGAGCAACAAATTCATTATGAAGAAATGAAAGAAAATATTAATTTTCCACAAGAAACAATGGAAAAAGAAAAAAATTCTAGCTTAATAAAAGAGAAAGACTAAAAAAAAATGATTAAGATTTAAAACATTGTAAATTAATTCAATAAAATATTTATGTTTTTAAAGAAAAACATGATAATGGTATTTAAATACATACATATAATATAGCAAACCAAAATTAAAATTCGATTAACTTCTCAATAATTTTTCAATTATTTTGATAAAAATTAGAAATGGTTTGTTTAGTTTAAAGAAAATTAAATTATGAAAAAAATTAAAAAAAAAATTTTTTTTTTCTTGTTTTAAACAAGAATAAATTTATCAGTTTTTTTTTTATTGAAATAATGAGTCATAAATGCAAATCCCCTTTCACAATAACTTTTGATTTGGATAATGTCAAATGCCAAACAATTGCTCAGTAAATAAAACATAAGCATAATCTAATTGTAGAAATTTAAATGAGAAAAGAAAAAAAAAAACCTGTGAAAAAGCAAAAACTGTGCTAAATATATAGCTTTTAGCTTTAATTACAAAAAACCAAAGAAAAAATAGATTAAAGGAATATGAAAATAAAATTGAAAACATGTTGTTTTTTAAAAAAAATATAAAAATTCCATTGATACCTTTCGCGAAAATCAATGAAATTATTATCAACACTGAACCTGAAAAAACAAAGCAAACAAATTTATAAGAATTTTCATTTAAGCTGCATAAATAAACAAATGAATAAAGCATAATAATGAATCCTAAAATAATCATTAAAATAAAAGCCTTCAGACAAGGAGTCTTTCGATAGTTTTCAGAATTTTCATTTAAAAAAGGAATGAAATCTTGTTTATTTTTCCATTTCATACATAATTGCACGAAAAAATTCTCATTAATTTCTTTGTTATGATGACTTGTTGGCGAAGAGATTTCTTCATTTACAAACACTTGTGGACTTAATTCAACTTCAAACGATTTAATTTCATGGAAATTCTGTTGATTTCCGCTTTTCAATTCGCAAAAATTTAAATTCTTCATTTCAATTATTTATTATTTGATAAAAAATTTAAATTTCTTTTTCTTGAAAAAAAATAATTATAAATTAGCTTCAATCATAATAAAATTAAAAAAAAAAAAAAATTGTCATTTTGAATTATCTTTTTAAAAAAAACTCATAAGTTTGTTTTTTTTTATTATTATCTGAAATTTTATATTGAATAAAAAAAGAACAAAATAAATTAAATAAATTTATCATATTTATGTCTCAAAAGTTTTAAATCATGAACAATGATTCCCACTTTATGAATGAGCAAACCTATGGTTTATCATAATAATGAACATATTTTTGCAAAAAAAGTTATTAATTTTAGCTTATCCATTTTTGAAAAAAAATTCCAAATTTGAAAATACTCAATCTTTTGTTTTGGAAATTCCATCAAAAAACCTAGGTTTGCATAAGAAATTTTGTGAAATTTAAACAAATGAAAAAAATTTAATAGGCAGTAAAATAACAACAGAAGAAGAGCTAAAAATCATAGGAAGTTCAGAAAAACTGAATTTTTTAATAAAAAAAGACAACATAAAAAACGTTGAAAATTTGAAAGGTTCGATTTTTAGTTATTAAAAAACTTAAGCAAAAAAAATTTTCAGAAAATAATTTAACGATTGCTGAATTTTATGAGATTTTGTTTGGAAACGATATCGAAAAAAATTATAACTTTGACTGTGAATTTAAAGAAATAAAAGATAGTTATGAACTTTTGATTCAAAGAAACATTTCTAAAGATTCTTATTTTCTTTGCTTAAAGGAAAAACCATCATTAAAATCAATTCTTAATCATGCCCAGAATTCTTACGATAATTATCCTTTATTGTGTTTGAGGAAATATTTTTGGTTAAGTTTCAAGTAATTTTTATGATAAAATATCATTAAATTAAATGTTTTTTGTATAATTTAATAGTGTTTTCTCATATTTTTCGATGGTTTTGGTTAAATCCTTATTCTTTGAGATACTCTCTATTTCACTAATGATTATTCAAATTTTAAGTTTAGTAAACGCGAAAAGAGTTTCAAATACAATCGATCTCAACTTAACAACAATCACTTATATAAATATTTATTATTTGGTTGAGCTTTTATTAAAGATTACAGGTTTTGGACTCTATTCAAATAAAAATTCCTTTCTCAAAAACCCTATTAACATATATGATTCAATTATAATTTTACATGATTTAATGTGTTATTTCTTTTCTCTAAAAAATGAAATTTGGTTATTTCCTTTGAGATGTTTGACGATTATCAGCAAAATCAAAATTTTAGAACTTAAAAAAATCCTGATGAGCATTTTCCTCTCTCTTAAATTAACAGGTCAGGTTTTTTTCATTGTGTTATTGTTTTGCTTTATTTATAGTTTATTTGGATTATATTTATTTTCCGGGCTTTTTAAAATGACTTGTTATGATCCACTTTCTGGTTTCGTGCATCCAGACCATCTTCTTTGTGGAAATTTAGACTGTCCTTCAAGTTATGTTTGCGGCAAATTGATCGATTCATTGTATGATGTGGATAATTTCGATAATCTCCTATTTTCTTTTATGCTAATTTTAAAAGTTCTAACTCTTGATAATTGGAATAGTCTGCAAAATCTTTGTCAACAAACTTATACAAATTATATTTGGATTTATTATTTTTCCTTTATTTTCTTTGGAAACTTTTTCCTAATCAATATTTTATTGGCTGTTCAAAAAATTAGTTATTCGGAAATGATGGAAAAAACTGGTGAATTGAAAGATTCATTAAAAAATGTTAATGACGAATATAATTTGAAAGAGTTTCGGGGAATAAAAGAACAAAATGATCAAGAAAATATCAACAAAGAAAATAATCAAATTAAAAAACATGAACCAAGCAAGCCTTCTACATTTAATACAGCCAATTCAAAAATAAACAATTTTAGACTATCTAAAATTCACCCTGCTGAATCTCAAAATTCAAAAGATTTTAATACTCGGAACAATAAATCAAATTTTCTCTTCAGAAAAGTGAGCCAAAAATTCAATGATATAACTTTTGATGAAGGCAGTAGACCATCAATTAAGTTTTACGACCCGAAAAACTCAGAAAAAAATGCCACCCCTTCAAAAAAAAATGAGGAAATCACTCATTTAAAAGTGAAGTTTAAAACAAAAAAAGGATGGGTTCCAATCAAAAAAGTCAAAAAGCTAATTTTTAAAGTGATTGGTTGTTTTTTAAAAACAATATTCCATATTATTGCTTGGTTTCTTCCAGATGTTAAAGAAGGTTTGGAGAAAAAAAATCTTATGGTATTCGTCTTAGAAGATAAAAAGTATTTCAGTTCAAGTATAGAAGATGTATTACCGCTAAAGTATTTTAATAAATAATAATATTCTATAAATATTTTTTTCTAAAGAAAAGAGATGAAATTGTTGGCAAGAGAAAAGAAGCTAAAAACTTACAAAAAAATAAGAACTTGTTTGCATTATAATTTTGAAGAACATTTACATAGTCATTTCACAGATTCTTCTTTTCAAAAAACAACAACAATAAAAATTATGGCGAAAAAAAACAACAAAATTAAAAAAAAAATTGCTGTTGGATTAAGATTTTTTAGAAAGAACATGATTAAGAAAACCTTTGTAACACAAAATAAAACTTTAAATTTGAAATCTATTCTGAGTTCAAAGAATATGAGTTTAAGCAAATTTTCTAAGGTTCAGCCTCTAAAAAATATTTTAGTCCCACAAAAATCACTAGTCAAAGAAAAATTAAGAAAGTTAAGCAGAAAACGGACTCTGCCAGTTCTTATTAATAAAAAAAAAATTGAAACCAATTTATACGTTGATGTTGCAACGTTAAATTATGAGAGAATTCAAGAAATCATTAATATGGAAATAGATGAGATTCAACAAAAAGACTTCAATTATAAGAAAAATTATTTGAATTACAAAGTATTTTATTCTTATTTGTTCTAAAATTTTTGTTTTTTTTAGGAGATCGACATAAAAACGAAAAAAATTTCTATAGATATATGGTCTGGAGAAAACGTTCTTCCTTATTATGATTGTACAAAATCAAGGATCACAAATATATTTGAATCTCTTAATGCCACTTATCAAAATTTGAAATTCTTTAAAAAGCCAATAACAATCTTGAAGGTTCGAAAAAAATATTAACATTTTCTCATTAAAATAATCCATTAAAGCTGGAAACCGTTCAATTAAGAATCAAATCATTTGTAAATTCAATTTGTTTTCATTATTTTTTTGCAATGTTTACTCTTTGTTCGACAATTAACTTTTCCCTTGAAGGCATACTTTCTGAAGAAACTTATAATGAAATAAATGCTGTTTCAACAATATTTTTTTCAATAGAATCCATTGTGAAACTAATAGGACTTGGACCGATGAATTATGTCCGAAGCAAAGAAAATGTGATTGATTTAATAATAACAATGTATATGTTGATATACAATTTAACCGACAATATCCAAATGATTACTGAACAAATTCCCTCATTTAGATTATTGAGAGCATTTATAATTTTTAGAGCATTTAAAATTTTTAAAGGGTTTAGCTATTTTGAAGTGATCACGAATGTTGTAAAAGAATCATTTTATTCATTTTTTTACATTGCTCTTATAATTTTCTTGTTCCTTTTTGTGTTCAGTTTATTGGGCTTGCAAATGTTCTTTAATTTGCTAAGGGATTCAAAATTCGAAACTTCTTCAAAATCATTCAATGGTCTATTTGAATCATTTATGTCTGTTTTTGTTATCATGACACTTGACAATTACTCTGATATTTTTGTTTATTCATGGCATGAAACAAATAAATTCTATTTGACTTTGTTTTTGATTGCAATCATTTTTGTAGGCAACATGTTTCTTTTAAATCTCTTCATCACTGTTTTATTAGATGGTTTTGATAAAATTTCGCAGGAAAAGAAAAAAGGAAGTTTTCAAGCTAATAACACTCTTTCATTACAAAGTTTTTTTGAAGAAAACGATGTGGGTTCTGTAAGTATTAGGAGTTTTTCAAAAAATCAAAGCAATGTTTCAGAATTGAGCAATGATAATAAAAAAAATCATCAAAGAAAATCATTTAAAATTGATAATGAAGAAGTTAAAAATAAATTTACAAATAGTTTGAAAAATGGGATTAATTTTGATGATGAAGAGTTTGAAAAAATCGAAGAAAATTATTCATTATTTATATTTAGCAAAACAAATTTCATAAGAATCTTATGTTTTAAAATGAAGAAAAATATTGTTTTTAAAATTCTAATCGATGTAGTCATCATATTTAGCATAGTTTATATGGCTTTACTAACATTTATTCCAATAACAAATAACAATTTGATAGATTTTTCAGTGAAACTTTTCATAAATTCTATATTAATTTTAGATACATCAGTTATGATAATCATTTACGGATTCATAATGCGAAAAAAATCCTTTATGAGAAACATTTTTAATGTGATGGATTTAATTGTGCTTATAGTTTATATTTTAGATGTTTTTACCTCAGCACCTGATAGCATAAATGTATATATAAAATCCAAAATATTTCTTTAAATCATTTAATTATTTTAGGTTCTCTATATTCTAAGAGTTTTCAGAATTTATAAATTGCTTTATTCCGTTAAAGAGATAAAAGTGATATTAGAGTCACTGGTTTTATCTTTATCGGGTATTTTGAGTTTATTTGTTTTTGTCTTATTTACGTGGTAAAAAAATCTTCATAACATAAATAATTCATAGTTATTAATTTATTGACAGGACTATCTTTGGAATGATTGGAATTATACTTTTTAGAGGGAGATTCGGTTATTGTCGAAAACCAACGAATTATAATATTGGAATAGACTCAGTATTTTTGTGTTATTAAGTTAATTTATTTGATACTCATTTAATTTTAGTGCGAAGATGGATGGATAGTTTTTCCTTTCAACTTTGATAACATTTATATGGCTTTGCTAACACTTTTTGAAGTATCCACCTTTGACAATTGGTCCAATATCCTTCAAATAGCTGTTAATTCTCATTTATCTAACCATGTAAACATTTATTACAAAACCAAAAAATTGTATTTAATTATAATAGGGACCAAAACCATATAATAATCAATATTCAGCTTATTTTTTTTTTATCTCATTCATCTTGTTTGGTGTTTGGTTCTGCATCAATCTGTTCATTGGTGTTCTTTGTTCAAATTTTAATGAAGTCAAGAAAAAAACACAAAACAAATATTTTAATACAAATCAGATGAAATGGAGAAATATGCAAAAAACCATCTTAAATTCAGAGCCCAAACAATTCCCACCACCAACTCAAGGCTTTAAAAAAACTTTATATTCTTTTTTGCAAAGTGTTACCTTCACAAGATTCATTCAAATTATGATGATTTTAAACATTTTTACATGTTCATTATTCACTGATGATGAAAGCAGTGAAAGCAAAGAGTTAATTGATCTGTTTACTTATTTCATCACTTTTATTTATCTTCTCGAAATGCTGATGAAAATTGTTGTTTTTGGCGTTCGAGGGTATTTCACTTATTCTGAACATACATTTCAATTCTTCATAGCAATCACAATGCTTTTGAATCTATTTATATCTTATGGATTAAAGCCTTATTTGACTTCATACATAAAACTTAGTCGTATGTTTCTTATCTTAAAAGTTTTCGGTGTTCTTCGGATCATTGGAGAAATGCCGAATATTAAAAATATGTTGACTGTTGTGATGTTCTCATGGAAATATATTCTGAATATTATGATTCTTTTAATTTCATCTTATATGATTTTCGCAATCATTGGATGCAATCTGTTTCCCAACGTGCATACAGGAAAAGTAGTCAATGATTATGTCAATTTCAAGAATTTTTTCTATGGATTAATGACTCTCTTTAAATGTGCAACAGGAGATGATTGGGGTAACGTCATGATGGATTTGAATAAAACTCCACCTAATTGTATAGAGGATGTAGATTGTGGCTCACGTAACTTTATTCTTTTATGATTTTAAAACTTTTTTTCTTTCTTTAGAGTTTGCAACTTTATATTTTGTAATTTTTATGCTTTGGACAAACATTGTGTTACAAAATTTATTTATTCTAGCAATTTTTGATACGTTTGAAGATTATTTCGTCAATAAAGACAAAGCTTTGGAATTGGTGGCAAATAAAATCAGCCAATTTCAAATGCAATGGCCATTATTTTGCAATCCTGGAACAATGGAAATGAATGTTAACAAAATTTTTGAGTTTTTCAAAGCTTTGGGTCCTCCTATGGGATTTAAAAAGAATGACAGATTACTAGAAATGGGTCGAAATTTAATGCAAATGAACATTTTAAGGTTGTTCCTTTTTTTGTTTTGATTTGTTTTTTATTTTTTCTTAGATCTACTACTGGTAATTTTCATTTTAATTTATTACTACATGGAGCTTTGAAACACCATTATTATGATGAAATTTATTCGGATGTGACAAAAATTGAAACTTTGAAATTGTTGAAATTAACAGAAAATCGATTTTATTTGGCTCTTGAGAAAAAAAATTTCAAACAAGTTCAATCAACTTTTTAAATTTAATTTAATTTTTAATTTTCTCTTTTTTTTAGAAATCAAGGGTTAAAAATTTTTTAAATCTGGGTCAATCAAAGGACAAGGAAAAAGAACAGAAAAAAGAAAAACCCTCCCCATTCAATCCTTTGCCTTTATTGCTTTTTTCATCATTATTATTTCAAAAATGGAAAGATTATGCTAAATCTAAATCTAATGATAGAAAGTCTGTGAAAAAAAAATCAGAATCAGAAGCAAAAGACAAAAATATAAATCGAACATCATCAAAGAGGTCACCGCTGAATAAAAATGATTTGATAGAGTGCAAATTCGAGAAATTTAACTTCCCAAAAGCTTTCCAACAAAAAGAAGAAAAAAATACTGAGCGAGAAGAAAAAAGCTCGGAAAAAGAAGAAAATTCGAAAGAAAATGATTATCCGAACTATCCATGTACTAATAAAAATGAAATTATTTAATGATTAATTTTCAAGAATGGAAAATGTCTCCCATTAATTTGTAATATATTTATAAATATCAAATAATTGAATTTATTTTAGTGGAGTGTGGTTTCATGAATTGTTCTTTTAAAAAAAAGAATTTTCTAGGATAAAAATAAAAATATTTTAAA
>JFJP01038364.1_pt1 | contig 22274 bp, 14 predicted proteins | sample 431651 | NCBI WGS metagenome assembly JFJP01 (sample SAMN02602958, study PRJNA72255) | Microbial mat metagenome, whole genome shotgun sequencing project. | biome: fresh water; feature: sink hole; material: water; isolation source: purple microbial (photo- and chemosynthetic) mats found in...
CTGCAACACTTTCATCTCGGTAGTTCGCTGTAAAAGTTCGGGCATAATACCTACGTGGTTTGGGTCGAGGTGTTGAATGACCACAAATGCCAGTCCGCTGTTTGCCGGCATATTCTGAAAAAACTGTTCCAAAGCCTCTAATCCGCCTGCCGAAGCGCCAATGCCAACAATTGGAAAACTGAGCGTAGTTGAAGTTTTCGGTTCTGTTGGTTTAGCAACCGAAATTACTTTTTTAGAAGTAATCTTTTTCATGTTTTCCAATAATTAGGTTCCCAATTTTATCGTATCTCAAATGTACTATATTTTAGCATCGACTGTAAAGCAGCTTAAGTTAAATATTTAGTTTTCTGCAATTTAATTATCAGTTCTACTTTAACACATTAGGCGTTGTGATGATTTTTTAGCTTTTTCACCCCGCCACTGAAGGGAGAAAGCTGAAAAATCAACTTGTTCCCTTCAGTCCCGATTTCGGGAAGGGTAAAACCAGTTGATTTTTCCATCTGTTAAAGTAGAATCAGTTAATTTTGAATTATTCCTTAAAATACTTTTGAATCAACCCCATTAATTCATCTTTTTTAATGGGTTTTGCTACATAATCGTTGCAACCCGCTTCAATTGCCTTTTCCCGATCGCCCGACAGTCCATAAGCCGTTTGTGCAATAATTACTACCTTTTTGTTGAATTGTCGTATCTCCCGTGTAGCTTCATATCCGTTCATTTCAGGCATCTGAATATCCATCAAAACCAAATCGATATCCGGATTATTTTTGCAGGCTTCAACGGCTTCAACACCTGTTCTGGCTTTTAAAACTTCTTTTCCAAACATTTTTACCGTTTTATCAAGCAACATTTCCGATACTTTATCATCTTCAGCTATCAGAATTTTTAGCTTTCCGACCTGGGGGGTTTTATCTGAAATCGCAAATTCCTGATCAACAGTTTCTTTCACTGGTTCGGCATTGTATGGTAATGTAAAATAGAATGTTGAGCCAATTCCTTCCCGATAGCTATCGGGATCGCTTTCTACCCAAATTTGGCCGCCAAGCATTTCGACGTATGCCTTGGTAATCGACAAGCCTAAACCTGCTCCTTGCCGGGCTTGTACATCAACGATATCTGCTTGTATAAAACGCTTAAAAATGGCTTCCTGACGGTCTTTGGGAATCCCGATTCCTGTGTCTTTTACGTAAAATTGCAGTTCGACAGGCTCACTGACCGGAGCGGTTGTTGAGCCTGTTGAAACATACCCAAATTCAATGAACCCTTCGTTGGTGTATTTAATGGCATTTTTAACCAGGTTGGTGAGTATGGAATAGACTTTTTCGCGGTCGGTTTTTATAATTGCTTCCTTTGCAGGTAAGGCGTTTTTAAACGATAGTTTCATTCCTTTGGCTTCCACCTCAGGCTTGAAGAAAGTATAAATGTATTCAATCTGCTCGTTGATATTCGATTCTTTGATGTCGAGCTTCATTAGTCCGGCTTCAATTTTCGAAATATCAACAATATCGTTGATAATATTCAACATACGGGCACCACTCTTTTCAATTATGTCGATGTATTCTTGTTGCTGGTCGCCGCTAAGATCAGGGTCTTTCAATACTTCTGCAAAGCCCAGAATACCGTTCATTGGAGTTCTGATTTCGTGGCTCATGTTGGCGAGGAAAGCTGATTTTAGGCGGTCGCTTTCTTCGGCATGTTCTTTAGCAATGATAAGTTCTTCAGATACCTTTTTTCTTTCGGTAATATCACGGGCTAAAACAACCAAGGCTTTTCTTGATCCATCGGGTTCAAAAACCGGAACCTTAATAATATCATATATTTTTTTTATTCCTTTTGTGGTTGTTATAGTTTCCTCGTTTATTGATATCCCCATTGCTTTCCATGCGTTTTCATCGGTCTGCATGCAAGAAAGAAATGCCTCCTTATAGATTGGGTCAGTAAATTCTGCTAATTCCGCATCAGTTTTACCGAAATATTCAACACTTTTAAGGCAGAATAATTCCAAATTTGAATCATTTGAAATTAACCAACGACCTTGCCCATCTTTAAAACATATTAGATCAGGCGTAGCGTTAATGAGTGTTTTCAATCGTTCTTCACTCTCTACTACTACAGCTTCGGCAAGTTTTTGTTGCGTTACATCGCGTGCAGAACCGACTACGCCAATAAGCTTGCCTTCTTTTGTAATCAAAGGCGCTTTATGAACATCCAGATAAAGGAACTTTCCTTTAACATTGCCATATTCATCAAACTGTATTTGTTTCATCTGTTTCAGCGTTTCAGCATCTGAATCCTTACACATTTTGTCGAAAGTGTACCATTGTGGGTCATCGGGATGCAATTCACGTTCGCGTTTGGCAAAGAAAAGATCGTCTTTCCCTATTGGTTCTTCTTTATCTTTTGCTTGAAGAAGTAAATTGCAAATTGCCTCGTTGACAAAAATATACTTCTTGTTCAGATCTTTTGCCCACATCAAATCGGGCATGGTATCGCTCATCAAGCGTATTAAAGAAAAAAGTTCGTGATATTTATTACCACTTTCAACAAGTGCTTCTTCGGCTTTTTTGCGATCAGTAATGTCGCGCAAAACGCCATCTTCGCCTAAATATGCCCCATTGCTGCTGAAACGGGCTTTTGAATTGAGTTCAAACCAAAATACTTCGCCATTTTTTGCCGCAATGCGAAGTTGAAGACCCTGTGTGTAGTTCCGTTGCTCCTCCAATGCCTGATAAAATGAGTTTAGAACAGTGTCGCGGTCTTCGGGGTAAACAAAACGCAAGAATGGCATCCCCTTGGCATCTTGTTCGGTGTACCCATAACGTTCGAATGCGGAGCTGTTTATGGCAACAATATTCCCCTCTCCATTTAGCGAATAAATTATATCCGGAACATTGTCGGCCAATAATCTGTAACGCTCTTCGCTTTCGCATAAAATCGTTTCTGCCCGTTTCTTTTCGGTTATATCCTGCAAAATGCAGTGCGTCTGCTTGAAATTACCTTGTTCATCGTTGCCAATTTTCCCATCGAAAGCGATAAACAGGATGGAACCGTTTTTATGGATCATCTCGAATTCGCTGTGAATATGCCCTTGTGCCTTGAAAATGGGGAAACGCTCCCTAAAACCATCCTGATACATGGGTGGGAGAAAATCGCCAAACCATTTGCCAATCACTTCATCGCGCTCGTAACCAAGTGTGTCGAGCCACTGTTGGTTAACCTCAATGAAATTACCATCAAAATCGAGGGATTGATAGCCAAGCGGCGCTTTATTGAATAAAAGCTGAAAACGTTCTTCGCTTTGTTCGGTGAGCGCTTTTGCCGCCAGAAGCTTAAGTTCCATTTCTTTTTGACTGGTCACATCAATGATAGCCAACCGAAATTCGGGTTCTTCTGATTTTAATTGCGACTGGCGAATACCCTGAATCCGGGCATAAAAAAAGCTATTATATGCTTTGCGAAGTTTAATATCGCATGGTTGATACTGTTTTTGCTTGATTAATGATTGGAAATAGAGGTAATAAATGTCTTGATAATCAGGATGAATAAATTTGGTGATTTTATTTTCAATAAATTCGGTTTTATTTCGCTCAAGCAGTGAACAAGCTGTTTGGTTGATACCCTTTATTACCCCATACAAATCAACAATTAAATAACCAATAGGCGCATTGTCGAACAAATCGAGGTATCGGTCATTGCTTTGTTGTAAATGATCCTGCGATAGAATTAGTTCCTGATTCTGATGCTCCAGTTCTATTTGATAGATAGACAACTCTTCGACCAATACCTTTAAATCAGTTTCATACAAAGAAGTGTCAATTTTTTTTCCTTGCCGAAGCTCTTCCTTTGCCTTGGCTCTAAGACTATTAGAATTATCGTCCATAACACTTTTTACTGAATTAATGAGACTATTTATTCTGTTTTTTCATTGGTAATATTTATAACAATGCCAACCAGCAATTTGGGTTTTCCGCTTTCGGTTCGGGAAACAACACCGCCTTTATCCCTGTACCAAAGATAGTCGCCATTTTTGTGTTTTATCCTGTATTCTACGAAGTAATGATCCTTTTTCCCTTCTAAATGTGTACGCATGGCACTCATAGCTTTGGGGTAATCCTCCGGATGTATGTAATTCGTCCATGCTTCAAAACCATTACCTATTTCCTCTTTTGTATATCCAAGCATGGCATACTTTGCTTCTCCCGTTTTTACAACATTTAGCTCATAATCCCATTCCCACCATGACATACCACCTATTTCGAGCGCACTCTCCACATGTTTTCGTTCCGTAATATCTTGTGCTGCACCCCATAGGCCAATAATTTTCCCATTGTTATCTTTTATTGCCTCTCCACGTACCCACATCCATCCGTTACTTCCATCTATCCTCAATGTTTTCAGTTCAAGTTCATAAGGAATTCCAGTAGCGCGTGTATTTGCTAACGAAGCAGACAAGATTTCCCAACTCTCAGGGGCAAATAATTTCTGATGTTCGGTATAAGGTGGTGGCGGAAGCGATGGGTCGAAACCATACATTTTATAGAGTTCTTCAGTCCAGCTAACTTCATTGGTGACTATATCGAGGTACCAACTGCCTACGTGTGTAATTTGCTGAGCTCTTTTGAGTTCACTTTCGCTTCGGATCAGCTTCTCTTCATCTAGCTTTCGTTCAGTTATGTCGATACAGGTTCCCACCCATTCCAAAATAGTTTTGTCCTTATTGAATAGTGGAAAACCGCGTGCCAGAAGATGCCTGTAAACGCCATCGTGTCGGCGCATGCGGTATTCTGTTTCATAGGGGATTTTATGTTTTGTCGCATTGTTCCAGGCTATCAGAGTCGCTTCCTTATCGTCGGGATGTAAGGCATCGACCCAGCCTGTACCTTTAACCTCGTTGTATGTCTGCCCAGTAAAATTTCTAAAAGAAGGCACATCCTCAGTAATTTCTCCTTTTGCGTTGGTTACCCAGCCAATCTGACCGGTGGCTTCGATATACGACCGGTAGCGTTTTTCGCTGGCAAGTTTCAATTCTTCTTCGCGCTTGAGTTTGGTAATATTCACAAAAGTCACAATAATACCTTCCACAGCATTGTCCACCGTTCGGTAAGGAATTATACTCATTAAATACCATTTCCCCTTGTTGTCTTGTATCTCTTTTTCAAATAGCTGCAAGTTGCGGGATACTCCTTCAATTTCGTTCATTAAAGTAGAATCAAAATTGCTTAATGACAGATGCTTTACAGGGCGTCCAACATCAGTCGAAATAATATTGATAAGCTGGCTTGCTACATCATTTACCTTTCTGATTATCAGGTGTTGATCGAGATACAAGGTGCCAATTTGTGTATTCTTTAGTAAGTTTTCAACATCAGAAGTCAACTCAGTAAGTTCCTCAATTTTGCGAATATGTTCGGAGTTAACGGTATATAACTCTTCGTTAACCGATTGCAGCTCTTCGTTGGTGCTTTGCAGCTCTTCGTTTGAGGCAATCAGCTCCTCGTTAGACGATTGCAACTCTTCGTTGCTGGTTTCCAACTCTTCGACGGTAGCCTGAAGGCTCTCGCTCTTTAGCTGCAGCTCTTTCTCCAGTTCGTCAATACGCTCGTTGTAATGTAGCTGAACATTTAACTTGCCCGTCTTCGTCGGTTTCTTGGTGGTGGTTTCTACATCTTTTTCGTTAAACGAAATAAGGTAATAGCAACTGTTGTTTAGTTTGTCGACAATTTTTTTGCACGATAAACAGAGTTGTTTCCCTATGATTTTCGATTCAATATTTTCAATAATCAGTTCATCGTTGCTTTTCGCTGCCCGACGAATCAGACTGCTCACGAATACCGAATTTTCTTTCGAAAGCATTTTGAGCAGGTTTATGGTGATTTGACCTGAAGGAATGCTTAAGTAATTGTTTACATCGTTGATGGTATGCAAAATATCGTAGTTCTCGTCGATAACCACCGATGGGGGCAAATAATCTACCATTATCTGGTCGAACAATACCTCTAGAAAGCGATTCTTGCCTTTTGAGGTTTTTATCAATGAATTTACATGCAATAATTCGGGATAGTTTTTGTACTCCGACGATCTTTTTATGCCTTGTTGAACCACCGGTTTGTAGTTCGATTGTTTTTGAAATATTTTCGATTTGTTGTCGATGGCTTTGAATCCTTCTGACATGTTTCCCAATGATTCGCTGGAGCCCAGGAATAAATGCCCATTGTCATTGAGCGAGATGTTAAATAATGAAAATATTTTTTGCTGGGTATCGGGGTTCACATAAATCAGAAAATTGCGGCACGAAATAAGATCTAATTTGGAGAAAGGTGGGTCGTTAATAATATTTTGCCGGGCAAAAACAATCATGGATCGAATGCTTTCATTGATTTGGTAGCCGCTCTCTTTTTTGTTAAAATATTTGGCAAGCCGCTCTGGCGAAACATCGGAGACAATGTTGTCGGGGTAAAATCCGGACGAAGCATATTCCAGTGAGTTTTTATCCAAGTCGGTTGCGAATATTTTCATCTCTCTGTTTATATTGCATTCTGCCATACATTCTTTAAACAGAATGGCCAGCGAATAGGCTTCTTCGCCGGTTGAACATGCAGCCACCCAAACACGTATTTCCTTGTTGGCAGTGGAAGATTCGATAATTTTAGAAATAACCTGACTTTTCAGGCTGTTAAATGCAGGTTCGTCTCTAAAGAAACGGGTAACCCCAATCAATAACTCATTGAATAAAATATTGATTTCTTTGCTGTTATTGATCAAAAACTTAATATACTCTTCTATTTTTTCGAAACGATTAATGCTTATTCGTTTCTCTAATCGGCGGATAATGGTGTTTTCTTTGTAACACGAAAAATCAACATTTTTGGTTTCGCTCAAAATGGAAATAACCTTAGAGAGTTGACTCTGCTCGCCCGCTAAGATGGATTCGATTTTTCTTTTTTCTTTTACAAAAGGGTGTTTAATGTAATTAATCAGTTCTTCGGCCAGTTGTTTGGGGGGCATAATGATATCCACCATCCCAGTTGATATTGAGCTGTGAGGCATACTTTCGAATTTGGCAGACTCATCGTCTTGCGCCATTGTCATGCCGCCAAACTCTTTAATGGCTTTTATTCCTAAGGTGCCATCGCTTCCGGCACCTGATAGTATAATTCCAACGGCATTTTTTTCCTGATCTTTGGCTAAAGAACGGAAGAAGATATCGATGGGTAAATTTAATGTGCGGGTTGCACTTAACTCATTCAGATACAAAACACCATGAAAAATGGTCATGTTCATTTTTGGCGGAATCAAATAGATATGATTCGACTTTAAAGCCATTCCATCGGTTACTACCTCAATTTTAATGGAAGTATAACGTGAAAGTAGCTCATTCATATAGCTTTTGTAATCGGGCGATAAGTGTTGTATAATTACAAATGCGGCATCCGGTGTTGGGATCATATTTTTAAAAAATTCCTGCAATGCTTCGAGCCCACCGGCCGAAGCGCCAATGCCCACAACAGGAAAATTCAGAATTGTTTTACCTAAATCGTAATCGAGAAAATCTTTATCTGGTTCTGATTTTTTTGTTCTCATTTTAGTGAAATTTTGTTTAAATATATAAAAAATTGAGAATCAGGCTAAGACGAAACACGCTGTTTTATTGGAATTATTAGTTTCATTTCAAGTCCTTCATTTGTTTCAGAAAGTACTTGAATATGACCGTTGTGTATTTCGTTATTATTTTACTGGTAATGCTCAAGACCAAGCCAGTACCACTCCCAGCTGGTTTCGCGGTAAAAGAGGGGTCGAAAATCCGTTGCTGAATTTCGGATGGGATGCCGGGGTGGTTGTCTTTTACAGAAATAACAATATTTTCGTCAGCCTTTTAAACCATTAGGCGAAACTTTTTCTTCATCATCAACAGCCTGAATAGCATCAGCATAATTTTCAACAGTCATAAAACCTTCAAAAGTCAGTTCATCGTTTTTGTCTGAAAGAAAGAATGAAAATTCAGGATTAATAAAAAAGTTTTTGGGCTCCTGCTTTCTACGATTGGTATCCCCAAAATAGCACAAAGCCGGATTGGCTTCGAGCAACTGGCCTTCAGTATTAAAAATGCCAATGGAAACAGAATACCCGTGATGCGAAAGATTACAAATCAGGTCGGTCCAGTCTTGGATGTGATTATTTCCAGATAGCCTGCTTCGATCCATAATTGTACTCAGGGAAATAAAAAAGCCGTCAGCAAAAAACAAACGGCTTTGATTACTTAAAACGATTGCGAATTCGGTTATGCTTTATTTGATGATTATTTTTCGTGTCACCGATTTATTACCATATAGCATTCGAATCAGATAATTGCCCGATTGCAGTCCATCCACATCAATCTGAATTCCTTCCGAGATACTGAAATCATCGTGAATCTCGGAATAGAAAACCTGTCCGTTTATGCCTGACAACTCGACCACATACATGCCACAAGGTGCATTTTGAAGCGTAATATTTAGCTTGTCTTTTACCGGATTCGGGAATACCTGAAGTTTATCTTTCTTCATTTCAAATTCTTCGACATGAACTGTAATGTGAGTTGAGGCATCGTATTGTGCCGGAGCTGCTTCTAACAGACTGACATTATCAGTGGCAACGCTGTAGAATTTATATTTCGACCCAACATTGCCAATAAATTCAGCCGATTTTAATGTAGTATTCAATTTCCAGGGACGAAGAGCTGTATCATTTTCCATTACATAAACCGAATACGAAGCAATTCCGGAACCTGCATCGCTACCCGTCCATGCCAGCGGGAAACGGCTGTCGATAGTGGCATCCAAGGCGTAAACCTGGCTTTGAGGTTTATCTATATCCAGCGTATTTACAAATTCGTTGGTGATAATCGGTTTATTGGCATCAAAAACAATAGAGGCCTTGTTTTTAAGTATCGCATTGGTTCCGAGCTCATTTTTCAGACCAACCGAAAAACTAACGAACCCTTCACCTGCATGATTGGCATTATTCGGTGGTAAGAAACCAACAAACGGGTCTTCCTCCAATTGCATGGTTGTCGGATTCAGGGATAGAAATTCCCATTTCATCACTCCTGAAATAGTATCTAACTTTCCTGAAACGCGCGCAATCAGGTTCGTTTTAGGTTTCAGATTCACGTCCATCGAAAATTGTTTCAGCTTTTTACCGTTAGGGACAAGCGTGGTGTCGCCAAATCCAAACGAACCGAATCCAAATTCTTTCAGGTCAAATTTCGTCAGATCTAGTGTATCAGTAACCGTAACGATATGTGCCGGAGCTGTTGCAGTACTTTTATTCTCGAAAAGAATAGTGTACGGAATTACATCATTTTTCTGAATCCAATGCTTGTCACCATATCCAGCTGGGCCAATCATTTCGTTGGGATCGAATGATCCAACAGCAGCGATCAGAATATTTAATGTATTTTCGGCATATCCTAAATTAACACACGATTTAAAGAATTCACTATAATCCCAGGCGTTGGCAAGAAAAACCCCGGCCATTTTATAATATCCGGCCATTCCGCTAAGGCTTACTCCACAATCGACAGCTGTGACTGTAGCATTCCAGAGCGTATTCATCAGGGAGAATTTTTTATCCCACGGAGGGGTAAGTCCAAGCTGGAATCCAAATTTTCCGGCTCCCATAATGCAATTCAATGCAGGTGCATATCCTGCAGAAAATACATCAGCAGCAATTTCCATAGACAATCCAGTCAAACAGCCTGCAACCTGTCCTATTGACGGTTGAGGTTGAATATTTCCACTTTTCAATACAATATCGCCCGACTCGGTTAATGTCTCAACCCAAGGCATATTGTTCCATATTTTCATTTTAACGCTCTTCGGTGTTTTTACCCGAATGTGTATGCTCGATGTACTTTTTGCCTGAATTACAGGGATCATAAACGGATAGACACGGGCGTTCATCGTTTCGCCTAAAACCTTTTCTGACAGGAAATAGGAATCCATTTTTTTTACATTATTTGCAATTCCTTTTTGCACAGCAAGAACAGAAGGCACCATTTCGAAATCAATAAATTCAACCTCAAGATCCTTGTCGTCGGTAATTGCTAACCAAATGGGCACGCTAAAAGCATCTACATTGCCGTTGTTTCCGAAGGTGATGGTATAGGTTTGCCACATATTAAACAGGATTGCACCGCGTCCAGAAAACGTTACCCAAGGATCAGGCATTTCTGCCTTAACAATTTGAAATGTTTCTTTCAGTATTTGTTCTGTTGTTCCTTTTTTTACAACTACATCCCACTTCCCAATAGCTGCCTTTTCTAATAGAAACTTAGCTGATAACACACCCAATGCAGGAGAGTAAAGGCTTCCACCAACAATATCAGGACTTCCGGCTTTTCGAAGGATTAAGCTTGTCCCATCCACGGCCAATCCTCCTCCGAAAACGGCGATTGACGAATATCCTGCATTCCCTGCCTGCAATGGCTCAACCCGATCGAGTCCGACAATGGTTGTTTTTTTGATGGTTGCTGTTTTACTGTTGGCATTCATTGCTTCAAGCGTAATGCTGTATTCCCCGGCTTTTGGATAAATATAAACCGGGTTGCCCTTGTCAGAGACTGTTCCGTCGCCATAGCTCCAGTTGTAGGTTTTCCCATTTTGGGTTTTATTGGTAAACGAAACCTGGTTCATTGATTGATATACATCGAATGCCGGTACTGGCGGATTAAAATCGGATGCTTTCATTATGCCCAGATACAACGGAATGGCATCGTTCCCATTGCCTGAAATATCTTTAAAGGTATCGTCAAAATTCAGGAACATTTTTAGTCCTGCTTCAGTGCCGGTAAATGTTTTAACTTGATTTTTCAGAAGGTCGTCCTGAGATAGTGCTTTGTTCCAGAGGCGAATGTTATCTACCAGATATTTGGTTGTACCGTAAAATGCTGACCGGGATCCAATCATTAGTAACCCATTTTTCTGGATAATTTTACCGGTCACAGTCTGCTGAACACTTAAAAGTCCGTCAACATAGGTTTTAAAATTATTTAATCCGGCTTTGGCATCGTAGGTAAATGCAACATGATGCCAAAGTGTATCACCAATGGTTAATGATCCCCAATTGACAAAATCTCCCTTGTCGGTTTCTAATCCTGAATTGGCATAATACTTCCCATTATTCTTCCGGAAACCCAATTGATATCCATTTGGTGTATAATCGTAGTTATCTGCACCATTTACCTTCGCCAATACATTGACCTCATGTTCTGATTTTGGATCAAATTTAACCCATGCTTCAGCAGTCATAGCCGAATCAAAGTCAAGGCTTGAATTTGATGGTACAATAACCAATTCAACCTTTTGAGGAGACATGACTGTTTCAATGGCCAGTGCTTTATTTTTGGTTCCGGCAGCCGGCTGACCAACAATATTTTTATAAAAAATATCCCAGTCCGAACCATACCACCATTTCGCCTCTGATATCCAATGCTTTCCACCATTACCGTCAATTGCCATGTCAGAAATAATATGGGAAATGTTTCGGTTCAGGAATGGAGCGCCGGAAATTGATTGAGAGAATAATTTTCCACCGTCTGATGACTTTACTGAAAACATTGATTGTCCGGCCACATAAACCGTTGTTCCATTCGTATCGTTTTGATCAATTACAAGGTTTGGATACCAGGTAGAACCTACATAATCTACCCCGTCAGGCAGGATACTCTTTGCTGTTGAATAGGTATTCCCATTATCAGCTGATTGTAAAAAGTAAATTTTACCTCCGGTACTTTGATAAATCATATAAACATGTCCGTTTTTTGCTGCTACTGTTTCCATGGCAGACTGTAATCCATTGCCAGGCAGGATTCCATTGTTTATGTCTTTTGCCTTTTCAAAACTTAATCCGTTGTTGGTTGAGCGGGTATAGAGGGTTGTCCATTCTATTTTTTCATTGTAGCCTACAAATATCACATGAATATTATTGCCTGATTTGGCAATCTTTGGTGCATAATGGCCGTCAAAGTAGCATCGGCATTTTTCGCGTACAACAGTTGGCGATTCGTTGAAAGTGGTTGATACTTTTTGGGTGGAAAAAGTAGCTGTATTATCGTTAGAGATAGAAACGAAAACTTTCCCTATATTCAATCCGTAGTAATAATAGATGTATTCAGAAACAACAATCATTTGGGTGCCATCGTACCAAAAATCGGTAAACTCGCTGGGTTCTTCTGAAATTAGTTTATCGCTGAATAATGTGCCACCATTAGCAGAATAAAGCATCCTCAGCCCATTTTTTGCGCCCGAGCCCATATATGCCACGGCTACCTTGCCATTTTTCGCTTTAACATGACTCCCGTAAATGTTTCTGTAACCTCCACCGGTTGAAACAATTTCTTTTGCTGTTTCAAAGGAACTTCCACCATTTGTGGACCGGCTGTAATAGATTCTTCCGGTACCATTACCTGCATAATCGTAATCGCAAAAAGCGATATGGACATTATTTCCGTCAACTGCCAATTTTCTGGTTTTTGCATGTCTGGCGTATTCGTTATTTTTAAGCTTAGCAATAAGCTTCGGAGCTTCCCATGTTTTCCCAAGATCCAGAGAACGACAATAATATAATGGATTTTCGACTCCATATTTATTTTCCATCCAGACTACGTGGATTGTGTTCCCTTCGATAACCATTTCAGGTACAACATCATCGACAGCTTCAGTGTTAAGGGGCATCGATAAATTGGTAAGGTAATTCGACATTTTGGGATTAATGGCAAAACCCTGAGTTATGATTTGGGAGATTACCACAAAAAGGAGAAAAAACTTACTGAAAATACCTAAAGAAACTTCTGATTTTTTCATGGGTCTTGATTTTGGTTTTTAATGACTAAAAGTTACAGCCTTTCAGAAAAAAAACCAAATAATTACCACCAATAGTTTCTCTTAATCATTCTAAATAAGCAGTGATATTATGACTCCATGATGGACTCACAGAGATAGGCCATCCACAAGGTTTAGATGGCCTTTCTCTCATCTGATTCTATCAGATTGGCTGGAGTTTCTGGTAATTTAAAACTACTGACGATACGATTTGCTCATTGACGATGGTGTACAGATAATAAAGTTGGCAAGTTCAATGCTTTCTTTGTCCAGATCATCAATCTCGTCCTGTTCTGTTGCTCCAATTGTCAAAACCTTTAAATCAGGATTTGCTCTTTTGAGGTACCATTCAATTCCCTGATGATAATCACTATGGTAAGAGCCATTAAAATGAATTAAAGTTTTCCCGGAAGAAAAATTCTGCAGAATGAAATAAGCCATTGTTGCGTCTTTTACGGCCTGTGATTTAGGTAAATTTTCCCCTCCATGACCTTGCGCCTGTTTGAAGATTTCCCGATAACATTTTAAAGTGCTATCATACTGTATAGGAAGGGGTGAAATCCATTTTTTTGCGTTTTCACTGATGCTGTCAAGTTTTTCTAATCCTTTGCCATAAACTATATTTGCATAGCGCCTCGGAATATTGGATGCTACAAATTTTAGTTTATTTTTCTTTGCGAAATCAAGCAAAGGCTTATAATCACTTGTATAGTTGGTCCAGACTTTAGCTTCTTCTTTAAAAGTTTTTTCAGTAATTAATCCTGATAAGTATTCATCAAGAACAATCTGATCGTCTGCTTCAAACATTTCGGCACCAAGCAAAAGCCTCTCTTTTAAATCGGAATAAAGGTCTTTAGTAAGTTCCTGCTGCAACCAATGTACAATCGGATTATCGTGCAATTCGCCAAAAAGAATCACATCAGCATCTTTTGCCGCTTCTAAAAGCTTGCTATACTGCACTACTTTACCTTCAGCATTGAATAATACAAATGCCTTTTTATCGCTTTTAAAAGAGAACAATGACAGTATTACTGCTGTGAGAAACAAATATTTTTTCGTCATGTTATTGGGTTTAACCGTCAATAACAATTAACGATCAATAAGTTTCATTTTTGTTCTGATTTTATTTAAAAAGCAAATGATCCAACAACAATTATGACATTGTTAAACTTTCAATAGAATTCAAAAACAGATTTATCCTTTTTAGCTTTCAGGTTAATCCAGATGAAAAACCTCATCCATATTCGCCCACCACTCTCCTTCTGCACGATTTTCAACAGGTCGTTGCATGGGCATCATGATGTCCCACCATTCCTGGGTTTTGGGGTCGGCAGCCATTTTTGCCATGTCGCCTGAGAAATCTTCACCTGTATATTCCATATAGGCAAACAGCAATCCATCTTTGTGAAAAATGGAATAGTTGCTGATATTACAAGCACTGATCATCTCTAAAATTTCAGGCCAGACCGCCGCATGATAGGTTTTATACTTCTCAAAATTCTGTGGATCAACACCGATAATTTGTCCGAATCGTTTCATAAGAAGGAATTTTAGTCATAGATAGTCATTAAATTGTCATTGATAGTCATGAGGTTGAAATTTCGCTACAGCAGTACAATCTCATAAATACCGGGAGCCTGGCTGAATTCTTTCAGAACCAGGCGTACCTTTTGTGCGGTGGTTTTCGGAAGTTTAATCTCTGCTTTACCACCGATAGTAGTTCCTTTGGCCAGAATTTTCCATTTGTCGCCAACCAACGCCTGAAGTTCAAATGCCTTAACTGACTTTCCCCTTTCATAAAGAATTGCTTCGGATATTTTTTCTGGTTTGCCTAAATCAACTTCAATCCAGGGATTCTGATCCTTTGCTTCGGGCTCCCAAAAAGCTCCGGCCCAATCGCCATTGGTAACTGCATTTAATTCGACCCACTGATGATTTGACCAGTGTCCTTTTGGATTTGAAGAAGCGGTTAATGGTTTATTGAATGACAGCGAATTTGAACTGATTTCCAACGGCTTAATATTCATCACGTTGCCTGAAAACTCAAGTTCAATAATGGTATTGACCGACTGCAATTCCTCTTTGGAAAGTTCGATGGTGTAACCTTTATCCAGCCTGATCAACTTTACGTTTCCGCCGTGGGCAAGGCGACAGCTTTTGATTTCCATGCCCATATCGGGAATTGTAATCTTGGGCGAATTCCCAATCCATTTCAGGATATGCAGATAAATTGAATTGCCCTTTCGTGTAGTCACGCCCCAGTCGGCAGGTTTGAAAGGGCCACCGCGGGTTTCGTAAATAGTGTAACCATACTTCTGAAGCCATTGCCCCATCTCTTTTAATCGTTCAACCTGAAGTGGTTCAATACGTCCGTCAGCCATCGGCCCAACGTTAAACAACAGGTTGCCATCGCCTCCGGCTGAGCGTACCAAGGTTTGCAAACACTGCTCCAGCGATTTTACCCTGTCGTTGGGCTTCCATGCCCACTGGTCGGCAATAGTCATGCAGGTTTCCCACGGATGGGTATTCTGAAATCCGCCAACACGCTGTTCCGGCGTATCAAAATCTCCTTTTGCTCCGGTTCTGCTATTAATGATAATATCCGGCTGAATCTGATGCGCAAAATCAATCACACTCTGTCCGCGAACGGCATCAAATTTCTGAGGAACATCAAACCACAATACATACAAAGGACCGTAATTGATCAGAAGTTCAGCGACTTGTTTTTTCAGGTAAGTGGTATAAGCTTCCAGATCACTCTTTTCGCGCGTTACACTGCCACCCGGACTTGTCAGCGGAAAATCGGGATGATGCCAGTCGCAGGTTGAATAATAGGTGCCAAATTGAATGCCCTGCCTTTTGCAGGCCTCGGCCAACTCTTTCACCACATCGCGTTTGAGCGGAGTGTTCATAATATTGAAATCAGTCTGTCGGGTATTCCAGAGGCAAAATCCATCGTGATGTTTGGTTGTCAGGATAATGTATTTCATGCCAGCAGCTTTGGCTACACTCACCCAGTCATCAGCATTAAAATTTTTGGCATCAAACTGTTTGTACAAATTATCGTATTCCTCAACCGGAATTTCGCGACCACGCGACCAACCAATTTCAGTTCCTTTCAATGAGACAGGGCCCCAATGGATAAACATCCCAAAACGGGCATCTTTCCACTCTTCAATCTTCTTTTCGTTGCCAACCGGTTTCTTTTCGGCTACAGCAGTTTGCGAAAACGATTTTGTTGCCCAACCTGACAGCAAAAGGAAAATCAACACAACGATACTTATGTTCTTCTTCATCTCGTATTTTGTTTAGGTTATTACTGATTTAGATTATTGGCAAACAATTGGAATTCCTTTATCCCGGAAAAACCTTGTCTATCCAGAATGACAATCCTGAATTTCCGGGCAGTTACAGGTGTAATATTTTGTTTCCAGTCTCCCATTTTTGTCCCGTTGGCAATGGTGAGCCATTTACCACCTTTTTCAGCCTGAATTTCAAAACCTTTAATTTCTGAATTCAGGAAAACATGTTCGCTTACTGAAATGCTTTTAACCGTTTGAGGTTTGCCCAGATCAGCTTCCAGCCAGCCAGTCTTTTCGAAAAGAGCCTTGACTTCCTCACTTCGGTAATTCAGCAATTTCCCATACCAAGAATCAAAATCGGCATCCGCTTTTCTTCCGGGTTTCCAGTGAGTTTTTGGATTATCGTCGAATGCAGCAGTTGGATCGTGTAAAAACTGGCCTACCGAACTGGAAGCACTTGCTTTGCAGTTGTATGCCATTGATCCCGAAGTTGAAAACGGATAAATCAAAGCCAGTTCGTTCAATGACTTATTGGTCGTTATCGTGATTAAAGTGGAGATTTTTTCCCGCTCAGCTTGTGGAATAATCAGCTTTAAGCTCTTATTATCCTGAACAAAACGAACTTCTTTTCCACTGACCAGATTGGCTTTTTGAATTTTTGCAGGCAATACCGGTAAAGTCAACGTATCGCCTTTCATTGCCAGAATATTCAGGTACATGGTTTTTTCGGAAAAAGTACACAGATAATCGTTGGTTGGAGTGTAAGGACCACCTTTGGTATTGTAAACCGATGGTCCGTGCAATTTCAGCCAATCGCCCAACTCCATTAACCGTTCCTGAAAGTCAGCCGTAATCTGGCCTAAACTATCGGGACCAACATTCAGCAGTAAATTACCATTGCCACCTACGCAACGCAACAAAGTGGTGGCCGCTTCGCTTATTGGCCGCGGTGTATCTTTGGGTCGCCACGCCCACTGATGCCCCAGATTGGTACATGTTTCCCAAGGAATGGCTCCGTATCCGGCCACAAAACCTTCAGGAGTAGCATAATCACCATACGGACCAACAAAAGCATGAGATTCGTCGGTATGAAAAACATCCAGCCGGTTATTTACAATGATTCCGGGTTGCAGCTTCTTAGCCAGTTCGTATATTTCCTTCGGTTTTACAGGGCTTGGCGAACCTTCGTAATCAATCCACAGTATGCCGATTTTTCCATAATTGGTAAGCAATTCACGAACCTGTTCCAACACGCGTTTAGCAAAAATATTGTTGGTTTTGGGGTTGCGGCAATCAGGATCTTTCCAGTCGGCAGGCGAGAAATACCAACAAATGGGCATTCCCGCTTTGTGGGCAGCATCGGCCAGTTCTTTACAAACATCCCGACCATAAGGCGTTTTCATGATGTTGTAACTGGTTGTCTTGGTATTCCATTCACAAAAACCATCGTGATGCTTAGCCGTGAAAACCATGTATTTCATTCCGGCTCTTTGAGCCAAAGCTACCCATTCATCAGGATTGAATTTTACAGGATTGAACCCTTTATACAGCGAATCGTATTTGGCTTTTCCATAACCTTCGCGCGACCAGCTTATTTCTCCGCCATAACGGGTAACCGGTCCCCAGTGAATAAACATCCCGAAACGGGAATCCTGCCACCATTTCAGATAGTCTTGTTTTTGGGTTTGGGCAGTACCCGATAAAAACATTAAAATTCCAACCCACTTCAGCCAACCTTTTCACCACGTTTTCGTCCATCAAACCATCAGGATTAGGGGCGCAGTTCAGCAGAAAATTGCAGTTTCTTCTTTTCAGGATAGCCAAATGCCGGTTTACAATGTTATCAACCGACATCAGTTTTTCCTGCGGAAATTTCTTTTTCCAGAACCACTGACTCTGAATACATGGGCCTTGCTGTGCAATCAAGGTTTTTATAGACCTCATCGTGAGGTAATCCGCGACGTAACTGATAATGATCAGTTATAAGAATTTGTGGTTGGATGGATTTGATGAAAGCATAAATCTCATCGCGCTGAGCCTGTTCCCATGTTGTTCCACAGTTTCCCCAGCCGTCAAAAGTGATAGAGCCAATTTTTCCGTAATTGGTGAGTAATTCTTTTAATTGAGCTTTAATTATTTCAATTTCTTGCGGAGTAATATCTTTCTCAATACCCAATTGCCGATCCCAAATTGAAAAGTAGAAATGAGGTTCGATGCCACGGCTCCTGAAAGCATCGCAATATTCGCGGACAATATCACGACCTGACAAAGCACTCGAAGCCACATCGTAAGTGGTGGTTTTACTGTCCCACAGACAGAATCCATCATGGTGTTTGGTTGTCAGCACAGCATATTTCATGCCTGCACTTTTTGCAGCATCGGCCCATTGCCCGCAATCGAGTTTAGCCGGATTGAATGACTTTGTATCCTGGCCTGGTTCAACCCACTCTTTTTCGTGGAATGTGCCCATATTGAAATGAATAAACATTCCAAATTTCAACTTCAGAAAATCTTTCCGAAGGGTTTCGAGTGACTGAGAATTGCATGAAAAGGATACTGTAAAGAGCAAAACCAGACTCAAAAACCAACTTATTTTTTTCATCCTGAAGCAGATTTATTTTGTATTGAAATCCCTTACAGCATCATACATCGCGATGATATTTTGCGGAGGAACATCAGGCAGAATGTTGTGCACGGTGTTGAACACAAATCCGCCGCCTTTCGAGAAAATCTCCAAACGCTCGAAAACCTGGTCGCGAATCTGCTGAGGAGTGCCCACATTTAAAGTCCCTACAGTTTCGATTCCACCACCCCAAAAGGTACAGTCTTGTCCAAATTCTTTTTTCAAGAAATCGGGTGCCATGTTCCATGCATTCGTCTGCACTGGGTTAAATATCTCGATACCAGCTTCAATCAAATCGGGCATGAGCAACGAAATGGAGCCACATGAATGGATATACGTATGCATTTTACTGTGTGATTTCACATAGTCGCACAGCATTTTATGTCGTGGTTTAAACAAGGTTTTGTAGGTATCCACATCCATGAACGGGCCTGAACTCATGCCCAGATCATCGCCAAAACGAATAATATCGACAATATCGCCCACGGCATTGCACACCTTTTCGAGCGTAGCCAGGTGGCGAATCATCAATTGATCGAGCAGTTTCTCCACATTATCCGGATCGCACATCAAATCCATCAGAAAGTTATCCATCCGGCGAAGAAAAGTGCCCCATTCAAACAGGTTACAGCCGCATACCACCAGCAAAGCTTTATCGGTATTGGCGCGCAGCTGTAAGGTATTTTCGCGCAGTTTTTGCCAGAAGTCAGATTCTCCGGCATGATCCCAGGGGCTGTGTGCATCGCGCGCCCACATGATCCGACCCATTTCAGCATCCAGATTTTCATACGAATCAGGAAACCCATCGACATAAGGAAAATAAGTTTGATCGAAGAAAGTTGCTCCGATAGGCATTCTCGACAACATACGCTTACCATCATCGTCATACGTTTGATAGGAACCATCGGGCATTCGGGTTGGCTGAAATCCTTTCGGATAAAAAGCAGCTCCGCCATTGGCCATTGTTACCGGACTCCAATCAGAAGGCTGATCGTTGAATGTGCGACCGATATCCAGCACATCGACACCAAACATATCCAACACCGACATATCGGGCTGAGCCAATTGCTGAACCACATCGTAAATCTGGACCGGCAATTCGGGCCGGCCAATGTGTTTTACCAAATTCCCATAAGCAATGGCCGAAATTCCTGAACTTGGAGTAGCGCTTAAATCGATTGGAACACGGTCGGGTTCCTTGTGATTGATGGCCGATAAAATACGTTCTCTTGAAGTTGTCATATTTTGTTATTTTATTTGTTTCGAGTTGCGGGTTTCGAGTTAAATTACAACACGTTAACATGGAACTCGCAACGCGTAACATTGTTATTTCTATCCGCTAATGCCAATTAAAAAAGATGCTGTAATCAACACTGCCAATCCGAGCCAGACAAATCCTTTGATTTTAAATTCAATCCCTTTCCACTCGCCGCGAAAAAATCCCCAAACGGTAGCGCATACAATGGTTAGCGACATCAGGATTCCCCAGGCTACAAAGGTAAATTCGCCCAGTTTGCTGGTTCCCATTCCATAGAAAATGTAGTTGATAAACCATAAAAAACTGGCGAGTGCACACCGAGGTAGATGCACCAAATCAAGGTTGAAAGCAAGGATCCCGCAAAAAAGAGCACAAACACCGGGCATTTGGCAAACAGTTCGGGCGTGCCTGCTTTAACGGTTTCTTCGGCAATCATTTTGCCTTGTTCAAAGCCAAGCGACATCGACGAACCTGTTACTCCTACAAACAATGCTGCAAAAAGTCCTTTGCGCAAATCGAAATTCTCATTGGCTTTCAACCCTTTCAAACTTTCGAGTTTGCGGCTTTTTAAAATACCCGCATAAGCAGTTATGCCAATGCCAATGCATGAAATTACAAGTCCGGAAATTAGCAGAATACCGCCGTTCCCTTCAAACATTTTGCTCATACGTCCATCAATCATAGGTGGCAAAAGGGTTCCGATTACCATCATTAAACCTAAAGAAATGCAAAATCCAAGAGCCACACCCAGATATCGCAAGGACAATCCGAACGTTAGGTTTGCCAGGCCATAAACCGCGCCCAGAATAAAAATAAGCCACAGGTTGGCTGATGGAATTGTTTGGTATATTGCTAAAAAATTGGGGGCAACAATCAGGCAAATAATTAAGGGTACAATGAGATAAGCAAAAAAGCTAAAGGTTAACCACGAATTTTCCCATTTCCATTTGGTTACTTTATCAAAAGGGATACTGAAACTTCCGGAGGAGAAAGCGCCAATGGCTATGATCAAAATTCCGAATAGAATACTTGCGCTCATAAGTTGTGGTTTTTATTTCGTTAGCAGTTAGTCAGATTTCGGCATTCCAATATATTATTAGAATACTCTTACAAATCTAATGATTAAGCGAATGTAAAACTTGAACATTTCAGGCAAATAGTTGCACTATTGAGCGATTTATTCCCATGATCAATTTTATATTTTCAGACTATAATGTCTTAAATTGCTCATTTTAAAATAAATGTCAGATATTTTCGGAAACGTTTCCGTGGATTTACTTCCCCAAATAATACGTTTCGAACAATTATTATTGATTGTCATTAACTTATTTCTGAAAAACTACTTAAAATTGTATGCAGATTCATTTTTTAATCTAAATAAACAATGTATTCAGAGATTATCGGAGAATCTTTCACCTTTCACCTTCTGAATGCTGCTTTTTTGCAATTTAAAGGAGACAGTGATTATTTGGATATTATCAGTCCTTTTTCAAGACTATATTTGGTAACTGAAGGAAATGGGCATTTGATTTTAGGGCATGATAAAATTAATCTGGAAGCCGGAAATCTTTACCTGATTCCAAGTTTTACTCCATGTACTTATCATTTTAATGAAGGATTGGGGCATTATTATATTCATTTTAGTATCGATGCGCCAAACGGTCTTAGTCCATTTAATATGTATTCATATACCAATAAAACTTTGGCTACAGAACTTGACAAGAACCTTTTTAATCGTTTGGTTCAAATCAATCCTGATCTGCAATTACCTCATCATCATCCAAATGTTTATCAATCGAAATTGTGGCTGAGCAAAAAGGTTGCATATGCATCAGCCGGTCATTATCTTGAAACGACTGGAATCATAAAACAGCTGTTTTCTCATTTTCTTGAACCATGTCAAAGCCAGATAATGACAAGTATATTAAAATATAATATTCAACCTATCCTTCTCTACATCCAGAATAATCTGGGACGCGACATTTGCGTTAACGAGCTTGCTGACATGGCCTGCTTCTCGAAAGACCATTTTTCGAGGGTATTTAAATCAATTGCCGGAATGGCTCCCTGCGATTACATTATCCGGAAACGGATTGAAAGAGCTCAATTTCTGCTCCTTACAACCGAAATGGGACAAAAAGAAATCATCGAGGAAACCGGATTTCGGAGCGCCTCCTACTTTTCAAGAATCTTCAAAAAATACACTTCCTACACACCTGAAAAATATCGGA
>JFJP01010905.1_pt1 | contig 22272 bp, 22 predicted proteins | sample 431651 | NCBI WGS metagenome assembly JFJP01 (sample SAMN02602958, study PRJNA72255) | Microbial mat metagenome, whole genome shotgun sequencing project. | biome: fresh water; feature: sink hole; material: water; isolation source: purple microbial (photo- and chemosynthetic) mats found in...
ATATTTTATTCACATTTTATGTGGAAATGTCATTTTTTAAACGATTGTTATCCACATTTTTTGTGGAAAACTTAATATGTCGCTATCGTCATGCTTGTGGTATATTTTAAGTATCATATGAGGTAAGCACATGGACAATTACGAAAACCTTTGGGAAAACATCAAATCCAAACTAAAAATAACCTTAGACGAGGATGTTTATAACGAAACTTTTGGCGGCATCACAAACGTCTTCAAGGTTGTCAACAACAACATCTACCTCGTCGCCCCGAACTCGTATGTGAAAAGCAAGATCGATGCTTTTTATCTTAACCGGCTCAACGCCATGTTGACGGATCTGGTTCCTGAAAAACATCTTTTTAAAATTCTGACAAAAGAACAGGCTGCCGATGAATTATCAAAAACAGCCTATAATATCAATTCTCCAGAGCAAGGCCTTGAAAATAAGTATAAGACCGGCTTGAACAATTCATACACCTTCGATAATTTTGTCGTCGGCGCTTCGAACCGGCTCGCGTACACTTCCGCAATCAAAGTCGCAGATCAACCCGGCGCCATCGCCAACCCGCTCTATATCTTCGGTGATGTCGGCCTTGGAAAAACCCATTTGATGCAGTGTGTGGGCAATTACATTTTGGAAAATGACATCCATAAACGGGTGTTATACGCCAAAACAGATCAATTCATAGAAGATTACGCACGCGCCGCACAAAAGAAGACTTTTGAAGAGTTTTCCAAAAAATATGAAAATGTGGATATCCTCCTCGTCGATGACATCCAGTTCTTAGCGGGCAAGACCCAATCGCAACTCGAGTTTTTCAAAATCTTCGAAAAACTGAAAGAAAGCAACAAGCAGATCGTCATCACCTCAGACCGGCGTCGATATCAACCGTCCGAATCTGGATCACCGGATTCTGATCCTCAAGAAAAAATTACAAGCCGAGACCTCGGATCCTAATTTGATTCCCGATGAAGTTTTGGAATATATCGCCAGTATCTTCGACAACAACGTCCGCGAACTTGAAGGCGCGTTGAAACGGGTTTTGTTTTATTGCACCGCGTTCGATTATTCATTCACAATCGCTAACGCGGAAGAAGCGTTGAAAAATCTAATCAATTCTAAAAACATTTCCAACAAATCGATCAACGACGGAAATTTCAATACCGTCCTGGATATCGTCAGCTCCTACTATCATATCACTTCGACGGACTTGTTATCGAACAAAAGACAAAAACAATACGTCTATCCCAGACAAGTCTCGATGTACATCTTAAAAGAGGTTTATGACCTCACCTTTAAGAAGATTGGTCAAATTTTCAACAACAAGGACCACTCGACGGTCATCTACAGTATTGAGCAAATCACCAATGATATTCAGACCGATCATGACAAAAAAACAGACATTGAAAAGTTGTTGATAAAGTGTGGAAAAAAAGCCTGATTTTGTGGAGATTTAAGCGATAAAACGATATACTTTAAAGCCCTATTATGTTATAATAGTATATATCAAGCTTTTTGTTTTCAACATTTTCAACACCCCTAATAACAACAATAATTTAAAAAGAATTAACTAAATAAAACAGGAGGTCGTTTATGAACTTTACGATTAACAAAGAAGTGCTTCTGAATAATTTGCTTGTTTCGCAAAAGGCTCTGTCCACCAAAACGCCGGCACCTTATCTTCAAGGGATCAAATTGGAAGTTTATCAAAACGAGCTCATCATGATAACGAGCAATTCCGATATCTCCATCAAATTATCCCTTAAAGATGAAAGTCTCCATGTCGAGTCCGTCGGTGAGGTTTTAATCCCCGGAAAATACTTTGTCGAATTGATCCGCAAACTGGACGGCACTGTAATCTCGTTATCGGTTGTAGAAGATAATGTTTTGAAAATCGTCGCCGGAAAATCCGATATCACACTCAATATGTTGAATGTCGAAGATTATCCGAATATCGATTTTGTGATGAATGACAAGCCGATCAATATCGAATCGAAAGTCATGAAATCCATCATCAAACAGACGACATTCGCAACATCGGCCATCGAGAACCGCCCGATTCTAACCGGAGTCAATATCCGCGTCGATGGTGAAAGATTGGTCGCAATCGCCACCGATAGTTTCCGTCTGAGCCAAAAAGTCATCGATGTTCCGACCAATCTCGACAATATGAATGTCGTCATCCCTGGCAAGAGTTTGGACGAACTCATTAAGATTTTGGAATTGAACTTGGAAGAAGTTCTGATCCATCTGAATCATAAATCGATTCTGTTCGAATATGGAAATATCTTATTCCAGTCCCGTCTCCTAGATGGAAACTTCCCGGAGACATCAAGATTGATTCCCATCGAATTTCCAATCGTCATCAAATTCAATAAAAATGATCTGTTTGTCGCCATCGACCGTGCCGCATTGTTATCCAGCAGGGAAACCAGCGCCAGCATCGTCAAATTATATCTCAGGAACGACAACGGGGTCGAAATCACATCAAACAGTCCGGAAATCGGCAAAGTCGTCGAAGAAGTCCAACCGATTGAAAAACCGATCGGGGTTCCGATCCGCATCGCATTCAGCTCAAAGTATTTCCTGGACGCCTTGAAGACGTTCAATTCCGATCAAGTCTTTGTCAAATTCACCGGCGAAATCCGTCCGTTTGTCATTGAAGGTGAAATGGACCCGGGGCTAATCCAATTGATTCTCCCGGTCCGTACCGAATAACTAAATATTATCAAAAGATAGAGATGGAGTGACTTGCTCCATTTTTTCTTTTTTCCGGTTGCATTATATGAACTTTAATGCTATTATCTTATCGGTTTTAGAGGGGGGTATTCTATGAATAACAATTACGATGTCATCATTGTCGGCGCCGGACCTTCCGGGTCGATGACCGCTTATGAACTTTATGAGCAAAACCCGAAACTCTCAATTTTATTAATCGACAAAGGTCATGATATCTATTCACGTAAATGTCCGATCCTTGATAAAAAAATAAAAAAATGTCCGACCCGCCGCGATGGCGAGATCGGATGCTACCCCGCCTGCTCGATCACCAACGGATTCGGCGGGTCCGGAGCGTATTCGGACGGTAAATTCAATATTACCAGCGAATACGGCGGATGGATGACGGATTACCTAGATGATCAAGCCGTCGAAGATCTGATCAATTACGTCGATCGGATCAATTTGAAATTCGGCGCCCCTGAAGAAATCACCGATCCCTCGACCGACGCGGTCCGCGCCATCGAACGGAAAGGCCTTGCGGTCGGATTGAAACTACTGAGAGGGAAAGTCCGCCATCTGGGAACGGAAATCAATCTGCAGATCCTCAAAAACATGTATGAGGACCTTTTGACAAAAATAACGATGCGTTATAAGACTGAAGTGAAGGACCTTTTGGTCGAAAATAATCAGATTGTCGGGGTCCAATTGGATTCCGGTGAAATCATAAAGGCGAAAAATGTCGTCGTCGCTCCCGGCCGTGACGGATCCCAATGGCTGTCGGACATCTGTAATAAGTTGACAATTCCGATGCATGCCAACTATGTCGACATCGGTGTCAGGGTCGAAACCAATAATGAGATCATGGAAGAGATCAACACCCATCTCTATGAAGGAAAATTCATTTACCGGACGAGCATGGGAACCCAAGTCAGGACTTTTTGCACGAATCCTTCAGGCCATGTCGTCATTGAGAACCACAGCGGCACGATCGTCGCCAACGGACATTCCTACAATGATGCCAGACTGGGTTCGAAAAATACCAATTTCGCATTGCTTGTGAGTCATAATTTCACCGAGCCGTTCAATCAGCCGAACGAGTTCGCCCACGGGGTTTCAAGGTTGGCGAACATGCTTTCCAACGGAGCGATCATCCTACAACGGTACGGAGACCTTAAAAACGGTCGACGGTCGACGGAAAAACGGATTCGGGAAGGGTTTGTCGTGCCGACCTTGAAAGAGGCTGTGCCGGGGGATTTAGGGCTTGTGCTCCCCTACAAGACGATGAAATCGATCATTGAAATGATTGAGGCCCTCGATCATGTGACGCCAGGAATCGCATCGGAACATACGTTATTTTATGGAGTGGAAGCGAAATTTTATTCCGCCCGCCCCGAAGTCAACAATCAGTTCGAAACCAAGATTTCCGGCTTGTATGTCGGCGGAGACGGCGCCGGAATCAGCCGCGGATTGGCACAAGCGGGAGCGAGCGGTATCTGGATCGCCCGGAACATCGCTCAAAAAATGATCCTGTAGAAATATGAAAGACCGAATGAAAACCGGTCTTTTTTTTAGCATCAATTCTTTGTTTAATTCAGGTATTTCTTATGTTATAATGGTAATGGTTTTTCAAGAGGGGTGAAGTCATGGGCAAGCGGGTTGTGGTCGTCGGCACACAATGGGGCGATGAAGGAAAAGGTAAAGTCACGGATTTCCTCGCCCTACAAGCGGACGTGGTCGTCCGCAGCCAAGGCGGAAACAACGCGGGACACACCATTCTTTTCAACGAACGAAAATTCGCACTCCATTTCCTACCCTCAGGAATATTGAATCCCCATATCACCAATTATATGACCAATGGCATGGTCATCGAACCGAAGGCTTTTTTTCAGGAACTCGAAGGTTTGAAAACCGCCGGAATCACCGATTTTAATCTCCATATCTCCGATCGTGCGCATGTCATCATGCCTTACCATCTGGTTTTGGATGGCAGACTTGAAGCCCTGAAGGGTGCGGACGCCGTCGGAACGACTAAAAAGGGCATCGGGCCCGCCTACACGGATAAAGCCTCCAGATCCGGTATCAGAATCGGAGATCTGCTCAATCCGGAAATGCTTGAGCAACGTCTGAGAGCCAATTTGGAAATCACCAACCGGTACTTGACGGCTTTAGGCGAAACGACCTTCGACTTCAACGACCTTTATCCGCGTTATCTCGAATTCGGGAAGCGGCTCGCTCCGTTTGTCGCAGATACCTCTTTATTATTGAACCAAGATATCGAAGCTGGGAAAAATATCCTGTTCGAAGGCGCACAAGGCGTCATGCTTTGCATCGAACATGGAACTTATCCGTTTGTCACGAGCAGTTCGCCTTCCGCCGCGGCGGTCCCGCTAAACGCCGGGATCTCACCGATGGCCTTGACGGATGTCGTCGGCGTGACAAAAGCTTATTCCACCCGCGTCGGCGGCGGTGCGTTTCCGACCGAGTTCGAAGACGCGATTTCTAGGACCATTCGTGAAGTCGGACATGAGTATGGAACGACGACTGGCAGACCGAGACGCATCGGGTGGCTCGACATGGTCGTTTTGAAACATACGAAACGCATCAGCGGGCTGACGGGACTTGCAATCATGCTTCTCGATGTCCTTACGGGCCATGAGACACTGAAAATCTGCACGCATTATGTGCTTGATGATAAAATCATCGATTATGTACCGGGTAACTACGCCGATTTCATCCGCGTGAAACCGGTGTATATCGAATTACCGGGGTGGACCGAAGATATCACACATGTCCGGAGCTATGCGGAATTACCTGAGCATGCGAAGCGATATCTTGATACCGTTGAGAAACTGTCGGGTGTTAAAATCACCCTGTTTTCGGTCGGACCGGATCGCCATCAAACTGTGGTTATGAAACAAATATTTGAATAGATCGAGGAGGAAGAAGATGTCGAACAATATCGTTGGCAGCCATGCGCGAGAAAAAGTCATGGAGTCCAACATCTTAAAAATCTCACAAGAGGCAAAAGCAGCAAAAGCGTTGAATCCGAACGTCATCGACGCGACGGTAGGAATGCTTCACCGGGAAGATGGCAAACTTTTTAAATATGCCGCGGTGGAGGACTTGCTACATCATCTCACGGATTCGGAAATGTATTTTTACGCTCCCGTCAACGGCTCAAAGGACTTTTCCAACGGCGTCATCGATTGGATGTTCGGACCGCATAAGGAAGCCATCGTCAAAAAGTTCAATTTAAGCGTCATCCCCACGACCGGAGGGTCCGGCGCCTTAAGCAACTCGCTTTATAATTTCAATGATTTCGGGCAATCGATGCTGGTACCGAACTATTATTGGACCCCGTATGAGAATATTGCCGAAGAAGCGCATGTCGGTGTCGAAACCTTTCAGCTATATGACGAGTCCTATCATTTCAACATCAAGGATTTCACGGAAAAAGCCATCAAGCTAGCGACACGTCAAAAACGGTTGTTCCTGATCTTGAACGATCCGTGCAACAATCCGACCGGATTCTGTCTGACCAAGGCCAATTGGAAAGACGTCATCAAGGTTCTGAATCAGATCTCGAGGATGGACATCCCGGTGATCCTGCTTCACGACAGCGCCTATATCGATTATCAGATCATCGAACACGACGCCTCAAGAGATGTCTATGAAGCCTTCTTGGATTTGGATGAAAACATCCTAGCCATCATCGCCTTCAGCGGATCGAAGACCTTCTCGATGTATGGGTTCAGAATCGGCGCCCAACTCGGAATGTCGAAGTCAAAAGCGGTCATCGACGAATTCAACCGTGTCGGAGACTATAGCGTCAGAGCCCGTTTCTCAAGTGTCAGCCGGCCAGCCATGTCGGTCATCGGAAAGATATTCTCAAGTCCTGAGATTAAAAAAGGGTTCATCCAGGAATTGAATCAGGGAAAAAAACTTTTGGAACACCGAATCAACCTTTTCAGGGAAGCGGCACTTCGCGAATCCTTGACAATATTGCCTTATGGCGGCGGGTTCTTCATCGGCATCGAGACGAAAAATGTCCATATTTTCAATGATCTCGTCAAAGACGGCGTATTTATCATTTATATGCCGGGCATGATCAGGGTCGCGCTCAGCTCCGTCAAACTTGAGGAGATCGACCGTTTGGTCCAAATCATTAAAAAACATATCTGATATCGGCATAACGAAAAAAAAGGATTCGACTTTCGAACCCTTTTTTCTTTTTTTGAGATCTTTCCTTTGATTAGGCTAAGAAGGACACTTTACCGTTTAGGATGATGCTGACGAGATCGATAATCCATAGAATGGCAAATCCGAGGAAAATCCACAGAAGACCGACAATCAGTCTTCCTTTGCCGATTCGATACAATCCGTAGGCGATGCCGTCAATACCCGGTAATGCGAAGATTATCTTGCCAATCAAAGGGAGATCATCTAAAAATTTAACCCAAGGCTTCAATTCTTTCATATAATCCCTCCCTTCAAACGTGATTATACCACAGATTTGATTGAATATTCTATAGGGACGCAAAAAATGAGGGGGTAATTATGGTTCTTTTTAATCCAATGTCCGATCGACAGCTAGGGCGATCCGTTTTAATTTCTTGACCAATTCTTCGAATCTTTCCGGTTTTAACGACTGTTGGCCGTCGGATAACGCCTTTTCCGGTTCAGGATGCACTTCGATGATCAAACCGTCGGCACCGGCCGCAATCGCGGCTTTCGAGAGCGATTCGATGTATTCCCATCTTCCGCTCGCATGCGAAGGATCGATGATGATCGGCAGATGGGATAATTTTTTGATGACGGCGACCGCGCTGATATCGAGCGTGTTCCTGGTTGCTGTCTCGAACGTCCTGATGCCTCTTTCACAGAGGATGACGTTCGGATTTCCGCCAGCCATGATATACTCCGCCGACATGAGCCATTCTTCGATCGTATTCGCCAATCCGCGTTTAAGCAGAATCGGCTTGGTGGTTTTTCCCAATTCTTTCAGTAAGGAGAAGTTCTGCATGTTTCTGGCTCCGACCTGGATGAGGTCGACATTCTCCATAAAGGCGGGAAGGTCCTCGATCGACATCAGTTCGCTGACGACGGGGATATGGTATTTTTCATGGGCGGCTTTCAGGATGTTCAATCCTTCCATTCCGAGGCCTTGGAACGTATAGGGGCTCGTTCGCGGCTTATAGGCGCCAGCCCTAAGGATTTTTGCGCCGGCCTGCTGGACTTGACCGGTGATCAAATCGATTTGCTCCGCGCTTTCGACCGCGCAAGGTCCGCCCATGATGACAATGTTTTTTCCACCGATCAATACGCCGCCGACATCGACGACGGTATCGTCGGGTTTGAATTTGCGATTGACCTTCTTGAACGGTTCCTGGACTCTTAAAACCGTATCGACGAACTTATAGGCGTAAAGGCTGTTGGCGTCAAATTTCGAAGTGTCGCCGACAACCCCGAAAATCGTGATCGATTCGCCGATGCTCTCATGGATGTTATAACCCATTCCCTTGAGTGCGGAACGGAGGATCTCAATATCTTTCTGTTCGGTACCTTCTTTGAATTTAATGATCATTTCTGGGACTTCCTCTCTAGTAGTGAATCAATGGCTTCAATATAGCCCTGTATGCCTTTACCGTAAATTTGGCCGACGCAAGCCGGTTCGACCACGGATAATTTTCTAAATGCCTCGCGTTCTTTGATGTTGGAAAGATGAACTTCATAAGCGGGGACGCCCGCCCCTTTCAAACAATCATAGAGCGCATAAGAATAGTGCGTCAATGCGCCCGGGTTGATGACGAGGCCTGAGATTCTATCGCTGTACCGCTGAATCCAATCGATCAGACGCCCCTCATGGTTGGATTGCTTGACGATGATTTTGACACCCTTTTCGCGGCCGTGGACTTTTAGGGTCCTTACGAGGTCGCGATACGATGATTTTCCATAGATTTCCGGTTCGCGTTTTCCTAACCGGTTGAGATTTGGACCGTTAACGACTAAAATATTCATTTAACTTTTCCTCGATTTCTATCATGGTTTCCGGGACTTTTGAATTCATATCGATATGGATATCGCAATATCGTGAATAATAGGGTTGTCTGATGATCGCGAGCCGTTCGACGTCGGCGGGCGATTGGATCAAAGGGCGGTTAAGAATCTTTTTTTCCATAATCTTATGATAGTCTTTGTCGAGATAGAGGATGATACCGTTCTGTCTCAGTTTCCCCATCAATTCCCCATTCATGACCATGCCTCCACCGGTCGAAATCACCAGACCGTTCGTTTGGTAGATCCGGTCGACGAGTTCGCTTTCAAGTTCGCGGAAATAGGCTTCGCCCTTGTGTTCGAAAATATCGTTGATCGTCATGTCCGACTCGTTTTCGATCACCGCGTCGGAATCGATGACTTGTTTCCGATATTTCTCGCCGAGGAGTTCCGCATAGAGAGACTTGCCCGATAGCGGTAGGCCGATCAATACCAGGTTACAACGTGAACGGAAGAGATGGTCATAAATCTCTTTGGTCAGCGTATGGTCGATATTGGCGTCGTTCAAAAACAATTCTCGGCTGGCTTTCGCTTGGGCAACGAGCATATACAGGCCGTTCACCGCTTTGATTTTAAGCGTTTCAGCTTCCAGAAGCAAATTTGTTTTGAAGGGATTATAGATTAAATCAATCACGGTGTCAAGGTTTTTGAAGGATATCAGCGGGAATATGAAAGAATCGGCATTATTAGGATACACTCCTACCGGCGTCGTGTTGAGAATGATTTTGAAATCAAGGACCGAATCTAGGGCTTGAAATTCGATCTCATCGTCCATTCTTGGTTTACGGCAGATTTTGACGACGGAGGCAGCTCCGAGATTACGCATCAGAAGCGTCGCGGTCTTGGCCGCCCCGCCATTTCCGACGATCAGCACCGATTTGTTCTTGACGGTGATCTTATGATATTGGACTAGTTTGAACAATCCATAGTAATCGGTATTGTACCCGATCAGTTTTCCTTCACGCCTGACCACGGTGTTGACAGCGCCGATGACTTTGGCGATGCCGTCCAAGGCGTCGAGATAGGGAACAATCGCTTCCTTATATGGAATGGTCACGTTCAACCCCGAAAATTCATCCGTCCTCATGAATTGATCTAAATCGGAAGTTTCCCAGATTTGATAGTCCGGGTCCCCTAACATCCGATGGATTTCAGGTGAGAGCGTATATTTTAACGATTTGCCCAAAAGCCCGAACATCATCGCATCCAATCGACGGAATGTGAACTCGCCAAGAGGTCCAACAATCCGTAATAGATCACCGCGTTGATGACATGGACGACCCGGTTGACGATTGCGGGATCATGACGTCCCTTGATTTCCAATACGACGTTTTCTTTTTGGTCGAGATTGACCGACGCTTGCGGCCTGCCGATGGAGGGCGTCGGTTTTATCGCGGTTTTGATGATGATCGGCATACCGGTCGAAAGACCGCCTAAAATTCCACCATTATGGTTGGTGAGGGTCCGGACATCGCCTTTTGAACCGAGATGGTAGGCATCATTGATTTCTGAGCCGAAATGTCTTGTGATATCGAATCCTGATCCGAATTCGACGCCTTTGACGGAAGGAACGCCATAGAGCAACGCCGCAAGATGGCTTTCGATCGAATCGAACAAGGGCTCGCCGATGCCCGGAGGCAGATTGAGAATTGCGGTTTCCACGATTCCGCCGATCGAATCCTGATTTTCTTTTGCCACCAGAATCGCTTCCCGCATCGGAACTTCCATAGAAGTGTCGAGAAGAGGGAAATCAAGCGTTTGAAGCTGTTGGAGGGTGGATAAGCCGACATTGACAGGATCGAACGGCTGATCCGCCATTTGATGGAGGCTTAGAATATGGGAGGCGACTTCGATGCCTTTTTGATTGAGGATCTGTTTTGAAATGGCTCCGATGATCATGAATAAAACCGTGATTCGGCCGGAAAACATCCCGCCGCCCCGCGGATCGTTGAATCCTTGGAATTTGACATACGCGGGATAATCCGCATGGCTTGGTCTGGGGGTTCTTTCGATGCTTTGATAATCCTCTGGCAGCTTATTGTTATTCTCGATCACAAAAGTCAGCGCCGCACCGGTCGTCACACCGTTGTACAAACCGCTTAATATCTCATAAGTGTCCGCTTCCGAACGGGAGGTCGAATAAATGCTTTTTGGCCGCCTTTTCGTCAGTTCGAAGTCGATCGTCGACCGGTCGATTTTAAGGCCTGGAGCCAGTCCGTCGATCACGATGCCGATCTTATCGCCATGGGATTCTCCGAACAGGGTGATTCTGATGGTTTTTCCGAAACTGTTCATAACATCACTTCCAATTTAGATTTTGAATTGCGATTTGACGATCACGGAAGATCCGATTTCCGTCACATCCACGATTTTCAGTAAATCTTTTCGACCTTTTTTATCGCGGTTGATGTATACTTTCAATTCTTCAAAACTGACCGGGTCACTGGTCGGAAGATCATATTTTTTCAAGCAATCGATCAGTTCTTTCTTTATCTGCGGATTCGACAGGATTTGAACCATCCCGATGGCGACCGCTTCGCCATGGAGATATTTCTTGTATTCGTAATAAGTCTCAAGCGCATGGCCGATCGTATGGCCGAAATTCAAGGATTGACGAAGGCTGTTGTCGAACTCGTCGGCCTCGACATAGCGGCGTTTGATTTCCAAGGACTTATGGATATAGTAATCCCAATCGGCTGCGACATCCTCGTTCTTGATTTTCTCGAAGAAGGCTTTATCGGCGATCATCCCGTATTTGATCATTTCCGCCATGCCGGCGTTGATCTGTCTTTGATCAAGCGTCTTCAGCGTCGATGGGTCGATGAGCACTTTTTTGGGCGGATAGATCGATCCGATGATGTTTTTTCCACCCAGGGTGTTGATGGCGACTTTTCCGCCGACCGAGGAGTCGATTTGTGAGAGAAGGGTCGTCGGAATTTGTACGTAAGGGACGCCGCGTTGGAAAACGGAAGCTACGAAACCGGCAAGATCGCCGGTGACTCCGCCACCGACCGCGACGACGCATGCGTCCTTATGGATATTCTGTGCGACGAGGATATCGATGATTTTTGAAAATTCGAATAAGGATTTGCTGGATTCTCCAGCCGGGAAATGGATCAGAAGATGTTGCGGACAAGCATCTTTGACGAGGTTGATGTACTCGTTGGGAATCTGATCATCGGCGATGATCACGTAATAGTTTTCCGGTTCCAGATAATTCGATAAATGCCGTAACAGACCGGATTCGATGAAGACGTCATAACATCCACTGTGCGATTTTACACTTAATTGACGCATATTATTCCTCCAATTGGGTGATATTTCCACCTAAAGCCTGATAATCTTGAAAAAAACTCGGGTATGACTTTTTGATTGCTTCCGCATTTTTGATCGTCACCGGACTTTTCGCTCTGATCGCGGCGATGGCAATAGCCATCACGATGCGGTGGTCGTTGAAAGCATCAAAGATTCCTCCGTCGATTTTCGATTGCCCCTGGATGATGAGAGATGATTCGGTCATCTCGACTTTGACGTTCATTTTCCGTAACGTCTCATAAGTCGAATTCAATCGGTTGGATTCTTTGAATTTCAATCGTGCGGCATTGTCGATGATGGTGGTTCCTTGCGACAAAGCTCCGAGAATCGCCAGGATGGGAGCGATGTCGGGCGATTGGCTGACATCGATGGTGCAGCCGATCGTCGAGGAGTCGTGGAATAGGAGATCGGAATTCCGCCATTCAAAGAATCCGTTCATTTTCCGGATGATATCGAGTACCCTCCGATCCGGTTGTAAGGAGGAAGGATTCAGATTCTTACAGGTAATTTCGCCACCCAAAAGTCCGGCGACGGAAAAAAACGCCATTTGGGAATAATCGGCTTCGATGTGGATGTTGGTCGGAAGATATTTTTGATTTCCAGGAATGAGATACCGGTCGTTCTCAGGGTTGATGGTGACACCGAACCGTTTTAATACGTCGATGGTCAAATCGATGTATTCTTTCGATTCGAGTTCGCCCTCGATCTCAATGACGGAATTTTCCTTCAATAAGGGTAATGCGAACATCAGACCTGAGACGAATTGACTCGAGACGTTTCCGGGAAGGCGGTAGACGCCTGCGGTCAACGCGCCATCGACGATGATCGATTTGTCACTTTGTTGAAAAGCGAGGTGGCGGTCCTTGAAGAGTTGTTCATAAATCGCCATCGGGCGTTTGAATAGGCTGGGTTGGCCGGTCAAAACGACTTTCTGCCTGCTTAAGGACAGTAATGGTAGGAGAAAACGTAAGGTGGATCCCGATTCGTTGCAATCGATGAAATTATCGTCGCTGAACACGATTCTAGAGACTCCATGGATAATCAACTGATGATGATTACGGATTATTTTGACGCCGATTTTTTCCATCGCCTCGACGGTGGCTAAAACATCATCGCTGAGGATGATGTTGTTGATCACGCTTTTACCTTTCGCCAAGGCGGCGGCGATGATCGCCCGGTGCGATTGGCTTTTGGAGGGAGGGATCGTGACGGCTCCGGCTAATTTTGCGGGCGTAATAAGGATTTTCATTTTAGGTTATTTCTCTCCAGTCCTAAACGAATCGCTTTTGCGGTATTCATCAGTCTGACAAGCTCGATTTCATTGCTGTTTTCCAAACAGGACTCGTAAGCGTTGAGCGCTAATTTGAACCCTTTGATCTTTTCTAACAATTGGGTTTTGTTTTCCATGAATAATTCGGCCCATAATGGGGAATTGATCATCGCGATGCGGGTCAAGTCGCGGTAAGAGTCGCCGATGAATTTACCTGTCTCGAACGATTGATCGTCACTTAATACCAATGCGAGGGAAAGAATATGGGTCAATTGTGAAGTGTAGGCGATGATTGCGTCATGTTTTTCCGGGCTTAGATAGGAGATCGAGGCGAACCCCATTTCCCTTGCGAGCCGATCGGTCAGATCAAGCGCTTTGGTCGAATTGGAATCAAGCGGAACGATGATGTAGTTCGCTCCGACGAAAATCGACACGTTGGAACTTGCGACGCCGATTTTCTCCCGACCGGCGACCGGATGGGAATAGACCATCTCGATGTTTTCCGGGATGAACGGCTCCAAGGCCTGGACAATCGATGTTTTGACTCCGGAAATCTCGATGAGGATCGTTTCTTTTTTGAATAGCGTCACGGAGTTTTTGACAAAATCGACCAACTCACGTGGATAGAGACATACGTAGATGACATCGGGACGTTTAAAGAAGTCCGCCGGATCAAGATAACCGAAATCGATGATATTATTGTTCAATGCGAACTGGATCGCGTTTTGATCGCGATCCAGGGCGTGGATCTCATGATGGGGTTTCAAAGCTTTGGCGATACTGCCGCCCATCAGTCCAAGACCGACGATTCCGATTTTCATTTGCCTCAACTCCTACTTTCATTTTACAATATTTTACCATATTTATGATATTGAAATATCAAAATCGTTTTATTTATCGAAAAGTCCGAATTATATTGAAAATATGACACATTTTTTCCTTTTAGAATGTCTTTTTATCATTCGGTGATTGTGATATAATTGTCTCTAGAGATGAATTCGAAAAAGCATCCGCTTTCACTTCCGCGGACCCGACCTAATCGGTGCGCGGATGATTTATCAGTTGTGAAGGAGACTTATACCGATGGCTCAACTATTAGATGGAAAAGCACTGTCCCTTGAAATTAGGGAAACCGTTAAATCACAAGTGGAATTTCTTGTAAATAAATATGGAATATCGCCCCATTTGGCGGTTATTCTTGTTGGAGAAAATCCTGCCAGCCAATCCTATGTCAAGGGTAAGGAAACAGCTTGCCATAAAGCCTTAATCACCAGTACCGTCGTCCGTGTCCCAGACACGATCTGCGAGACCGAACTCCTATCGATCATCGATCGACTCAACGCGTATGTTTCCGTCCACGGCATCCTGCTTCAACTGCCGATTCCCAAACATTTGAATGCGGACAGGATCATCGAGCGGATCAGATCCGATAAGGATGTCGACGGATTCACCCCGAAAAATGTCGCCTTATTGACCAATGGACAACCTTATCTCGTCCCTTGCACCCCTTTGGGGATTATTCGCATTTTAAAGAAATATTCGATTCCGATCGAAGGGAAACAATGTGTCGTCATCGGGCGCAGCCAGATTGTCGGAAAACCGATGGCATCCCTCTTGTTAAAGGATAACGGAACGGTCACGATCTGCCATAGCCGGACCGCCGATCTAAGATCGATGGCGAAACAAGCCGACATTCTGGTCGTTGCCATGGGCAAGCCGAAAATGATCGATGGTAGCTATGTTAAAAAAGGTGCGACGGTCATCGATGTCGGAATCTCCAAGGTCGACGGCGTCATCGTCGGCGACGTGGATTTCGAATCCGCATCATTAGAAGCCGGATTCATCACACCGGTTCCTGGCGGGGTCGGACCGATGACGATCGCCTGTCTTTTGGAAAACACGTTGACGTGTTACCATACGCTAGTGGGGGCCTGATATGATCGAACGTTATACGCGTCCGCAAATGGCGGCGATCTGGAATGATCCATTCAAATTCGATACGTTTCTAAAAATTGAAATCTTCAACGCCGAGGCGCTCGCAGTCAAGGGCCTTGTCGCAAAAAACGATTTGAAACTGATTCAGGAAAATGCGACTTATGATCTTCAACGTCTCAAAGAACTTGAATTTGAAACCAAACACGATATCGTCGCATTCACCAGAGCCGTCTCCGAATCGCTCGGAGCTGAGAAAAGATACATCCATTACGGACTGACTTCGACGGATGTCGTTGATACCGCCAATGGATACATCCTCAAACAGGCGAATGACATCATAAAAACCGATCTCATCCGCTTCGCTTCGGTTCTGAAAGACAAAGCGATGCTATATAAGAACACTTTCTGCATCGGCAGAACCCATGGAATTCATGCGGACATCACGACTTTCGGGTTGAAATGGGCGTTATGGTACGATGAGATGCAAAGAAATATCAGAAGATTCAATGATGCCTGCAAGGATGTCGAATGTGGTAAAATCAGCGGTGCGGTCGGAAATTATGCTTTTACGGATCCGTTCGTCGAAGATTATATCATCGATAAACTCGGAATCGGAAAAGTGAATATCTCGACACAGACCCTGCAACGCGACCGTCATGCCTTTTACCTTTCGGTCATCGCTCTGATCGGTTCGAGTCTGGAGAAGATCGCAACGGAAATCCGTCATCTGCAACGTACCGAAGTACGGGAAGTTTCGGAATTCTTCGATCTTGGCCAAAAAGGTTCTTCGGCGATGCCGCATAAGCAAAATCCGATCGTCTCGGAAAACATCACCGGCTTGGCAAGAATCTTAAGGGGCTATGTGATTCCCGGATTTGAGGATGTCACGCTATGGCATGAACGCGACATTTCGCATTCTAGCGTCGAACGGATCATCTTGCCGGACGCCACGACGCTCCTGGATTTCATGTTACACCGTTATACGAACACTTTGGAGAAACTGATCGTATATCCTGAGCAGATGCTTTCGAACATCCTTATCACCAAAGGTGTCGTTTTCTCGCAGCGGGTCTTGACCGCCTTGATCGATTCGGGATTATCCCGTGAAATCGCCTATGATACCGTCCAACAATTGGCTTTAAGGTCTTATAGGGAGAATATCGAATTTAAACAATTGGTTTCTGAAGATGCTTTAATCCTTTCAAAAATGTCACTGCCGGTGATTGACGGCCTATTTGAACTCGATTATTATCAACGCAACGTGGACTACATCTACAAACAGGTTTTCTCAACAGGGGTATGACATGATAAAATATGATCTAGATGCCGTCATTTGCAGGGAGAACACCTGTAGCATCAAGAATGATTACCGCGATTGCGCGGAAATGCTTTGCATGTGGGTCGCCGACATGGACTTCGCCGTCGCAACGCCGATCGTCGATGCCATTCATAAAAGAGCGAATCATCCGATTTTCGGCTATTCCTATATTCCCAATCAGTTATTTACTGCGGTATCGTCGTGGTATGAGAAGCGTCAAGGATACCGTTATGATCCGAAACGGATTCTCACCTACTATAGCGTTGTCTCCGCGATTTCGCTCGTCCTCCTGAGTTTGACCGACGAAGGCGATGCGGTGACGGTCATGGCGCCGAACTATATGAATTTTCCACCAGCGGTGAGCGGAGTCAAAAGAACATTGCTCTATTCGCCTTTGATCAATCGGAACAACCATTACGAGATCGATTACGCCGATTTGGAAAACTGCCTGTCCAAATCGAAAGTATTTCTCCATTGTTCCCCGCATAATCCGACTGGACGGGTCTGGTCGCTTGAAGAGCAACTCAGGATTGCGGAGCTTTGTGAGAAATACCATGTTTTGGTCATCAGTGACGAAATCCATTCGGATTTGATCATGCCGGGGAGACTGCATATTCCTTTCAACGCCGTCAGCCCGAAGACCAAAGACTATACCGTCACGTTGCTCTCGGCGACCAAGACTTTCAATCTCGCCCATAACGGCGTCGCCTTCATCATGCCGGGAACTTTGAAACAATACGAACTTATCAAACAGACCATGGATTGTCTCCACTTGGGAGCGATGAACATCTTCGCGACCACCGCGGTCCAAACTGCATATGAAAAGGGGGAGGAATGGCTGGACCAAGTCATCCCATATGTCCAAGATAACTATATCCATGTAAAAAAATTCATCGAAGAAAAAACCCCGGAGATCACCGTCATGCCGATGGAAGGAACCTATCTGATGTGGCTGGATTGTCGAAAACTTGCGGTTCCGGTCGTCGAACTATTCGAAAAACACGGAAAAATCCTCGGTGAGGACGGTATTCTCTTCGGCCCCGAGGGCGCGAAATACTACCGATTGAATATCGCCACTTCAAGAGTCATCATCGATCAAATGCTCAAACGTCTCGAAAAAGCCTATACGATACTCAGATAAGAACGGAGAATCCTGATGATTAAAACCCGAAAACTTCTCATATTCATCGCCTTTACAAGCATTTTGTGCTTGTTTTTGCCGATGTCAAAAGTTTTCGCCGATCCGGCGGTCAAATCCGCACTGATCCAGGAACGGGACGCCATCAACCAAGTCATCGCCGGTTCCACGCTTTACATCGCGGAATCCTATGCGGCTTTCGATGCGGATCTGACACTTTTAGGCGGAATCGCCCATATCGATGATGTGATCGCAAGTGATGTTGTCCTGCAGGATGAGGTTGATGCGCTTACGGTATCGCTAACACAATTAAGGACCAACCTTGTCACGAAATTAGTCCACGCCGCAATCAACTACCATTTCCAACAAGCCGCGGCGCAAAGCCTTGTATTATATACCGCAAGATCCCAAGTGCTATATCAAGCCGAACTTGATCGGATTGATGCGATTCTGAATAATCCCAGGTCGGGAGATACGGTCGTCCTCGCTTTGGAACCACAAATCGACGACGCCCACGACCTTTTGATTCTGCTTGCCGACAAGACGGCTTTGAATTTGGCCTTAGCAGAGGCGAATGCGATCGCGACATCCGACGGGACAATTTATACACCGGATTCCTTTCAAGCCTTTTTAACCGCTTTCGCCCTATTCGCTACAGAATCTTTGGATGGTTATGGAATGACGGTGAATCAGATCGTCGAACTCGCCGACGCTTCGGTTTTCGAGGCGGAGGCCGCTTTGAATGTCATTGACGCCGAAATCTCGAAATTGGATTTAAGACCGGATAAGACGGCGATCCTATCCGAATATGAGACGGCCTTTAATTTTCCAATCTCCGGATATACTCCAAATTCACAAGACCTTTTCCATGGCGAATTAGTCCAAATCAAGATTGCTATCGATGATCCGAATACGTTGGAAACGGATTTACTGACGATTGATCGATGCCAACACCTTGTCAATCCTCGCGTATTATGAGGAACGCGAGCATTATACCATTTCTTCTTATGCGGCATTTAAGGCCGCGGTCCTGGATTATGGGACCTACCTATTCATCAATACCGTCATCGCCGATCCGAATATTCATCAAGAGACGGTCGACGGATGGACAACCACCCTGCTTGCGGCCGTCGCGTTGCTCGTCGAACGCGCGGATGTGACCTTGCTTCAAGTCGAGTATGAAAAACTGACGAATCTTCCCCTCGACACGATGACGCCCGCCTCGATCAATCTATTCGAAGCGGAAATCGATCGGATCACTCTGATCCTATACGGACGCGATACCGATCAACCGCTCGCCGATCTTACGCTTTTAGAGGCCAAACAAGCTTTCGAACTTCTGGTTTTACTTGCGGATAAATCCGAACTGACGAGTCTACTTCTGGATTGTGAAGATCTCATCGAGACCGATTATTCGCTCACATCGTATGGAAGTTTAAAAATCCTGATTGATTCTGCGGCGACGCTGCTTGAGGATCTAAATGTAACGCAGACCGCGATTGATGATTTGAGCCTGATGATCGAGGGCGCTATAGCTTCGCTCCGTCCGACGCTCACCCCGGTTGCGATCGATGAGGATGGCGAAGCCGTCAATATCAACGGATATGTCGCTATCGGCCAATCGTCCATCGTCTCTTATGGGGTCTCGGATTCCTCGATCATCCAAGTCGATGGCTTTGGCAATGTATCCGGCCTCACCTACGGCGAGGCGTATGTCAGGGTCACATTGGAAAACGGGCTCTATGAGGATGTTCCGATCGTCGTCAAAGCGCGAATCAAAACTGCGGCATTCGTCTTGGTACTGACGCTCCCGTTCGTTTCCGCTGGGGTCGCATTCGGTTTGCTTTCAAGCAATATCAAACCGAGCACGATGATGGTTAAAATTAAAAAAATTAAACGACCGTAACTAAATTTAGAACGAATCAGGAGGTGAATTGTATGTCTCAACAAAAAAGATTGTACCGCGATACGGAAAATCAAAAACTATTCGGCGTGTGTTCCGGACTGGCAGATTATTTCGAAGTCGATGTCACGTTGATCCGTGTCATCTGGCTGATCGCCATTTTAGCGGCCGGCACCGGATTATTAGCCTATCTCATCATGGCGATCGTGATTGAACCGAAAAGTGTCGTCATGAAGAAAATGAAGGATGATATCAAAGAAGCTGAAGTCGTCGATGACGACCCGTTCGCCAAATACGATAAGAAATAGCACGATCGAATCAAATAAACAAAGTCGCTTTGAGAAAAGCGATTTTTTTACGCTTTCTTTACATTCCTTTACATTGTATTGGTTTATACACTTTTGTTTACCGGTTAGAATTAGGATGTCAAAATAAATCAATCATAGGGGGAAATATGAAAAAACTAATTTTAGCCGCAATGACATTATTAATGGGTCTTTCGCTGTTCGCTTGCGCAGAGTCGAAGACCACGGTCACAACCACCACAACACCTCTGTTCGATGAGACAAAATCCATCAACGTGTATACCAGAGATACCACTTCCGGAACGAGGACTGGATTCATGGAAGGCATCGGATTCGACGCTGCCGTTACCAGCGATTCCGTCTTAGTGGAAGGCTTTATCATCAAAGACAACACCGGCATCCTTTCAACGATGGCGATCGACGAATTCGGCATCGGTTACATTTCGCTTTCAAGTTTGAACAACACGGTCAAAGGTTTGAGTTACAACGGTGTCGCTCCGACGGAAGCCAACGTCATGAATAATACTTATGGCCTGAAACGTCCTTTCATGTGGATGCTTCGTCAGGCAGGAGATTATGAAAGTGCCGATATTGAAGCAATCGTCAATGCGTTCGTCGCATACTTAGGAACCAGCGATGGCGGCGACATCATCAACAATGCAGGAGCGATCGCGCTTCCAAGTTCCACCACATGGGATTCGATCAAAGCCGACCATAACGTATGCACCCAAGATAATTCGGATGTCACCGTCCGTTTCGGCGGATCCGATTCGATTCAAAAAGTAGCACAAGCCCTGACTGCGGCGTTCATGCCGAAATGCGGTAACTTTGTCGCTGAACATGACCATACCGGATCAAGCGATGCTTATAAACGTACGAATGATCCGGCGATTAAAGATACTTCTGTGGGTAAGGATGTCGGATTCGCTTCCCGTAACTTCCGGGATGCCGAACTGACCGTTTCAGAGTCCTTACGCGGTCAACTCGCTTGGGACGCCATCGTCGCTATCGTCCATGTCAACAATCCTTTGATCAATGTGACTCCTTCCCAACTCAAGTCAATTTATGATGGTACTTTCGGCAAATGGTCGGATGTTGAATAAACCGAAGAGCATAATTCGTTTCAAAAGAACCTTCACCGGTTCTTTTTCCAATTAAGAGGGGGTAAAGTGATGCACATAAAAATCAAGGCGATTCGTTTTAAAAAGACATCAAGTGGTAATTTCATCGATAAAATCGCTAAAAACATATTCATGGCCACCGCCATCTTATCGGCTTCATTCATTTTCATCATTGCCGGAATCATCCTGGTCAGAGGCGTCATCCCGTTCACGACCGATAATCTCGGTATCGGCCGAGTCAGTCTCTTACGTTTTCTGACCTATGATGTCTGGTTGGTGGGTGAAACTTTCGCATCGAATTTATACGGTGTCGGATTTATCATCCTATCGACTCTGTTCATTACCCTGTTATCACTTATGATATCTTTCCCAGTCGGAGTTTTGACCGCCCTGTTCATCGCAAAAATCGCTCCGAAGCCGCTTGCCAAAGTCCTTAGGACGGCAGTCGAGATGCTTTCATCCATTCCATCCATCGTCTTTGGACTCTTCGGTGTCGGAATCATTCTCCAATTAGTCTATGATTTCAGTTCGGCGATCGGTTATCAGTCGAAAGGTGGCAACTCGATTTTGGCGGTTGTGATCGTTTTGGCATTAATGACGATACCCACAATCACGACGATTTCCGAAGTCGCGATCCGTTCAGTCGACAAGACCATTGAACAAGGATCACTCGCGCTCGGAGCTACGAAGACGCAAACCAATTTCAAAGTGGTCCTTTCCTCGGCTAAATCCGGAATCTTCACGGCGGCGATTTTAGGTATCGGACGTTCCTTAGGCGAGGCGACCGCCGTCTCGTTGGTAGCGGGTGGAAGACGGGCTGGAGTATCGTTCAACATTCTGGATACGACCAGCACTTTGACCACTATCATGCTTGAAGGACTTAAGGAGACCACAGGAATCGATTATGATATCAGGTTCTCCGTCGGTTTGGTATTGTTGGTTGTCATCCTGCTCACGAATCTGATTTTGAATCTGATCAAGCGAAAGGTGGGGATGGTCGATGTCAAAGAATAAGTTACGAAAAATAAAAGACACTGCGCTTAATCTTGTCACTTATTTATCTTCCGCTGTCAGCCTTGTCACATTGCTCGCGATTACGGCATTTGTATTCGGAAAAGGGTATAAGTTATTGAATTATGACCTGTTGGTTGAAAATTTCGAATCGCAAGGATATGTCGCCGACCTTTATGC
>JFJP01020402.1_pt1 | contig 22272 bp, 15 predicted proteins | sample 431651 | NCBI WGS metagenome assembly JFJP01 (sample SAMN02602958, study PRJNA72255) | Microbial mat metagenome, whole genome shotgun sequencing project. | biome: fresh water; feature: sink hole; material: water; isolation source: purple microbial (photo- and chemosynthetic) mats found in...
GATTGCTGAGAGGGGCCATGAGCCCCGAAAATTTTTTTCCTAAGCCTGTCAAGGATAAAATGTTACAGCGCCAGCTTAATAGCATTGGGCTTCGCCCCTACGGCCTATGAGGCCTACCCCCCGGGCTTTGTCGCAACTCGAAGCCCGGCTCGCTGGCTCCTCGGCCTACGGCCTCCGGGGCAGCGCTCGCGCTGCGCGGGCAAGCAGGCCCCGCCCGGGGCCTGCTGCCGCCTGCGGCGGCACCCGCTCGCCCGTCGGCAGGCCTCCGGAATCGTGGCGGCATCGGCTACGCCGATTGTATGCCGCCACCGCTGCTCGGCGCCCACCCCATCGTGCGCGGTGGGACTCCATTGGTCTCTGAGTTGCTACATTACTTTATCAACTCGCGCTCGCCGCCATCGAAGACCTCGCGCAGCCAGACCAGCTCTGGGCCCATGCCGGCGTGGATCACGGCGCCGTCCGTCGTGCGATACACCAGCACGGTCAGCCCCGTGCTGTCGATGCGCTCGGGTTGGCCGAGTCGCTGTTCGACCTCGGCCCGCGACATGCCGAGCTTGAGGTTCTTGAGCAGGTTGCGGTCGCAGGTGGCCGCCGCCGCATGCTGGGGGAGTCCGTTGCCAACCTGGACGCTGCCGATCGGGATCGCATCGCCCTGGCGGTCGAGGCGCAGGGTCAGGCGCTGGGCGCGCTCGCTCGGCCGGCCCCAGTCGAGGATCACCGTGGCGGTGACCGTGGCCGGGCCGAGCAGGCCGGTCTGGCGCGAGCCGAAGTAGCGGCAGCTGACCGCGTAGGCGCCGGCCGGCGCGCGGCGGATCATATATTCTTCAGGGCCGTAGCCTTGAGTGCAGTCGGCCGAGACCAAGCCGCCAGAGGCGGTACGGCTGCGACCATAGAAAGCGGTCTCGCCATCCGGCTGCAGCACATGCAGGTCGATGTCAGTAGCGTCCGCGTCCCACGCCATGACCACGCGTAGATCGCACTCAAGATTGACGCGTAGCCGCCGGTCGAGGTCGGGGACCGTGGCGCCGCGGCCCTCGGACCGCGCCGCGATGCGGTTGAACTCTTCGAGGGCGATGACCTCGCAGCGTGGGAAGCGGTCCCAGTTGGCGTCCACCGTCCAGCGCGCGCCGATCTGGCGGTCTTCCAGGGGCCGGCGTTCGATCACCCGGGCGAGCAGGGCGAGGGCCTCGCTGGCGTCAGCAGCCATTCCGCTGCGGTCGAAGCGTGTGCCCAAGGCGAGGGCGAGATCACGATAGGCCTGCGGCTCTTCGGGGCGCAGGCGCAGGACCCGGTGCAGGATGCTGATCGCGGCATCGATTTCGCCGGCGTCCTGCAGCCGCCAGGCGAGGACGCGCAGCAGGGCGGGATCGTCGAGGCGCATCTCGGCCAGGTTGGAGAGCACGCGCAGGCCGAGGCGTCGGTCCTGCGGCAGGATGAAGCCGGCGCAGTCGAGTACCGCCGACGGGCTGGCCGCGAGTTGCGGACGCTGCGTCAGCCAGGCGTCGTAGGCCTTGCCCGGACCGGCGGCGCGCAGCGTGGCCAGCCACGGGGTGGCCGGATCCCAGGCGGCGATGCTGATCGTCGCGGGAGTGGCCGCATCCTGGCGATTGCCGCCAGCAATGCTCTTGCGAGCACTGCCTGCACCTAACGTCAGGAAGGAACCCTGACCGCCCATTTCACTGTCGGCCACCGCCTCTTCCCGGCCGCGTGGTTCGTTCGCTGCCGCCGGAGCCGGGGTGCTGGCTGGAGCACCGCCCATGACACCCCGTTCGCGCGGGATGCCGTCCGCCGCCTTGGCGAGGGGCGGTGGCAGATCGCGGCCATTCCACCAGCGCAGGCGCTCATCCCACCACTGCAGCAGTCGCTCCTGGTGGCCGACGGCGCGGCGTTCGCGCTGGATCTGGCGGTCCTTGAACTGGGCCAGCCACGGCTCGCGCATCTCCGGCCAGCTGGCCGGCGGTTCGATTTCGTGGCGCACATACTGATCCAGGCTCTCCAGCACGAGGAGCGAGGTGCCGGCCGTCACCACGCCATAGCGCCGGCCGAGGGCGAGCAGTTCACTGCGATTGGCGTCGGGGAAGACGGCCAGCTCCTGCGCCTTGGCGCCGGCCCAGGCGCGGGTGACGGCGCTGCCGGCGGGCGCGGCTCCGACGAGTTGCGTCGTGACCGGGGCGCAGCCCGTCCAGCGCAGACCGACTTGGCCCTCGCCGAGCAGGCGGGCGAGGACCAGGGTCCGGCCACCGCGCGTCGCGCTCACCACATCACCGACCAGCCCGGCCGGTGCCGCGAGACCGGCGAAGGTGCCGCGCGCGTGCAATACCGCAGCCACGGGGTCGCCGGCCGTGACCAGATCAAGCACCGTCCCACCGGTCCGCGCCGCGACCAGGCGCAGCAGACCTTCATCGCGCTGCCCGCCCGGTACGGCGCACACCACCCGCACATCGCCGCAGGCCGGAATGCCCTCGCCCCAGGTGGCGAGCCCATCGCTGATCAGCAGCCAGGCCGCGTCGTCGGCATGAGGCAGGGCTGCGCGCCGCAGATCGAGATGGGACAGTCCGCTGGCTCCATCCTGCGGCAGGGCGGCGAGATGGGCGTCGAGGGCGGCGGCATCGCGGAAGGTGGCGACGGGGTGCGCCGCGATGTCGAAGGCGAGCAGATCGATGGTCAGCCCCGGCACCGCCGCCATCAGCGCGCCAAGCAGGGCGCGGCCGCGCCGCGCCGCCGCGGCGTCGAGCGAACCGCTGGCGTCCCACGCCACCGCCAGGCGGCGCGGCGGCTGGGCGGCGTCGAGCGTCTGGCCCGGTCGGGCGCTGATCAGGGCGAAACGCTCGTCGCCGTGCGTCTCAAGCTGCACCAGCACGGCGGGCAGACGCGGCAGGCGCACCAGCAGATCGTCGCCGGGCGTCACCCGGTCGAGGCTTGCGGTGGCGCGCTGGCCGCCCTGCCAGCGGGTCAGGCGCAGATCGCCGAAGCCGCCGAGTTCCGGTTCGACCCCGGGGACGAGGATCTCGACCGCGAGTTCCAGGCGCGGCAGCAGGGTGCGCGGCAGGGGCAGGCGCAGGGCGGCCTCGTCCTCGCGCACCGCCAGCGGCGCGGTCCAGGTGACGGTGATGGTGCGCGCCCCGTTGGCGGGCAGCGGGAATATGCGGGTGCGGAAGATGTTGCCGCGCACCTGCTCGACCAGGCCGGGATCGACGCGACGCCGGCTTTCGGTCTCCAGCACGACGCGCGCCTGGTCCTGCGGCACGATCACGCCCTCGACCATGCGCCCGCCGATGTCGAGGGCATAGCCGCACACCGCAGCCCCGTCCGGCAGCGGGAACTCCAGTTCGCCGGCCAGTTGGCGCGGGTTGGGGTTGGCCAGCACCATCGTGGTGGTGACCTCGGCCAGCACGCCGCGCACCTGGGCGCTGATCGCCAGGCGTTGCAGCGCCACCGGCTGTTCTCCGGGGGGCAATTTGATGGTCGGCGGCAGGAATTCCGGGGCGTCCAGGGCGGCGCAGGCGGCGGCGAACAAGGCGAGCAGCAGGTGGCGCATGGCGTTCTCCAACCCTTCTACGGGCTGAACGGCCGGGTCTTAGCCGCGTTCAGCAGGAACCGGCCGGACCTCGATCAGCCCCACCCCGCCATCCTCGCCCAGCGCCCAGACCGTTCCACCACCATGCAGGGCGCAAGTTGCGGCACACAGTGCGGCGGCGGCGCCGAGGTCACCCCAGAGGTCGGGATGGACGATCTCTGGCCGCATCGGCAGTTGCGGCAGCAGCGTGCCCCAGGCGCGCGCTCGCCAGGGTTCGCCGGTGAGATCGATCCAGTGGTTTGGCGTCGGCCCAGGTTCCAGGCTGCTCAGACGTTGCGCCAGTATGGCCGGACTGCGCCGGCCATCGCCCGGTTGGTGTCGCGCGTTGACCAGGGCCAGCGCGTCGCGCGCATCGGCCCGGCCGAGCAACCACCACGCCGCGCCCTCGCCGGGCTGTAGTCCATCCGGCGTTTCCGGGCCGCGCAGGCGGTCATCATGCGCCAGCCACGCGAGGCTGGACGGGTCGAGGCGCGTCTCGACCGCGCCTACCAGCACCTGGCGGGCGCCGGTGGCGATGGCTCGTTCGGCCTCGACCAGCGCGGCGGCGGGGCCGGCGTGACCGAGGGGCAGCAGGCGCGGCCTGAGACCGCAGAGATCGGGGCCTTCTGCGGTCATGTCCGGGCTATGACGGCGCGGATCGTTCAGCGCCGTGCACAGCAGGGCCAGGTCGCATGCGGGTGCAACTGCGAGTTCGGTCCAGGCATGTTCCAGCAGTCCGGCGTGGCGAGTGGCTGCATCGCCAGTCGCCAGTACCTGATGGCCGACCGGGGGATGCGCGTCCTCACCCACGCCGAGCAGCGGCCCGTCATCAAGCTGCCGGGCGCGTGACAGGCCAGCGCGGATCGCCGCGGCGGCCACCGTCTGCGGCCCGAGCGGCGTGCACATGCCGGCTGCGAGCAGCGCGATCATCGGGCGAGCAGCCGGTTGGGTGCCAGCACGACGCCACGGATCAGGTCCGAGATCGCCTCCAGCGCGGCCTTGGCTACCGGCCCCGGCGCCGGTCCCGGTTGCGCGCAGCCGCCGGGGCGGCAGGCAGCGACCAGCGCAGCGATCGGCGGGGTGATCAGATACGAGACGATCAGATCGTACAGGTTCTTGCCCTCCCACGCGCCGGCAATGGCGGAAGGGATCCCCACCGAGGCGGCGTCGAGGACCAGGCGCCGGGGCAGGGCCAGGCGACGGGCGTCCTCGGGCAGCAGCGGCAGCGGCACGACATTGGCGCCGTGGTTGATGTTGTAGCCGGCGTGCAGCAGCGCGAGCTGGCAGCAGGCGATCGTCGCGCCGTCATCCGTGGCGGAGGTGATGGCCGCATGCAGCAGGCGCGGCGGGATGAGGTGGTGGACGCCATGCCAGCATGGGCTGCTGCGTTCGCGCAGAGCGTCGGGGGGCAGCGCGCCCAGGTGCGGACCAAGGCCGGCGGCGATAGCGTTGCGCGCCTGCCAGCGTGCGCTGCACGAGGTCTCCTCCCAGCCGGCGCGGTGGTCCCACAGGCAGGCGCCGCCGTCGGCGGTGCGCGCGCAGCGGTGCGCCTCGTCCAGGGTCGTATCCGGCACATGGCGTCCAGGCTGGGCCGCATCGATCGCCTTGCCGCACAGCAGGCAGCGTTGCGCCGCGCTGCGCGGCAGGGCGACGATTGGCGGTTGCAGCACCGGGAAGGGTGGGGTGTTGCGCTGGTTGTGCAGCAACAGGTCGAAGGCGCGCAGCACGCCGTTGCCCTCCACCACGACATCGCCCGAGGCGCTGACCGGATGCGCCGCACCGCGCACGGTCTGCGAGATGACCCCGCCGGCGCTGCCCGGCTCATCGCCGGTCGAGCGGGTGAAGGTGCTGCGCTTGAGGCAGACGGGTTTGCCGTCGGCGGTGGTGCGCTTCGCCGTGCCGCCGGCATCGGCGCTGCGCGCGAGGTTGGGATAGGGCAGCGGAGCGCCGAGAGCGGCAGGAGTTTTGCACACATCGGGGAAGGCGATGGTCACGCCGCCCGAGTCGGCGTGGACCACACTGCGCGCGTTGGCGGCGACCGTGGCGGCCATCACTGCACCAGCACCGTTTCGACCGACGACCACTCGCCGACCCGGCACCACGCCCGCCAGGTCAGCCGCATGTGGCGCGCATCACCATCGATCAGCACGGTGTCGAGCTGCGCCTCCGGCCGCAGGTCGCCGCAGCGTCGCGCCAGGGTCAGGCGCGGCGGGGCGAGGCCGGGCAGACGCAGGTCAAGATCGCCGCCGGCAATACCGCGCACCTGCACCGCCTCGTCGCCGCGCAGGCCGTCAGCCGCGATCAGTTCTGGAGCTGCGGCGTTGCCCTGCCCGGGTTCCCAGGTGCCGAAGGCGCGGCGGTGCGCCCAGGCCGGGGTGGTGGCGGCGAAGCCGACCGCCGGTGCAGGTTGGCCCCAGCGGCGCAGCGGCTGGTCGGGATGCTCGATCGCCGGCATGGCCGTGCCTTCGACGAAGGCCCCGCCCGCCAGACCGCAGCCGAGCGGGTTCGTCGGCTGGGGTCCGCTGGCCAGTTCCCAGCGCAGGGAAACGGGCACGAAGGCCGCCTCGGGGCCAGGGCGCACGCCGTACCAGCGCCGTACCCAGGTGCGCGGACCGTGCAGTCGGGCGCGCTGGTGCAGCGATCCGCAGCGCAGCTCGACCAGGGGGGCGGTGCCGTGCGCGGTCAGCAGCACATCGGTGCCGCGCTTGGGTTGCGTCACGACCGGCGGCAGCAGGGGGGCGGTGGTCGCCGGATCGCCCTCCCACACGCCATCGAGCACGATCTCCGGCTGCACCTCGACCAAGCGACCGTCGCAGGTGCAGGTCGCCTCGACCACCACGCACAGGGCGGGCTCGCCGTCCTGATCGGCGACGCCGAGACAGGTGCAGGCGTAGCGGGTGCGGTTGTCGATCACGGCCAGGCCGCCGCTGCAGCGATCGCGCGCTGCCCTTCATCATCGTCTGCCACCGCACACGCCGCCAGATCATCGCGCCGAGCGGCGCGAGCCAGCCAGGCGGCGGGGAACAGGTCGGCCCCGTGCCACGGCCGCTCCAGCCCGGCCAGGGGATCGGCGCCACGCCGCAGGCAGACCAGCAGGCCGTCGAGGTGCGCGGCGATGCGGTCGTGCAGTTCGGGATCGTCCAGTGCCCACAGCGTCGCGGCTTCGGCGGCGTGCAGTTCGGCCAATTCCTGGATGATGGGCTGCATCAGTGACGCCATGAAGCACCGTTCGGTGTTCGGCGTTCGCCGTTCGGCGATCCGCAAGGGTATGCGCGGGGTTCCTGGAACATGTCGATATCTGCTGCTGCGTCCGATCTCCAAACGTCGAACGTCGAACGTCGAACGCCGAACGATGTCTTTCCCATCAGTTGATCCGCACCTGCGCCCCGGTGATGCGCTGCAGACGGCGGGCGTGCGAACGCACATCGGTGCCTTCCAGGCGCACCGTGCCGTCGGCAGCGATGCGGATGGCGGCAGCACCGCAGCGCAGCACCACGCCGCGCGCCGCCTCCAGCACGGCGGCGCCATCGACCAGACGCAGCTCGGCGCGCTCCTCGGCCTGGCCAAGCACCACGCCGAGGATGATCGGCGGATCGCCGGTGATCAGCACCGGCAGCCCGGCCGCCAGGGCTCGCTCCAGTTCGTGCCGTGCAACGGTGGAGAGCACGCGGGCGGCGCGCGGCCCGTCGGGGCCGTGCAACCATACAGAGCCATCGGCGTCGAGGGCGGCAAGCTGCGCGGTGCGAGACTGGTCGAGAAGCTGCATCAGTTGCCCGCCACCTTGGAACCCTTGACCACCACCGTGCCGCTGCCCTGGATGCTGATCGCGCCGCCGCGGATGACGATGTCGCCGTTGGCCTTCAGTACGATCGAAGCCTTGCCGCAGGCCAGGGTCAGCTCGTCGCTGGCCGCCAGGCGCAGCTTCTTCGCCTGTATCTGGCGCACGCCGGCGGTGCTTTCGCGCTGGTCGCCGGCCACGCTGCGCTCGCTGTCGCCGCCGACCTGCAGTCGGTCCTCGCCAGCGACCACCGCCAGGCGCGCTCCACCGGTCTGCTCGGCGCGCAGCGCCCCGACCGTCTCGTTGAAGGCCCCGGCGACGGCGATCTGCATCGCCCCGCCCACGGTCACGGCCTTGGCCCCGGCCACCGTCTCGCTGCTGGTGCGGCCGACGCTGTACGCGACATCGCCCTGCACCGCCTGGGTGTCCGACCCGGCGATCACGGCGCTGCGGTTGCCGCGCACCTGCGCGTCGTCGTCCCCAGCCACCTCGCGGCGGCGGTCGCGCGCGGCGATCTCGTGCCAGACTTCGCGGCCGACCGCGTCCTCGAGGATCAACTGGTTGCCGCCTGCGCTCCGCAGCACGCAGGCGCTGCGGTTGTCCTCGTTCACCACCGAGGGGTGTTCGGGGTTGGGCACCGCGCCGACGATCACCGGGCGGTCGGGGTCGCCGTCAATGTGCGCGATCAGCACCTCGGTGCCACGGTGCAGCGGCAGATGCAGGCCGTGCTCGGCCCCGGCGTAGGGGGTCAGCAGGCGCACCGGCATGGTCGCGGTGCTGTCGGGGTCGAAGGCGGGCCGGACGCGGTAGCAGCCGTCGCCGTCGAGCGGGGCGTACACCGCGCCGGCAGGGCCGTCGATCACGCCATGCACCAGCCCGCCGATGCTCGGACGCGGCGTGCAACGCGCCGGCCGCCACTGCCGGTCGGCGGGCCAGGCGGTGAAGCGGCAGCGATAGGTCGCGCTGCCGCCGCTGACCGCCTGCTCGGCCTCGTGCTCCACGCTGGGCAGCAGCCAGGCGCCGTCGGCCTCGGGTTCGTCCGGCGCGCTGATGCGCAGCACCGCGCCGGCCGCCAGGGCGGGATGGTCGGCCTCGCCCATCCACGAAATGGCGGCGCAGCGCGCCTCCTCGGCGCGGAGCGAGGCCAGGCGTCCGGCCTCGTCGCCGTCGCGGTGATGTGCGCCGTCCTCGCGCTGGTCCGGCCCGTCGCCGCCGCTGTCGCTGGCGCGCTCGATCGCGGCCTGCGGTCGCCGCCAGTTCCAGTCGCGCACCACGCTGTGTGCCGGCGACTCGGCCAGCCGGCAGCGCCAGCGGTGCACCGCCGGACGGCGCTGCGGGTCGATGCGTGGCGCCGTCTCGTCATCGGGGGGCAGCCAGGGCAGCACGAGATCGAGGCGGGGGAAGCCGGCCGCATGGTCGGTGAGCAGCACGCCGTCGGCCTCGTGGACCAGCGCGATGCCCTCGTGTTCAAGCAGGCGCAGGCACCACGCCAGGTCGCTCTCGCGCCATTGCGTGAACTGCTCGCGGCGCGGCGGCGGCGAGCGCAGGTCGTGGCGCACGCGCAGGCGGCGCGAGTCGGGCGCCTGCTCCAGCAACGCGCGCACCGCCTGGGCGGCGTCGTTCCCGGTCAGCACGCGCGAGCGCTGGCCGATGCCGTGACGGGCCAGGCGCGAGGTCAGGCTCAGCCGCCAGCGCCGCCACGCCCCACTGACCGGCAGGCGCTCGCAGGCCTGGACGAGGCCGGACCATTGGCGCTGCGTGTCGAACTGGCGCATCACCTCCACGGTCATCGCCGCGCCTGGTGCGATGGCAGGTGCATGCGCGGGTTGGGCGCAGTCCACCTCGGCCCGCCACGGCTGGTTGAGCGCTTCATGAACCTGTAGCCGGGTGACCCGCCAGGACGCCGTGGGGTCGGCATCCAGGCGCAGGCGCAATGGTTCACGCAGGGCATCGGCCATGGCGGCTGGGAATGATGGGTGCTAACAAGGGGCTGTAAATCACCTGCTATCCTATTCGTAGACACCTAGGAGCTTCGACACGCCTCCTTCCAGGCACTTGTCAGATGTCTACCGGTGATTATGGAGGTCCATCCGGTACCACTATGCGGTTTCTTGCCCTCCTGCTCTGCCTCCCCCTGGCAGCCTGCGCCAGCCAGACCGTCCGCCTGCGCGGAGTCGCTCCACTCAATCGTAACGCCGAGGGCGAGTCCACCCCGGTCGATGTCCGGCTCTACAGCCTGCGCGATGATGACGCCTTCTCGCGCGCCAGCTTCGCCGCCTTGTGGACCACGCCTGGCGCGGCCCTGGGCGGCGAACTGCAGGGCCAGCCGCGCACCGTCACGGTGCTGCCGGGCGAGGCAGGGGAGTTGCCGCAGATCGTGCAGATCGACGCCTCGGCCTGGATCGGGGTGCAGGCCCTGGTGCGGCGCGAGGACGCTCTGCCGCGCACCCTGCTCATCCCGGCCGAGCGCCTGCCCGGGGCGGTGATCGAGGTGACCGGCTATGGTCTGCGCCTGGCTGGAGAGCAACCGTGATTCTGAATTGCCCCTTTGCGTTCGCCGTTCGCCGTTCGCCGTTCGGCGTCCCGCAGAGGATGTCCCTGAATCTGATGTCGTTCCCATGCAATACAGAGGCGGAACACGGCAGGTCTGTCGTCAACGCCGAACGCCGAACGCCGAACGCCGAACGTAGGAATCACTCATGATCGCCCTAGCTCCGGTCTGGCGTGAGGGCCTACTGCTGACCCCGCAGCACCTGCAGCAGGCCGGTCGCGCTGCCGAGGCTGCCTTGGCGGCGGCGCTACGCGCGGTCAGCCCGCTCGGCCACGGCGTCGTGCGCTTGCAGCATGATCCGGCCGCCCTGGCGGCGGGCTCGTTCAGCCTGCTCGCCCTCGAAGTGGTGATGCCGGATGGCACGCCGCTACGTGCCGACGGTCCCGATGACCTGCCGCCGGCGATGATTCTGGCCGAGCGCTGGCCGGAGGCGGCGAGCCGCGCCACCATCCATCTCGTGCTGCCGCTGCCTTCGCAGGGCGGTGTCGATGTTTCGCCCGAGGGCCTGCATGAAGGCCGGCGCACGCGCTGGCGCACCCAGGTCGGTGAACTGCCCGACGCCAGTGGCGGTCGCCCGCGCCATGTCGAGCTGCAGGCCCCGCACCTGCGCCTGGTCATCGACGGCGAGGACCGCGACGGCCACGCCAGCCTGCCCATCGCCGAGCTGGCCCGCCCGGCTGCCGACCGTTTCGAGTTCGACGCCACGGTCGCGCCGCCCTGCCTGCGCCTCGACGCCGCACCGGCGCTGCTCGCCTGCTGCCGCCGTCTGGAAGAACTGATCTCGGCGCGCACCAGCGAGTTGTCGGCGCACCGCCGGGCGCGCGCCCGCGGCCTGGTCGAGTTCGCTGTCGGCGACATCGGCGCGGTGCTGACCCTGCAGGCCCTCGGCCGCCAGCTCGCGGTGCTGCGCGGACGGATCAACGCCGGCTGGGCGCATCCCGCTGTCGTGCATGAGGATCTCGTCGCGCTGCTCGGCGAGCTGACCGCGCTGGCCGGCGAGGGCGATCCAGGTGCCGCCCCGGCCTACGACCACCAGCACCCGCACCGCTGCTTCGCCGCCGTCGAGGAGGCCCTGCGCCCGCTGCTGCGCGCCGTGGTCCACACGCGCTATGTGCCGATCCCGCTGCAGGCGGTGTCCGAGCGCCTGCACGCCGGAGCCATTCCCGAGCAGGCCACCGCCGGGGCGGCCTACTACCTCGCCGTGGTCTCGACCCTGCCGGCCGAGCGCGTGCTGCGCGAGGTGCCGCTACGCGCCCGCGTCGCCTCGCAGGGGCGTATCGACGCGCTGGTCGCCGCCGCCATGCCCGGCATCCGCGTGGTCTATGTCGCGGTGCCGCCGCCCGAGATCCCGGTGCAGCCAGGCGGCGCGTATTTCCGACTCGAAACCAGCGGCGACGAGTGGGAGCTGGCCAGCCGCACGCGCAGCCTGGCGGTGTTCCTGCCGCCCGAGCTGGCCAGCGCGCGGGTCGAGTTCCTGGCTTTGAAGGATCAGGCATGAGACAACGTTGCTACTGTTCGTTCGGCGTTCGGCGTTCGACGTTCGACGTTCCGCAGGGGACAACTCAAACTGCAAGCGTGAACCTTGCTGGTAAACACGGCGCCTCAGGTAATTACTCCGTCGCCAACGCCGAACGCCGAACGCCGAACGCCGAACAGTTGGTCGTATCATGACCGCCCGTCGTCAGCCGCTGGTCGATCATGCCCTGGAGACCCTACGCATCGCCACCGCGCTGCCTGGCGGGGTGGGTGGCGATCCCGCCGTGCTGCGCTCGCGCTGCGAGACCGCACTCAGTGAGTTCGCCGCGCTGGCGACGCGCGCCGGGCACGAAGCCGAGGGCATCGAGGCGGCGCGCTTCGCCCTGGTCGCGCTGATCGACGAGCGGGCGATGGCGCCGGGTTCCCCGGTGCGCGGCGAATGGCTCGACCGGCCGCTGCAGTTGACCCTGTTCGAGTGCTGCTCGGGCGGCGAGGAGTTCTACCGCCGCCTGGAACGCTGGCGCCGGCCGCGCCGACCACAGGACGCCGATGTGCTTGAGGTGTTCCAGACCTGCCTCGCCCTTGGCTTTCGCGGCCGCATGGCCGGCGAGGCGCAGGCCGCCGCCCGCCGCCAGCTCGCCGAGCAGACCGCCGCCGAGGTGCTGGAACAGCGCACTCTGCCGCAGGACGGCCTGTCGCCGGCCTGGCGTCCGGCCCCCAGTGCCAGCACCGGCCAGCCGAACCGGCGCCGCGCCTGGCTGACCCCGTTGCTCGCCTGCGCCGCCCTGCTGATCATCTGGCTGGCCAGCCACGCGGTGGTCGCGGCGGCCGGCTCGCGCCTGGTCGCGGAGTTGCGCTGATGCGCCGGCGCGTCCTCGTCCTGGTCATCGTAGCTGTCGTGCTGGCGCTGGGTGGCGTGCTGCCCCCGCTGCTGCTGCGCGTGTCGTGGTGGTGGCTGGCGGTCGGCCTGCTGCTGGCTGCTGGCAGCCTTGCGGTCGCCTGGTGGTTGAACCGTTCGCAGGGGCCGGCGGCGACGGCGGGTGGCGCCTGGGACGCCTGCGTCGCGGCACTCGGGGCGCGGCCGTGCTGGCTGGTGCTGGGCGCCACGGCCAGCGGCAAGAGCGCCCTGCTCGGCGAAAGCGGCCTGGCGTGGAACCTGCGGCCGCCGCCAGGCGCGGGGACGGGTCAGCCGGTGCTGTGGCGCAGTGAAGGCGCTGGCCTGATCGAACTGCCGGGCGCCTGGGCCGACGGGGTCGCAGCCGCACCGGCCTGGACCGCATGGCTGGCCCAGGCCCGGCGCACCCGCGAGCGGTGCGCGCCGCGCGGCCTGGTGGTGTGCGTCTCGCTAGCCGAACTGCTGCGGCGCGGGCCGGGGCATATCGCGGCGCTGGCGGCCGGCATCCGTACCCGGCAGGCTGAGTTGATCGCCGCCCTCGGCCTTGCTCCGCCACTCTATGTCGTGCTGACCAAGGCCGACCAGATCGGCGGCTTCAAGGATTTCTTCGCCGGCCTGTCCGAAGCCGAGCGCCAGCAGGTCCTGGGTGTGACCTTGCCGTGGCCGGGCGAGGGCATCCCCGCCGCCTGGACCGAGGGCCACCGCGATCTGGTCGCCGCGCTGCGCGACCGCCGGCCGCTCGGCCTGCTGCGCGCCCGCGACGGCGAGGCGGCGCGCAAGCTGTTCCAGTTCCCCAGCCAGCTCGAATCACTGAGCGGGCCGGTCGGCGAACTGCTGACGCACCTGTGTGCGCCGGGCGCGGAGGCGGCCGGCGCGGTGCGCGGCGTCTATCTCGCCAGCTGCCACCGCCAGGCCGCCGCCCTGCCGGCCGCTCCGGCCGAGCGCACCGACCTCGAACGCAGCGTCTATCTCGGCCGCACCCGCGCCGCGCCGTCGGTCGGCGGCATAGGCCTGTTCAGCCACGGCCTGCTCAGCCAGGTCCTGCCCGCCGATGTCACCCTGGCGCGGCCGGTGCGCGATCGTTCGGAGGCGCGGCGCGTGCTGGGCTGGCTGGGCCGTTACGCCGTGCCGGCCCTGGCCAGTGTCGTCGCGGTGTGGCTGGTGGCGATGGCATGGCAGGCCCTGTCGCTGCTCGGCGCGGCGCGCACCGCCGCCGCCGAGGTGCGCGCCGTCGAGCGCCTGCACCCCGGCGACGCGCCGCGCAATCTCGACGCCCTCGACCGGCTCGGTGCCGCTGTTGCCGCGCTGGCGGCGAACGGCGCGTCAGCCGCGCAACCGGCGACCACGGCGGCGGCGAACCTCTACTCGCGACGGCTTGGCGAACTGTGCGCCGGGCGCGTGGTCGGTGAACTGGCCGGCCGGATCACCGCGCTGCGCACGGCGGGCAGCGAACCGGATGCGCTCTACGACGCCTTCCGCTGCTACCAGATGCTGGCCGGAGCGGTGCCGGCCGAGGCCGAGGTGATCGAGCGCGAACTGCTCGCCGAGCGACGCTGGTTCGCAGGCCTGGAACCGGCCGGCGTGCGCCTCGACTGGCCGACCGAGGTGCTGGCGCGCACCCAGCTTGAACGCCTCGGCCGCGAACTGCTGCCGCGCGGTTTGGCTCGTTGCGCGGTCGATCGCAGCCTGGTCGATGCGGCGGCGCGCGATCTCGGCGAGGCGCTGTGGATCCGCCAGGGCTGGGATGACATCGTGCGCGCGGCGCGCAGCCAGTGCGCGACCAGCGAGGCGGCGGTGCAGGTCGGCGTGCTGCGCCCCGGCCCGCTGCCCGAAGGCGCGCTGACCCTGCAGGCGTGGAAGGAAGTGGTCGAGGACGAGATCGACGAGAAGTCGGCCGCCCTTGAGGCGACCCTCGCCGGCCTGTCCATCCCGCGCGACCGCGAGGTGATCCGCCGCCGCCTCGCCGAGCGCTTCCGCGTCGAGCACCGCCGCGCCTGGCTTGGCTACATCGCCGGTACCACCACGCTTGAGGCCGAGGATCCGGCCGCCCTGCCGGCGCGCATCAGCGAAGCGGCGGGTCCGGCCTCGGCCTGGCCGGGGCTGGTGCGTCGCGCCCTCGACGAACTCGATCCGCCGTCCGCCCTCGCCACCCTGAACGCCTCGTCGCGTGCTCCGTGGGTGCGTCCGGCCCTCGATCCGCTGCTCGCGCTGCGCGGCGAGGTCGAGACCTTCCTCGCTACGCCCGGGGCCGAACCCGAACGCGTGGGGCAGCTCGCCCGGCGCTTCGACGAGGCCGCCGCGGCGGCCTGCGCCCGCCTGGCCGAGGTCCAGCCCGACGATCTGCGCGAGGCGCTGCGCCAGGGCGTGCGCGGCTTGGCGCACGGCCTGTGGCGGCCGATCGACCGGGTGGCGGCGGCCGGCCTGGAATCCGGCTGGCGTGCCAAGGTGGTGCCGGCCTGGCGGCGTTCCTGCGCCGGCCGCTTCCCGTTCAGCGAGGTCACTGGCGAGGTGACGCTGAGCGAGTTCGCCCGCTTCGCCAATCCGCGCAGTGGCGTGCTGTGGCTGGGCATGGCCCCGATCGAGGGTCTGCGCGCCCAGTCGGTGGCCGGGAGGCCGGCCCTGACCGTGTCGCGCGCCTACCTCGACATGGCAGCGCGCGCCCAGCAGATCCGCGACGGATTCTTCCCGTCCGGCGGCGAGTCGGTGGCGGCGGTGTGCCATCTCACCCTGGTGCAGCGTGAGGGGGTCAGCGACGTCGCCTTCGGAGTCGGTGCGCAACAGGTCCGCCTCTACGACCGGCCGGACGGGCGCTACGAGGTTGCGCTGCGCCAGGGCGAGCCGGCTGGCGCCAAGGTCGCGATCCGCGTCGTCACCGGCGAGTGGAAGACGCTGGAGTTCGCCCGTGACGACTGGGGCCTGCTGCGCCTGCTGCGCGCCGGGACGCCGCGCGCTTCGGCCGACGGCGGTTGGACCCTGACCTGGCCCTTCGCCGGCACGGCGGCCGGCAAGGATGTCACCTGGCGGGCCCAGGCCCTGCTCGAAGCGCCCGCCCTGGGCGAAGCGGCGGCTGGCGATCTGCTGACCGGCTTCGTCGTGCCCGAGGCGATCGTGCCTGGGGGCGAGTCATGAAGGATCATTGCCCCTTGGGGTTCGGCGTTCGGCGTTCGGCGTTCGGTGTTCCGCAGAAGGCAGCTCAGGATCCAGGCGAATTCCTGCGCTATTTTGAAGGTGGATGCCGGGGCACCTGTCATCGTAGGGTGGCCAACGCCGAACGCCGAACACCGAACGCCGAACAGGGGCAATGTCCATGATGTGGCGTACCCTGGTGACGCTGGAAGGCGCGCGTGGACGTTTCCGTGGCGAGGCTGGCGATCCTGGCCAGGGCCGGGTCGAGGCGCGCACCTTCGCCTCCGGCCTGGCGCATCTGCGCGACCAGCTCGCCGGCTCGGGCGGGGGGCGCTGCCACCACCGGCCGCTGGCCTTCACCAAGACGGTCGGCGCATCCACCCCGCAACTCGCCCAGGCCGCCTGTGCCGGGGAGGTGTTGCGCAGCGTCACCTTCGAGTTCTCCCGCTTTGGCAGCGGTGGCGCGGAAGAGGTGGTCTTCGCCGTGCGGCTGAGCGACGTGACGATCTCCGGCCACGCCTTGGCGATGGCAGAAGGCAGCCAGGCGAGCGGCGGCGCCCCGCTGGTTGAGACGGTCGAGTTGACCTACCGGCGCATCGAGTGGGAACACCGCTTGGCGAAGACGATGGCGGCGGACAGCTGGGCCTAAAGCCGGAGCCCACGCATCACCGTTCTGCGCGTTGCGCGGGCAGGGTTGCAGGAGAGGACGTCGGCGTGTAGATTGGCGACACCTTCCCCGCTTGAGGTGTCTCGATCATGCGCCTTGGCCAGAACATCGCTCGCGACTTCACCGCCGTGCCGCTCATCACGGCGGCGATCTGCGCCCTGGCCTATGCGTTGATGGTCGCCACCGCCAGCAATGCGACCCGCTGAGTAGGTATGCGCCCAGCCTCGTATGGTAACTGGTTCCTCTGTCTGCTGGCCGTCGGCGTCCTAGCCGTCGGTGGTGCTGCCGCGTGGTGGAATGTGCGCCAGGCGGATCGCCAGATGCGTGTTGATGCGCTGAATCAGGCAACAACGATCGCCGGAACCATCGACTCTCGATTGGTGCAGGCGCTTACCCTCAGCGCGGGCGATCTGGGTACGCCGGCCTATGAACGGCTCAAGGATCAATTGCGCACCGTCCGCGCGCACGACCCGCGTTACCGCTTCGTCTATCTGCTGGGTCGGACGGACGACGGCAGCATCGCCTTCTATGTCGATAGCGAAGACGCGGATTCACCGGACTGCTCGCCCCCCGGCCAACTCTACCCCGAGGCGAGCGACGCCTGCCGGCGGGCATTTTCCGCACGCCAGCCGGAGGTTGACGGCCCGATCGACGATCGCTGGGGAACCTGGGTCACGCCACTCGTCCCGATCCGTCATCCCAGGGGATCCAGTGTCGCCAGCCCTGACGCCTCCGCGGCCTCCGCGGGCACCGGCAGCGTCGTTGCCGTCCTCGGTCTGGATCTCGAGGCGCGGGATTGGAATCGGGCTCTGCTGAGCGCAACCCTGCCGGCCGGTCTGACGACCCTCGCCCTCCTGGTCATCCTGGCCTGCGCCTGGTTGCGCCTGATGCGTCGAGAGCCGACCCAGGGGCAGCCTGCCCACGGTCACGACTGGTGGATCCCTGGACTGATCGCTGCCACGGGCCTGGTCCTGACCTGTTCCATCGCCTGGACGACCCGCGCGGTCGAGTTGCGCAAGCGCAGCGATTCCTTCCAAGCGCTGGCCGACGCCCGGGTGGCGGCTTTGGCGACGGCACTTCAGACCCTGCAGGAGATCGAACTGGATGGGTTGGCCCGCCATCTGGAGGGGCTGGATCCGGTCACGGCTGCCGATTTTGCCGCCTTTGCCGGTCCCATGACCCGGAATCCCCTGGTCCAGGCCTGGGAGTGGATCCTCGCCCTTCCAACAGAGGATCTCGACCACAGCGTCGCCTCAGCCAGAGCCGAGGGTCTGACGGATTTCGCGATCTGGCAGCGGGATGCCAATGGTCACCGGGTCCCTGCGGCCGGCCGTGAAATGTACTATCCGGTTCGCCTTGTTGAACCCGGCCCAGGCAATGTGCAGGCTCTGGGATTCGATCTCGGCTCGGAACCGGTGCGTCGGGCGGCGCTGGACAGCGCTCGACAGACGGGTCTGCCCACCGGTACCGATCCCTTGACGCTGGTGCAGGGCACCGGATCCCGGCAGAGCATGCTGGTTGTCCGCCCGGCCCACGCCCGGACCGAGACGAAAAACCTGCGAGGGTTCGCCCTCGCCGTCCTGCGCTTCGAGGACTTGCTGGCTTGTACCCGACCCGATGACCTGCTGACGACCAGTCTGCACCTGGCCACGCCGGCCGGGCGCGGCGACCTGCTGGCCAGCCAGCTTGCTCCGAGTGGCTGGGCACCCGAACTCCGCTTCGAACATGCTGTCCACGCGTTCGGCAAGTCCTTCCTCGTCACGGCTCAGGCCGGCCCGTTGTTCGTGCAGCAGAATCCCTTGTGGGCTTGGCAACTGATGGTGGCTGTTGGAGGCATCCTGACGCTCTCAACGGCCTTCCTGGCCCACCGGATTTCGCGTGAACGGGTGCGCCTGGAAGCCCAGGTGCGTGAACGCACCGAGCGTCTGGATGTGTTGTTCCAGGAATCCCCGGACGTCTACCTGCTGCTGATCGACGGCATCGTCGCGGACTGCAACCGCGCCAGCCAGGTCCTGCTGCGGGGCAGTCGCGAGCAGATCCTCGGTTTGACCCCCGACCGGCTTTCGCCGCCTGTCCAGCCGGACGGGCGCCCGTCGGCCGAGGCTGCCGCCGAGCGCATCGGCGAAGCGATGCGCAACGGCCGCGCCTCCTTCAGTTGGCTGCACCGTCGTCTGGACGGCGATCTGGTGTGGGTCGAGGTGGCCCTCGCCCACATCACCCTGGCTGGCCGACCCGCCCTGTTGGCGACCTGGCGGGATCTCACCGCGCGCAAAACAGCCGAGGCGCGATTGCTCGCAAGCGAGGAACGCTTCGCCTTGGCGGCTGCTGGTTCAAACGATGGGGTCTGGGATTGGGACCTGCGCTCCAACAGCCTGTATCTGTCCGCCCAGTGGAAAGAGCAACTGGGCTACCGGGATGATGAACTGGAGAACACCTTCGCCACGTTCAGCTCTCTCATCCACGAGGAGGATCGGCCTGGGGTTATCGCCTATGTGCAGGACTATCTCGACGGCCGGACCGGCGAACGCTATGAGCGGGAATTCCGCATGTGGCATCGGGATGGCACGCCCCGCTGGATCCTGGCCCGGGGCCGGTCCGTCCGGGATGGCCAGGGCAAGCCCTGCCGCATGGCGGGTTCACATACCGACATCACGGCGCGCAAGCACGACGAGCAACGCCTGCTGGCCGAGCAGGCCCGCCAGGCGGCGATGATCGCCAACATCTCGGATGTCATCGGCATCGTCGGCGCCGACGGGATCATGACCTACAAGAGTTCCAACATCGAGCGCCTGTTCGGCTGGCGGCCGGAGGATCGCATCGGCACCAGTGGCTTCGCCACCGTCCATCCCGACGATCTGGCGCGGGTCCAACACCTGTTCCTCGCCCTGCTCGAACGCGACGGTCTCACCCTCACGATGGAGTTCCGCTACGCCCGCAAGGACGGCGGCTATGTGCCGATCCACCTGAGCGCCACCAACTTGCTCAACGATCCGAATATCCGTGGCGTGCTGATCAACTACCACGACATAACCGAAGCCAAGCAGGCCGAGCACCTCCTGCTGGAGATGAACCGGGAACTCGAGCATCAGACCGCTCTGGCCAACGACATGGCCGCCCGGGCCGAGATGGCCAGCGCCGCCAAGAGCGCATTCCTGGCCAACATGAGCCATGAGATCCGCACGCCGATGAACGGCATCCTGGGCATGACCGAACTGCTGCTGGGGACGAAGCTGGACACCGAGCAGGAGGACTTCGCCCGCACCGCCTACCGCAGCGCCGAATCACTGCTCACCTTGCTCAATGACATCCTCGACTTCTCGAAGATCGACGCCGGGAAGCTGAGCCTGGAGTCCATCCCCTTCGATCCCAGCCAGGCGGCCTATGAGCAGCGCTGTCGAACTGCTGGTCCGCACCGGCCCGGGCATCCCGTCGCGCGTCCTCGGAGATCCTGGGCGGTGGCGCCAGATCCTGACCAATCTGGCTGGCAACGCGATCAAGTTCACGACCAAGGGTCATGTCTGCATCGACCTGTCGTGGCGCGAGCACCGCTTGGTCTTGGAGGTCAGTGACACCGGCATCGGCATTCCGCCCGATCGCGTGCAGGTGCTATTTGCACCATTCGTGCAGGCGGACGACTCCACCAGCCGTCGCTTCGGAGGCACTGGCCTTGGTCTGGCCATCTGCCGCAAGCTGGCAGAACTGATGGGTGGCAGCATCTCCCTGGACAGCCGCGAGGGTGTCGGCTCGACCTTCACCGTAACCCTGCCGCTGCCGTCGGTGGCCGGCCCGGCCCCAGCGGCCGACCCGTCCCTCAGCCTGGTCGGTCAGCGCATTCTGGTCATCGATGACAATGCCTTGAACTGCCGCATCGTCTGCGAACAGCTGAGCGTGCTGGGGGCCCGGCCCGAGGCCGAGACCTGCGCCCCGCTGGCGGTGGCGACGCTGTGTTCAGCCGCTTCCGGTCCTGACCCCTTTACCGCCGCCATCGTTGATCTGCATATGCCGGACCTCGACGGCATGACCCTGGCCAGTGCGGTCCTCGCCGAACCGGCCACCAGTTCCCTGCCCCTGATCCTCCTCACCTCCTCGGGGGCGAAGGGTGATGCCCAGCGCATGGCCGCCGTCGGCTTCGCCGGCTACCTGGTGAAGCCCGCCCGCCTGGAGGTGCTGGGATCGGTGGTGGCGACGGCCATAGCCCATCGTCGGCAGGGCCTGTGCGACCTGGTCACCCGGCACAGCGTCCGTGAGGCGGCAGGCCAGTCAGCGCCCCCCATCTTGAACCGCTTCGCTGGTCGCGTTCTGCTGGTCGAAGACAATCCGGTCAACCAGAAGCTGGCCCGCATCATGCTGGGGCACCTCGGGGTCAGCGTGACCCTGGCCGAGAACGGACAGCAAGCGCTTGAACTCCTGGCAGCGCAGCCCTTCGACGTGGTGTTCATGGACTGCCAGATGCCGATCATGGATGGCTACGAGGCCACGGCTGCCCTCCGGGCCCGCGAAAGCCGGGACGCGCTGCCGCGTCTCCCGGTGATCGCCATGACCGCCAACGCCATGGCGGGCGACCGCGAGAAGAGTCTGGCCTGCGGCATGGACGACCACATCACCAAGCCGGTGCAGGAACGCCAGTTGGCCGAGGCCCTCCGGCGCTGGCTGCCCGGCGCCACTGCAGTCGAACCGCACGGGCATCACTGACAGCGGCACACCCGTTGCTGCCACCACTGGCAGACGCGCTGGCCGCCCACGGCCTCGGTTGCCAGGCCTGCTCGCAGGCGGCCCAGATGTTCATCTGTATGGCCCGTCCCGATGCGCCAGGCGAGCGCTGGGTTCTGGCCATCATCCTGGAGAGTGTTTCGGGCATGACGGTGGCGGCTCTCGGCAGGTCCCTGCGCGGACTGCCCGGCCGGTCCGGTCTGCCGCTGCTGCTGGTCGATGGCCAGACCACCGCACTCGTCACGAGCCTCGCTCTGCCGCCACCTGTCACCGCCGATCAGCTTGCCAGGCTGGCCGCCACGCCACCAGGACAGTGGACCTCGGCACCCGCCAGGACAACCGCGCCCGCATCCGCCGCCGCCGGGGACTCGGCGCCCGCCACCGGCATCATCCTGGTAGTCGATGACCAGGAGGTGAACCGCATGATTATGCGGCTCCAGGTCCGCGCCGCCGGTCTGCCGACCGAGGTGTGCGCGGACGGGGCCGCGGCGGTTGCCCGGGTCGCTGCCGGCGGAGTTCGGCTCGTGCTGATGGATTGCCAGATGCCGATCATGGATGGCTATGAAGCCACCCGGGCCATCCGTCAGGCTGAAGCCGGTACGAACCGACACCTGCCCATCATCGCTGTCACCGCCCACGCCATGGAGGAAAATCGCCAACGCTGCCTGGATACGGGCATGGACGATTTTCTGTCCAAGCCGCTGACCCGGGAGCAACTCCTGGTCGTGCTCCGCCGATGGCTGCAGGATCCGCCGACGGACGCGCCAGCGAGCAACCCTTCCGCCGGGGTGGTCTTCGATCCGACGCCCCTGCGCACCATCGACAGCGGCACGCCCGGAGTGGGCCGACAACTCGCCGACATCCTGCTGGCGGACCTGGTTCGCGCCCAGGCCACCTTTCAGCAACTCCTCGCCGATGGCGCGCTGGATGCCCTGGGTCGGGCCGCTCACAAGTTGAAGGGGGCCTCTGGCAGCCTGGGGGCGATGGAACTCTATCAGGCATGCAGCGACCTGGAGCAGGCCACGCGCCACCAGGATGACCAGGTTTGCCGCCAGAAGGTTGCCGACGCACTCCTGGCCATCGCGCGATTGCAGTCCCTCCTGACTGCATGTGCTGCATCCCTGACGAAAGGCTGACCCAGGCGCATCCACTGTGTAACGGCTCAGGGGCTTCGCCCCGCGGCCCTGGCGGGCCATCCGGCGCAACGCTGACGCGTTGCGGCTCATTGGGCCGCAGGCCCCACTGGGGCCTGCTCTCGCTGCGCTCGACCCGCTTCGCCCCCCACGGCTTTTGTCGCAGCTCGGTATTGTCGCTTGCGCTCCAATACCGTGGGCGGATGGGCTTCGCCCATTGTATCCGCCCACCGCTGCTCGGCAGCCGCCCCATCGCTACGCGATGGGGACCTGTAGCGTGAGTTGTCACTCCACCGTTAGAGTCCTTGAGGGCAGCGACTTTGACCTGCCAAGTCAAAGTCGGCAAAGTCGCTGCCCTTGAGGACTCGGGGGTGCGGGGG